>WNFC01011876.1_pt1 | contig 13411 bp, 10 predicted proteins | sample 5400541 | NCBI WGS metagenome assembly WNFC01 (sample SAMN13153342, study PRJNA577476) | soil metagenome | isolation source: 120 cm saprolite under Douglas fir tree site 2 hole 2 replicate 1 | place: USA:California | collected 2015-04-18
CTCTCCGTCGTCGCGATCCGGCCCAATGTCATCTATGGCGAGCGGGATCTGCTATTCACCCGGCGTTTGATCGCCAATCTCAGACGCGGGTTGCTGCCGCAGATCGGGTCGGGGACGAATCATCTGTCGTGCGTCTATGCCGGCAACGTCGCGTCGGCGATTCTCGCGGCGCTCGACGCGCCGGCGAAATCAGGGTTCCGTGCCTACAACCTGACGCGCGACGCGCCACCTCCGCTTACGCAACGGGAGTTCTTCGCGGCCTTTGCCGAGGCGTTAGGCCTGCGGCCGCTCCGCGTTCGGGTGCCCGTCCCGCTCATACGGATCGGGGTCGCCTTGTGGAGCGTGTTGATGCGCCTCTTCCTGCCGGGCCGCTACACCGCGCTGGGCAATGCGGCGATGTCGTTCATTCTGGGGGAGAACCCGTACTCGGTGGAGCGACTTCGTAGCGAATTGGGATGGACGCCGCCGTTTGATATGCGTACGGCGATCTTGCGGTCGGTCCAACAAAACAAAAGCCCGGGCGGCGCCCGGGCTTGATTCCCTGCTACCGCGCGTCGCTAGGGGCGCCGCGTCGGCTTGCGCGCCGGCGCCGGCGGCGGCGTAGGCTTAGGCGTAGGCGTCACGTGTGCCTTGGCCGTGTCGGCCGCCATATGATGCGTCGTGTCAGCCGGCGCCATCTTCATCGAGTCAGCCATTCTCGTGGTGTCTGCACGCGTGGTGTTGGCGTTGTTGTTCTGTGCCTTTGTGCACGCGCCAGCGGCCATGACGACGACCGCCACGGCCAATGCAATGCGCTTCATGCTAGCTCCTGTTGAGGTACGGGGTCGGGAGACGGAAACGTACATAGGGGACCTGCGCAGTCAAGCTGCGCTAAATTACAGGAATCATGCTGCGTTCTGATCGTCGGACGTTCCTGAGCAGCTTACTCTCCTCGCTCGCGGGTTGGACGGCGATCGGTCGCCGCGCCGCGCAGCAGCCGGTCATCGACGTCCGCTCCACCGCGCTCTTCCAACAGCCCGAGGGGCGCAAGAATCTGGTCCGCATCACCATCTCCGGACTGAGTGCACCAGCGGCACGCGCGCGCGTGACGGACCGGCGGGGCGCGCTGGTCGGCACCGCGGGGCTGTTGCCGCCGGCACAGGGGGGGGGCGTGGCGTTGAGCGGCGAAGTATGGGTCCCACTCTCGGAGCCGTCGGATTTTCAAATCGACGTCGAAGTCGGACGAGACCGCGCCGCTCGACGCAGGCTGCGCCTGATGCCGGCAAAGCGCTGGACGCTCTACTGGCTACCCTCGATCCATACCGACGTCGGGTACACCGACCTTCAGGAGCGGGCGCTCGAGATCCATCGCAAGAATCTCGACGCGGCGCTCGTGTGGACGTCGACCCATCGCGACTTTCATTTCACCGCCGAGTGCGCGCTACAGGTGCTGTCGTACCTGGAGAACCGGTCGCCTGAATCGGGCGACGCGCTGGTGCAGGCGATCCGCGACGGCAAGATCGGATGGCAGGCGCTGTTCGCGAACATGCTCACCGGGATCCTCGATCACGAGACGTTCGCCCGGCTCGTGTGGCCGGCGGGCAGGCTGGCGCGCGAGCGAGGCTTGACCTTCCTCTCCGCGCAAATCACCGACGTCCCCGGACAGGCGCTGACGTTCCCGATGTTGTTGGCCGCGAGCGGCGTAAAGTACCTCGCGAGCGGTCCCAATCCCGAGCGCGCCGCCCCACTGCTGCCGGCGAGCGGCGGCGCTGAAGGCACCGCGTACCCGCAGCTCTATTACTGGGAGGGGCCCGACGGGAGCCGCGTGCTCCATTGGCGCGCGCATCACTACGGCGACGGCACCCGCTTCGGCTTCGATGTCGGCCCCGACGAAATGGGTCACCGTCTCTCCGACTGGTTGCTCAATCAGCCGGCATTTCTCGCGCAGAACTGGCCGTATGACACCGCCCTGCTATACGGTGCCGATTGGCAGGACAATGCCCTCATGAGGGAAGCGATCGTCACCAACGTCCAGGAGTTCGGCCGGCGCTTCACGTTCCCGCGCATCGTCATGGGCCGCCCGGAGGACTTCTTCCGCGATCTGGAGCGCCGCTACGGAACGAAGATTCCAGTCCGCCGCGGCGACACGGGTCTCTATTGGGAGGACGGTGCCGCGTCGACAGCGGCCGAGCTGGCCGCGTTCCGGTCCGCGCAGCTGGTGGCCCGGGCGTCAGAGATCGTGGCGCTGTGGGACGACCGCATCGAGCCGCGCGACGAAAACGCGGTGGCGCGCCGGCGCGAGCGCGCCGATGCCCGCACCGCCATGTGGCGCGATCTCCTCCTGTTCGGCGAGCACACCTGGGGCGCGGACGAAAGCGTTGCTGCGCCGGCGTCGCGTCAAACCGTGGCGCAGTGGGAGTACAAAAAGCGCTTCATCGACGCCGGTGCCGCTGCCGCGCATGACCACCTGAGGGACGGATTGCTGCGCCTCGGCCGGGCTACTCGCGCGGGCCGCGGCCGCGTCGTGTTCAATCCCGGGTCATGGGACCGAACCGACGTCGTCCGCGTTCCGGGCGGTGCCGCAAAATCCCTCACCACTGACGGGCGCGAGCTCGCGTCCGTTGACCTCGAAGATGGCGACGCGCTCGTCCTATTCCGCGATGTACCCGCGATCGGCTACCTGGCACTGACCGAAGCGGACCGCAACACTCGCCCGCCCGCAGCGGACGGCGAGGCGCTCGACGCCAAGGCGGGAGGATTCACGGTTCAACTCGACCAGGCGAGTGGCGCGATCAAATCGCTCACCGGTCCAGACGGCAAGGAGCGCGTGAAGCCATCGGATTGGTCGGGCTTGAATCAACTTGTCTACGCGCGTGGTGGCGAGCACAGCGCGCTCTGGACCTCAGGCGACCGCGACGATCTCAAAAACCCGCCGCAGCTTCAGCTCTCGCAGACCAAGCTCGTTCGCTGTCGCCGCGAGCGCCTGCCCGGGATCGGCGCGCGCCTCGTGGTCGACCGTGCACTCGACGGCTTCCCCGCCATCACGTCGACGATCACACTGTACGACGAGCTGCCCTGGGTGGACATCGAGAATCGAATCGTGAAGACGGCCACGGTCGCGAAAGAAGCGCTCTACATCGCCTTCCCCTTCGCCTTCATCAAACCCGCGGTCGACGTCGAAGTACCGCTGGGCCGCATGGCCGTGGATCGCGATCAGCAACCCGGAAGCTGCCGTGACTGGTACTGTCACGCGCACTGGGTGTGGTTGCACGAAGGGAACGACGGCGTGCTGTGGAGCGGCCCCGATACGCCGCTCTTCACACTGAACGATGTGTTCCGCGGCGCCTGGCGCCGGACGATCGTGCCCGATGGCACGCTGTTCGCCTACGCGATGAACAACTATTGGCACACGAACTACGCGGCGTCGCAGGGCGGCCCGGTAACATTCCGGTTCAGGCTATCGCTGCTCGCCCCGGGGGATGTGGCCGAGCCGGTGCGGCGCGGGTGGGCGGCCTGCGAGCCGCTGTACGTCAGCCCGTCGTACACCAATGAGACGCCCGGTCCCTTGATTGCGAAGGATCGCGCGCTGTTCTACGCCGACAAAGGCGTGATGATCGTCGGGGCGAAGCCGGCCGACGACGGTGAAGGCGCCATCGTGAAGCTCCTCGATGTTGCCGGACAGGCGCGCAGCGTCGGCGTCTGGCCCGCGGCGTACGCGTTCAAGCTGGCTCGACGCACCACGCTCGTCGAACAGAACGGTGATGCGATCGCTGTCGGGGCGGATGGACGGGCATCTCTCGATCTGGCGGCGTGGGGTGTCGCGGCCGCCCGGCTCTTCACACCCGCTGAGGCTCCCTGAGAGAGTTTGCTCCGAAGGATGTTCCGTTAAAAGACGACGTCCGCACGCTCGGCGCGCTGGTCGGGGACGTGCTACGCGAGCAGTGTGGTGACGCGTTCTTCCAACTCGTGGAGCGCGTCCGGCACGCCGCGATCGCCGGGGGGGGCGGGGGGGGCGGGGCGGACGACGAGCTGCACGCGTTGCTACACGCATTGCCGCCGCGCGATGCTGAAACGCTGGTCCGCGCGTTCGCCACCTACTTCGAGGTCGTCAATCTCGCCGAGCGGATTCACCGCATCCGCCGCCGGCGCGACTACCTGCGCAGCGCGAGCGAACCGCAGGAGGGCAGTCTCGAGGCGACGGCCCTTCGGCTCGCCGCCTCCGGCGTCGCGCCGTCTCAGATCGCAGCGCTGCTCCAGCGGCTGTGCGTCGAGCCCGTATTCACCGCGCATCCCACCGAAGCGACGCGGCGCACGCTGCTCGAAAAGGAACAGGTGATTGGGCGGCTGCTCGTGGAGCGGCTCGATCCGTCGCGGACGCCCGAAGAAGAGCGCGCCGCGCTGGCGCGGATTCGCGAGGAAATCACCGCCTCGTGGCAAACCGACCCGCAGCCGTCGGCGCGTCCCACCGTGATGGACGAGCTCGAGAACGTGGTCTTCTATCTGACGGACGTCATCTACCGCATCGTCCCGCCCTTCTCCGAAGAGCTGGAGCAAGCGGTACACAAGGCGTACACGGTCGACGTGCCCACCCGGCCGGTTTTGCGATTTGGCTCCTGGGTCGGCGGGGATATGGACGGCAATCCCAACGTCGGCGCCGAGACACTGCGCTCATGCCTAGCGCGCCAACGCGAGCTGGTGCTCGATCGCTATCGCCGGGAGGCAGCTGAGCTGGCGCGCCGGTTGTCGCAGTCGGGAGCACGCACGGGCGTGAGCGACGCCGTGCGCGCGCGGGTCGCGACCTATGGCGCCCAGCTCCCCAAGGCGCTGGCGACGATTCCCACGCGCTATCACGACATGCCGTACCGTGTGCTGTTTCGCCTGATCGCAGCGCGGCTGGAGGCGACGCGACGCGATACGCCGGACGGATACGCCGGCGCAGACGAGCTCGAGCGGGATCTGGGCATCGTCATCGCAAGTCTGCGCGCACACCGCGGCGAGCACGCGGGACTGTTTGGCGTGCAGCGGCTGCTGCGCCGCATCGAGACATTCGGCTTTCATCTGGCCACGATCGACGTGCGGCAACACGCGCATGTCCATCGCGCGGTGCTCGCGACTCTGTTGCGCGACCCGGATTGGAGCGTACGCACCGCAGCCGACCGTCTCGCTCGGCTGCGCCGGGTGCTCGAGCAGGGAGAAGAGCCGGCGGGATCGCCTGACGCTCAGGCTACCCGGACCCTCGAAGTATTCAAGGCGATCGCCGACTGCCGCGCGCACTTTGGGCCGGATGCCGTGGGACCCTACATCATCAGCATGACACAGGGAGCAGACGACGTCCTCACCGTTCTGGTACTCGCCCGGTGGGGTGGGCTCGCGCAGCCCGGGCTCCACGTGCCGCTGGACGTCGCGCCTCTCTTCGAAACGGTGGCCGACCTCGAGGGCGCGCCCGACGTCATGCGCGCGCTGCTCGACGAGCCCTACTACCGGGCGCACCTCGCCGCGCGGGGCGCGGGGGGGCGCATGCACCAGATGGTGATGATCGGATACTCCGACAGCAACAAGGACGCGGGGATCGGCGCGTCGCGCTGGGCGCTGCATCGGGCGCAGGCGGCGCTCGTGGAGACCACGGAACAGTCTGGAGTCGATCTCACCTTCTTCCACGGCCGCGGTGGCACCGTCAGCCGTGGCGGCGGCAAGATCACAAGCGCCATTCTGAGCGCGCCGCCGCGCTCGGTCCGGGGACGCTACCGGATGACTGAACAAGGCGAAGCCATCAATGCGAAGTACGGGCTACGAGGCATAGCCATGCGCACGCTCGAGCAGACGGTGAGCGCGGTAGCGCTCGCGACCGCCCTCCCCCCCCCCCGCGCGCCGGATGCGCGTGAGCCAGGTTGGACAAGCATCATGGACGCCATCGCCCGCGACAGTCGGGCGGCTTACCGTACGCTCGTGTACGACGACCCGCAGTTCGTGGAGTACTTTCGGCGGGCGACGCCAATCGACGTCATCGAGCGCATGGAGATCGGCAGCCGACCCACGTCACGCCAGGGACCCGATCAACAGAGCGGCGAGATCGAGCAGCTGCGCGCGATTCCGTGGGTGTTCGCCTGGACGCAGAGCCGCCATCTGCTGCCAGGCTGGTACGGCCTAGGCACAGCACTGGACCAGGCGTTCAAGCGCCACGGCGCCGCACGGCTCGGCGAGATGATCCGCGATTGGCCGTTCCTGCGGGCGCTGGTCGACGACGTGGAGATGGTGCTCGCCACTGCGGATCTCGCGATCGCGGCGCGCTACGCGGGCCTCGCCGGGCAGCTCGGCGAACGCTACTTCCCACTGATTCGGGCGGAGTTCGATCGCTCAGTGGCCAACGTGCTCGCGTTGAAGCACGAGAATACGCTGCTCGACTCCGATCCGGCGCTGCAGCGCTCGATTTTGCTGCGCAATCCCTATGTCGACCCGATGAGTCTGTTACAGATCGACCTGCTGGGGCGGTGGCGCGCCGAGGGGCGGCCGGACAACGAAGTGTTCCGGGCGCTGCTGGCAAGCGTGCGCGGCATCGCGCAAGGGTTGCAGAGCACCGGCTGAGGGGTTTAACGTCGAGCCATGACTCAAACGACTACACTTGGTGAGTTGAAGCGTACGGAGTGGGCCAGCCCGGCCCGCCGCCAGCGCACCGTCAAAGGCGAACTGCGGGAAAACCTCATCTGTATGCTCGAGAACGGCTCGCCGCTGTTCCCGGGGATCGTGGGGTACGAAGAGACGGTCCTCCCGCAGCTCGTCAACGCGATCCTCTCGCGTCACAATTTCATTCTGCTCGGACTGCGGGGACAGGCGAAGAGCCGCATCCTGCGCCAGCTCGTCTCACTGCTCGATGAAGAGATTCCGATCATCGCGGGCAGCGAGGTCAACGACGATCCCTTCGATCCGATCTCCAAGTACGGGCGCGAGCTGATCGCCGAGCACGGCGACGGCACGCCGATCGCCTGGTTGTCGCGCGAGCTGCGGTTCGTCGAAAAGCTGGCGACCCCGGATGTCACGATCGCCGACATCATCGGTGACGTCGACCCGATCAAGGCGGCCCGCGGCGGGCATCTCCTGTCGGACGAGTTGACGATGCATTTCGGCCTGCTGCCGCGCGCCAATCGCGGCATCTTCGCGATCAACGAGCTGCCGGACCTCGCGGGCAAGATTCAGGTGGGACTCTTCAACATCATGCAGGAAGGCGACGTCCAGATCAAAGGCTATCCCGTGCGGCTCAATCTGGACGTGGCCTTGGTCTTTACGGCGAACCCCGAGGACTACACAGCCCGCGGTAAGATCATCACGCCGCTCAAAGACCGGATCGGCTCGGAGATCACGACCCATTATCCTCTCACCGTCGAGCTGGGGACGGCGATTACGCAGCAAGAGGCATGGGTAGACCGCAATGGCAGCCCGCGATCCATTCGCGTCCCCGATTTCATGGCCGAGCTGATCGAGCGGATCGCGTTCGAGGCACGGGAGGACAAGCGCGTGGACCGCCGCAGCGGCGTGTCGCAGCGACTGCCGATCAGCGTGCTCGACAATGTGCTATCGAACGCGGAGCGGCGCACAATCGTCACGAAAGAGAAGACGGTGGTACCGCGCATCTCCGATGTGTACGCGGCGCTGCCGGCCATCACCGGCAAGCTGGAGCTCGAGTACGAGGGGGAGCTGCAGGGCTCCGAGACGATCGCCAAGGACCTGATCCGCCGCGCGGCCGGCCGTACGTTCGAGGGCCGGGTGGGCGGCGCCAACGTGGACGACATCGTGCACTGGTTCGATGAAGGCGGTGCGCTCAAGATCACGTCCGACGAGCGCTCCGAAGCGCTGCTGAAAGGTTTCACCGTCGTCCCCGGCCTCCTCGATCTCATCGATCAGGTGGGGTTGGCGGCCAAGAAGGATCCCGCCACGGTCGTGTCGGCGTGTGAGCTGGTGCTCGAAGGCCTCGTCGCTGAAAAACGTATCGCCCGAAGCGAGGAGCTCGGGTACGTTCGGGCGCGCAGCGAACCGAAGCCTCCATTCCCGAAAGGTCCAGCCGCAGGACCCAACCTCTTCACGTAGTCCCCTTCACATCCGGGAGTCGCCATGGGCAAGCTCGTCTTTGGGTTCGTACTCCTTGCCGTCGCCTTCTTTCTGCGCCTCGGCGCGGCCACGGTCGGCACGCAAGGCAGCAGCGGGCGCCCGGTCGGCGGCTTGCTCCGCGGCCTGAGCTACGCGGCATTGGTGCTGGGCGTCGTTATCGCGCTCGGCTCAGCGCTCGTCGTCGTTAACCCGGGTGAGGTCGGGGTGCGGCACGCCTTCGGCTTCGTGGATCCCAAGCCGTTGCTTCCCGGCATCCGCATGGTCACGCCGTGGTCGTCGGTCGAGCGCTTCACGACGCGGGAAGAGCAGTATCCGTTCACCGGCGATCAAGTGGAAGAGATCGCTGCCCTCTCCAGCGAGCAGATGGGAATGACCGTGGACGCGGGGATTCGCTGGCAGATCGATCCGCAGCAAGCCCCCCGCATCTATACCGAGATCGGCACCGAGGACCAGATCCATAGCGCGGTCCGCAATGCGATCCGCAAAGGCGTGCGCGATGCCATGGTGCAATACTCGATCAACGACATCGCCAAGCGCACCAAGATCGCCTCCACGATGGAAGCCCTTGTAGACTCGGCGCTGGTTACGCAGCCGCGCGCCGGCGGACCGCCGTTCCGGATCGCGACTGTGACGGCGTTCTTTCTGCGCGACCTGCAGCCACCCGCGCAGGTGGTCCAGGCGATCAACAACAAGATCGCGCAGGAGCAGCAGGTGGAGACGGAGCGGCACCGCGTCGAGGTCGCGCGGCTGCAAGCGGAGCAGCAGCGCTTGCTGAATACGACGCTGACGCCGGAGGCGCTGACCCGGCAGTATTTCGATGTGCTGCGCGAGCTCAAGGCGTCCAGCAACCTCGTCATCCTCGTTCCAACGCAGGGCGGCATACCGATGCTGAACATCGGAGATCTGCGACGCAACCTCCGCCAGCCGTAGGCGTCAGGCCGCTCGTTACGATCACGCGGCAGTACGCGTCGGGCGGATCGGAGATCGCGCGGCTGGTCGTCGAGCGCCTCAGCGGAGGCTGGACGCTGATCGACAACGAGTTCGTCGATCAGGTGGCGCACCTGGCCGGCTTGTCGCCCGACGAGGTGGCGAGGCGGGAAGAGCGTGCGCCGGGATTGCTCGAGCGGCTGGCGCGGACCCTCGCGGTGGCATCACCGGAGATGTTCATCAGCACCGGTGGCTCGCCGCCGCCCGTCGAGACGGAAGAAGAGGAGCTTGTGAAGATGACGGAGCGCGTGATTGCCGAAGCCGCGGCTGAAGGACGGGTGGTGCTTGTCGGGCGCGGCGCGCAGGCTGTCCTCGCGACGCGGCCCAATGCGCTCCACGTGTATGTCGTCGCGTCCAAACCATTCCGCAGGAAAGTCGCGATCGAGCGACTCGGCGTGGATGCGGCGAAGGTCGACAAGGTGATTGACGAGACCGATCAACAGCGCGACCACTACGTCAAGACGCATTACGGACGCGACCGGCAGGACCTCACGCAGTACGATCTGGTGCTGAACGCTGAACGGCTGGGATTCGAAGGGGCGGCCGACCTGATTGTCGCGGAGGTCAGGCGGCGCGGATGGACGGCTCCACCCACCCCGCGATCGTAACGGCGAGAGCCACGATCGCCCCCGATCCCGAAGAGAAACGCCCCGAACGGCGCCATTCCCACGAAGACGAACGAATAGAAGCCCATGATTCGTCCCCGGAGATGATCAGGCGCGCTCGTCTGCAGCAGTGTGTTGGTGATCGAGTTGTTCACGATCATGGCGCACCCGGCGAGCGCCAGGAGCACCATCGAGAGTGGCAGCACGCGCGACGTCGAAAAGAGCATGAGGAGCAGGCCGAATGCGGTACCGCCCACCAGCATCAGGCGGCCGCGCGAACGGATGCGTGCCGACGCGAGCGCGATGCCGAGCGCGCCGATCACCGCGCCAATGCCAATGGATGAAGTGAGCGCTCCATACCCCGCGGCACCACGGTGCAGCACGTCGCGCGCGAATACCGGCATCATCGAGATGTAGGGAAAGCCGAACACGCTGATGATGGCCGTCAGAATCATGAGCACGCGCAGCCGCCGGTCGCTGCGCAGGTAGGCCAACACCTCGCGGAATCCGGTCCACGCCGACGTCGTTTTGGGTGGCCGGGGATTGTACGGCAGCCGCATGAGTACCAAGCCCGCGATCACGGCGATATAGCTCACGCCATTCAGGAAATAGCACCACGCGATACCGACCGCACCGATCAGGAATCCCGCGATCGCCGGCCCAATCACACGCGCGCCGTTGAAGAGTGACGAGTTCAGCGCGATCGCGTTCATCAAGTCGTCCTTGCCCACCATCTCGACGATGAACGCCTGGCGCATCGGGATGTCGAACGCGCTGGCGATGCCGAGCGTCGTGGCGAGCACCAGCACTTGCCAGACGGCGATGACGTGCGTGAACACGAGAATCGAGACGGTGAACGCCTCGATCATGAACGCCACCTGCATGAGGATGATGACGCGGCGCTTGTCCACACGGTCGGCGATTACGCCGGCGTACAGGCTGAACAGCAGGACCCCGAGCGAGCTGAGAGCGGCCGTCAAACCGACGTAGAAGGGCGAATTGGTCAGCGTGAGGATCAGCCATCCCTCGCCCACGTTCTGCATCCACGTGCCGACGAGCGAAATGCCCTGGCCGATGAAGAAGAGACGGAAGTTACGGTGGGCGAGTGCCCCCAATCCGTAGCGTCGCGCGGCCTCGGTCATGGCACCAAATTAAGGACTGTGCAAGTCCGTTGTTCGGCGTTTCTCTTCGACCTGGACGGGGTGCTCGTCGATTCACGCGCGGTCGTCGAGCGAACCTGCCGTCGCTGGGCCCTCCGCCATCAGCTCGATCCTGAGAAAGTCCTGCGGATCGCGCACGGCCGCCGTACGCGCGATACCGTAAAGGCCGCGGCTCCTCATCTCCAGACGGATCGAGAGGCAGCGTGGATTGACGCGGCGGAACTAGCGGATGTCGACGGACTCGAAGCAGTCGCGGGTGCCCGTGAATTCCTCGCGGCCCTCCCATCCGGCAGCTGGGCCGTGGTCACATCTTGTGGACAAGCCCTCGCACGACTTCGACTGACGTCTGTCGGACTACCGATACCGCAGATCGTCGTGACGAGCGACGATGTCGCACAGGGGAAGCCTGCCCCCGACGGCTACCAACTGGGAGCGAAACGTCTTGGTTACGACGCGGCAGGATGTGTCGTGTTCGAAGACGCGCCGGCAGGTATTGCCGCTGGCCGAAGCGCGGGCGCCCGTGTGATCGCGCTCACTACGATGCTCGCGGCACGCGAGCTCGCGGGTGCCGACGCGACGATCCCCGATTTCACCGCGATTCACGTGCGTCTGGAGCACAATGCCTTCGTCGTTACGCTGCAATGATTTATCGGTGCTAGATTAGAGGTCGATGCGCTACACGACCTACAGCCGCTACGTCCCCGGTCTGCTCGAGACGCTCAATCTCCAGGCGTTGCTCGATCAGCTCGCTGACTTCCGCGTCAGGCGATTCTCCAGGCATTGATGGATTCGGGCCAGCTCACGCCCGACATGCTGAACGTCCTGCGCGGCGAATCGACCGGCGACGCCCAGAAGGACCAGGAGCTCCAGAAACAGCTCGCCGATCTGCTCGATCAGATCGTGCAGAAGCTGATCGACGAGGGATACCTCAATCTCCAGCAGGCGCCCAAGATGCCGGGCGCGCAGCAGCCGGTGCTCGGCCCCGGCGGCATGGCCAAAGAAGCGGCGCAGCAGGTGCAGTTCAATCTCACCGACAGGGGCATCGACTTCCTCGGCTACCGGACGCTCAAGCATCTGCTCGGCAGCATCGGAAAGTCGAGCTTCGGCGCGCACGACACAGAGCACCTGGCGACCGGCGTCGAGGCCGAAGCCGCCAGCAAGCGCTACGAATACGGCGACACCCTCAATCTCGACGTGAACGCGACGCTGTCGCACGCGCTGAAGCGCGAGGGCCTCGGCGTCCCGATCAATCTCGAATACGACGACCTGATGGTGCACCAGGCCGAGTACCGCTCGTCATCGGCGACGGTGCTGATGCTCGACTGCTCGCATTCGATGATTCTGTACGGGGAAGACCGCTTCACGCCCGCGAAGAAAGTCGCGCTCGCGCTGACGCATCTGATTCGGACACAGTTCCCGGGCGACACGCTGCGCGTGGTGCTGTTTCACGACACCGCGGAAGAGATTCCGATCGGCCAGCTGGCGCACGCGCAGGTGGGGCCGTATCACACCAACACGACCGAAGGTCTGAAGCTGGCGCGCCGCATCCTGATGGGACAGCGCAAGGACATGCGGCAGATCATCATGATCACCGATGGCAAGCCATCCGCGCTGACGCAGCCCGACGGCCGGATCTACGTGAACTCGATGGGCCTGGACCCGCACATTCTCCAAGCGACGTATCGCGAAGTCGCGCTGTGCCGCCGCAGCGGGATTCTGATCAACACCTTCATGCTGGCGCGCGACCGCAGCCTGGTCGAGTTCGTGAAGAAGGTCTCCGCAATCTGCCGCGGCAAAGCCTACTTCACGAACACGATGACGCTGGGCCAGTTCATTCTCATGGATTTCATGAGAAGGAAGACTCGGCGCGTCAGCTAGGGGGCCCCGGGTCCTCGGCCACGATGACGCTCTGTGCCAGCGCGCTGCCGCCGAGTGCCGCTTCGCCGCCGAAGTACGCTTCTTCCCCGTGTTCGCTCAGATCCAACCCAATCATCTCGTCCGCGATGCGCGCGCGAGTGCCGAACGTCGCGCGGATAATCGCGAGAATGACGATCGTCCCGACCGCGGCGATGAGTATGGCCGCCAGCACCGCGTACAGCTGCACGAGCATCTGACCCGGGTTTCCCGCGAACAGGCCGTCATTGCCTCCCGGATTCGCGAGCTTCGTGGCGAACACGCCGGTGAGCAGCGCACCGCCCATTCCCGCCAGGCCGTGGCAGGAGAACACGTCGAGCGAATCGTCGAGCCTGCTCTTGGAGCGTAGCTGGATCGCGAAGTAGCTGATGAGCACGCTCAGCACACCGATGGCGAGTGCCGCGGGCGCGGTGACGTACCCCGCCGCCGGCGTGATTCCAACGAGACCAACAACGGCGCCGGTGGCCGCGCCGACGGCGGTGACCTTCCCTGTACGCATCGTATCGAGCACCGCCCAGGTGAGCACTGCCGCGGCCGCCGCGCTGTTCGTGTTCACAAATGCGAGCGCCGCGGTGCCGTTCGCCGCGAGCGCAGACCCCGCGTTGAAGCCGAACCAGCCGAACCACAGCAACCCTGCGCCGATCAGGACCAGCGGCACGTTGTGCG
>WNFC01005944.1_pt1 | contig 13410 bp, 18 predicted proteins | sample 5400541 | NCBI WGS metagenome assembly WNFC01 (sample SAMN13153342, study PRJNA577476) | soil metagenome | isolation source: 120 cm saprolite under Douglas fir tree site 2 hole 2 replicate 1 | place: USA:California | collected 2015-04-18
TTCGCAACCACTCCAACACCTCCACCGCCAGCGCCAGCTCCTCTGCCCAGTCCTCATCCATATACGCGTAAAATCCCTCTTCCAGCATCTCCTTTGTGCCATCCTCGCGCAACCAGGCTAGGATCTGCTTGTTCTGTGCCAGCGGGCAGCCCCAGGAGTGATTCCGTATCATCTCGGAAAGTTGACGTAACGAAGACGGCATACGCATATCTGGCCAGGTGTTCAGGAAAGGCGCGAAATCATCGATCCCATCTAACATCGCTTCCAGGTACGCACTGGCCACCAAGCTATCTTCCTCGCGTCCTGGATGGCCCGCCAGTATCCAGCGCCAGAGCGCCAGCCAATAGTTTGTAATCGCCTCCTGCTCCTGCTTCGGCCACATTTCGCAATGCCCATAGCTCAGTTTACCGAAGACGACGAAGAGATCCGGCAAGTTCCTCCGCTCCTGTGCGTCACTCATTAATTCCAGCACACGCGGCAGGAAATGTCTGAAGTCGTTCTCATCTCCCCAGGTGCTCATAGCCTTCCATGTAAACCGTTCCAGATCGGAGCCGTCCAACTGGCGTAGCGCTTTGGAGGTAATGCGGTCCTGATCAGCCTTGGAAACGCAGCACGTACAGCCTACTACTGGATGGTGCAAAGGATAGCTGGCGAAGGTTGCGTACAGCTTCTCAATTGCTTCATGCAAGGCTGCTTGTTCATCCATAAGATGGTATCTGCTTTCCCCGCTCCGTGAACCCTTTCTCTCGCGAATGGTGAGCGTGTGTCTTGACCCCCTCGGTCAGTTCCATCCCCCTGTCTCCAAGAGTGGTTTTCCTGGTCTAGTCTATCACATCTGGAACAATGTATTTATCGAAAGTCCCTAAGTTGTGGATTCTCACAATAAAGTTCGCTTTTCAATCAGATAATGCGTATGAGAGGTGAGGAACAATTACCCGAAAATCTTTTTATGCCTCAGATCGTACTTCTACGGCAAGCTGGAGCGCGGGCGATGCCGCCCATGTCTGAGGTGGGTCGAGCGCTGCGCGCCGAGAGCGACGGGTTCTGCATTGATGAGCGTTACCACAGCCCCGTCGCTCTCGCTCTTCGAGTCTACCCACCTCAGGCAAGGGTCTGGCCTGGCGGCATCGCTTGTTCCGCGTTCCGGCTTGCATGAGCATACTGGTCGCGCCGCCATGCGTGCCTCAAGCTCAGAGGATGCTTGATGAGCCTACGGCTCGACTTGGACAATTCGGTTCGTTGCATGTTCCTTTCGGATTGGATGATAGTGACCAGTACGATGTCGTTTATGGAGGTCTGGATCATAAAGTACCGGCTCTGGTGGCTCTGTTCCAGGAGGCAGATGATTGAGCATTTCATCATCTTGCTTGAGCAAGGCATAGATGAGGGTAATCAAGCGTCCGATTACATGGCCAATGGCTTTTCCCTTGCCTTTGTAGGTTTGCGTTCGCTCATCATAAGTACAAAGCCGGGGCACCAGGCGCTTGTACAAACTGGCCCACTCTGTCTCGCTCTTCACTGCATTCCACGCGACCAGATACATCACCTTCTTCATCTCACGCGATCCCCCTTTCGTAAGACTTGCTCGGTCAAAGGAAACTCCTGTTTGTGCTCTCTTTGGTGCCCATCCGAAGTACGCCTTGAGATGACCGGCGTCTTCAAAGTTGGCAATATGGCCAATCGTCGCAAGGATGGCTGCGGCGTACATGGGGCAAATTGGAGGAATGGAGAGCAGAATTTGTCCTTCTCGACTGTGCTCAACGATCTGGGCTATCTCCATGTCCAGCCGCTCTATGTGTTCTTGAATGAGACGCATTTCCTTGATGAGCAAATCTTGTTCCAGCAGGAGACCTTGATCCTCACCCGTTTTAGTGGAGACCCCAAAGAGGGGATTTAGCACATCAATTGTTCGTAGGCAAATGGACTCATGTAGTGGAGCGTGGAATGTCTCCGAGTCCGATTATAGAAACATTCGATGTAATCAAAGGTGCTGCTCCTGGCTTGCGCTCGTGTCTGAAAGGACCGACCATCAATCCCTTCACCTTTGAAACTATGAAAGAAGCTTTCCATCGCCGCATTATCATAGCAGTCAGCAGTACGGCTCATACTCACTTGCATGCCTTCTTGCTCTAAAAGTTCTTGATAGCTCTCGCTCGTATACGTACTTCCACGGTCGGAGTGATGAAGTAATCCGGCCTGTGGACAGCGACGAGCCAGTGCCATGCGCAGAGCTTGTACAACCAAGGTGGCATCCTGAATGGCCGCCATTGACCATCCTACCACCATGCGAGAGAATAAATCAAGCACCACTGCCAGGTACAGCCACCCTTCTGCTGTCCAAATGGTAGAGTAGGCGGCAAGCGCGTTGCCATTGCTGGTCCGTTTCCTACCGCCCCTCCCCGAACCGTGCTTGCAGCTTTCACCGCACACGGCTCTCCGGTTTCCAGCAGGTTTCCAGTTCGTATTGACGCATCTCGCGCCAACCCCTGGTTTATCTGCTGTACTCCCTGCCGCCCTTCGTCTTGTCCTGAGCATTACCTCAGGCATTTGGCTACTATGACGGCTCCGTCACCTTAGGACTCTCGTCCCTTAGGCGATCCCGCATTCTCACTCGTTAGACGTTTAGCGCGCTTCAGGTTCCCAACTCATTCCCTTATGTCTGCTCATTGCAGACCGTCCATCACAGAGAGCGTTCCGCAGTTGACCTACACAACTGCGGAATTGTGATGTCACCGCGTCAGGTATGCTGCGGTGGGCAGGATAAATACCACTGAGAATTTGGGTTCAACCAATCCAGGCTTCACCATACGCACAGGGCTTGCAGGCCTCACTACGCTCCATACCTTCGCGCTTTCCTGCGTTTCTGACATGCTCTTGTCCCCTTTGGGTTTCCCCGCCAGGTAAGTCAGCCGCCCTGGAAGGTCCATTGCTCTCAACCTTCCTCCCCTTCGGGGCTATCTAACGAGCGCCTAAGCGGCGCACTAGGTGGTATCCGCCACCCATTTGGTGTTGGGCTGATCAGCGACTCTCGTTGCGCTCGAGCAGGTTGGGAGCCACCTGTGCTCCTGGCTCACTTTTCGTGGTCACAGTGCGATGACGTGGATGTTTTGCGAAGAGCCCTTGCTCTCGCATGAGACGAGCCACCCGCTTGCGTGCGCAATGAAGGCCCTGTGCATGCAGCTCGGCATGAACCCGTGGGCTCCCATAGACACAACGATTGGCCTGGAAAGCCGTCTTCACTTGTTCGGCAAGGTGGGCATCTGATCGCGCGTGCTGGCTGGGCTCCCGCTTACACCAGGCGTAGTACCCGCTGACTGACACCTCCAGCACCCAGCACATGGTTGTAATCGGATATTCCTGCCGATGCTCTGCAATAAACTGATAGGTCATTGCGGGCCGCGCGAAAAGATGCCGAGAGCTTTTTTTAGTATGTCACGCTCCTGCTTCACAATTTCCAATTCGCGTTTGAGGCGACGCACTTCCTCTTCTTGAGCGGTCTGATGTCCACTGCCTGGGAAGGCGTCGGGGCCCTGCTCCGTCAGCTCCTTACGCCATTGATGGATCGACGTATCGGAAATCCCCAGGTCGCGAGCGATGTGCGTAATCGGCTTCCCACTGGTCTGAGCCAGTCGCACCGCTTCACGCTTAAATTCGGGTGTGTAGGTCTTTTGCACCTTTTGCATGATCCTGGTCCTCCTTTTGGAATAGTATATCCTAAGCTTTCACTACTCCACCGATTCGGGGGAAGATCACCTCGTTGGCGTGCGATATTCTTTGTCCCGATGCTTTGGGCAGCAAGCTGTTGGAGGAGAAGAAGTTGTGTTTCAGAAGGATAACTCTTCTTCCTCACTTCACGTAAGGCGATCAGACTTGCCGTTGCCACAGCTTGGGGCGTAGAAAATTTTTCTCGCAGATCCAATGCTGTCGGTAAGTTCGGGTTTTTAAAGACCTGAGTTAACTCAGGGAAAAGCTCATCACAGATTGCTGTGAGCTTGTTTTTTCTTTGAGTGGCCTCAATGGCTAATTCATAGCGATGGCGCATCAATCCTTTGAGTTGCTCGGCAGCTTCCGAGGGAGGAACGGCACGTCGGACCGCCTGCAATTTGTTCTCTACCTGGACCCCTAACGCCAATTGATTGTACAAGTGATTTGCAAGGCCGAGAGCATCTCGCTTATCGGTTTTGAGTATTCCTCCCTGGCGGCTCTGGACATGCATCACATAGACGGGAATATCCAATTCGAGCAGATAGTGTAACAAGGGACGATGATAGTGGCCAGTTTGCTCCATCACGATGAAACAATGCTCTAGTGGACAGTAGGCACGAATGCGTTCAACAAAGGCCCGGAAGCCCTCTCGTGATTGTTCAAAAACAAAGGCGGGGCAATGCTCGAAGTGCTGATGACGTTCCAGCAGGGTTTTCGAGATGAAGCCTGCAACATGCTTAAATTTTCCGATATCCACCCCAATGTAGATGGGCTCTCGCAGAAACATGGGCAAGGCATTCAGATTTGAAGGCACTTTTCTTCTGTTTGCCATGGGATGATCTCTTCCTGCTCGGCTTCCCTACCAGACGAACAGGTATGGTGGGTGGAGAGGTCAGAACTCGTGGATGTGGCCTGCCCAGTTACACACGAAAAGTTGCACTGGCCTTCATTCAAACGCGTATGAAGGATTTCACACACATCCCCCAATTATCTGAAAAAGATTTACTCATAACTTTTCTAAGGTTCTGCGAGTCCTTTTCTGAAGAGAGCTAATCCCCAGACACCTCTCCACAGATAGCACGTTTGGGAATGGTTTCAGGTTTCAAGCTCTTCTACTTCTTATCTTTCGTGTGTAACTTTTCCATGAATTTCTCTGCTTCGGCCTGTAGAGACAGATCACAGGAAAGGCCACACACTGAGTTTTTCGCATAAAATTTCCCGGCTGTCGTTTCAAAAAGAAACAGGGAAAATGGAGCCAGGGAAAACAAGATTCTCACATAAAAATTCGTTTCCGGCTCGCGGATTGTGATTTGACAGCGGTTATGTCCTCGCTAGTGACACAGAAGCTGTCCAACGATTGGGGTGTCCAGGCCATTTCTGATCTCTGCCTGAACACAGTCGAGTCCGGGTTTTGACACAGAAACGCGACGGTGGTGCAACGTTCGACAGATATCCTGTCCACGAGTCCATGCTCGTAGCAATCGACCCCCTTGCTTGAACATGGACGAGATAACCGAGCTATGGTTCAAACCGGACACGAATTGGTTACAAACCTGTCAAAATGTGCCAGAATGCAGGTATGAAAGAACCTGCAATATTGTATCTCCTGGTGGGACTTCCAGGGTCTGGCAAGACCACAAAAGCCAGGCAATTAGAAGTGGAAGCCTCGGCCTTGCGGTTGACCCTTGATGAGTGGATGATTCCGTTATTTGGAAGAAACGATCAGGCAGAACGAGATGCCCTGGAAGGTCGTCTGATCTGGATAGCTTTGCGCGCTCTTCAGCTTCATACCAATGTCATCCTGGATTTCGGATTTTGGAGCAAAGACGAACGGTCCTCTCTGAGATGGTTCGCCAGGCAGAGAGGAGCGAAAAGCCAGGTCATCTACTTGCCCATTGACCCAGAAACGCAGCGAAAGCGCGTCCAAAACCGCTTTGCAGAGACACCGGACCAGACATGGCCAATGAGCGAAGAGGAACTGACGAAATGGCATGCGTTCTTTCATGAGCCGGATGAAGCTGAGCTACATGGCACCGTCCTGGAAGACGCCCCTCAAGGATATGCGTCCTGGTCTGCCTGGGCGGCCTCGCGCTGGCCGTCGTTGCCCGATGAATATGCCTGAGCATTTGGAGTGCTCAGATGAGAGCCTGAGTAGAATGTATCGTAGTCCACACACTTTTTGAATCTTATCTTGGCTCTTGGCCCCATTTGGTGAGAAATACCGCTCACTTGCTAAAAGCACTCCAGTGTTGGGAGGTGATATACTCTCTTCCCTTAAGGAACTCCTCGTAGATTCTCTTCTCTCAAAAAGCGAGGTGCTGATGGAAGGGACGCTTCTTCTTCCTCTTCCGCGATCAGATGCTCATCGATCAGATCGAGGGTGACGATACCGACCTCGTGGTCCATGTTCGCTCTACACGTCCGACATCTTGCTGCCCACTGTGTACGCTTTCGTCCTCATCCATTCATAGTCACTACCGACGCATGCTGCGCGATGTCCCTTGCGGTGGGAGCCAGATCCACCTGACCCTGACTGTGCGCAAATTCTTTTGTCGTAATCAAGCATGCCCGCGCAAAATCTTTACAGAGCGTTTGCCCACCTTCGCTCTGCCATGGGCCCGGATGACGGCGCGATTGTGTTCGGCTCTCCAATCCATTGGATTAGCGACCAGCGGCAACCTTGGAGCAAGGCTCTCCGCACGGCTCAGCATGCCGAGCTCTCGCCAAACGATCTTGCGGCGGATGATGGAGCTGCCCGATCTTCCAGCCGGAGAGGTCGTCGAGCTTGGAATAGACGATTTCGCGTTTCGGCGTGGTTACCGGCTCGGAACCGTGTTAGTGAACCTGCTCAGCCACCGCGTGGTAGACCTGTTGCCAGACCGCGACCAGGAGAGAGCAGCGGCCTGGATGAAGAAGCATCCTGAGATTCGGGTGGTGAGCCGGGACCGAGGGGGCGAGTATGCCGCTGCGGTGGCGAAAGGGGCGCCACAAGCCGTCGAGGTCGCAGATCGCTTCCATGTCGTCAAAAACCTTTCAGAAGCCGTAGGGCCCTTGATAGCGCGGTGCCAGGCCGAGATCCTGGCTACCATTCCACCAGAGGACTCCCACCCCCTTGACCCAGAAAAACCGACGCTCTCCATTGCAGAGTGGCGTCCGAAGACACCGGTACATGTAGAGCGCGTGCAACAGGCTCGCCGCGCCGGGCGGCAGGCCCGCTATCGAGCCTCGTCGTGGAGTTACATGAACAAGGGATGACGGCAAAAGCCATTGCACGTCGGTTCCAGCTGAGCGACCGTACCGTGCATCGTTGGCTGGCGGCTGGATCCTTTCACTAGAAAAGCTCGCGACGCAAGAGGCAGAGTCCTTTTGACCCGTTCGCTCCCTCTGTCCTCTCGCGATGGCAAGAAGCGAGAATCGAATGGTCACACCCTCTGGGGTGAACTCAAAAAGCAAGGCTACGACGGCTCTGAACGAACCGTCTATCGCTTTCTGGAGACACTCAAGCAGGCCCAGGTGAAGACCGTGATCGAGTATGAGCGTCTCCAGAAATTTTCTGCCAGCACGGCCATCTGGTTGTGTATCCGTGAGGAAGACGCCCTCGATGATCTTGAGCAGGAGGATCTCAAGGCTTGGCTCGATGCTCACCCAACGCTGGCAAGGGCATTTCAGCTCATCCAGGACTTCCTCGTGATGGTGCATCAACGCGAGGGCCACAGGCTCGATGTCTGGTTACAGCAGGTCGAGGTCAGTACCATCCCAGAACTGCACAGCTTTGCGCGCTGCGGGTGGAACGGGATAAAGCCGCTGTCCAGGCTGGGTTAACGCAGTTGACGAATAACGGGATGGTGGAAGGCTTCGTGACCAAGGTGAAGCTGATCAAGCGGCAAGGGTACGGGAGAGCGAGCTTTCCTTTGCGAGGCCTTCGGGTGCTTCATGCTCTGTAGTAGGAGCAGAAACCAGACCAGAGGGCCTTTTGATTTTCTCTTCCCACAGACGGTGTTTCTCTCTCCTGTACGGGTGGGAGAGGTTCGAGCCACCCTCCCAGCCACAACAGCCAAAGCTTCATGCAGTAGGCACTAGCCAGATACAGAGGCGTTTGTCCTCTCCTCCTGTCACCAGATATCTCCCATCGGGACTCCAGGCCACTGCGTCTATGATGACGCCGATCCCGTGAGCATACATGGCAAGGACAGCATGGGTCTGAGTATCCCAAATCTGAACCGCACTGCTGTAATTGGTGATGAGAGCGAGCAGGCGAGAGCTTCGAGGGGACCAGCATATCGTCCTGATCCCGGGTGTAACCGTGGGCCTGATCCCGGGTGTAACCGTGGGCTGGTAGGATGTGACCTGTTGGCTGTTGTAGGCATTGAGGATGTTGACATATCCTCTGCCATTCTCTACATCTTGCTGATACCCAACAGCAATCAGACTCCCATCAGGGGACCAGGCCAGACTGGTGATGGTTTCCAATGTCGTTTCTGGGGTCTGCAGAAGAGGTTTTCTACTGGTGCTATCCAGGATGATCATCTGGCTTCTTACGCCCCCTGTGCCTACGTTTGATATCCCAGCCGCCAGACGCAGACTATCTGGAGACCAGGCCAGCGCTGTAATATTCCCCCCCCAATCATCAGGCGGGTCATAGTGCCAACCTGGTGTTCCATCGTTGTTGATCCTGTTGACGGAGAGTCGCCCACTATATTCACCGCCTGAAGCGAGCCACTTGCCATCTGGGGAAAAGGCGACGATGAGTTGGCCTGCTGGCATATTCGGCCGGTGAAAAAGCGTGCGCACCAGGGGGTGAGGAGATGGAGCTTCACCCTTCGCTTCATACAACCGGAGCTCCTGTTGGGTGCCGGACCACCAGGCAAACCACTGGCTGTCCGATGACCAGGCCAGCGGGGGAGAGAGCGTTCCTTGCTGTGAAAACGGGTAGGTAAACAGGAGTTTCCCGTGACGTGCTTCCCACATCTGTAGCGTTGTCGCAGTCGATGGATCGACGACGTAGCGATTGAACGGTATCGCTCCCGTTGCGGAAGCAATGTACTTGCCATCGGGCGACCAGGCCAGAGCGGTAATACCACCAGCAGCTCCGCCCATGCTGATGAACGGGATGTATAGTGGAATGTATTGTCTCCCCCACAAAACGAGGACACTTCCTCCACCCAGTGCCAGAAGTGAGCCCAGAGCTAATCCTTTGAGAAGCCGACGTCGTCCAAGAGTGATGGGAGGAAGAGTGGCAACCTCAGAGGGCTGCTCTGACCTCTCAAATGAATCTGATAAAGGCATCCTCTCCTCCCTTCGGAGTACCGTGTGCTCCCTCTGCCCATGTTCTGGACGGTTGTTCTCTGGAGCCCCTTGCTTCTCTAAAACAGTAAACGCATGAGCAAGAGTGTTGGTTACACAAGAGCGCTCCGCTTTTCTTCCTTGTTGGGAATGGGACACACAGACATCAATACCTCTGACACCTCTGTTTCTCCGTAGCGGGGAGACCCTCTGATCCGCCCGCAGAATGTTGGGGTTTACACTCTCCTGATCCAGAAAACTCCATCCAGGACTAACTCATGGCCTTATTCACCTCTCATCGCTCTGATCCTCAGATATTTTCTTAGCAAGCGAGCGATATTCTTCACCAAATGCGGCCAAGAGCCAACCGGGTTCAGCAACGCCTCAATGCCTTCGGCGATATCCCGCACGCCTCGCTACGCGGATGAGCTCCGTGAACCTCGGAATGGGAGAGGACGCGCCAGTGATCGAAGTGGGACATGGTTTCACCTACTGGGTGTGGGTAGTTGCTAATCTGCGGTGGGAAACTGCTCTTTTGAGGAGGGAAACTGGTCTCTGAAGCGCCGCTCGCCACGGACAATTTTTGTGGCAGCCACGGACAATTTATCTGGCACTGGCGGACAATTTTTGTGGCATCCTACATCTACAGCGTTTTTGGCGGCTACGTTTTCGCCCGCAAATCTTCAAGATAAGTGCAGTTATCTTGAAGATCGGTCTGGAAATGATTGTAGCACAGACCAGCGGGATCTGACAAGTGTTCGTGTTCCGTCACGCAAAATGATACCAAGGCTGCTACAAGTCATGTAAAGTATTTCATGGTGCATTTGTATCATAAAACTTTCCCATGATTGGGGCAAAATGCGCGACGCTAACATTGGCGTGCTGAATTAAGGCTCATTATCACGACTCGATATTGACAGAGAGTCTCTATTAAGATCGGCTGGCAACGCTGATGAGTCATGACTTGTCGGCTATTATCGATCTCTAAGCTTACAAAAGGAGCAGTTTCCACCTGAACTGAAAGGTATGCCCTGCTCTGGAGGATGTACAAGTTATTTTGATCTCTACGACTATAGGAAATCCTGGTGCCAGACTTCTGGTTAACTATGCCCAAAGAGATAGCTCCAATATGGCTTTATTGCTTGCGTTCTCTTCCTCTGGGGGCAGGAGAGCAAGAAAAATAGAACGAGCCTGGAGTGATTCGATGTGTTTCATGCTGGTGTCTCGGCCTGCCTGGGTGTTTCATGGGCGTCTTCGAGAGGAGAGCATGCAGCGAAAGAAAGGGACAATTATGCACAGGTCATCCACCAGATATGCACCAGATGAAGAGCGATTTCCTGGTTTTGGTGGACAACCTGGTGGATAAGGCAGTAGCACATCTGCGCGATCTCGGGTATACTCCTTAAGAGAACATGCTACCACACCTATCGGCACGAAGCGGCACGCAAGCTCCGGGAATAGGCGTGCCTCCCTTCTTATTGCTCCACGTGTTTTCCTATTTCTTCCTGTCACAATCGTTGTGTTCATGCATCTGAATAGGAGAGGGCGATAGCGGCATGGATATCGCCCCGAAAGGGGAGCACGTGTGACAACCCAACTGGCTGCCGAAGCCGTCGAACACCTGATCAGAGCATATGGCAGACTCGTCTTCTATCTCATTCATGGCATGATCCATGATTGGCACGAGAGCGAAGACCTGACCCAGGAGGTCTTCCTCTCCGCCTTCAGAGGCATCGATGCCGCACAGACCGCACGTGAAGCGCAGTTTCAGGCCAAAGCCTGGCTCTTGCACATCACGGTCAATACTGTCCGTATGTACTGGCGCAGGCAACGGCTGATACACTTTGTGCCCTTCTCGCAATTGGAAACAGCGGAGGCCGGCGTTGACGTGGTCAGCGAGCTGGCAGCCCCTGTTCAGCCAGGAGGGTATGGTACCACGGAAGGAGGTTGTGACCCGGCAACGCTCCTGGCCGAACGCGATGCCGTTGGGTGCACGCTTGCAGGGCTGCCGGACACACTCCGCATTCCTTTGCTCCTCTCGGTCGTGGGTGGTCTATCAGGAGCTGAGATCGCCCGCATCCTGGGTCTGGGGGAAGCAGCCGTCCGCCAGCGGCTCTCGCGAGCCAGGCGGCAGTTCAAAGAGCGCTATGCCGCGGAATGCGGCGAGGAGGTGCGCGATTCAGTCGCCACCGCAGAACAACGGTGCATCTTTGCTGCGCCTGGCGCGAGTCCGGGGCTGGCTGCCTCCCCCAGGTGGGCGCTGGTCACTTCCGGATCATCGTCGAGCTAGGATGGCGCCAGCATCCACCTGGGGTGCCACTGCACATGACAGCATGAAGGGAGGGGTCAATGAAGATCCATGCGTTCAGCACACTGATGTGCTGGCACGAGGGAGTGAGACTGACCTCGGATCACACGATCCGCGCTCCGCCTTCCTCTCCTGGTGAGACTGTTGTTGGTCTATCGTAGAAGAGACACCATGTGAGCTACGACCATCTCAGGCGGGTCCCAGGAGGCGACTCGCCTGCCTTTGAAGAGCCTCCGAAAGGCTCCAGCAGGCATTTCCCTCTCTATCCATCCCCTTGCCTGGTGGCAGTATTCAGGATGACTTTCAGATGCTGACACACAGCGAAATGACCAACAATAGCCAAGAAGGAGCATTACCCATGCCCACCCTGGAAAAAACTGATGGCAGGCTGCCTCGCAGCGCGTTACGGTATCGCCCCACGGCTGCTGACACCATTACCGTCGATGAATATGTCACTGGCGTAAATATACCAGCGCTCCAGGTGCACCGCGCTTCCAGGTTGCGCCAGCCACAGGCTGTTGACGACGCTGCGGAGCAGGACGCTCTTGATGCTGCCCAGACGGGCCGTGGGAGCGCCACGGCAACCAGGGTACGCCGTGCCCCCGCGATGCCGAAAACTCTCCCGCACACGCCACGGCCACAGCAGACGACGCGGCCTCGTGCGCGCCTGCACCCTCTGTTCTTCCTTTTAGGTGTTGTTCCCGTTGACGCCCTCCAGCACCTCGACAGGCTGTGTCCCGATAGAGGATACTCTCTTGTAAACGCATCTTCTGGCTTTCAGGAAACAGGTAAATGAACTGATCGTCTTGCCTGCATCACTATCTTATCACATAAAGAAGCTGCTGCCTCCCCGGCGAGCCTGTCAAGGCTACCACGGATGTCAAGGCCAAGACAAGCGCGCCCCCACACTGTCCCACCACCACCTGCGCGGCCTTGACATTCCGTGGTCTGTGAGTCAGTAGCTCGCCCCGGAGGGGACGCGGGGAACCGAGTTGCGGCAGACGGCAGGACACCAACGGGGAAGGGCACGGTCGACAGCAGAGAAGGACGTGGGGACCGCTTCGGCGGCTCCAGCAGGAGGAGGCCCCTTTCCCCCAACCGCGACGTGCTCACTCGTCACTCCTGTTCTGTCTGGACATGTCCAGGTAGCCATGAGGGCACTGCGTGCACGCGAGAAACATGGGAATGTCACGATACAGCTGATAGAAGGCGTTCCTCCCTTTTGCATCGAGGGCCAGGGTGACCACTGCACCATCATGCTCTGTCCATTCCCCTCGTTTGGCTGGTAACAGGCTGATGTCTACATGCGTCAGTACCTTGGTTTCAGCCACGCCGTGGAGCCGAGTAAAGGAAGTCAATGAGACGAGATTCCGAGGTAATGGCCCGGTGGTGCGCTCTGCTCTCCGAGATGGATGGCGTGGCGTCACTGCTTCTGGTCGGTTGAGTAGATTCAGGACCTGCTGTTCTAACACCTGGACACGGTGTTCTAGTGTTGCAATGCGTTGCTCACTAGATGCCTGGACATGTCCAGGTGATTGTCCAGGCATGAAACACTCCAGGTCACTGAGCGCAATCTCACATCGGTTCGGTTGAGGATAGCGGGCCGGTAAAACGCCCTTGTGAATGGCGCGTTGAATCGTTTTGTGGCACACACCACAGCGACGAGCCGCTTCCATGATTGTCACATAGTCGCTCTGAGTCATGACGCTTCCTCATTCTGTGTCTGGACACTGTCCACTCATGATGGTATCTGATGGCTTCGGCCTTTTCGCTGCTCTGCCTCTTCTAACCGAAGCTTCAGATCAAGAACCTCGAACTGAAGGGAAGCAAGTTGTTGCCGTGTCTTCCCCAGCTCTTGCTCGACGGCGAGCAAGCGATCCACGAGATCCTCCTTGTGCTGCAACAGATAGCGTTGGCGCACGCGTTGTGCATCACGATCCGGGTCAATGCGCAGCGGGACTGGCGCCATCCCTACCTGGCGTCCCTTCCGCCGTTGTTGCCCCCGACCACTGCGGTAGGACATGCTGTGCTTTCGGTAGTAGGCATGGGCATCCGCATTGCCAATGACCGCCGCCTTTTTGATGCCCTTGCCCTCCGGGTCCACTTCGGGGGAA
>WNFC01005945.1_pt1 | contig 13410 bp, 10 predicted proteins | sample 5400541 | NCBI WGS metagenome assembly WNFC01 (sample SAMN13153342, study PRJNA577476) | soil metagenome | isolation source: 120 cm saprolite under Douglas fir tree site 2 hole 2 replicate 1 | place: USA:California | collected 2015-04-18
CGATCTTTCTCGGTACATATCCGCCGATTTCCTCGAAGCACTCCCGCCTAAACAACTGGCATTGTCCGGACACATGCTCGATGCTGGTGAAGCGGTAATCATATTGAGACGATCCCTCCCGAAAAGGAGTTCCCCCGACACCTAGTTGCGGATTCTCTGCAAACTTTCTCAACAAAAAATCAAAGTACTTTTCATCGAACGACACATCACCGTCCAGGTTGCCAATAACCTCATATGGCAAGTCGGCTACTTTAGCGTAGCCTGCATTGAAGGCATGAACCTTCCCGGCAAAATGTCGTTCCTGACGCTCGGGCATTCGGATCAGCTCTATCCACGGGTGGCCAGCCAAGTATTTCTTCACGATGTCGTCGGTGCCATCAGTCGATCCGTCGCTCACTATGACCCACTTAAGCGGAAGGACCGTTTGCGCCACCACAGACTTCAGGGTAAGCTCGATGTACTCAGCTTCATTTCGCGCCGGAGTAATAAGAACATAAGCAGGAAGCGTCATACCCTGACGGAACCTCTGGAATCGTGGGCTGGGGAATGTTTCGTTGGCGCGTCCGATTCGCGCATGAGCTCAGACAATGCCAGTAGCATCCAGGCCTGGGACCATCTCATGTACGAGGTTCTGATGGTTCCAAGACGAAGCACGCGATAATAAAAGAAGCCACGCTCGTCCCACATATGATTCATCGCCCATCGGAATACCGAGTGTGCCAAAGGGACATTGCCCGGGTCGAGGTGCCTAAATGCAAGCAGCGTGATGATACTCTGTGCCACACAATGAACATCCAAAGGATAGGTGCGGTCATGAAAATATTTGGCTGCACCGTCCTCCCGGAAAAAGTGGCTTCGGTAGAACTCGAACCCGCGTAGAATGCACGATTCGAACTCGTTTGTGCCGGTATCACGACAAATGGCCTGTAACCCGCATAGGTTGTATCCGGTGTGGAAGTTGTCAATCCATTGTTGTGATGGCCCTTCTCCGTAGTACCACGAACCATCCATGTGCTGTTGTGCGGCTGAGTAGCGAGCCACCCTCATGGCTGGACCAAGGAACTTTTCCTCGCCTGTGTGCTTGGACACACGGCAGAATAGAGCGGCAGCAAGGAAATTCGCATTGTGCGTACGGCTCCGAAGTGCAGGCAGAGGATAGCTGAAACCACAACCAGAATCACCGTCGTCCCAGTAGAGCTCATTCAAAATGAACTCCGCTCCACTCGCAGCCATGCTCAAACACTGTGGGTCTTGGCGCTGCTCATAGGCATCCAGGAGTGCGCCCGCGACGAATGTCGTGCAGACTAGATTGGGTGTCCCCTGCGGAACAATGATGGTGCGGGTCTGCCATGGAAAGCTGTACCCCCAACACCAGTAGACACTGGCTGGCGACCTAAGCGCCACTAGTTTCTCTTTCAGCAAACCGACAAGGTCTACTGTTCCTTGCGTGAACAGTTGGGGTGCTTTCAACAAAGCTGCCAAGAAAAGGGCAAGACCTTTGGGATTCTGAGTTTTCGGAATCTGCAGCAAAGGGCGGAGGTTGACCGGACTTCGCTTCAAGGCTTGGGTGAGAACGAGTCGCGGTACTCGAAAGTCAAGTACGGGCAGAGCCTTTAATACCCTACTATTTAAGGCATCATAAGGGTCGTATCCGGCCCAGTCATTTTCTTGACAGTAGGCCAAGAGCTTTTGCGCACAGGCTTCGATATCCGCCGCTTCAGCTCGATCACACATAGGTGTAACGCCCAGTCAGAACGTTGAATACGAGGATTATTGCGCAATCGCCGTCGTGCTTTCGGTCGGTGACGTCTTCGCCGTCGGTGGTACAGCAACACCCATCATCTCCTCGATCAACGTCACGTATCGCTGCTTCATCAGGCTCCAACGTATTGGCGTGTATTCCTCTTTCGCCCTGATAGCCAGTCGAGTCCGCAATTGAGGATCTCGGTAAATACGTACCATCTGCTGAGATAAGTCCCTGGGGTTGTTCGGCTCAAAATATGCCAGCGCGCGCTCGCTGAAGTAATGCCGTATGGTTTTCAGACGCGATATAATGACGGTTTTGCCGGCGATGATGAATTCCGGCAGCTTGTTCGGAAAAGCAAACTCAAGGAAAACGTCGCGGCGAATGGGCAAGATACCGGCATCGCACTGACCCAACCAGCCGGGTATTTCGGTAGCCGGAACTTGTCCCACCAGCCGGACCTTCGCGCTCAGCCCACGCGCTCGCGCCAGCTGCGCTAATGCATCCTTTTCCGATCCCGATCCTAGAATCCACAGCTCAGCGCCGGGCATTTCTGCGTGCGCCAGCGCAAACGCTTCAATCGCGATGTCAAGGCCGTAGATGTTGGTGAGAGTTCCGTGATACATCATCACGAATTTTTCTGGGTCCCGCGGTGCCAGAGCAGACGACGAATTCGAACTGGCAGCAAAGCGGGCCTCGTCTACCGCGTTCATGACGACGGTCGATTTCGAGCGATCCAACCCGCGACCGACAAGAAGATTCTCGATCGGCTCGTTAATCGTGATCACGCGGTCAGCGAATCTCACGCTGATTTTCTCTAGGTAAGTCAGCAGCCGGATCGTCCACGAGTTCTCTGCAATACCGTACTTCGACATGTAGAACTCGGGTGTGATTTCATGCAGGTCGAGGACCAGCTTCGCACCCATCCAGCGCGCCAATATGGGGGCGAAGATCAGGAAATCTGGCAGCGAGTTGACATCGATAACCGAGTAACGCCTCCGAAGCATCTGCAGAGGTACACGGATGAAAATCCAAAGGAAGAACGTGGCGTACTCAAAGAAGTACCTCGCCCGGGAGCCACGCATCTTGCCCAATGCAAGCGTGCGAACATTCACGTCGTTCAAACAGTAGTTCTTCTGGCCACCGTCGGCCCGCAGCGCCAGCACGTCGACCGAGTATCCGGCAGCGACCAAGGCTTCGGCCTTCCGCCGCACGCGCGGGTCAATTTCGTAGACGTTTTGAACTACCTGGCAGACTGATATCATTGGAACTATGAAAGGGCTGGGTTGGCAACCGCCGTTGCGGGACCACATGGAAGCTTCAGGTCGAGTTCTTCGAGGGATTTCCCGTCCCAGGAAATGTCAGCAAAATCCGAGGTCCCCACACCAGTGCGTCCTCTGGTAGCTCCATAAACTCTGATCCGGAATGGAGGCTGAACCTCTCCACCGTCGTAGCGCAATTGCGCTCGCACGCCGTCCGGTGTCCCTATCCGCTCGAACCGCACATCGCGCCGCTGACCGAACCAGGTCACCACCTGCCCAGCTGAACCAAACCAGACATTGAGCGACTTCAGTTCCTCAAGGAGCCTGAGGTAAAAGTCTCCCCAGAACCGCTCTGGCCCGTGGCTCCGGTCGTGCCAGAGCAACGTCAGCACTCCACCAGACTGGATGGCATGGTCGATGATTGGTTGGCAGCGTGCCTGCGCTTGCGACTCCGAAAGGTCCATTCTCTGTGGAAAGAAAAGAGCTCCATCCTGAATATGCATCGGCAGTTCCAGGAGCGTTCTAGCGCCAAGTGCCCGGAATACCTGGGTCGTTCCGTTGCGGTAGCCGACCGTTTCGTTGTATCCGGCGGTGGAGTCGTAGGCGAAGCCAGCTTCCTCCAACACACTCATCGTTCTTGAATCCTGCAGCAGCCAATGCATCCGGATGCCCATCTTAGACTGGCCCGCGACTGCGGCAATTCGCTCGCGCTCAGCGCGACCTTTCTCTACGCTGTGCCACGCGTCGAGGCCGTGAACTCCGATTTCACACGCTTGGTCCTTCAGAGTTGCGGCCCAGTCGCTGAGATCGGTGACGTCATAGGCAGTAGCCCGTCGCGCTGCGTGCGGCCCCGGCACACGCTCGCCAGCCCGACGCTTAAATGGAATCAGAAAGTAAGTTGCTGGCAGACCGTTTTCAGCCTTCAGGTACCACTCGAAGGGTTCCCAGAAATCTCTTGCCCAGCCGAGATAAACTAACGGGAGAGATGCAACCGCTCGCCAGGTTTCAAACAACCGCCCCATGGTGATTCGGCCCCGAAGCAGATTTTTGACCGCTCCGACAGTGGACCGGTACAGAAATCCCAAAAGGGTGTGATCGAACTTGTGCGGCCGTATCCCGATGAAATCAATGTCGTGGGTCAGGCACACCATAAAGTTGCACCCGGCCGGAACTGGGGGAACCTCCATTAGCGGAATCCCCTCTTCGAGTATCCATCCCCTCAACATACTGATGTGTGCGTCGAGCGCGGGAGTAGAAGCATTCTGGGAAGGCTGGCCGCTGGTCAGGAGGACTTGCACCTCATCGAACAAGTCATAGCCTAGACGGATGACAGTCGTGTCAGAGCCATCGATCTTCAATCCGACTGTTTCCGTACCCGCCATAACGCAGGGACTTCCGCTGCTGGCATCAGCAAAAGTACATACTTCGCAGTAGGTCGGAATCGAGGAGACTCGGGGAGTCAGATATGAAGACTCGAGGCGCTTGCCGAGCGCAATCCCAAAGTGCGCGTCAATGCTCTTCGTCTCCGGGCCATATACCACAAGCAGCTTCGTACGAACGTTCGACAGTTCGCCAGCGGTAGCAAGAACGACGGAATACGCCTCCCCAGGGCGGTAGAACTCCCACGGGGTTTTGAAGAGCTGAAAAAACTCTTCTACCGTTTCCAGTTGGTTGGGTTTTGAAATGATCCCGATCAAAAATTACACTCCGCAGCTACGCGCGGCTCAGTTCCGCTGCAACAGGCGCTGCCGGCCCCACAAATTCCCCAATCGACTCGACCACGTAACGCGCCTGCGAGTCCTTGAGTTCCGGATAAACCGGGATGGCAAGCGACTCTTTGGCGGCTCGCTCACTCTCGGGGAACGCACCGGCCTTAATTCCGAGGTAGGCAAAACAGTCCTGCAGGTGCATCGGCACCGGGTAATACACCTCACTGCCCACACCCTTCTTCTTAAGGAATGCCTGCAATTGATCCCGTGACGAGGAGCGAATGACATACTGATTAAAGATGTGGCGATTGGTCGCCACCGCTGGCAGACCGATTGGAAGCTCTGCCTCGCGAAAAAGCTGATCGTATCTCTTTGCGTTGCGCTGGCGCCCAGCCGTCCACGAATCCAGGTACGGCAACTTGGCAGAAACGACCGCGGCGTGGATGGCGTCGAGACGGAAATTCCCACCGACAACCCTGTGATAGTACTTCGGCTTGGCCCCGTGACCGCGGAGGACACGCAGTTTCTCTGCGCGCTCAGCATCGTTGGTCACGATCATGCCAGCGTCTCCAGTCGCGCCAAGATTCTTTGACGGGAAGAACGAGAAGCATCCATAGTGGCCGATCGAACCGGCGCGGCGGCCTTTGTATTCCGCACCAATCGCCTGAGCGGCGTCCTCGATGACGACCAGTCCCTGCTCCTGCGCCAGGTTCATGATCGGATCCATGTCCGCGATCTGCCCGAACAGATGGACCGGCATAATTACGCGCGTCTTTTTTGTGATCTTCGCTCCGATCTGGGAGACGTCGATGTTATAGGTGGCCGGGTCGATGTCGACAAACACCGGCGTGGCTCCGAGACGCGCGATCGCTCCGACCGTCGCGAAGAACGTGTAGGGGGTGGTGATCACCTCGTCGCCCGAGCCAATATTCTCGGCCATCAAGCAAGCCAACAATGCATCACTGCCCGACGAGACTCCGATTCCATGCGAGCAATTCGAGTAGGCCGCAATCGCCTTCTCGCATTCGTCCACTTTCGGGCCCAGGATGAAGTGCTGCGACTCGAGCACTTCCCCAACGGCCGCGTTGACTTCGTTTTTGATGGACGCGTACTGCGCCTTAAGATCGAGCAGCGGAATATTCATGATTTGATTCCTCTTTAACCTGCCGGTATGACTTACTGCCAACACTCAACTCGGCTGGAAGCGGAGCTTCTGCATCAAGATCCAAGCATCGAAGGACGCCCGGTTCAACTTCCCGATAGCGGTACGCACTTTCCGGGCAGCGCATGATGCCGTCTGAATCAGGAGACTCGAGACGGTGGCCATGCCGGCTCATCCACCCGACCTGGCGGGCTGGGTTGCCGACAACCAGTGCAAAGTCCGGAACGTTCTTGGTGACCACTGCCCCGGCTCCGACAAACGCGTAGCGTCCAACTGTGACTCCGCAGACGATCGTCGAATTCGCGCCGACGGTGCATCCCCGTTTCAAGTGCGTCGTCTCGTAAAGAGAGTGCCGATTGACCTGCGAGCGGGGATTGGTGACGTTGGTCAGCACACACGATGGACCGAGAAACACATCGTCTTCGATCACGGCACCGGTGTACACCGAGACGTTATTTTGAATTTTGACGTTGTTCCCGATGTTGGTGCCGCCATCGACGTTCACGTTTTGCCCGATGACGCAACGCTCGCCGATTCGGGCGCCTTTCATCACGTGCGAGAAGTGCCAGATTTTGGTACGGGCACCGATTTCAGCTCCCTCATCCGCATACGCTGATTCATGCACGAAGTAAGGCCGTTCTTGCTTCTTCCCATTCGTAGGGCTCGCTTCCAGAGCGACACCGCCGTCGCGCAAAGCACGCTGGCAGGCATCCAACACTCGCAGCACTCTGAGACCTTCCGCCCCATTGCTTACCGGGGAAGTTCGGGTTGCCACGCAGTCGAGAAAGTGCTGGCATTCGGCGCGGAGTGGCTCGCTACCATCCAGGGCGACAGCCTCTGCGTTCGCCTTCACAGCCGTAGGTATCCGGTTCTTCCATTCCACCTTATGTGGGTACAGGACAAGCTTGTTTTCTGCGGTGTCATCGAATACCGCCATCTTTTCCGATCCGACCACCACCAGGCGCTGTTCCTTGATCGGGTGCAGCCAGCTCACAAAGATGTGGGCCTGTACTCCGCTCGGGAACTGAAAATGGCTCAAGGTGACGTCCGCGACGTTCTGGTTCAGGTACGCACTGCCCTGGCAGGCAACACGGGCTGGCATTTCATCCAGGAGCGACAGGATCACCGAGATATCGTGGGGCGCGAAGCTCCAAAGAATATTCTCCTCGGTCCGGATCTTCCCGATGTTCAAGCGGTTCGAGTACAGATAGTTGATCTTGCCCAGCACGCCGTCTTTAACGAGCTGCTTCAGCTTCAGGATTGCGGGATGGTAACGGAGGATATGGCCGACCATAAGGATCCGGCCTTTCGCTTCCGCCAGTTTCACCAGTTCTTCTCCATGCTTGACGTCAATGGCCAATGGTTTCTCGACGAGGACATCCTTACCGGCTTCCAGTGCGGCTTTGGCCATTTCATAGTGGGTGACGGCAGGCGTGGCGAGAGCTACCGCATCAACGGACGGATCGGAGAGGAGCTTTGTATAGTCCGACTCGAACTTGACCCCTTCGTAGCGACTTCTGCAGGTTGCCTCCGCGGACGGATCTGCATCGCACAATGCCTCTAACGCCCCAAGCTCGTGAAAATTGCGCACCAGGTTTTTGCCCCAATATCCAACGCCAACAACTGTTACCCTGACGCGGGCTTTCCCAGGTGATTTGGTTTCCATATCAAGCCCTTCCAACTAGAGCCATTGGCTCTGATTTGAGTCCGATAAGATCGACACACTTGTCAGCCGCAGTGCCGTCTCCGTAAAGGAGCGGTCGCGCGTCTGGGGGGATGAATGTCTTCACAGTACGGGCGATCCTCTCGGGTTCGGAACCTACCAGAACATTCCAGCCCGCTTCCACCGTCTCCACCCATTCCGTCTCATTCCGCAAGGTGACGCAGGGAATGCCCAGCCAGTAGGCTTCTTTCTGCAGACCGCCCGAGTCGGTCAGGATTAGCCGCGCCGCGCCTACCAGTGCGACCATCTCCAGATAGCCAACCGGGTCAATAAGGTGAAGATCGGTTTTGGGACGAAAGTTGATTTCGTTGATGATCTTCTGCGCCCGAGGGTGCACAGGAAAGACAACGGGTTCATTCAGCGAATTGAAGGTCTCGAGGATTCGCTGAAACCGCGCACCGTCATCCGTGTTCTCGCTGCGATGCAGAGTTGCAACCAGGTACTGCTTTTTCTTCAGTCCAAATCGCTGCAAGAAGGCTGCCTCGGCGCCAACGCTGCGCTGTCTCGCCCAGTTGAGAGCGTCCAGCATCACATCTCCGACAAGATGGACATTCTCAGTGATGCCCTCAAGCGCCAAATTGCTGACCGCGGTCTCGCTTGGGCAAAGCAGCAGGTCCGAAAGATGATCCGCGACCACCCGGTTGATCTCCTCGGGCATGCCGCGATTGAAACTTCTTAGCCCGGCTTCTACGTGCACCACGGGGATCGACAGCTTCGACGCCGCCAAGGCTCCCGCCAGAGTCGAATTCGTGTCACCGTAGATCAGGAGGCACTCGGCACTTTCCGTCAACAAGACATCCTCGATGCCCGTGAGCATCGCCCCCGTTTGAATAGCGTGTGAACCGGAACCAACCCCCAGATTCACATCGGGGCGAGGTAATTCGAGCCCGTCAAAGAAGGCTCCCGACATCTCGTAGTCGTAGTGCTGCCCGGTATGCACCAGAATTTCCTGGTGGCGTTGGCGCAGTTTGCGGCTTACGGCGGCAATCTTGATGAACTGGGGCCGAGCTCCGACGATGGTTACGATCTTCACAGTGCTCTCGTGAGCCCTTCCAAGGCGATGTCTTGAACCGCACGCTCAGCATTTTCCGTCCGGATCTTTTCCCGGTCACCGCATTCGACATCCTCTGCGGCCACCGCAGCCCGGCCTATGCTGACGTAGTGAAAACCGTTGCGGGCAACCAGTTTCGAATCAAGAGCGTTCCTTCCATCGATGATCAATGGGCGCTCCACTAGTCTGCGGAGACGCTGCCAGTCGATATGGCGGAACTCCTCCCATTCAGTCACGACTACCACGGCTTCAGCGCCCTGGGCCGCTTCGTAGGGGTTCGCGCAGTAGCGGACGTCCGGCATCACCGCCCTCGCCTTCTCGGTAGCCTGTGGATCGTAGGCACTCACCTCCGCACCCTCGCGGATCAAGGACCGCACGATCTCAAGAGAGGGAGCGAAACGGACGTCGTCGGTGTTCGGCTTGAACGCCAGACCCCACACGGCGATTTTGCGCCCGCGGACCACCCATAGTTCTTTGCGGACTTTTTCGACAAAGAGCTCGATGCGCCGTTTGTTGACGTTCTCTACTTCCCTGAGCAGGGAGAAGTCGCACCCAGCCTTCTCGGCAATCCTGACAAAGGCCTGCACATCTTTTGGGAAACAGAAGCCGCCGAACCCGATTCCCGGATTCAGGAAAGCAGGACCGATCCTGGGATCCATGCCCATCCCGAGCGCGACCTTTGATACATCTGCTCCAACGGCGTCGCACAAATCCGACACCATGTTGATGAAAGAAATCTTCATGGCCAGGAAGGAATTCGACGCGTGCTTGATTAGTTCCGCGGAGTTGGTGTCGGTCACCACCCACGCCGGCTTTCTGTCTTCCTTGCAGTCGGAGTGAACAGGACAATGGAAGCTGCGATCAAGGAGCGGGCGATAGATCTCCTCAATCTGGCGGGCCGCCTCTTCCCTTTCGACGCCGATGACGATGCGATCCGGATGAAAGAAATCCTCGATGGCTGAACCTTCGCGCAGGAATTCAGGATTGGAAACTAGGTCGCAACGCAGTCCCTTATCGACGTATAACTGGAGCTGCCGCTTCAACTGCTGTCCAGTCTGAACCGGCACCGTGCTCTTCTCGATGACCAGGCAGTCGCCGGTGGCACGCTGTCCAATGGTCCGGGCAACGTTCGCGATGGCGGAGAGGTCCGCTTCCCCATTCTCAAGCGGAGGAGTACCAACGCATATGAAGATGGCTTCGGCGTTGACGACAGAACTCTCCGTCGTTTCGAATCGCAGCCTTCCCGCCTGGCAATTCTTCAGAACCAACTCCTCGAGATGGGGCTCGAAGAATGGCATTTGCCCGCACCGAAGAAGGTTGAGCTTAGTTTCGTCGTTGTCGGCGCAACGAACGGTATGACCGATTTCCGCCAGACATGTGGCAGTTGTCAGACCTACATAGCCGGCACCAATGACTGAGATCTTCACAGGGATTCTGTCCTCCGATGGATTCTGGCTCGAGCGGCTACGACAAGCGTGGCATGGTCTCCAACTGCGGGGTTTCATTGAGGCCCCGCTCGGCTTTCGACTCGACAAAACGACGGACCTCATCAACCACGCGAGCCTGCTGCTTCGCGGTCAGGCTTGGGAACATTGGCAAAGATATGATTTCCGCCGCCGCGAGTTCGGTATTCGGGAAGTCTCCGGGAAGGTAGTTCAACGAGTTGTAGGCTTTCTGTAAATGAAGCGGGATCGGATAGTGAATCCCCGTGCCGATGCCCTGGTCGTTCAGGAAGGCCGTCAGTCCTTCGCGGTCGTCCGTCCGCACGACGTACAGGTGATAGACGGCGCGTGACCACGAGGGCTCATAGGGAGCATCGACGGGCTTACCGGCAGCCTCGAACTGCCGCTTGTATTCCGCTGCCCGTTCACGGCGCTGGTTGTTCCATTCGGCGAGATACTGAAGCTTTACATGAAGAATTCCCGCTTGAATAGCATCCAGCCGCCCGTTGTACCCTTCCACGTCGTGGCAGTACTTTTTCGCTTGGCCGTGGTCGCGGAGCATCTTGACCCCGGCAGCCAATGCGCCATCGTTCGTGGTTACGGCGCCGGCTTCTCCACATGCCCCAAGATTTTTTCCCGGGTAGAAACTGAATGCAGCCGCACGTCCGATGGAACCTACCTTCAACCAGCGATTCTGCTTGCGCGAGAAGTACTGTGCTCCGTGAGCCTGGCACGCATCTTCAACGACGATCAAACCGAGTTTGTCTGCCAACTCGAGGATGGGATCCATATCGGCCATCTGCCCGTACAGGTGCACCGGCACAATGGCAGTAACCGGCTTTCCACTGCGGCCGCTGATGAGTCTTCCCGAAGCATCCTTCGCGCACTTCTGCTCGAGGTACTCCCGCAGCTTTCCGGAATCCATGTTGTAGGTGCGCTCGTCGATGTCAACGAATTCGGGTAGCGCGCCAGCCTGCGAGATTGCTTCGGTGGTCGCGATAAAGGTGTGGGGAACCGTCACCACCACGTCGCCGGGACGGACACCCGCAACCATGAGAGCAAAGCGCAGGGCATCGGTGCCGCTGTTCACCGCGACCGAGTGTTGCGAACCGCAGAAAGCTGCAAATGCCTTCTCGAAGTTCTCCACCATGGGACCGCCAATGAAACCGGCGGTGCGAATGGCCTGTTGAAATACGCTGGTTAGTTCTCGCTCCAGTTCAACGTGCGGAGTCACAAGATCAAGAAAAGGAATACTGGATACGCTCACTTTACGACCTCCGTGGTCGGGTCAACATAGCGGCGAACTCTGGCGGGGTTTCCTGCCACGATGCTGTTGGGGGGAACGTCTTTCGTGACGACGCTGCCGGCTCCGACGAGAGCATTTTCCCCGATGGTGATGTTCGCCAGGATGGTGCAGCCCGAACCGATCGAGGCTCCCTTTTTCACCAGAGTCCTCTCGACTTTCCAGTCGGACTCGGTTTGCAGACTGCCCCCGGCCGTGGTCGCACGCGGGTACGAGTCATTGATGAAGGCAACGCTGTGGCCGATGAATACGTTGTCCTCGATCGTGACGCCTTCGCAGATAAAAGTGTGGCTGGAAATCTTGCAGCGCTTGCCCACGATTGCGTTCTTCTGGATCTCTACGAATGCACCAATCTTGGTTTCATCGCCAATTTCGCAACCGTACAAATTGATGAACCTGGAGAGCTTGACATCGCGCCCCAGCTTTACGCTGGGAGCGATGCATAAATAGGTATCCATACCTTGGTCCCGTTGACTCCTGTGATTTCCTTGATTGGACAGCGTGGCCAGTAACTTCGTGGAGAACTGCGCGACAGCAGGCCGGCCTTTGCCGGTACTTCAGCGGGGAAACATCTCTACTGCTGAAAAATAGGTGACCCGACGAACTCGAGGCTCACAAATAAACGAGCTCTCCTCTTTTCGAGACAGACTCGCTGGCCGCCTCCAACATCCGAACCACCTTCAGACCTGCACAGCCGTCGTTGAATGGTTTCGTGCCCTTCTGGATGCATTCAACGAAGTAATTCAATTCGAGCTTCAGGGCTTCGACCTGTTCGACCTGAGGCGCCCACATGTCGCCCGAGCGGTAACTTACCAGCAGGTTGTACACACCTTCCTGGCTCTTCACGTCCACGCCCTTGTCGTAAATCTTCAGTTTCTCGTCGGCCTCAAGATCGTTCCAGACCAGCATTTTCTTTTCGCCGCCGATCAGCGTGGTCCGAACTTTGACCGGCGAAATCCAGTTCACGTTGACATGCGCGATCATCTTGTCCGGAAAATACGCGGTAATAAACGCAATATCCTCGTGCGAGTTGAGGTGCGCTTGCCCGGTGGCCGAGATGGCTTCCGCATCTTTGTGCAGCAGGTGGTTCATGATCGAGAGGTCGTGCGGCGCGAGATCCCAAATCACGTTGCAATCATGCTGAAAAAGCCCCAGGTTCACTCGCGTCGAATCGTAGTAATAGAGCTTGCCGAGCGTTCCCTCCGCGAGCAGCTTCCGTATTTTGCGGACCGCGCCGGTAAACAGGAAGGTGTGGTCCACCATGATGCGGAGGTTTTTCTGCTCCGCCAGGTTGATCAGTTCTTCGGCTTGCCTTACGTTGCTGGTGAACGGTTTCTCCACGAACACATGCTTGCCGTTTTCAAGCGCAGCTCTGGCCAGTTCATAGTGCGTCCACACCGGGGTGATCACCGCGATGGCGTCCATGTCGGGCGACTTTACCAGTTCGTGGTAGTCGCTATGGACCGGGATCCCGGGGTGCGCAGCCTGTATGCGGTTGCGCGCGGCGGGAGTCTGGTCGCAGATGCCGACGACCTGGCAGCCTTCCAGAGCGCGCAGATTGCGCACGATATTCGGCCCCCAATAGCCATAGCCGATTACACCGAACCTAAGCATGAGATTCCACCTAATGAGTAACTATGTCGAACTGAGAAGAAAAGAAAAAGAAGAAGACCGCCCTTTTTGTATCGACGAGAACGTAGTTTTGGCAGGGACTAGAAAGAGGTTCGGGGCAGCTAACAGGCGCCGTTCCCGGCGATCACTGCCTTCGGCGTCTGTACCAGAATCTTCAGATCGAGCCACGGCGAGCAGGACCGCGCATAGCGCAAATCCAGCCGGACCATTTCGTCGAATCCTACCCGGCTGCGGCCATAGACCTGCCACAACCCGGTGATGCCCGGCTTGGCCTCGAGCACGCGGCGGCGATGCCACGTCGCATAGGCCTCCACCTCGTACGGTAGCGGGGGGCGCGGCCCGACCAACGACATGTCACCTCGCAGCACGTTAAAGAATTGCG
>WNFC01017034.1_pt1 | contig 13410 bp, 16 predicted proteins | sample 5400541 | NCBI WGS metagenome assembly WNFC01 (sample SAMN13153342, study PRJNA577476) | soil metagenome | isolation source: 120 cm saprolite under Douglas fir tree site 2 hole 2 replicate 1 | place: USA:California | collected 2015-04-18
ATCGCTTGGTGAACGATCGCGAAGGCATTCTTGTCAGCGCATGCGGAGGGGAGGGGAGGGAGGATTATGGCCACATCAAAGCGGATCGTTGTACTCACAAGCCGAGAGCGTTCGCGTAGTGCACAAAGCCGCCGTCCGAAAGGACCCACTCTGAGCTGAGTCCCGAAATGATAACCTGTTTTTGTATTTTTCATTTTATTGATTTGTTTTTTTTGATGGCGTGGTTAGAAAGCTCGTCGCGAAGGGGGGAAGGGCTTACGTTGAGAGGCTCTCCGAGACCACTCCCCGAATCATGATCGAGGAGAGAACCACCTCCGAGTGTGGGGTTGATGAAGTCCGCGGCCGTGATGGAGGCAATGTCCTGCACGGGCTGCTTGGGCTCGAAGAACGAGTCAAGCGCGGCCTGGAGGCCGAGCAGCGACGCAAAGGGGATGTACACCATCAGAGACAAGTGGCTGGGCGCTTAGGGCTAGGGGAAGGAAGTAGCGCTGAGGGCAGGAGCGGGGAGAGGGGGAGGGGAAGTGACACCAAATCCCGCCCAGGTATGTCTTATATTCCCATGAATCTAATTCATTCGGGTGCGCGCACGACGAGAAGGGGGAGACATGGGGAACAAGGCCTCGACAAGGGATCGAACCATGCCAGCGTTTACAGTAGGCTTCTATGCGGGGTGACCAAACGAGGGCGAGGAAAGGTACGCGACGGTTAAGAGCGGGGCGCCACAGGATCCCTGATACAGTATACAGTAGCAACTTGAACGAGCGCGGGTCTCCGGCCCAAGACGCGCCGCAGCTGTGCGGACCCATGATCACCATCACCACCTGCTCTTCCTATGTCCCACGATTGATGTTGTATTTTTGGGATGGATGTTTCGGAGAAAGCGCCGTGCCGGGTCTGTTGGGCAAGGATGGTTAGATTCCGTGCGAGTTGCGGGAGGCAGGGGGGCCGCGTTCATTTGTGTCCATCAAGCAGCTGTCAAAACAAGTGCGCGGTCTCCCCGCTTTTCGGATATTCGTTTCCGGGGCTCTCTCCTTCCCGGATGGATCCATGTGTAGCAGCAGGCGAATCGTGAGCTCTGAGGGTCCCCCTTCTGTTGGAGCGAGGAGTTTCGAGGCTCGCACCAGTACTGGCACTGGCACGACGCAACGCGCGTGTGGCGGAGCACAAAATATCAAGTTGAAAATTTTCTAATAATTTCTTCATTTTATCCTCGGACGATATGTACATAAAAGCGCTGTAAATACGACACGGCGGGGAAAGTCAAATACGACGCATTTCTCGCACCCCACGTGAATCCTACACCTACACCTCAGGGCCCCAGGCTTACCATTGCAACTTAAAGGCTACCATCAGACAAATTCAAATTCCTCCCAAATGGTGTGAAATGGTACTGTAATGTACCTGAGGCGTGAGTTCTTCATATGCATATATTCGTGTGTTCCCAGGCCGTCAAGTTACGAGCATCACAACCTTTGTTGTCCTCACACGGTGTCGAAAGAAAAATCACAAACGTTGCGCCCGCTGTAGCTGACGCCCTGTAGCGCGCGCGTCGCCCGGTGACGCGACGCCAGAACGGTACTTACAGGACCGCTTACTTGTGGAAGGAAAGTTTGCGAGATCGACGTGTGCACTGGCAGAGATGAAAGAAGTTCGTGGCTTCCATGCCAGAGGCTGCCAGTTGGGGATTATACTGCCGTTATTTCGACATATTTGGTAATCAGCAGTTTGGATTAAAATCAGGCGCATTATTTGGCTCCCTTCCATTCCATTCACAAAACGACGAATGCTGTACAGTATTACCGTATCATATCGTATTTACACGCTCCCACCCCTCGGCTGCATAACGCTCGTGTTCACGCTTTCCGATCCACCCTTTTGTGTCCTGTTTGGCCAGGTAACATTACGTCAAAGCAAGGCAAAAATGGAACCCCGCGGGCGAGGTAATATGATGTGATTGTCGAATCGTCCTGGCACGAAACTGAGTCCGGGAAGGGGATACGAGGATCTATGATGGTACACGAGACGTTGCATCAGGAGTCGAACGAACAAAAGCAATCCCGCATGCTACACTCATGCCATTTACGCCTCGCGCAACCAACTCTCGGAGGAATCAAACATGTCGTCATCAACGCACACGCGCCTCGAAAAGCCGAATGGAGAATCATCCAGCCATCGTGTGATCATGCACACGTCGATTAAAACCATCACGCGGAAGCGCCCAACGTAACGTTTACTTCACCCAGATAGATATACAGCAGCCGTACTACGCACTTTACTGTACTTTTAGTCCTGCGCTGCGCTACGAAACATCCATGGCGTCTGCGGTGGCGGCGGGTTGTTCGCCCCTCGCGGGCACCGCTGCGAGCTCGCGCCTGACCTCCGGCGCGATCTGCGCGTGCGTGTGCGTGCGCACGACGTCGCGCAGCGCGTCCTTCTGCTCCGGCGCGAGGTGCGCCGCGTAGCGCTGGCAGAGGACGAGCAGGCTCTGGTGCCAGAGGACGGGCAGCGTGCCCGGCGCGTGCGTTTTGGCGAGCCGGATGAAGTGGAGGACGAGCGCGTCGAGCACCTTGTACGGCAGCGCGTGCTTCTTGTCTAGCAGTACGCGGATGAAGAGCGAGGTCGGCCCTGTCGGCACGTGCGTGCACGCAGGTAAGGGAAGATAACAAGAGGAGGGAGGACGAGTAGCGCGCACCGGAGTAGTCCATCCCTGCGAGGCGGATGAGCGCGGCCGAGGAGTGCAGAAGGGGCACTTTGACTTTGGCAAGCACAGACGCGACGATGGCGGCCTCCTTGAGCGAGCACCCACCCTAACGCACGATCGATCGCAAAAAGGGAAGAAAGACCCGAGCTCACTCACGTCAAGCAGGGGGAACACGATCCCCTTGAAGAACGCCGCGGGCTTGTACAGCGCGCGCTTGAGTGCCTCGTACAGATGCGGGCTCAGCTTGCGCGTGTCCTTCCGCGTCGAGGGCTGGTCCAGGTCGGCGCGCACGAGGCCTAGTACGACGCCCTCGAGGAAAACGCGCGCCTGGGGCGGCTTCATGTTCGAGATGAAGATCCGCGTGGCCGCGTGCGCGGCCTGCGGCGACCACTGCTCAGGCGCAGTGAGCGCGAGGATGCGCGCCCACGCGGGGAGCGAGGGAATAATTTTGAACGGCTTGGGAAGCGGGCCAGCACGGTAGCTGCGTAGGAGCTGGCCGACTCTGGCAAATCACCAAGGGAACGTGCTGTCCGGTGAGCTGGCTGTTCCTTTCCCCCATGTGCGAACGAAGCGTGAGACGCACTTTGTGTAGACCTCGACCACTTTGGGATCGAGGCCTTCGGCGGGGTCTGGTGCTTCATCGCCACCTGCTGCGGTGACAATATGAGTAGCGCACAGATAGAAGAGAAGGGTAGGGTGCGAAAATGAGGGTGCGAGACACGGCGCAGATGAAATCCCGTGGAAAGTCCAGGTAGGAGCAGTGCCGGTCCAAAATAATAACCGAAAAAGAAGAATTGCTTAGATATCGTACGCGTGTTGATGGGGATGGCGCAAAAAACGTTATGTAGGGGCGAAAGCAACGTACATCGACTAGAAGTGCGTATGATGGCGGTCTGAGCTCCGCCACTCTCTAGCTTCGAGAAAATAAGATCCGCAAGAGTTCTACGTTCACCGGCATTAGACGAGTGGAGCGCGTCGAGCGCCTGAATGTCGCCCTCATCGATTTCCTGGAAACCACCACCGAAGTCGGGTTAAAAAAAGAAGGGTTGTCAAGCGAACGCACGCACTAGTTCGCGTTCTTCATCGCCAGAGAAACCCCGAAAGTCTTCTTCCGCGCCGTCGTCGTCGTCGTCGTCCACCAACTCTAGGTCGCGCGTCCGAGGTCGCGTAAAATTATCCTCGATCACGTCTTCGTCTTCGTCCTGGTCTGGTCGATCGAGCTCGTCCTGCTGGTCGCGAGCGAGCTCAAAGATGCGCCTGGAGGTTGTTGGATCTAAAATAGTCTAAACATGTGGGCACGAGTAAGCATCGAAACTGTCAGTCGTGGACGGGAAAAGACGTACCTCGGTCCCGTCTTGGTCGTCGTGTCGGGATTTTTGGCGTCTGCCGGGTTTTGAGACGTTTCCGTACTTTGAATATAAATCGTCTGCTGCGATGTCTACATGGAGGGGATCATGTCGCGACTTTCCGGTCGGTTTTTGAGCGCGGGGCATTTGAGGGTAAATGACAAGGGGCAGTGATTGATGTGACCGAATGCGGCGAGCGTGGAGTAGAGGCCCTTGTCGTCCTCGGCTCGGCGTTTCTTCCCCTCAAAGTCCGGTTATCTCCCTCCTTTCTCGGATCTACCCCTCAACATGACCGCTTCCACCGTACAAACCGTCAGTCTCACCCCTGTCTTCTCTCTCTCTTTTGACCCCAATCACACCCCGCCTTTGAACAATGCAGATTCGTACCCGCGACAAGAACGGCGATGAGATCACTTCCGTCGGCTTTCAACGCTTTGGCTTTGATTGCGAGGTCCCCCTCGATGTCGTCAGGTCGCTCTACCTTCGCCCACACTACGTCATGACAGAGAGCGAGGACGGGTCCAAGGGAACTATCAACACCAGAGAAGAAGATGACCACGCTCGCTTCACCAAGGGATACTCTGACTACCAGTCAAAGTCGATCTATCACCCCCAGTCGCAATCCATTTCCTACACCACCCTCAGTCGCTTCCCACCCGTCAAGCTTCTTCCTCAGTGCGACCGGAAGCGCGTCCTCGTCACAGGTGGGGCCGGCTTTGTCGGCTCTCATCTCGTCGACCGCCTCATGCTACTCGGCCACGAGGTCACCGTGCTCGACAACTTTTTCACGGGTTCCAAAACGAGTGTCTCGCATTGGGTTGGCCACCCCAATTTCGAAATGGTTCGTCACGATGTCGTCGAACCGTTTATGATCGAGTGCGATCGTGCGTTTGTTTCTAATTGTGTCTCTCGGACCGGAGATGCCTGTTGCTCATAATCGGTTATTGTCTATCAGAGATATATCACCTTGCCTGCCCTGCTTCTCCCGTGCACTACCAATTCAATGCCGTAAAAACGATAAAGACATCGTTCCAAGGCACCTTGAACATGCTCGGTCTTGCGAAACGCACGAAAGCACGGTTCTTGTTGACCAGCACCTCAGGTGAGCCTTTGATCTTGTTGCGGGAATCACCTTTCCTCGTATGAGTAATGAGCCCTTATCTCTCTCACACCTGTCGTCCTTGCCGCTTGTGATTGATTGCCGCTGACCCTGCGATATAGAGGTTTATGGTGACCCTGAGGTACACCCACAACCCGAAGATTAGTAAGTTCGGCATTATATCATTGTATGACAGGATTGATCGATGTCGCGCCTTGTCTTGTAGCTGGGGCCACGTCAACCCCATCGGTCCACGCGCATGCTACGATGAGGGGAAGCGCGTCGCCGAGACGTTGACATACGGTTTCCACAACCAGGACGGCGTTGACGTGCGCGTCGCACGCATTTTCAACACCTACGGCCCGCGCAGTGAGTCGCATAATCTTGTCCGCTTCAGCGCCGCACCTCTCAATTGTCGGCTCCGATCGGGGACCCACCCACAGTGAACCCGTACGACGGCCGCGTCGTGTCCAACTTTATCGTCCAGGCGCTCCGCGGCGAGGACCTGACCGTGTACGGCGACGGCTCGCAGACGCGCTCCTTCCAGTACATCCACGACCTCGTCGACGGTCTGATCGCGCTCATGAGCTCGGACGAGACCCGCCCGGTCAACCTCGGCAACGGCGACGAGTTCACCATCCTCGAGTTTGCCCACCTCGTCCGCGACATCGTCGAGAACGTGCAGCGCGCCGATGGCGTCGCCGTCCCCCGCCGCGTCAGCATCGTCCACGAGGGCCTGCCCAAGGACGACCCGCAGAAGCGCAGGCCCGACACGTCCCGCGCCAAGGCCGAGCTCGATTGGCAGCCGCGCTGGACGGTCCGCATGGGTCTCGAGGAGATGGTCCGGTACTACAAGGCCAAGATGGCCGAGGGTAGCCTATAGGTTTGATAATTTCTTTTCTTCCTCGCCTACACACATATCGCGGACAGGGTGCAGCACGTTACGTCTCGTAGATTCTTTCTTTTGGACACTCCTTTGCTTATGCCGCTTTCTATTTTTTCTTTCTGTCTGTTCGTTTCGTTTCGTCCCACATAGAGACTGTGATTCAACTCGCGTGGTAAAACTGGCTTCCCTTACCTATTTCTTCTACTCAACATAGACAGACACGTGTATGGCATAAAATATGAAGTGGGGTTCTCAGGTGTTCGAATTCCCTCGACATAGAAAGGTGCAACATCCACATTGAACGAATTTTAGGTTGTACAGACAGGGACGATGATGAAAATGCATAAGATCTGTAGAGGGAGAGGGAGAAACCGGGGAGGGGGAATAAGATTGAATGAAGAAAAAGGGGCCTCCAAAAATGTTCTCAGCATATGAAAGGATTATCATGGTCATGGAGTTCCAGTCGTCGGGACTACGACCTTTGGGCGCAAGCCCGCAACAAACTCGTTCACGGCAGGCCAGTACCCAGGTTGTATGCACGTATCATCTAATAAGGGGGGAAGGAAGGGCGCAAGCGCAAGAAAGATGGACTCAGCACGCACAAAAACGCAGGAGAACAAAGGACACTCACTGTGCGTCCCGGCGCCAAACTCGATGTACTTGTTCTGTCCGTCCACAACGACGCGCGGGGGCACTTTGGGATCGTCCGGTCCCGGCCCATCCTCATTGTCGTTGTCATCGTCGTCGTTGTCGTCGGCCTTCTCGTCCTTCCCAGCTCGTCGCGCGACGGGACTGGAGCCGGAGACGGACGGTGACCAGGACGCGAACGGCTTGCTCCGCATTGCAACTGCGTCATCCCCGCGCCCGCGGTTGCGGATGATCGTCCAGAGCTCCTGCATCTACGATCGGGGCACGACGTCGTCGCGGGCGCCGCCGAGCATGAGCACGGGGATCGTCGGCGGGAGCTTTGGAGCCTGTCGGTGGAGGTTCCGCGTCAGTTCAGAAAATTTCCCATCGTGGGTGTTCAAGTTGGGACGTTACCTTGAGATAGGATTCCCACTTTTCGTGGCAGAGGAAGGAGAACGGGCCTAGCCAGGGCATCGCGGTCGGAATAAGCCGCGGGAGCGACATGAATGTGTTCTCGATGATGAGCGCGGTGATCTGCGTCAGGACGGTCAGCGGCTTTGATGCGAGGAATGGAGAGGAGAGGAGGGAGGGAGGGTTGCTTACGGCTTGCGGGTTGCGATGGGCGAGGTCGATCGCGACGGCACCTCCGATGGATTGGCCATAGAGTATCTGCAAAAGTACAATTGATCGACACAATGTTCAGAACAGACTGAGGGGCGGCCGCACGATTTGTGTCTTGGCGAGTAGTGGGTGGGCATGGACGTAGTCGAGTACCGTCTGTGCATCTGTCTGCAACCCTACGCCACCGTTGTCATTTACATATGATGCGCGAGAATTATACGCACGTACCCTTCTCAGAAGGAGTGCCCTCAGAGTAGCCGTAGCTACACGATAGAAATAGCGTGTGAGCGGCGGCTGGGGCGGGGAGAGTAACGCAAGAAGGACATGCCCGCGATAAGATAACATGAGAACATTGCACCGCATCTTGCCGAAAAAGATCTTGCCCAATGGGATGCGGTGGCCGTGATTTCCGCCATTGCCATGGAACATGAGCACCGTCGGTCGCGTTGTCGCGAACTAAACATGCCGTGAGCTTCCATGGATACTGTAGAGGGGACCCTGGGACGTACCTCCTCGTCTGACGGCCCGTCCCACTCCACCAGCGTCTCGTTCATGTTCAGGACGGGCCGCTGAAGCAACAAGAATGTCTTTATCTTGACGTTGTCCGGAGTCGTGAGCTCGAGATCGGTGTATGGGACGGAAAAGTCGGATGGGGCGGGGACGTCTGGCAATCAATCAGAGTAAACCGCCCGGAGAAGCGGAGCGGGTCGCATGTGTTAGTCAGGACAGGGTTGGGATGGGGGAAACACGCACTTTCTCGTGCGCCAGGAGGGAATGCACTAGGGTAGATGAGGAAGTTCTGGCCATAGTAGAGCAGGCCCATTCCTGCAGGAGGGCGAGAAGCCGATTAAGGGGATCATTCGTACCAAGTCAATAACGGAGAATACTGACCCAACGTGCCCAAGCCCGCGGCCGTCGCAGCCGTGCCCTATGATACAACAATCAAACGATGAGCCACAAAATGCCACACGCAACAAAAAATCCGCAGCAGGAAGATGGCTCTGCCCAGGGGACCCCGGCGGACTGATAGGAGAAACGAAACAGAACGAGACGACCTGCCTTTGCGAACGTTTCCAGGCTCGGAATTAGATTGGACATGTCGTTCCGGATGCTTGGAGAGTCGACACAACGGCTATAAGACAAACGAAAGTAGTGTAGTGGACACGCCGGGAGGCGTCAGGGTAACTGCGTGTAGCCAAGGAGCGATGACGGAGCGATGACGGTGACACAAAAGGGCAAGGCACATCAAGGCGCCCGTCGGCCCGAGAGAGCCGCCTCGGCCTGACCTCTACTGAGACGCCGCTGGTTCGTCGCTACCAGTCAAATAGTTGGCGCCGCCGGCCATTGGGGTGGCCCTCCTCCCGCCATCGCCCGTCGTCGCTCGATGATCTCCATCGTGTACACTTGCACAAGGTGGGGAGGACGCAAGTGGTTACAACACCGCGACAGGTCCTTCGGGTCCGCTTTCGAGCCCACCCTGACCTCGCCCCCGCAGCCACGTGGAATTCCTTCTCGAGCGCCTTACAGTACTGCCTGGGCGACTTCTCAGAGACATGCATGGAGCAGATGCCTAGGCCTACACGAGCTTCCCCGATGAAGTTTGTGTAATCTAATCAATGCTTTCAATTCTGCCGAAAATGATGTGTATCGCGTAAGAATTGTGTTCCGAACTTCAGTTTGTCCTAAGAAGCATCAGGGTCAGTATACTGTACGTATACACACACCGCTTTGTAAAGGTTCCAAGAACACCAGAGCGACAATCTACCAAGATGTTGTTGATGGGAAGTTGGGAACCCTCCCTGTCCCTCACTGGCATTCTCGTCAAACGATAGTAGGGCGTTGTGTTGGAAGCCAATTCTCGTCAGGCGTTGTAAGCGACCTTCGATACTGTGAACGATAATACGATTAACATTCTAATCGCATTGAAATGCCATATCGACAAACATCGTAGTTCTATGTTTGACCCACGACGAGAGCGATCTCTCTAAGAGCGTTTCACTATACTGTCCTTTACGATTGATCCGGGTAAGTTTGATTTCCATATCAGAAACACATATTGACCTCCTACCACAGCGATATCATTTTAACACCCAATTTCAAAGCCTCGAATCATGGAGTTATGAAAAAGTCGGAGATAAAGCGTCAGTGAGACGGCGGACCGCCGCAGCACGAGTGGCTGGCTGGCTAAAAGCCGGGCATCAGGCATCGGGCATGGTCTCACGTGTCCTTCACTAGTACTGTCGTTGGGCGGAACGGAGTGCGGTACACACAGTGCAGCACGACTTTACGCTGGCTGGCTTGCCCATATATGCGCCCAGGATCCTTCCAGCTTCAACTCCTTTTGCGGATGCGGCGTCACTGTGCGAGCATCAATTGGGATTTGATTTCGGCTTATGCCGCTTTTGCTGTGTTGCCATAACTCATTTTAATCTGGGCTATTCGGACACGAAGATTCCACAACCTGAAATATGCTTTCCAGACTCCGAGGATCACAGCCTCAAGGGTTGGGTAAAAGTAATATCAAAGCGACCGCTTTACTATCAGTTTCCTAGTCTGATTCCGAGTCATCAGTGCCATTATGGATTCTGACGAGTACGTCTGATGTTCCTCCCAAACCCCATCATGATTCATGAAATGACCTTGGAATTGACCGGTCTCCTTTTCGGCATGCTCCAAACTCCATTAGTCGCCTATTCTCACCACCAAGTAATTACTTCAACTATTATTCGTTCCACCACGCCTCCTCGGTGCCGACTGTCAAGGTCGCAAATTATGGAAAGGGCATTGTACGCCGCCGAAATGGGCTATGGGTGGAAGACAGAAGAGGTGAGTCGTCAACCGCTGGTCCCTTTCAGAATGATTAATGATTACTGAATTTGAGGGGCATAGGCCAACTTCACCGACATGTGACAATTGGAACACTCCCTGACGATATCCTCCTAGAAATATTCAATTTCTGTGGGGAAAGATCTGAATACGACAATTCTGACAATTGGTGGCAGAAACTGGTACATGTATGCCGAAGATGGCGAAATGTGGTGTTTGCATCACCACATCGCCTGAACCTGCAACTTATCTGCACACGCACAACATCCGTGAGGGAGATGCTAGATACCTGGCCAAAATTTCCCGTCATCATACAGGATGATGGCTTCCCTGAGGACCTCGAAGCAATGGAGGGTGTGGACAATGTCATTGCGGCACTCGAGCTGAATGATCGCGTATCTGAGATCCGCCTCTGGGCTGTTTCAAGTCCTGAATTGAAAAGACTTGTGGCAGTGAAGCAGGATCCGTTCCCCGCGCTGACAAAATTATGGCTTGAATCGACTGAAGAAATCGATGAAATGGCGCCGGTCATTTCTGATTCGTTCTTGGGAGGATCTGCTCCACGCCTACAATTTCTCCAGTTCTGCGACATTCCATTTCCGGCATTACCGAACCTACTTTTGACCGCCACCGACCTTGTTGATCTTCGCCTTTTCGACATTCCACATTCCGGGCACATTTCACCTGGAGCAATGGTCATTTGCCTCTCCACGCTGACCAGGCTCGAATCACTTATCCTTGAATTCCAATCTCCTCGCTCTCGCCCAGACAGAGCGAGCCGACTTCCACCTCCACTAACACGCACCATCCTCCCCGCTCTCACCTACCTTAAATTCGAAGGTGTTACTGAGTACTTGGAGGACCTCGTGACCCAAATCGACGTCCCTTTACTGGAGAAGATCTTTATGACATTCTTCAATCAGCTTATCTTTGACATTTTCCACTGCCATCTCCACAAGTTCCTCTGTCGCACAGAAGAGTTCACGGTATTTGATCGAGTATGCGTGTCCTTTTATGAATCCTCCGTCGACATCGAGCTTTCCTCGCAACCGTGGATCGATGATGCTCCAAGGGTCCGATTGGCAATCTCATGCAGAATCTTAGATTGGCAGCTCTCATCTCTCGCACAGGTCTGTGACTCCGCCTTACCTACCCTCTCCGCTTTGGAACGCCTCGATATTCTCGACGGCACCTCAGACCTTGTGCCAGGGAAAGACGACATAGAGAACACACAATGGCTGGATCTTTTACGCCCCTTTACCAATGTAAAGGATCTTCACCTATACAACCAACTTGTACCTTATGTTGCACCTGCCCTGCAAGAGCTCACCGGGGAACGCATAACAGAAGTCCTACCCGCGCTACAAAATATTTTCTTACATGAGGTCGGGGCGTCTCGACCGGTCGAGGAAGGCATTGTGCTGTTTGTCGCCGCGCGGCACTTCTCAGGCCACCGGGTGGCTATCCACCATGCGAAATGACGAAACCACCAGGAGGAAATCCATCAGGAAGACAAGGATTGATAACTTCTCTCCATTTTCCATCTCATTAATATTTGGTCTTATCCGCTCACTGCCTACCGTTCTCTTTTACACTCGTTTGCTACCAGTTATCATGATACGTTTGCTAGAATCGCAGTGTTCCGGCCCTTCCGGGCCTTCCGCTGAATCCGGCCTCATGATATCTTGAACCTGATGTAGACTATAACATCCAGTGTAGCAGGACAGTCATGTCAACGATTAGATTCTACGAAATACGACACATCTTGGTGAACAATCGCGAATTGACGATAGACTTGGAGTCGTAGAGCCCCGATGGCTCGCTCTCTACTACCTCACAGGCGCATACATACTTCAAGTTGTATGACACCTGCTTCTTGCAATATATACGCTCGACAAAGGCAAAGGCACACCGTCCAAACAACTGGACGTCGCCAGGTGGCTGTACAAACAACTTTCAAGTTGCAACTCCTTTTACGAACGCGGTATCACCGTGTCACCGTGACTGTGCTGGCGTGGTGACTCTGCCAGAGTGCTGGTCAGGGCTGCGAGCGTCCGTAGTTCTGTCAAGTTTCAGCATGTTCTTGTCATTTGAACTGGCGTCCGTCATGTAACGACGGGCGGTAGTAGGAGGTTAAGTTGAGGCGCCTCGATTAAGCCGGAATAAGAGGTTCAGGGCGTTTTATAGTATACATTTATACTACCCCCATAATTGCTGCAACGCAGACACGATGTGCGCATCAAGTAGTCACCAGCTCTGATTCCCAACGAGAGTCCAAACGGACTCTAGAGCATAATAGCAAACAGAGACTCACGATCGTCGTTGGCCTACAGAGGCTATCGCTTGCTCCTATTCTTCCTCTCGCCACTCGGTGCGACTCTTATCGCATCCACGACGGCTCCGAAGTCAGCGTGTACCTCCACCCTACCCACGCTCTGTCCTTCTCCCTCCTTGGTCTTTGTCTTGGACTTCGGGAACGCAGGCGCAGGCGCGGGGGCCGGGTCCAGCGCATCACGTACAGCTTTCCTCCCGTCACATCGTCGAACAGCGCGTCGATTTCGTCCGCTGCAGCGCTCCGCCTGCGCTTTTTATGCTCCCTCACCGGAGACGATTTCTCCGCCTCCTCTTCGTGATCATCGTGCTTGTTGTTAGTGAGAGCCGTGGCTGCTGATGGCGCGGTGGTTTTTGACCTAATATTGTTGGCTGAAGTTGTGGTAGTGTGGTGCGACGACGAGGTTCCGCGCTGGCGGCGCCATTGGCCCGGCTTGCGAGGGAGAAGCGACATCGCCAGTTCGCGTGTGAAGAACCGTGCATAGGAAGAACCCGCCAGGCGCGCCGCGTGCAAGCTTCTCCTGATGAGGAAGAGTCAGCAGTCAATCTTTTGTTTCCAGGAACGGTACTCTAATACTGCTAGGAATATGCGAAGTACCTTGAGATATGGGTCAGCTGCCGCCCAGCAGCGCGCGCCGACTCCGGCACCAATGTGGTCGTCGATGATGTCCGCGAACTGCGCCTCGATGTCACGGAGCAGAGCACGCTGTGATAGGTGAGGAATGGTTGGACCGTCAATGATGACACCAAGCAGCCGCGAAGTCGCTGGTGATGTGTGAGAGCAAGGACGTCTCATGGTGGCAACACTCGATACTACGTGCACACAATCAGAGTTGGGTGCTATATAGACACTGTCCTGTGCGCACCTATCAAGAACGAGCACATTATGTGGTGGGTGGAGCCGTAGAAGTAATTGGAGGAGTAGCGTACCCGTTGTTGTGGGCCCAGTGTGGTCGAATGTTGCCTTGTCTCG
>WNFC01010221.1_pt1 | contig 13409 bp, 10 predicted proteins | sample 5400541 | NCBI WGS metagenome assembly WNFC01 (sample SAMN13153342, study PRJNA577476) | soil metagenome | isolation source: 120 cm saprolite under Douglas fir tree site 2 hole 2 replicate 1 | place: USA:California | collected 2015-04-18
AAGCGGCGAAGCCGGACATTCATCACCAGGCCAATCGCCAGGAAAACAAACAACGTGGCGGAACCCCCGTAACTCATCAACGGCAACGGGATGCCGGTTACCGGCATAGCGCCGATGACCATTGCCACGTTTACCAGTACATGGAACCCAAGCGCCGCTGCGACGCCCATGACCAGAAACATCCCCGCGCGATCCTTCGCGCGTTGAGCATTCTGCACTAAACGCAACAGCAGCGCCATATACAGCCCGAGGGCCAGAAGCACGCCCTTGAATCCCTGTTCTTCAGCCCACGCCGACATGATGAAATCCGAATAGCGGACGGGGATGTAGCCCAGTTGGTTCTGACTGCCATTACGGAACCCTTTGCCCCAGAAACCGCCGGAACCCACGGCAATCTTCGATTGCAAGAGTTGATAGCCGGCGCCCTTGGCGTCCTCTTCAGGGTGCAGGAAAGAAGTGATTCTCTCCCGCTGATACGGCTTGAGGATATGCCTGCTAACGGGAGGATAGAAAACAGCGCCCACCAGCAAAATCCCCACCAACGAAAATGCCGCCGCGTGTTGCCACTGCAAGCCCGCCAGAAATGCGCCTACCACCAGCATGGGCATCAGCACGAGCGCCGTTCCCAAATCGGGCTGCTTGAGTATCAACACCAGCGGAACACCTACCAACAATCCTGCCTTGATCAGATCACGCAGATCAAGCTGATCGGAGCGCACTTCCGCAAAGAAGCGTGCCAGCACAATGATTATAATCAATTTAACCAATTCTGACACCTGAACAAGCTCCCCCAGAGCCGGGATGGGGATCCAGCGCTTGGCGCCAAAATGGGTGCGCCCGAACAGAAGAACCGCGACGAGGGCTGCGAGGCCAATGAGATAAAGGATCGGAGCTTGGTCCAGAATCAGATGATAGTCCAGGCGAGAAAGCGCGAACATCAAGGCGAAGCCGATAACCAGCCAGCGCACTTGCTTCATGTGCATGCCCTGAAGCGAGCTGCCGTGCGTGGTGGAATAGACTTCGACCACGCCCAGCGCGCAAATCGTGGCGAGAATGGCCAGAAGCCACCAGTCGTAATCGCGGGTTCCCGGTGCGTCTTTCATGAGAGAAGTCGCAAGCCCAAAGTTGAAAGTTGCAAGAGGGGAGAAAGTCCGGTAGTGCCGCGGCCGCGGACCCGAGAGCTTCGCCTTTTTTGAAATAAGATCATGAAATCCTTCAGCGCTGCGGCTCCGCGCTGGCGCGTGCCCGCATTACCGCGGCGGTGTCCTCCGGCTTCAGGGCCGCTCGTGGAGCAAGTGCCGCCTCAGCAGCCGAGCCCTTCCCTGTCGCATCGCTCTTGGTTTCCGCGGTGTACTGGCCCTGTGTCTTCTTGTTCTTCTTGTCGTAATAGGCTTTGATGACGTCTTTGACTACGGGCCCGGCTGCTTCGCCGCCATGTTTTCCGCTTTCCTGCACCAGCACGGCGACGGCAATTTCCGGGTTGCGACGCGGCGCGTAGCCGACAAACCAGGCATTATCTTCGAATTTCTTCTGTTTTCCCATCCGCTCGCGGGTTGCGTAACCGATTACTTGCGCGGTTCCTGATTTTCCGCTTACTTCGATTCCCGGCAACCTGACGTTTCTCGCCGTGCCACCGTCTTCGTTTACCACGCCGTACATCGCATCGGTTATTTTTTCCACGGTTGGCTCGGAAAGCGCGAAGCGCTCTTCACCAACATTTGGAGCGTCCTTCAACAGGTGTGGTTGTTTGAAAACGCCGCCCATCGCGATTCCACTGATCATCCGAGCGAGCTGCAGCGGGGTGGTGATGACGGCGCCCTGACCGATGGCCACCGAAATCGTTTCACCGGCATACCATTTGCGATGATAGACGCGTTCGGCCCATTCCGCGGAAGGCATCAACCCGGGTTCCTCCGAGGGGAGATCGATTCCGGTCTTGTGTCCCAGGCCCAGTTTGCTGCCGTAGTAGGAGAGTCGGTCAATGCCCAAGCGCATTCCCACGTTGTAGAAGAAGATGTCGCAAGACTCGAGGATCGCTTTGTGCAAGCCCGCCACACCGTGAGAGCCCTTCCCGTAGATGTAACACTTGAACTGCCGGCCGTAAAAGGAGGCGTATCCCGGGCAGAACGTCGTGAAATTTTCAGGAGGAACTTTGTCCTCTAACATGGCCGTAGCTGTGACGATCTTAAAAACAGACCCCGGCGCGAGCTGCGCCTGGATCGCGCGGTTGAGCAATGGATGTTGGGGATCTTCGTTGAGATTCTTCCAGTCCTCCCCCGAGATGCGTACCGCGAAGTCATTGGGGTCCAGCGCGGGATGACTCACCATTGCCAATACTTCTCCGGTGCGCGGGTCCAGTGCAACTGCCGCACCAGGGCGCGGCCCCAAAGATTGCTCCGCGATCTGCTGCAGGTCGTAATCGATGGTTAGCTGAATCTGTTTGCCGGGAATGGCTTCCTGAGTGGCCAGGCGCTCCACTTCTTTGCCTACGCTGTTTACGACGACGCGCCGCATGCCGTCAGTGCCCTGAAGCAGGTCGTTGTACTGGTGCTCCAGGCCGGTCTTTCCGGCGAAGTCGCCGGGGCGGAGCTTGCCGTTACTTGCTTCGATCTGCTGTTCGCTGACTTCACCGACGTAGCCCGCAGCATGAGCGAGGAAGCCGCCCGGCAAGTATCGCCTGCGGGAGACGGGAATCATTTCCAGGACCGGAATGTCCGAGCGATGCGATTCGATGAAGTCAATATCCGCCCGCGAGGCGTCGGGTTTGATAATAATCGGCTGGAATTTCGGCAGATTCTTTGTATTCGCGAGTTGTTCCCGCAAATCATCCAGAGGGATTCCCAGACCGTCCGAAATGCCCGGGAGGTACTTTTCCACGAGAGCTGGCTCGTCGCGAAGGAGGAGCACGCTGAACGCCGGCCGGTTGTCCACCAGCACGCGGCCGTCGCGGTCCAGCATGCGGCCCCGGGGCGCAATGACGGGAATGTAGCGCACTCGGTTGCGCTCCGCCATCGAGCTGTACTTGTCGGCGTCGATGACTTGGAGCTTCCAGAAACCGAGCAGCAACACGCCGATCATTCCCACGATGATGTAGGAGGCCACGGCCAGCCGCCCTTGCGGCAATCGATTGTCGTTGCGAAACCAGTAGGACACGAAAACCCCGCGCGAGTATTTCCATCTCAGGGCTGCATGCCCGGTCCGGCCCTTTTCTATTAAACTGGCCGGACTAAACTCGCGTCACGAAAAAATCCACAGCGTGGGTATCGAGTTGATCCCGACTCAATCGGAGTCACGCCCGAAAATGTCCGTCGAAAATTTCCTCGACCTGGGAAACGAAAAAATCTCCCGGAACTCCCGAATCACCGCCGAACTGAAGCTGCGTGAAGCAGCAGCAGTCTTTTTAAAAGTATCACCTGCCTGAGCGGGCCGCAAGCCGTCCTGGAGGACAGGTTGCGGGCTGATTACCGGGGAACGAGCAGCGATTCATGACAGAATGAAGGGGCACAAGAAAAAAGGCTGATGATTCGCTTCTTGACGGAAAATCATGAAAAAATGAGCTGCTTGGGCGGGACTCGAACGATTTATAATATCTGCCGGAGAATCAACGACATGCAATCAGTATCCTCGGATAAGAACCAAGGAAAAATGATGCGCCCGGCCTTCTACGCGGTTGTGGTGCTGGTGGGGGCAGTCGTCGTGACGATGGGCGTATCCCGTCTGAAATCAGCATCGCCGATGGTCGATCGTTCGGCTATTCAGCAGAAGTGGCTCAGGTGCGGGCACTCTGTGCGCTGAAAATGCAGCAGAAGGAGGCGTTGCAAGTTCACGCCGGAATCGCAGGAGTGCTGGAAGAAGTAACCGTCGATGCGGGACAGCAAGTGGCTCCGGGAACAAATCTATCGAAAATAAGGAGTTCGGCGCGGCTGATGGCGCGCCTTCACGTTCCCGAGTCGCAGTCGCGGGACCTTCAACTGAATCAGAAAGCGCAGATTGAACTGCAGGACCGGCCCTATTCCGGACACGTCGCGCGGATTGATCCCGGCGTGCAAAACGGAGCGGTGGACGTTGATGTGAAGGTGGACGGAGCGCAGCCGTCTGGGGTGCGAACGGATCTTGCCGTGGATGGAACGATTGAAGTGGAGCGCGTGGCGGATGCGGTGTATCTCGGTAAAGTGCCGTCGGCGAAGGCCAAGTGATCGTCTCGGATATGTCTACGTGGAGCAAATACGACCGCGTGTTGGTGAAGTAAAAGACGCGGCGTTCCCCATCATCATTTACTTCGGCTCATCATAGAGATGTAGAGACGATCGTGCGCGCGTGCCTTGCTCTGCCGCGTGGGGGCGAGCTATTGTAGAAAACTATTTCTTCGTCATGGACCAACACCTGCAGAAACCACTTCGCCTGGCGCTGATCGGCATGTCCGGGGCCGGGAAGACGTTTTGGACAAAGAAATTAGGGGCAAACCGGTTTCCCGCGGTTTCCTGCGACGATCGCATCGAGCTAAAGCTCGCCCCGCACCTTGCCGCCGGCGGATACACAGGCATCAACGGCGTCGCGGCGTGGATGGGCTGGCCGGATTCCGCGACGTACACCGAACGGGAGTCAGAGTACTTGGCCGAGGAGATTCATACGTTGGATGAAATCTTGACGGAGCTCGAGAAGCAGCCGGGCAAATCCCTGGTGCTCGATACCACCGGAAGCGTCATCTATACTGGAAATAATTTGCTAATGCGCTTGCGGCGCCAAATGACGATCGTGCATCTGGCGGCTTCCGCGGCAGAGCAGCAACTCCTGATCGAAAGATATTTAAACGATCCAAAGCCGGTGCTGTGGCGCGGCGCGTTTCAACCAAAGCAGGGAGAAGCACCCCGGGAAACAGTGGCGCGTTGTTATCCGGCTCTGATTTCCGCGCGGCGCCAGAGTTATGAAGCGCTCGCGCATTGCACGCTCGAAGTCGCTGCGTTGCGCGAGGGATCGCCGGATGCCCCAACGTTCCTGAAAATGATTCAGAGCAAAATGGGAAGCCCGCAATGAGCGAAATTCATTGAGATACCGAAGCACCTCGCGCAAGGCCGCGCTCACCTCGCTGCGTGGAGCGGTCCTGCGCGGTCTTGCGCCCGACGGCGGGCTGTACATGCCGGTGGAGATTGCGCGGCATTCGCCGGAGGAACTGGAAGAGTTTCGCCGGCTGCCGTTCACGGAAGTTTGTTTCCGCGTGGCGCGGCCGTTTGCCTCTCCGGATGTGCCGGAAGAAGTGCTGTGGCAAGTCGTGAGCGAGGCGATCAACTTTCCCGTGAATCTGGTTTCGCTTTCGCCCGGGCTGCACATCCTGGAGCTGTTTCACGGGCCGACCCTGGCGTTTAAGGATTTCGGCGCGCGCTTCATGGCGCGGCTGATGGGTTATTTTGTGCGCGGCGAAACGCGGACGCTGACGGTGCTGGTGGCGACATCCGGAGACACCGGCAGCGCCGTGGCGCATGGCTTCCTGTGCGTGCCGGGAATTCGCGTCGTAATTCTCTATCCTTCGAAGCGCATCAGCGAAGCCCAGGAGAAGCAATTCACTACGCTCGGCGAAAACATCACCGCGCTGGAAGTGGTGGGCACGTTCGACGATTGCCAGCGCCTTGTGAAGCAGGCCTTCTCCGATGCAGAGCTAAACAAGCACACGTGGCTGACTTCCGCGAATTCCATCAATATCGGCCGGCTCCTGCCGCAGATGTTTTATCACGTGGCGGCTTACCGGCAGTTGCCAGTAGCCTCGGTGCCGCTGATCGTTTCCGTGCCCAGCGGGAACTTCGGCAATCTTACGGCGGGGATTTTCGCCAAGCGTATCGGCTTGCCGGTCGCCAGGTATGTGGCCTCGACAAATGCGAACGATGTCGTGCCTGAATATTTGCGCACCGGAGAATTCCATCCGCGCGCGGCGCAGGCGACCTATTCGAATGCCATGGACGTAGGCAATCCAAATAATTTTCCGCGGTTGCTGGATTTGTGCCGCAACCGCCTCGAATACGTGCAAAAGGAAATCTGGGGCCACGGCGCAACCGACGAAGAAACGCTCGCCGCGATGAAGATGCTCCACGATCGCTTTGGCTATATCGCCGACCCGCACACCGCCGTTGGCGTGCTCGGCTGGGAAGCTTACAAGCGCGAGCATCCGGAGCCGGCCCAGGGCCTGGTGCTGGCCACCGCTCATCCCGCGAAATTTGCAGATGTGGTGATGAAGGCTATCGGCACGGCGCCCCCGCTGCCCGATCGCCTCGCCGCATACTTGAAATGTGAAAAGCTTTCGCTGCCCATTTCGAGTTCCTACGACGAATTCAAACAGTTTCTTCTCTCCCAATAAATAACGAAGAACTCAATCAACGATCCGGTTGAAACCAGAGAGTGACCAATCGCTAGTTCCTGCGGAGGCGGTCGAGCAGAAGGAAGAGGAACACGGCGATGAACGCGTTGACGAAGGCGGCGACAATGAGGTGCACGTTGAACCACGGCTCCGGCTGCGCCAGCAGAATTCGCCGCGTAAGAACGATCAGGCCTTGATGCGCCACGAAGAAAGCGGCGGTGAGCGCGAACCGCGCCGCGGGATGCTCCGTATCCAGTCGCGCGCCGATGGAGGAAGCGAGATACCCGATGATGGTTTTCGCGATTCCGTATAGCCCCAGCGGAACCGTGGGGCCGCTGAGGCTGTCCTGCAGGAGACCGATGACCATGCCCAGCAAAAGTCCGGTGGAAGGATTGCGCCGGCTGAGACCGAAATAAATCGTCACGAGCAATGGCAAATCCAGGATCGCCGCCTTCGAAAAATGAACCGGAAACGCCGCCTGGATCACCAGAGCCAGAAGCGTGGCGATGAGGATGGCGCCGGCGCGAAACTTGTGAACTTCGATGTGCGATTCGCCGCGAATATCAAACGCGTCGTTCATCGTTTTGCCGCCGGAGGCGGATTCGCTGCGCCGGGGGCGTGCGGCTGCGCATCCCCAGTATTTTCTTCATTTTTCATCTCGAGAGGTCGAAGCGACAGAAGAACCAGCACTTCCTCCAGGCGCTCGAGATTTGCTGCCGGTTTGATGCGAATCTGCTTGAACGGATTGCCGGACTTGATCTCCGCGACCGTTCCCACCGGGAGATCGCGCGGGAAGATGCGGTCCATGCCGCTGGTGATGACGCGTTCCCCGAGATTGACCGTGTCGTCGTTCGGTACGTATTTCATGACCAGCAGAGGCTCACCCTGGCCCCCAACGGGGCTCTGGGTGCGGGAATCGGCCAACATCGCGCCAACGCCGCTCGCCTTGTCCGTCAGCAGAAGCACCTGCGAGGCATTCGGATAGGATTCGACGACTTTGCCGACCACGCCATCCGGAGTGATAACTCCCATGTCTTTCCGGATGCCGTCGCGCTCGCCGCGGTCCAACTGAATCGTCAGGCTTGCGGTTCCCGCTCCCGTGCCAATCACCCGCGCGGCGATCATGGGTACTCCCGCGTGCGATTGCCGGAAATTCAGCAATGCCGCAAGGCGATCGGCTTCCGCGGCTTTGCCCTGAAGCTGCGTGATTTGCAGTTTCAGTGCATCGTTCTCATGGCGAATCTGCTCGTTTTCCTTGGTTGTGTTTTGCAGCGCAAAGTAGTGGCGCCAGGTATCGCGAACCCACCCGAAGCCGTAGGAACCGGCGCGTTCGAACGGCGAGGCCGCGCCGACGGTCCAGACACGAATCAACCGTCCCTTCGACTCGCGCTTGATCTGCACCGCCAGCAGTAGCACCTGCAGAACGATGATTCCGGCGAGCAACACCAGCGATTTGTGGCGAGAAGGAATGGCGACCATTGGGCAATCTTCTCTTGGTATTTGCTGGAGCGCCCAGTGACTGGGTGACTTGTGACTGGTAGCTCGTCTTGCCGGTTCTCAGTTGACAGTGTTCAGTTGCAATGCGACGTCGGACAACGTTGCCTCGCTTGAGCCTCGCAAGACTGACAGCCCAGCGCAAGACCTCGAAAACTGTTCTACTAATCGATGCAAACCTGGCGCAGCAGCTTGAAGTCACTCAGCATTTTTCCAGTGCCGAGCACCACCGACGCTAGCGGATCATCCGCAATGGATACCGGCAAGCCGGTCTCCTCGCGAATCCGCTTGTCCAAATTCTTCAGCAAAGCGCCGCCGCCCGTCAGGACGATGCCGCGGTCGCTGATGTCGGCAGAAAGCTCCGGAGGCGTGCGCTCCAGCGCGACGCGCACGGCGTTCACAATAGTCGCGACGCATTCGCTCAGCGATTCGCGAATTTCGCTGTCATCGATGGTGACCGTCCGGGGCACGCCTTCAATGAGGTTGCGGCCCTTCACTTCCATCGTAAGCGGCTTTTCCAGCGGGTACGCGGAGCCAATCTCCATCTTGATCTGCTCGGCCGTGCGTTCGCCGACGAGGAGGTTGTACTTGCGCTTCAGATACTGCATGACCGCTTCGTCCATCTCGTTGCCCGCCACGCGCACGGACCGCGAATAGACAATGCCGCTCATGGAGATGACCGCGATGTCCGTGGTGCCGCCGCCGATGTCCACCACCATGTTGCCGGAGGGCTCTTCAATCGGCAGCCCGGCGCCGATCGCCGCGGCCATGGCCTGCTCGACGAGAAACACTTCGCTGGCGCGCGCGCGATAGGCAGAGTCCTGCACGGCGCGTTTTTCCACCGGCGTGATTTCGCTCGGCACGCCGATGACGATTCGCGGATGCACCAGCACGCGACGGTTGTGCGCCTTCTGAATGAAATAGGTAAGCATCTTTTCCGTGACCTTGAAATCGGCGATGACGCCGTCTTTCATCGGCTTGATGGCCACGACGTTTCCCGGCGTGCGTCCGAGCATCTCTTTTGCTTCGCGGCCCACGGCCACGACTTCTCCGGTGGCCTTGTTAATGGCCACAATCGAGGGCTCATTCACGACGATGCCTTTGCCGTGCGCGAACACCAGTGTGTTCGCGGTGCCCAGATCGATGGCGAGGTCGGAAGAAAACAGACTGAACACCGACCTCATGTTGTAACCGTTCTTATTCATCCCTACATCCCCTTGCGGAGAAAGACTCTCCGCTGTCCGGCCGGCAATAGCGCTGGCCTCACCGCGGCCAGCCCCACCAGCTATTGTCTCCGGACACCACAACCAGCGCAAAGGCGCTTGGGTCTTTCTTCGGAGCGCTTACTTCGGAACCACGATGGATACCTGTTTCATGTTCGTCCCACCCCGGCGATTCGACCCGATAATCGAAATCGTGTGCTGGCCCGGAGCGAGCTGCTCCGTGAAGTGCCGGAAATTACCATCCGGCGCGATGTTGGGCACGGATTGGCCGTTCACGATCAGAGCCGCACCTGGTTCTGTCTTGCCCACGATCTCCGCCGAGTGTCCCACCACCTGCGTGCTGATAATGTCCAACACCATTTCCTGCGACTTGCCTTGGGTCACAAGCGTAAATTTGAAAATGGCGCTGACTTCACTGGTCTGTTTCTTTCCATCCGTCGCCGTGACATTCCAGAAGTACTCGCCCGGATCGAGCCCGGTAATCTCCACGGCCGTTCCGCTGACCTTTGGTACTTCTTTCACGGTCTTCGTAAACATCGCCGTGGTGCTGATTCGCAGCGTATAGGATACGGCATCTTGAACGGGCTTCCATTCGAATCGAACCGGCGAGGTCTTTGGGTTTTCCACGATGATCGGCGCGAGGTTCAGCGGTTCGAGGAGATCGGGAGGCGCCAGCACGTTCGATTTCTGAATCGCCCCTCCGCTCGGAATTGTCACCTTCTCGAACGCCGCGAGGTCGATCTTTTCTGCGCCACGCTGCACCTGCGCGCTGCCGCTCGAGACTACGATCTCACTCGACTTATTCTCGGGGTCCGCCTTCACCGCACCGCGGCTGTTCGAGCCCAGTTGGGCCTTTGTGTCTTCGACCCGGACTTGCGCTTTAGACTCTGCCAATGTCCAGGTTGGCGTTGCCCAATCCACGGTACCGGTCGTGATGCCGATGCCCGAGCTGCTCGGCCTGTTGCTCTCGGTGGAGTTTTCTTCCACGACGACCAGCGAATCAGGCTTCATCGTGTACGTCGTGCCATCAGCAAACGTGATACGTGCGTCTCCATCTGACCCTGTCTTTATTTGATCGCCTTTGTCGAGTGAGGTGCGGAAGTCCGCATCGGCCCATTTGACTGAGTCGACTTTTTTGACTTCGACTTTGCCGTCAAGGTTGACGAATTTTGCCTTTTTCTGGTCGGCCCCCACGGGTTCCGCGTCACCATTGCTCACCGCGTTGTTCACGGCGTTGGTGAATTTCTTGTAGACGAAGGAGTACCAATCGGGCTTGGCCAGATAGAATCCCCCGAATAGAATCGCCACGCCCAAACAGCTGTAGCCCACCACCGTCTTGTAGGTTCCAATATACTTCGACACGCGGGACCTTTTGCTGGCCCTGCTCGTGCCTTGGGTCGATGGGTGCTTGCGTCGTCATGGGTGCAACCGCTGTGAAAGCTCCAATTTTTCAATCTAACACAGTGGTTTGCGCGCGCCTAAATTGCGGAGCGGCGCGTATTCAAATTGCAAATAGCACAGCCGCACCCGCCCCAAACGCCCTTCGCCTGTCCCTTGGTGCAGCTCTCTGAAGCGAACTTGCTATCGCTCTTCTTTCCGGATGAAAAAGTGCTGCTTGTCTACCCCTGCCGGTACCCCAACGTCGAAAAAGCCCACCATCATCTCGTCGTAGGTCTGCTCGCCCCAGCGCACCGCTGCATCCGCATCCGGATTGTGCGGATTCGCCTTCGAATTGTCGTACCACGCGACGGCTTGAAGTTCCGTTCCCGCTCTTAGGAACCGCGGCTCTGCCAGCCGATAGCTCATCTGCCAGTGGAAGTGATAGTTGACGCGGAGCAGCGGCTCGATTTCATCATCCGGCCTGCCGTCGGCGCTCATTTTCTTGCGAATCAGGTTGTATTCGAAGCGCTTTCCTCGCAGGTGCATGTGCGGAAAAAAGCTGAACAGCGTGGCGTCATTGGGAAGCGTGCCGCGCGCCTCGACCCGGTAGTCCGGCGCGCCCGGCGGGATCACGAAATGGTCGTTTGTGAGTTGCAGCGTCAGCGCGCGCAGCTCGGGCGCATGTTTCGAAAAAATCAGTTCGATTCTTGATTGGTCGGCGGCGGCGCGGCCATTGGCGATGTAATGTATTTGAAAAACAAGGTCGGAGCCCGAGGGAATAAATTTCGCCATTTTTTCGGGCCACGCATCCGGAGAACTCCCCGGCGCATAGACGAGCAGGATGTCGCTGTCCGTCCAGTGAGCGCCGCGGCGATCTTCCGGATCAGTCAGCGTCGAAGGGGTGAACGGAACACCAATCGGCGCGTGCCGCAGCCAGTTCGAATCCGGCGGGCGAACGTACACAACCGCGTGATGCACGTTCGAACGCAGCGTCGGCAGAACCTCCGCCATTTGCACCCAGCGATCCTCTTTGAAATTCGTGGGGACAACTTCATAGGTGTATTCGATGTCGCCGCTCGCGGGAAGCGCCACAGCTTGTGTCATCTTCAACACCAAATCCGCCTTGGGGATACTCCAGCTTTCCGCCCAGCGCCGTGACGGCCGTGCATCCTTTGTGTCTCCGGCCGGCGATTTTGCTTCGGCCCACGCCGCCAGCGCGCCGATCTCTTCCGGCCTCAGCGATGGATCATTCGAAAACTGTCCTACATGCGAATCAGCGAACCACGGCGGCATGGATTTTTCCTGCGTTGTACGGCGGATCGCGCCGGCAAACAGCCGGGTCTCTTCGTACGTTTCGAATGGCATCGGGGCGATGCCCCCGCCGTGGTGGCAACTTTGGCAGTGCTGCTCGAGGATCGGCAAGACATCGCCATAAAAGGTCGGTAGTTTCTTTGTGGGAGCGTCCTGCGCGAGCGATCCGCTCCGCCACAACAGAAGCGATGACAGCACGCCACCAATAACAAGGAATGCACGAAGTTCTTGGTGGGTGCGAATCGGCATGCAGTTACCATGCGCGCCCCCGTCTCCGGTGGCCCGCTCTTGCCAGTCTACTATTTTATGGCTTGCATCGCTGGAGCGGGGCGAAGGGGTGCCTGAAGACCGATTCTCAGGAATCCTCGTGACCTGGTGGGGCAAAGACGATTGGAATTGTATTTGAGGCGCATGCCTATATCTCCTATAATCTTATGTTTGTCTACTGACGCGGGAGATTCATCGGATGGCTGGAGCAAGAGATACAAGCAAACTTGGGTATCGCATCCTTCTCGGGGCCGTCGTCCTAGTCCTGGGGGGCAGCATGCTGCTTTACCTCGTTCCTCAGTCGCCGGTCAGCGGTGAGGTCTCCAGGGATACCGTCGCCAAGATCGGGGATGAGTCGGTCAGCGTGCAAGACGTGCGCCAGCAGCTCGGTCAGCTCGAGCAGCGGAATCCGAACATGAAGCCCCTCGAGGCCCTGTACGCCCAGCAGATCCTGAAGCAGCTCGTTTTCGAAAAAGAGATCGAATATGAAGCCAAGCGCCTCGGAATTGCCGTGTCCGATCAGGAGCGCGCCGACCGCATTCGCCAGTTCGTTCCGACGGCATTCAATGGCGGCACGTTTGTCGGGATGGACCGCTATTCGGCCGAAGTCCAGGCGCGCTTCCAACTGACCGTGCCTGTGTTCGAAGAGCTGATCCGTCAGGGCTTGCTTGAAGAAAAATTCCGCAAGCTCGTGACCGACGGGATCAGTGTGGGGCCCGCCGAGCTTCAGGATGAATTCCGCTACAAGAATGAAAAGGTCAAGCTGGACTACGCGTTGATCAAGCCGGAAGACCTGGAAGGCAAGATTTCGCCTGACGAGGCGGAAATCCGCGCCGCCTACGAAAAGAACAAGTCGAAATACCAGGTGCCCGAACGGCGTGTGGCGCGCTACGCGCTTGTGGACGTAAATCAGATCCGCCAAAGCGTTCAAATTTCCGACGACATTCTCAAGCTGCAATATCAGGCCAACATTCAGCAGTATCAAGCGCCGAACCGCGTTCACGTCGAGCACATTCTCTTCATGACCGTCGGAAAGCCGGACGCCGAAGTCGAGGAGATCAAGAAAAAGGCCGAGGACGTTCTAAAACAGGTGAAAAAGGGCGGCAAGTTCGAAGACCTGGCGAAGAAGTACTCCGAGGACCCGGGATCGAAGGATAAGGGCGGTGACTTGAGCTGGATCGCTCAAGGACAGACCGTGCCGGAGTTCGAAAAGACAGCCTTCAGCCTCAACCCGGGCCAAGTCTCGGATCTCGTCAAGACGCAGTACGGCTTCCATATCATCAAGGTCTTGGAAAAGGAAACGGCTCACACCAGGCCGTTCGAGGAAGTGAAGGATTCACTGCGCCCACGCCTCTTGCTCGATCAGGCTGAGAAGCAAGCCAGCGACA
>WNFC01005948.1_pt1 | contig 13408 bp, 12 predicted proteins | sample 5400541 | NCBI WGS metagenome assembly WNFC01 (sample SAMN13153342, study PRJNA577476) | soil metagenome | isolation source: 120 cm saprolite under Douglas fir tree site 2 hole 2 replicate 1 | place: USA:California | collected 2015-04-18
TCGAGCACGACCTTAGAGCCGAAGCCAGAGCCGTTCATGGAACGTCAAATAACATGCGTGTAATTCAAGCGCAACCTCATCGACCTGTTGCACGTGTTCCCGACTATGGCCGAGGCGCTGAAGATCGTGGCCATCTCGCGGTTCAAGAACCCGGCCAAGCTCTCCTGCTGTGCCGAGTAGCGGACCGCCGCGACTGCGCTCCCGTTCCTCCTGCGAGGCTGCATCAACGCGGCCTGCTTCCACCGGGGATCGCGCTGACTCCGGAGAGTGGACCTATAGCCATCGGTTCCCTCCCGAACGAGGCTTCAAGAGCATGTGCCTAAACTTCCCAACGGTCCCCGAAGATCCTCGTTTTCCATCGTGGAGTGGGCTGGCGCCGAACGGTTGCGATGCCCGAATCGAGGCCGTTTGTTACCCCGTTGTTACCAGCACACTCGCCATTGAATGTAGTGGCAGAAAACATCAGTGATTCAAGCAGGTTGGCGGGCGCTACTGGATTCGAACCAGTGGCCTTCGGCTTCGGAGACCGACGCTCTATCCATCTGAGCTAAGCGCCCGTTGCAGGGGCCCGGGAACTACACCACGGGCCGGGCCGGCGCAAGCCGCAACGCAGGTCCCGGTAGCGGAGGTGATCGTCCCAGCAGACCTGTACGAGTTGTACGGGAACGGTCCGGGCCATCCCCCGCCCCCTCCTCGGAGAACGCACCAACTCGTCCCTGGACGGGACACGGTGCGTTACGTCCGCGATGGTTCGCCGCGCTCCAGGGCGGCGGCGGCGCAAAAGAGCCCGATGCCGAGCGCGGGAACCTCGCAGACCGAGCCCGGCCAGAGCAGTCCGGCGGCGCAGAAGGCGCAGCCGGCCAGCGGCGCAACCACGTGCGGCCACCGCGCGCTCCGGTCCACGTAGAGCAGCGCGGACCACAAGGCGAGCACGGCCGCCGCCGCGACGCCGTACGGCGCTCCCAACGGGGCGGTGAAGAGCATGAATGCAGCGGCCAGCTGCGGCGTGGGCCCGCCGAGCTGGCCCAGGAACACCGCGGCGAACATCAGCGCCACGGCCTCGAACGTCCAGCTCCACGAGGGCGCGGCGGCGAGGGCCAGCACCACGAAGCAGGCGACCAGGAGCAGGAAGCGCGCGCGCTGCAGCGAAGCGCGGAGGTGGAGGCAGAGGTACGCGGCCGCGAGCACCAGCCCCATCACCGCGAACCCGCGATACCCGGCGAGCCGGGCGAACGGCAACTCGGCGGGCGGGAAGAGGAAGTGCATCACGAGCGCGCAGGCGAGCCCCGCGCCGAGCGCGATTTGCGCCGGCAGCACCGGGCCGCGGCGGCGCAGCGCCGCGGCTGCGAGACCCAGGGCGAGCGCCGGCGCCAGCGCCACGGGGCTGCACGGATCGCGCAACAGATGCAGTGCCGCAGCCAGCCACACCGCCGCCAGCGCGACCAGGAACGAGCTCATTCCGCGGTCTGCCCCAGCTTCAGGATGGCGCGGAACTCGGCCTCCTCGACCGGCTGCACCGAGAGCCGGTTGCCGCGCTGCAGAAGGCCCATGCCGGCCAGCGCCGGCGTGCCCTTGATGCGCTCGAGGGTCACCGGGTGCGGCAGCTTCTCCACCGCGCGCACCTCCACCTGGAACCAGCGTGGGTCCTCGGGGCGCGACTCGGGATCGTAGTGATCGTCGCCCCGCTCGAACTGCGTCGGGTCGGGATGCCCCTCGCGCACCACCTCGGCTGTGCCCACCACGGCGGTGGGCTCCGAGCTGGAATGGTAGATGAGGACCCCGTCGCCCTTCTTCATCTGGTCGCGGAGGAAGTTCCGCGCCTGGTAATTGCGCACGCCGCCCCAGCCGGTCGTCTTGCGCGGCGCGCGCAGCAGGTCGTCGAAGGAGAAGACCGAGGGCTCGGTCTTGAGCAGCCAGTAGCGTCGCGGCACGCGCGCAGTCTACACGCGCACGAGCCCGGGCAGCACGGGGCCGGAGTATCCCGGGAACAGGGCCGGGACGTCCGTCGCACCGATTTGGGCGCGCGCAGCCGCGGCGAGGACGGCGCGCAGGTCGGTGGTGACGGCGAGATCGCGTCCTTCGAAGAGCTGGTCCTCGGAAAGGCCCGGCCAGCGGCCGTGGAGCTTGCCGCCGGCGACGGCGCCACCGAGCACGAAGGCGACGCTGCCGTGCCCGTGGTCGGTGCCCAGCGTCCCGTTCTGGCGCGCGGTGCGGCCGAACTCGGTCGCGGCGACCAGCACCACGTCCTCGAGGCGCGGTCCCAGATCCGCGTGGAAGGCGGCGAGCGCCTTGCCCAGGTCGGCGAGGTTGCGCGCCAGCACACCCTGCTGCTGCACGTGCGTGTCCCAGCCGCCCACCTCGGCGAATCCGACCCGCAGGCCCACTTCCGAGTGGATCAGCGCGGCGAGCAGGCGCAGCGACTGGCCGACCGGCGCGGCCGGGTAGCCGCCCTCTCCAGGCCGGAAGGTGCGGCCCGCGAGCTTGCGCTCGAGCAGCTCCACCGCCGCGAGCGCTTCCTTCCCCGACGCCGCGACCGGACCGTCGGGCGCCATGTCATAGAGCGCCTCGAAGGTCTGCCTGGCCAGGGTCCGTCCCTGCTCGCCGCCCGGCGTGCCCGCCATGGGCCGCAGCCGCAGCTGATCGAGGCTCGCGAACGCGAGCGCGGCCGGATCGCCCTGCAGGCTGCGCGGGAGCCGCTGCGCGACCGCGATCGCCTCGAGCGCGGAGCGGTCGCCCGGCGCCTGCGCCACCGCGCGCGCCATCCAGCCGTCGCGCGTTCCCTTCACGCCCGGCGTGCCCAGCTCGAGGAAGTCCTGCGCGTCGAAGTGCGAGCGGGTCGCGTCGGGCGAGCCGACCGCGTGCACGAAGGCGAGCGTGCCCTCGCGCCAGAGCGGCAGCAGCGGTTCCAGGGAAGGATGCAGCCCGAATCCCGGCACTCCCACGTCGAGCAGCGGACCCGGGCCCGCATCGGACTTGCGCTCCCCGCCGGGCGCGGGCAGCGCCAGGGTCGGACGGAGCTCGGCAAACCGCGGCTCCCCGTACGGGCTGACGACGTTCAGGCCGTCCATGGCGCCGCGCAGGAAGAGGAACGCCAGCACCTTGCGCCGGCCGGGCCCCTCGCCGGCGGCGGCGAGCGCGCGGCGGGCGAATCCGGGAAGGAAGCCGCCGCCGAGCATCGCCCCCACCACCGCGCCACCCTTCAGCAGGGCGCGCCGCGAGATCGCCGGGCCAAAGCGTAGCACCGTCATCTCCTCTGCAACTCCGGCGAGCCGAGCAGCAATCCCAGCGCCCGCGAGGCGAAGACCTGAGACCGGGGCGGGGCGCCGCGCAGCTGCGCCAGCACGTAGTGGCGGGTCCGGTCGGAGAGCGCCGGCAGGCCGAGCTGGGCGGCAGCACGGTCGAGCACCTCCTCCGGACCCACAGCGTCGCGCGCGAGCGGCGCGAGGTCGACCCGCACGCCTTCCATCTGGCCGCTGGCGAGCGCCAGGCCGAAATCGATGCGCGCCAGCAGCGCGCCCGAGGAGAGCCAGCCGGCGGCGTCGTCGGGGTAGCCGGTCGGAGGCTGGGCGGCGAAGAGCGGCTGCCCGATCCGCGCCACCGCGCGGACGAGCGGCATCGGATCGTCCACGCGCGCGCCCAGCGCCCGCACGCTGCCCGCCACCAGCTCGAGCGGCGAGCGTACCTTGGCGCGCAGAGCGCGGCGGCTCCACAGCTCGGGCGACTCGAAGATCGTGCGCAGGACGCTGCGGATGTCCCCGCCGGTTCTCGAGAAGGTGTCCGCCGCCCGCTGCACCAGCGCCTCGGGCGGATCGTCGGAGACGAAGCGCTGCACGAGCTTGCGCGAGATGAAGCGCGCCGTCGCGGGATGGTGGGCCAGGAGGTCGAGCACGGCGTTCCCGTCGTCCTCGCCGCCGGCGGCGATCTCGTGGCCCAGCACGCGCTTCGGGCCGGGATCGTGCATGCCGGGGCGGAAGACGTACCGGGGGTCGCGCTGCGGCTCCGCCACCGTCCAGCCGGTGAAGCAGCGCGCCACCTCGACGATGTCCTGCTGCGTGTAGCCGCCGTCCACTCCCAGCGTGTGCAGCTCGAGCAGCTCGCGTGCGTAGTTCTCGTTGAGCCCGCGGTTGGGGTTCCGCTGCGAAACCTGGCCGCGTCCGGCGCGCCGTGGCGGCAGCGGCGTCGAGCTGCGCCAGTTGTCCAGGTACACCAGCATCGCCGGGCTGTGCGCGGTCGCCGCGAGCAGGTCCGCGAACCTGCCCAGCGCGCGTTCGCGGATCTGCTGCTCGTACGAAGGCAGCAGCGCCGCCTCGTTCTCCTTCCCCGCGAAGACGTTGAAGTGGTTGAACCAGAAGTCCGCCATCACCTCCTGCAGCTGCCGCTCCGATCCGATCGCGCGCACCAGCTTGGCCTGCGTGAGCTGCGCGACCATGTCGAACGCGGGCCCCTTCCCCGCTTTCCCGAGTTGCTTGCGCAGGTCGCGTTGCCCCGGCCTGGGCAACGCAGGCGCAAGGTTCGGGTCCGGCGCATCGAAAACCGGGTCGCCACTCGCCATCGGTGTCGCAATCGCAGTCGGTATCGCTGTCTCTGTCGCAGTCGGTGTCGTTGTCGCAGTCGTGGTCGGTGTCGTAGTTTCGGTCGCTGTCGCCTTCTCCTCCCTCTTCTGCTTCCGATACCGCGCGAGCTCCTGCGCCAGCTCCGCGGGGCTCCGCCGCAGGACCGCGAACTTCGCCAGCTGCTCCTCCATCGCGCCGTCCGCGATCCCCTCCGGATGCAGCTGCTCCTCCAGGAACGCCGCCACGCCGATGCGCGCCACGCGCTCCCTGTCGGCCAGCCGCGGGCCGAAGGTGACCCGCGAGAGCGCGTGCTCGATCTGCTCCTGTGTCGAGAGCGGCGGCCCTGCTTCCGGATCCTGCTCCGCAGCCGCTCCAGCCGCAGCCTGCGGCGCGTCGCTCGCGAGCGGCGGCGTGACGTCCTTGCGAGCCTCCCTCGCGCACGAGGCGGCCAGCACGGCACCGAGGACCCAGCGAACCCCGTGACGCACGCGCCCTCCGACAGCCAAGGACACGGCTTGGACAGCAGAGGTGAAGAGGAGATTCTGTTTCAGCGGCGCAACATCCGGCGGGCGCGCTGCACCGCGGCGGAAGCCTCGGGCACGTCGAGCGCGAGCGCCAGCAGGAGGTAGACGGCGCCGAAGCAGCCGAACACGGCAGCCGCTTTCGCGACCGCGGCCAGCCGCGTGGCCGGAAGGCCGGCGAGCAGGATCCGCACGGCCATCCCCGCGGCGCCGGCCCCGATCGCCGCCGCCCACAGCCGCGCGAGCAGTCCCGCCGGCAGGTCGGCCTTGCCGACCCGCTTCGCGATGCCGTGCCGGAGGAGCGCGAACTCCACCCATCCGGCCACGCCCGCCGATGCGGTCAGCCCCACCGCTCCGAGCTTCGGATCGAGGTGCAGGGCGCGCGGGAGCCAGAGGCCGCAAAGCACGCCGAGGGCCGCGGTGAGCAGCACGCGCACGGAGGCGTACTTGAGCGGCGTGCGCGTGTCGCGCAGCGCATAGAACGTGCTCGAGTACAGCCGCGCGCAGGTCGCGGCCAAAAGGCCCACCGTCGATCCCGCCAGAATGAGCCACACGTCCCGGACGTCCTGCGGGCCGAAGCGCCCGCCGCGGAACAGCGCGGCCACCGCCACGTCTCCGAAGGCGAGGAACGCCACCACGCTGGGGACGACCGGGAAGGCGATGGCGCGCAGCCCCCCGGCGAGCTGCTCGCGCAGCGTCTCGCGGGTTCCTTGCGCCGCGGACATCGACGGGAGCGCCGCCGCCGAGATGGACATCCCGAAGAGCGACACGGGCAGCGTGTACAGCGTCTGCGCGTACGCGAGGGCGGCCACCATGCCGCTGGGCAGCCAGGAGGCGATCACGTTGTCGATGTACGCGGAGAGCTGCACCACGCCGCGCCCCGCCACGACGGGCAGGAAGCTGCGCACCACCTCGCGCACGTGCGCGCTGGCGCGCCCGAGAGAGAGGCGCAGCCGCCCTCCCAGCAGCGAAAGCACGGCGGGCACCTGCACCAAGACTTGAAGGAGCGCGCCGGCGACCGCGCCCCACGCGGTCACCACAGCCAGGTCCGCGGGACCCAGGCGCCAGCCGCGGCCGCCGAGGAGGAGCGCGGCGACCTGCGCGGCGCTCCACACCACCGGGGCGGCATAGCTCAAGAAGAACTTGTGGTGGCTGTTCAGCACGCCCAGGCAGAACGCGCTGAGGACCAGCAGCGCGGTGCCCGGAAAGAAGATGCGGACCAGCAGGATGGTCAGCTCGCGCTTCTCGCCGCTGAACCCGGGAGCGATGGCGTCGATGAGCCAGGGCGTCCCGAGCACGCCGAGCAGCGTGAATACAGTGGTGACGAGCGAGAGGAGCCCCGCCACCGCGCCCGCGACCTTGCGCGCTTCGTCTTCCCGGCCTTCCGCGCGCAGCGCCGCGTACACCGGGATGAACGAGGCGCTGAGCACTCCCTCGCCGAGGAGGTTCTGCAGGAAGTTGGGGATCTTGAACGCCGCGTTGTAGGCGTCCGCCGCGTCGGAGGTGCCGAGGAAGTGCCCGAAGACGCTCTGCCGGACCAGCCCGGCGAGCCGGCTGAGCAGGATCCCCGCCGCCACCAGCGCCGCCCCGCCGCCGCGCCCACGCCCGCGGACAGGCGCGGCTGGAGTCGCCGCCACTGGCGGCGCGATCTGCTCGCTCACGCCGCCGAGGATACAGCCCGTTCCCGATCGCCGGTTCTTTTTCTACCCAGGCCGCGAGCCGCGCCTCACCCGATGGGCGAGCACTTCACCGCCGCGCTCGATGCAGTGTTGTTCTCGAAGTGGCAGTCCCCGACCTTCTGGTTGGGGTCCACCACCGCGCGCACCGGCGCCGACGCGTTCTGCGGCGGCGCGGACCAGGGAACGGTGACCTTCTCGCTCGCTCCCGGCTGCAGGGTCGTCTTGGTCGCGCCGCTGCCGATCAGCACGCTCCCGCCCGGGAGATCGGCGTAGAAGTCCACCTGCACGCCGGGCCGCGCCGGGATCGCGCCGCCGTTGTAGACCGTCGCGCCCACCGCGGCCCCGCCGGTCATGCAGTTGGTCAGGTCGGGGTCCACCTCGCAGACGGAGAGGTCGGGCGAGCTGAACACGCCCTGCCCCTGCACGTTCTGCCGGTAGCTGTTCGACTGCCCCGGGTCCCACGAGTTCGGCTCGGGGAACGGCAGGGTCCCGTCCACGTTGACGTTGGTCACGTGGTACGCGTGCTGGTTCCAGACGCTGCGCGTGTTGACCCACTTGTCGCTCGGGGACCGCAGCGCCTTGAGGCCCACGTACGGCGAGGTGTCGATCTGGACGGTCCCGCCCGGCCAGTCGCACTTGTAAGCGCAGACGTTGCTGTTCGGCACCAGCACCTTGGCGCGCCCGCTGCCGTCGATGTCCGCGACGATCGGGGTCTCGTACGCCGTGCAGCTCGCGTTCTTCTCCTGCACCAGGGTCGCGCCCGTCTTGCCGTCGTAGACGCGGAAGTAGCACTGGTCGCTGTAGACGACGCTCGCGCTCCCCTTCCCTTCGAAGTCGAAGACCGAGCTGCCGGTGGCCGACGAGCAGTCGAAGGTCTGCGACTGCCAGATGAACCCCGCGCCGGGCTTCCACACCACGTACCCGCCCTGGGCCGCGATGCCGACCTCTGGGAGCCCGTCACCATCGAAGTCCGCGATGGTGGGCGCGCCGCCCATGTTCGTCTCGACGGCGCAGTCCGGATTCGTGCTGGCCGGCAACGGAATCGGGTTCAGCACCATCCCGCCCGTCCAGTCGTGGATGCGCAGGAAGCCCCGGGTGGCGACGACGATCTGCGGATGCTTGTCGTCGGGCTTGATGCCCATCGGCATCCCGTAGCCGGCGAAGCTCGCCAGCGCGGGGAACCCGTCCGGGCAGAGGTCCTCGAACCCGCCCGGGCACAGGCAGACCTGCTGGCCGGTGATGGTGCTCTTCGTGCTGCCGTACGGGCAGCTCGGCGGCTTGTTGGGAATGCGCACGCCGGCGCCGAAGAAGGCGCGGCAGGTGTACCCGGTCGGCGAGCTCGCGTCCTTCTCCAGCTTGTAGGCGTTGTTGCCGGTGACGATCTCGGGCACGCCGTCGAGGTCGATGTCGGCGATGGCGCTGAGCGCGCCCACGCCGTTCCCGCTGACCTGGTCGGTGCCCTTGGGCGCGAAGCTCTGCGGGCAGAGCGTCTTGCCCGTGGCCGCGTCGTAGACGCCGTTCCCCACCACCACCTGCGCGCTCTTCGAGTCGGGGAGAAGCCGCGCCATGGCCGGGCCGCCCCACCACACCGAGGGCGCGGGCTCGCCGGTCTGCGGGTTCCCGCGGTTCACCCAGAGGAAGTCGCCGTTCTCGTCGAACGCGACGAGGCCGCCGTGCTGGTGGGACAGCTCGGGCTTCTGCTTGTTCACGTCGTTCGCGTCCCACCCGCCGGTGACGAAGCAGACGTGCCCGTCGCCCTTGCAGTCGCCGGCGGCGATGGACGCGTTCCCGTCCACCGCGCCGATCACGTTGATGGCGTTCCAGAAGTCCTTCGGCGCGCTCCAGATGGGCGAGCCGTCGGAGCCGCGGATGGCGCGCATCACGCCGCGCGTCTCGACCGTGCCCCCGCTGCCCTTCTCGGGGGCGAACGAGTTGAAGACCACCGCCGGCTCGGCATCGCCGGGGTGCAGGCGCATCACGACCGGCGTGGACATCACCTCGACGAAGTCGGGGTACTCGAGGTCCTTGCGCATCAGGCCGTTGAACTTCGGATCGTCGGGTCCCAGCGGCGCGGTGAACGGCCACCACCAGGCGTGCTCGGGCGGCTCGAAGGCGCCGTGCGGGATGAAGATGCAGGTCGGGTCGGCCGGCTTGCACTGCGGGACGGAGGGCAGGCACTTGCCGTTGGCGCAGAAGAAGCTCGCCGGGCAGGTGACGTTCTGGCACTGGCTGGCGACGGGCCCGGTGTTCGGGATGCTACACGTCCCGTCCGCCTGGCAGATGCTGCCGCCTCCTCCGCAGTCCGAATCGCGCTGGCACTTCGCGGGCACGATGCTGCAATCGCCGCCAGGGCAGTTCTGGTTCCCGCGCCCGTCGCCGCACCCCACGAGCGCTGCCGCCACGAGCAGCCCGAGGATCCCCCTCGCCATCCCGCACCCTCCGCCCGCCCGTACGGCCGGCGCACAAGAGGTGGGGATGGGCCGCCCGGGCGGCAACCGCCCGGACGCAGGCCCCGCGAAACTTCAGTCGAATCCAGGATATGTGACCAACCGGTCAGAAACCGCTTGACGGTTTATGACCGGAGGGTTAGTTACGCCCGTAATCGTTTCTGACCACCCGGTCATCCACGGCGAGACCATGCCCCGGCCAGCAGACCCCAACGCGAAGGAAGCACTGGTCGCCGCCGCGCGTGCGGAGTTCGCCAGGCGTGGCCTGCGGGGCGCGCGCATCGAGGACATCACCGCCGCCTGCGGCCTTTCGAAGGGCGCCTTCTACCTCCACTTCGAGTCGAAGGAGGCGCTGTTCGGCGAGCTGGTGCGCGCCTTCGTCGAGACGGTCGCCGGGCTGCAGGAGAAACGCGAGCGCGCCATGCAGCAATTCATTGAGAAGCATGGCGAGCTGACCGTTCGCGACGTCGAGCTGCGCACTCCCCGCTACCAGGAGCTGATCGAGCTCGACACCTGCTCCGACCTCGACACCCTCGAGGCGATGTGGACGTACCGCGACGTGGTCGGCGTACTGGTGCGCGGCTGCCAGGGCACGGCGTTCGAAGGCACCATCTGGGAGCTCGCCGACACCGAGGTGAACCGGGTCCGCGAGAGCTTCCAGCGATACCAGGGGCACGGCGTCTGCCGGCCCGACATCCCCGGCGAGCTGTTCGGATCGCTCATCGTCGGGACATACCTGCTGCTCGCCGTCCGTATGAGCCGGCTACAAGAAAAGCCCGACCTGCGCGAGTGGGCGCGCTCGCTGCACACGCTCGTGCACGAGGGCAGCGAGCCGAGCGCGCAGACGAGCCTGGAGAACCGCAACTCGCCCGCAAGGAGCAAGCCGTGACGATCTCCCGCCGCACCCTGGTCGTGTCCGGAGTCTCCGCCGGCCTCGTGGCTGCGCTCGTCGCCGCCGTCAACGCGCAGGCGAAGTCGAAGGCCGCCCTTGCTGCTCCCGCAGCGGCCGATTTCGCCGTGCAGCTGGTGGAGCCGAAGCAGGTGCAGAGCCTCACCCGCGAGGAGATCACCGGCACCCTGCAGCCGGTCCGCCAGCTGCAGCTCGGGTTCGAGGTCCCCGGCCGCCTGGCGAAGCTGAACGTGAAGAAGGGCGCCCCGGTCCGCGAGGGCCAGGCGATCGCGCAGCTCGACGCCGAGATCGCCGATGCGCAGGTCCTCCAAGCCGAGGCCGCGGTGAAGGCGGCCGAAGCGCAGTCCGCGCAGGCGGCCGACACCGCTCGACGCCAGGCCGAGCTGCAGGAGAAAGGGAGCGTCAGCGACTGGCAGAGCAAGAGCTCCAGCTTGCAAGCCGCCGCGGCCGCCGCCCAGTTGCAGGCCGCCCGCGCCCAGCTCGCGCAGGCGCGCGCCTCCCGCCGCCGGCACGACCTCGCGGCGCCGTTCGCCGGCACGCTGATCGAGCAGCCGGACCAGATCGGCGCGACCGTCACGCCCGGCAAGGAGCTGTTCACGCTCGAGCAGCTCGACTCGCTGGTGCTGAAGCTCACCCTTCCCGAGACGGCGCGCGGGTCGCTTCGCGTCGGCGCAAAGGTACGCGTCGAGGCGGTGGGCGGCGGGGCACAGACGGACGAGGCGGTGGTGCGGGCCATCATCCCCTCCGCCGATGCGGCCACGCGGCGCATCCCGGTAGAGATCGTGGTGCCGAACGCCGACGGGCGATTCACCGCCCATACGCTCGCGCGGGCCACCCTGCCGCTCGGCCAGCCCGAGGCCGCCTTGGAGCTGCCCGCCAGCGCGCTCGCCTCCACCGGCGGCGACCACGTATACGCCGTCGCCGATTCGGGCGAGGTGAAGCGCATCCCGGTGCAGGTGGTGGACCGCGGCGCGCAGAGAGTGGTGGTGAAGTCGTCCGAGCCTCTCTCGCGGGTCGTGGACTATCCCGCCACCGACCTCGTAGACGGCACCAAGGTCTCGGTCCGCTGACGAGAAGCCCCAAGCCTCACGCCCCAAGCCTCGAGCCCAAGAAGGTCCGCCATGTCCCTCTCCGACGTCGCCATCAAGCGTCCCGTCTTCACCAGCATGATGTCCGTGTGCCTGCTGGTGCTCGGCCTCATGGGCCTCAAGCGCCTGGGCACCGACCTGTTCCCGGACGTCAGCTTCCCGGTGGTGACGGTCACCACCGTCTACCGCGGCGCCGGCCCCGGCGAGATCGAGAACCAGGTGGTGAAGCCCATCGAGGACGCCGTGGCGGGCATCAGCGGGATCGACAAGATCCACAGCTTCTCGCGCGAGAACGCCGGCGTCGTCTTCGTGCAGTTCAAGCTCTCCGAGAACCTCGACCGCGCGGTGCAGGAGGTGCGCGACAAGGTCGCCTCGGTCACCAACAAGCTGCCCAAGGACGCCGACGCGCCGCTGATCAGCCGCGTGGACGTCGGCGCCGCGCCCATCCTCACCTACGCGATGTCGTCGTCGCTCGACTCGCAGAAGACCCGCAAGATCATCGAGGACCGCCTGCAACCTGCGTTGCAGCAGCTCGACGGCGTCGCCGAGGTGCGCGTCACCGGCGGCGACGTGCGCGAGATCCAGGTGGACATCGACCTGGACAAGGCCAAGGCGGCGGGGACCAGCCCGTACGAGATCGCGCAGCGCATCGGCGCCGAGAACCTCAACCTGCCTGCGGGGCGGCTGTCGCTGGGGCCGACCGAGCTGACCGTCCGCACGCTGGGCGAGTTCCGCAACGCGGAGGAGATCCGCGACTTGCCTGTGTCGGTCGGCAAGACGGGCTCGCAGGTGCGGCTGGGCGAGGTCGCGGCCGTCACCGACGGGGTCGCCGAACGCCGCACGGTCGCGCGGCTGAACGGCCAGGACGCGATCATCGTCGAGATCGTCAAGCAGCCCGGCTCCAACACGGTGCAGGTCGCGGACCAGACCAAGGCGAAGCTGGCCGAGATGCTCCCCGCGCTCGGGCACGACTTCAAGACCACGCTGCTGATCGATCAGAGCGAGCTGATCCGGGCCAACGCCGAGGAGGTCTACATCGCCCTGTTCTTCGGCGGCGCGATGGCCGTCCTCATCATCCTCTTCTTCCTGCTCGATCCCCGCGGCACCTTCATCAGCTCGCTGGCGCTGCCGACGTCCGTCATCGGCACCTTCTTCGTCATGTTCGTGCTCGGTTACACGCTGAACCAGATGACGCTGCTCGCGCTGTCGCTCGCGATCGGCCTCTTGATCGACGACGCGGTGGTGGTGCGAGAAGCGATCACCCACCGGCTCGACCGGGGCGAGGAGCCGGCGGTGGCCGCCTCGCGCGGCACCAAGGAAGTCGGACTGGCGGTGCTCGCCACCACGCTGTCCCTGGTCGCGGTGTTCGTGCCGGTGGCCTTCATGCCGGGCATCGTCGGGCAGTTCTTCAAGCAGAATGGGACGCTTTACCACCGGCAAGTCGTGGTGAAGGCGGAGCCACGCCCGAAACTTCGCCCAGGCCGGCGGTACGGCCGCGTACGCGGCGCAGATCAGCAGCACGATGTCGTGGATGCAGAAGTCGCCGTGGAAGCCCACCTAGTCCCGCTCCGCTCCGGCTACGCGCCACAGCCAGTGTGCTAATCGGTTGAAGGCTGCTCGGTGGGGATGGTCCTTCGCATCTGTCGCAATATGGTCGAGCGCGTCGCCAGCGTACTTAATCGCGGTCGGATCGAGCGCCGTCAGTGCAGCTAGTATGGCTTGGGTGCGTTCGTAGCCTAGCAGAGCACACCCTGCGATCTCTGCCCAGTCACCAGCGTCGCTCGCTGCGTCCCCGACGTGTAGATCGTCGGGTCGTCTCTCCCGTTGGCAGACCTTGCACGTCATCTACGCCTCCTGGAGGGTGAGTTATGCCTTCTTCGCGCGGAAGGAGGGCAGGACGAACTTGTCCAGGCTGCTGGCGGCGTCGAGGACGACCTCGACCTCGCGCTTGCCTACGCGGCCGTGGGCGGCGGCGTGGACTAGAATGATGACGGCATTCCGGGTGAGCGGACCGTTGAGGAGCTTCTTCGCCGCCGACGCCACGTCCACGATGGCTTGGGCCAAGATCTCGGTGGGGATCTCGGGGTCCTCCAGGACCGTGAACTTCTTCTCGTTCGAGTTCGCCATGCTGGGGCTCTAACCGCTGGACGGCCGCCTACGACAGCCCCTTCTCGATCAAGATGTTCGTGAGCCTCTCGCGGAACTTCTGG
>WNFC01005950.1_pt1 | contig 13405 bp, 14 predicted proteins | sample 5400541 | NCBI WGS metagenome assembly WNFC01 (sample SAMN13153342, study PRJNA577476) | soil metagenome | isolation source: 120 cm saprolite under Douglas fir tree site 2 hole 2 replicate 1 | place: USA:California | collected 2015-04-18
CATCAGTGGTTCGCTCGCGCTCGTCTTTCCAGATCTCACCTGACAGGTTTTACTCCCGCCTTTTTCTGCGACGCTCACCACCAACGCTCTTAACGCCAGCAGCACGCAGTGGTTTGGAACCCGCTCCTGATCGCCGGCTCCGAGGGACCACCCTCATCTCTCTTGCAGCTTCACACCCCCCTTCGGTTGGTGTATTCGCGGCACACGTAGTGGCGCAGTTTGAAATCTCGCCACGGCGTCATCCCGAAGTCCACGCGTTTTCACCAGCGGTGCGAGGGATCTCGCGCGGAGTCTCCGAATGCCGATCCCCGTCCCTACCCATTCCTCCGCCGCGGAGCTACAATCTCTATCGGTGCGGCCATGTTTATCCCTGTCAGGATTCACGTCAGAGGGACGACCGGCTTACTGATTGCCGCTGCAATCATCGTGGCCGTCCTCGTATCCTTCCCCGCCTACCGCGCTTTTTTCGCTATCAGCGTCGGCATCGGCATAATCGTCGCCGGACTTCTCTACTTGCGCAATAAGTATCGCCCCATCCGCGATGAAGACGTGGAAAATAAGCGTCCCCTCGGTCTCGACTAATCCTGCATCCGGGTCTCGCTGCGCTCGCCATCAGCAGTAGTCAGGCCTGCCCCCTCCATCTCTGCGTCATCCCGAGGCCCCGCGCCTTCTCCAGCGGGGCGAGGGATCCCGCGTGCAGCACCCCACCCCCGCCCGGGGAATGTTCATCCGTCACAGACAAGCCGGGGGCCGCCTTGGTACAAAGGCGGTTGCACACCGCGCGGGATCCCTCACTCGGCTGAAGCACGCCGAGTTTCGGGATGACGCATTCCTAGAGAGTACGGGATCGCGGAAGACGAATACCGCATCCGAACGGCGTCATCCCGAAGCCCCGCGCTTTCTCCAGCGGGGCGAGGGATCCCGCGTGCAGTGTCTAACCGTCGCCAGCGCCGACTTGCAAGTTCTCGCCGAAACCCCGAAACTAAACCATGCGCGTCCTTTCCAGATTCATGACTGCGGCCACCAGCGAGGACCGCTTCCCCGCCCCTGCTGTGCCCGAAGTCGCCTTCCTCGGACGCTCCAACGTCGGCAAATCCAGCGTCATTAATTCCTTGCTGGGCGCAAAAATCGCCAAGACCAGTTCCAGCCCCGGACGCACCCAATCCATCAATTTTTTCGAAGTCCGCTGGCCTGGTAAGCCACAACCCGCAGTCGTTTTCGCCGATCTCCCCGGCTACGGATACGCCCGCGTCCCCCGCGAAATTTCCGCCACCTGGTCGAGTTTCGTCGATCCCTACCTCACTCAGCGCCCGTGCCTGGTGCTCTGCCTCGCGCTGGTGGATCTGAACGTTCCGCCCCAGGACAGCGACAAGCGCCTGCTTGAATTCCTGCGCTCCGCCAACCGCCCTTTTGTGATGGTGGGAACGAAAGCTGACAAACTCTCCGGCAACCACCTGCGCAACTCTCTGAATAGTTTCGCCAAGGATTTCCCCGGCCTCCGCATCGTCCCCTATTCCGCCCGAACCGGCCTCGGACGCGAAGACCTATGGCGCGAAATCCGCACTGCCGCCGAATCCCCCGGCACCCCCGATCAGCGCGCCTTCGCCTAGTCTGGCTTCTTTCCGTCGAACAACGTTGGCGTGTCCCCAAAGAGTTCATCCAGAAAACTGTTGCGGTGATTCACGAAGCGCCGAACAATTTGCGTGGGAGCAGTCTGCTCATACGGGATTTCATGAAGCGATTCGTCGTCGAACGATACGATTTGCGCATCGGGATACCCGAGCAGGATCGGCGAATGAGTTGAAATGATGAACTGAGCATCTTTGTGTTTCCGCAGAACATCGTGCAGCAACACAAGAAAAGCTAACTGACGTTGTGGCGAGAGCGCCGCTTCGGGTTCGTCCAGCAAGAACAAGCCATTACGCTGGAACTTAAGTTCAAGAACCGTAAAAAACGTCTCTCCATGGGATCGGGTGTGCAGGCTTCGCCCGCCGTAGAAGGCATTAATCGGAGGCGATTCCGAAGGCCGAGATTGTCCATGTAGGAAACCGCGTTGAACCAACTCTCCGCCCGCAAGAAGAATCCTGCGCCGGTCCGCTTGTCAAACGATAGCCGTAGAGCTTTAACCAATGGGTCGATCGAGTGATTACTCTCAGTCGTGTTGTTTGTGAAATTGCGAGTTCCGCCCTCACGACCGAACCCATAATGAACTGCGATTGCTTCCAGGAGGGTAGATTTCCCCGTACCGTTTTCACCCGCAAAGAAACATATTCGGGAGCGCAGGTCTAATTCCCCTAAACCGCGAATTGCAGGAACGCAAAATGGATATGTCTCCCATTCCGACACTCGGTCGCGCAGCAATGTAATTCTCTTCAGCATGGTCGAAATAGAGCTCGATTCTACGTGAGTCTGCAAATCCACGAACTAGCCGCATTCTCCCGGGTCCGACAGCGTTTTGAAAATCCGCCCGCCCCTCTGATTACCTTTGTGCCATCCCCTCCCTCCGCCCACTCCGCTAATATTGATTCACCATGGCCAAGTATCTAATCACCGGCATCGCCGGCTTCATCGGCTCGTCCATCGCCCGCGCCCTACTGGCCCAGGGCGACGAAGTTCGCGGCATCGACAATCTTTCCACCGGCAAGCGCGAAAACCTCACCGAGATTCTCGGCCAGATTGACTTCCGCGAAGCCGACCTGCTCGACCTCGACGCCGTTCACGACGCCTGCCGCGGCGTGGATTACACCTTCCACGAAGCCGCCATCCCTTCCGTCCCCAAGTCCGTCGTCGATCCCCTCGGCAGCAACCGCGCCAACGTGGACGCCACCGTCCACCTCCTCGTCGCCGCCAAAGACGCCAAGGTCAAACGCGTGGTCTATGCCGCGTCGTCTTCCGCGTATGGCGACACTCCAACTCTGCCCAAGCACGAAGCCATGATTCCGAACCCGATTTCTCCCTACGCCGTCGCCAAGCTGGCCAGCGAGTACTACATGACTTCGTTCTACCGCTGCTACGGACTCGAAACCGTCTGCCTGCGCTACTTCAACATCTTCGGACCTCGCCAAGACCCGACGTCTCCCTACTCCGGCGTACTGGCCAAGTTCATCACCCAGATGCTCGCTGGCGAGCAGCCCACGATTTTCGGAGACGGCGCCCAGAGCCGCGACTTCACCTACATCGACAACACCGTCGCAGCCAATCTACTCGCCGCCAAAGCCCCCGCCGCGCAAGCCGCGGGACAGGTCTTCAACGTTGCCACCGGCGAGCGCTTCGATCTCAACCAGACTTTTCAGTTATTGAAGAAAATCATCGGATACAAGGGGGATGTGAAATACGCCGCCGACCGCGCCGGAGACGTAAAGCACTCGCTGGCAGATTTGTCCCGTACCGAAAAACACCTCGGCTACAAACCCAAAGTAAATTTTGAAGAGGGCCTCCGCCGCACCGTAGATTGGTACCGCGGCCAACAGAAAGCCGCAAAAGCCTAGCAAGCCGGTTTAATAATCAGGCCATGTAGGGGCGGAGCCTGCCCTGAGCGGAGTCGAAGGGGGCCCTCACCTGCCCCTCCCTATGCAACCTGAGGCTCTTGTGACTCCCAGCGGGAGCCCGAAACGCAACGCTCCAGCCGCGAAGCGGCGGCATAGGAAAGCCCGGCACGGAAGTGCCGGGAAAGCTTGCGCGCGGATGCGACACCCGTCCCGTCAGCCTACCGGAACCTCTGCCCGTACTCCTCCCCGCCCGCTGGGTTCGACGCTAACCCCGCCAGCCGTGTCCCCGGAGTCGCTCCACACAACCAATCCGAGAACAGCACCTGATAGACCGCCACAAAAATTGTCGAAGCCGTAAGCAGAAGCGCCGCCGCCATCGGCCACGCGGGCACGCCTCCCATCACCGCAATCGAGCTGGTCGCAAACACCAGAACCGCACAAAGCAGAACCACGGTATCGACAAAAATCGAAAACCCGCGCTCCGACAGCGAGAACAATCCCCACTCAACACGAGGCGATTCCGCGATTGGCGGGTCGACCACGATCGCCGCCCTGGCCGGCGCAGAGAAAGTCAACTCCATCTCCCTCGACGAGAACATAGAATCCCGCCCGGATATCGCCGCCGCAGAGAACATCTGGATAAGCAGCCAGTCTCGCAAGGCACGTTGCACCCGCGGAGTCAGGCCGACGAATTGAATGCCGCCTTGCCCACTCGGGTCCGCCCAGGCAACTCGTCCACGCGCGTCGACCCGCACCCGCGGTGAAATCAGCTCGAAGCGAAGGTCGAGTTCCTGTCCCGGCTGCAAGCGGCCCACCGCCTGAACCGCCATACCGGATTCCGTCAGGTCTCGAATGATGCCGCCGTTGGCCTCATCCAGCTTCACATAGGAGAGCGAGCGCAGCGTCTGCCGCGGATAACGCCGCCGCCGCGGACGCGCCTGTGCCTCAAGCTCGACAGGCTCCGGACAATACGCCATCGTTAAATCTTAGCGATCGGAAAGGGGGATGCCGCAGTAACGCTTGTGGTTCGCGAGGAAAATGCTACTAGACACTAGCCGCTAGCCAAGTTGGGACTAGGTTGCTAAAACCTAGCAGCTAGGAGCTCTCTTTACGCCGGCCGCCGCTGCGCCGTCTCGCTCTCCGGCTTGCCGATGTCTCGGGCGACCAGCCGGTTCAGATCGTAGCTGTACGGGCCGTAGGCGCGAAAAGCCTTCTCGTCAAAGAGGCGCTTGATTCCGCAGCCCAGGCACACTTGATAGGAATGCTGCTGATAACACACTGGCCAGCTCATCTTGCGGTGCCAGCACCCGCGAAATACCAGCACGGCCGCGCCGGCCACTCCAGTTGCAACCAACCCTAAAGGCACTTTCCAGCGGGACTTCTTCTCTTCCTTCTCTTCCGACATCAGATGATCACCACCAAGCAGGACCCGAATATCTTCATTATTCTATCAGCCTGGCCTCCGCCGGACTGGTTAAAGCGAAACACCAAGGTCGGCGCCTGTAGCTTAGGATATAAAGAGAATTATTGCGGTCGGGGGGTAAACCACGGTAACGTACAACCTAGCGAAACTCCGGCCAGGCCGGTCGCCGGAAATTAGAATTGTTTTCCCGGCGAAAACTGAAACCGGGCTTCATTGACGAAGGGACGGTTTCGCAGTTGGAATGAGTGCGACTCCGAATAATGCTGGCGCGGGATGGGGCGGCCCGGCGGTCGACGTGTCTCCGGCCGGCCTAGGGCCGACGGACGACCGCGCGGACGATCCGGCACGCGGCGACGAACGCAACGCTCTGCAGGCCCTGCTGGCTTTTGCTTGCATTCACCAGCAGGCGGCAAAGCGCCGCGCCCTGAAGAATTCCGGATCTTATCCAGAAACATCTGCGCCATCCTCTCAAGAAGAATTCGCTCTCGACGAAGTTCTCCAGTTGGTGGCGGCGCGCGCCATCTCGATCACCGGCGCCGATGGCGTGGCCATCGCGCTGGCGGATGAAAACGCCATCGTCTGCCGCGCCTCTGCCGGCCGCATTGCTCCTGACCCAGGAATCAAGCTCGATCCCAAAGCTGGATTTTCCGGAGCCTGTCTGCGCAGCGGCCAGACCGTCCGCTGTGATGACTCCGACACCGACGAGCGCGTCAATGCCCAGGCCTGCCGGACCCTGGGAACGCGCTCCATGATTGCCGTTCCGCTGTCCGCGAAAAAACGCGTTGCGGGATTAATCGAAGCCTTCTCCGCCGAACCTTTTGGCTTCAACGACAGCGATGTGCGCAGCCTGAATCTTCTCGGCGAACTGATTCTCGCCGCGATCCGTCCCGAAGAAGAGGACCGCCTGGCGGAACTGGCAAAGCGTGTCGTCGTTCCCGAGCCTCCCTCGCAGCAGGAACCACGTACCCGGCAAACGCCCGAAGCGCCCGAGGTAACGCCTCACGCGCCGGCGAAAATCATCGTTGACGAGAAATTTGTCCCCCTGGCCATCGCCCCGCTCCCCATAGCCCCGCCCGCCACGGTCAAAGCAAGCGCAGTCGCGGAGCCTGCCGTCGATACTCCAACATTTTCCGAGCCACGGCTGAACCCCAAACCGGTGCCGATGGAAGCGCCCGGATCGCAGCCTAAAGATTCACGCTCCGTCTCCACCATTCTCCTCACCGCCGCCCTGGTTCTCATCGTCCTCGGACTCGGCTGGGCCGTGGTCTGGAAGGCCAAGCACGTGGATCAGTCCATCAGCGCCAGTACCCGTCCGGTCCCTCCGGTCAACTCCACGAAAACAGACTTGGCAATCTTGGCGCCAGACCAATCGGTGCCCTCGCCCGAAGTGAAGGCCGGAGCGACGCCAGAAGTCACCGGCATCCGCCACTGGTCTTCTCAAAATTCCAGCACGGTTGTGGTTGACCTCCAGGACCAGGTGCAATATGAAGCCCACTCATTAGACAAGCCCAGCAGAATCTACTTCGACCTTCACGACACCAGGATGGCCGCGGGCCTGGTGAACCAAAGCATCGATGTAAATGATACTTTCCTGAAACGCGTCCGTATGGCACAGCCCACCGGCGGAGTGACCCGCGTCGTGCTGGAGACAAAGAACGATTCGGAGTTCTCCGTCAGCCTCGATCCCAATCCTTACCGGCTCACCATCGAAGTGCACAAGCCGGCAGCGACTGTGGGAGTAATCGCCAGCCCTGCAACCCTGTCCAAGCCATCTCCGGTCGTAACCGTGGCTCCGAAGAAAAAGACGAACGAATCCAGGGTAAATGAGTCAAGCCTGAACCCCGCCGACTTCCAGATTGTGCTCGACGCCGGTCACGGCGGCTGGGACCTCGGCACTGTGGGAAGGAAAGGCCTGCTGGAAAAGGATCTGGTGCTCGATATCGTGTAGCGCCTCGGAAAATTAATCGAGACCAAGCTGGGCGCCCAGGTCATCTACACCCGTCAGGACGATTCTTATCTCCCTCTGGAAAAGCGCGCCGAAATTGCCAATGTTGCGAAGGCCAATCTGTTCCTCTCCGTGCATGCGAATTACAGCGATCTGGCAACCGCGCGCGGAGTTGAAACCTACTACACCACCACTTACTCGTCCATCAAAGCCAGAGTCGAAGATGATCGCCCTTCGCTGAAAGACGTGAACTGGACGGGCGTTGACATCCGCGAAAAAGTGACCGATTCGCACCGTCTTGCCAGCGACGTCCAGCAGTCCCTCTATGGCGGCCTTGCAGTCAGGAATCCCGACATCCGGAACCGCGGCGTAAAAGAGGCCCAGTACGTAGTCCTGACCGGGACCCAAATGCCCGCAGTGTTGGCAGAAGTCTCTTTCGTAAGCAGCCCCGCCGACGAAGATCAGTTACAAAGCTCAGCCTACCGCCAGCAAATTGCAGAAGCTCTTTACAAAGGCGTAGCCAAGTATCGCGAAGAAATCACCCACACCAAAGTAGCCAGCGCACAAAAATTAGTTCATCGCTGAGCGGTAGAGGAAGTCCACGGTTGACGAAGGCTGCGGACCTTCGAGGGATCATCATTTACAACTCGCGACCGTGCCGATGGTCAATGAGTGCAACCGATTTATCATTAAACGAGCATCTCGGGCCGCAGCTCGTCAGGATGCGTCTAGGCTCTGGAAGTCTCTGAAATGGCTCTAAGACATGCACTCGCGACTCTGGCCATTCTGCTTGGTCAATGCGAGAGTTTGGTCGCACAAGCTCACACAGCACCTATGCTGGAGATTCACGTCAATACGCCGAAGTGGGTGAGTGGGTGTCTCGACCTGACGGTAGAGCGGGTCAATACCTCCTTGCAGACCATTTACCTTCCGGAATGGGAAGGGGTGTACTTTTTGCTGTCCACAAGGCTGATCCATAACGATCCAAGCAAAAAGGATGAGGATGTCTGGCTGCCAATCTACGGCCTAAGCGATATTGTCACCTTCGACGCCCACCCCCTTGCAGCAGGTTCGAAGGCCACAGACCACTTCTGCTTGCCGGAAACATCCGCCGTTGTAAACCAACAGAAGAAAACTCGAAGGCAGGTTGTGGTTCGTGGTCACGCGAAGATTGTGGCAAGCTATTTCCCAACTGAGGAAGCTTGGAGAACAAACAAGGCGGAGCAGGAGAAACACTGGCCAACACTGTGGCGTTCACCCGCAGGATCGTTGGAAATACCTTTGCCGTGCTTGCCTCAATCTGAGTGCATTGCGGACTGCAAAACACCTCCTCCGATCACCGAAGGAGAAAGGGTCGAAATTCCCGACGTATTTGAGTTTCAAAAGGATTGGAATGAACGCGGTAAAACGTTGGCAGACACGCTGTATGGACAGTACTCAGCGTGCAAGAATTAAACCGCGCCAGAGACACAAATCACCTTGGCTGCTGATAAACAGGCAATTCACTCAGAATCCGGATTGGCGGAAGACAAATGCGGATAACCGGAACGATTGGATTACGGCGAATCAACTGAGTGTGACGAACCTCCCCCGCCCCGGCACAAACGGCCGATCCGCAATCTGCCCCTCAAACCGCTCCGCCCACCGTCCCGGTATCGCGCTCCCGCAATCCGGACAACACCCATTCGCCGTCAGCCGGTACTCCTCAATGAAATAACCATAACGATGAATGAGCAAGCCACCACAATTTCGGCAGCGTGTATTCTCCAGATCGCCGACTCTGCCCGGCAAGTTTCCGGCATAAATGTAGTGCAGCCCCGCGTTCTTTCCAATCTCCGCCGCGTGCATCAGATCTTCCGGCCTAGTGTCATCCGGGTCGGACATTTTGTAGTCTTTGTGGAACGCCGTCACATGCCACGGAATATCCGGTGAAACGCTCACCAGAAACTCCGCCAGCCTGCGCAACTCATCATCCGAATCATTGAATCCAGGAATCAGCAGGGTCACAATCTCCAGCCAGATGCCCATGTCATGCAGCCGGCGAATGGTGTCGAGGATCGGCCCCATGCGACCTCCCAGTTCATGATAGTGGCGGTCATCGAAGCTCTTCAGGTCAACCTTGTAGAGATCAACCCACGGCTGCAGATATTCCAGAACCTGCGGCGTACCGTTCCCGTTGGAAACGAATGCGGTCTTCAGCCCCGCCGCTTTCGCCTCTTTGAAAATCGCGATCGCCCATTCTGCGGTAATCAGTGGCTCGTTGTAGGTGCTGACCAGTAACTTCGCGCCCTGCCGCAGAGCATCGCGCACCAGCAACTCCGGCGACGCCTCGAGCGGCGGCGATACCGCATTCGGATCCCGCAATGCCTGCGACGTCACCCAGTTCTGGCAGTAACCGCAATGCAGGTCGCATCCCAACATGCCAAAGCTGTAAGCCAGCGCTCCCGGATAAGCATGAAAAAATGGCTTCTTCTCAATCGGATCGCATTGCACTCCGCCCACATAGCCCCAGGGAACGTAGAGCTTTCCGCCCTGGTTGTAGCGCACCTTGCACACCCCCGGCTGGCCCTCGGGGATCGGACAACAGTGCCCGCAGGCAAAGCAACGCACTCGATTGCGATCAATTTTCTCGTACAGATCGCCTTCGCGAACGTGCTGATTGAGGATTTCGCGCAGGGAGGACAAGGCGGATACCTCTTACTCCATTCTAGAACAGTGGCGTCCGTAGAAGAGCGCGGCCTACTGCGAAGATTCGGACGACGCCCGTCCGAGGTGATGAGTGTGCAGCCAGTTCTCGGCTTGCATGTGTTCCGCGTTGATCTGAGCTGGACTCAGGTAAGGAGCGCTCTCGGTGACGAAAAGACTGGCGTCTTTATATCCTCCAGCCTGGGCAAGCAGGGCCCAGAAATATGCCTTGCTATAGTCTTGCGGAACACCTCTTCCCGCCAGGAAAAACGCTGCCGTTTTCGCCTGTGCCTTGACGTTGCCCTGCTCGGCCGCCCGCAAAAACCACCGCATGGCTTCGCGATAGTCCTGTTTCACATCCACGCCACCGGCGTAGCGCATTCCCAATTGGTACTCCGCTGCTGCATGGCCCTCGGCAGCAAATTTTCTTAAGTCTTTGAGATCCGTCCCGACGTAATTCTCGTGCGATGCGCCGGCCTCCATAGGCGATGCCGATGCCACGCCCGAAGTCGTGGATCCCAGGTTAGGCATCCACGTTGCCATCCAGGGAGCAACCAGCCAGATCACTGCCGTAAGGCACACGATTGCGGTAAGCAGCAAAAGTATTTTGCCGCTCAACGGCAGCGGCGGCCGGAAAAGCTCCGGATTGTCGAATGAGGCCAGGGTTGCGCCTGCCGAGTTTGGCACTGAGTCACCGGACAGTGGGAAAGCCAGTACGTCTGCGCGAGTGCGCTCGGCCTGGCGAACCGCGCGCTCAATTACTCCCGTCAGCCGCTCCAGAATCGTAATGTCATTTTCCCAAAACGCCGTGGGCTCGGGAGAGAACACCTCCAAAATCCCAATCACTTCATCTTTGCGCTTCACCGGGCACGCTACAATCGACCGGATTCCCAGCCCGCGACAGCTCGTGCGGTCCACCCGCGAATCGTATTCCGAATCGTCACACTTCATCGTCGCCGCGCTGCGCACGCATTGACCCGAAAACCCCGAACCGGTTTCCAGACGCGCCCCCATCTCCGGAGAATCGGTTCCCGCCCGCGCCCGGCAAACCATTTCCGCCGAGTTCAATTTGTTGATCAGCGCAATCGCCGTGCCGCTGGCCCAGGTCAGCGTCAGCGCCCGCTGCGCAATCAGATGCAGCGCCGGCTCCAGGTCCGGCCCGCACAGTTCCACTTCCTTCTCAATCTCAGCCCACTCCGTAACCAGCGAGGTGTATCCCGACGCGGCAGTTGGCTTGGCCTGCATCGGACGCCGGGCCACATCGTCTCTGTCGTCCGGAGCAATCGTTCCCGCCAGGCTCGCGGCGGCCCCAGCTTTGGCGTTGGCAACAAGCCACTCCTTTAATTGGTCTAGCGAGGCTGCCGCCACTTCCGGAAACCGAATCCCCGTTCTTCCCGACGGTTCAGACCACACCACGTGCCCAACCGTGCGAATCTGGACCCCGGTTTCCGAGAGATCTATCCCCAGCGGCAGCAACCGGTTTACCTTCATTTGCGCGGACGCCTGAATGCACATCCCGCTCTCGCTGATGTTGAGGATCTCGCTCAGTTCCAGGACCGCGCCCTGGGAACTTCCGCTCAGATTCGCGTAGGCAGGAGTGAACACCTTGTGCCGGCGGGCACGCCGACGCTCGCGGGAAATGCTGGGACTTTCCGGCGTGATATCCGCCGGCTTTGCTCCGGGATTGTCCATGAGGAAATTGCTTCCATCTTACCCCAGCCGCAAGCTTCATCACCGACTAAAGCGCACAAAAGCCTTAAGTAATAGTTACCGCGGGACAAGCAGCGGTCCGAGGCGTGGGATTCGGGCAATCGCCGCAACCATCATGCTGGAAAGCAGTTGCAGAGTGGCAGCGTCCTGGTGATTGAACGCATTCGGCGCCGCCGACAGCACCTCGAAAATTCCCAGCGTCCGGTGAAACTGTCGCAACGGTGCAGCCAGGATGGAGCGCGCCCCCAAGCGTCGGCAGCTTGCCAGGTCTACATGCGGATGGTCTTCCGCATCATTGCAGAGTACGACTTCTCCCGTCCGCAGGCATTCCGCCGAAATTCCAGAATCGGTTTGCAGCCGCACTCCAAGATCCGGCGCCGTGCGTCCCGCGCGGGCGCGGCAGATCACTTCGTTTCCCTTGCGCAAGGCGATGGCTGCGCCCGTGGCCCCGGTCAACGCTTGCGCCCGCTCCGTAATCACTCCAATCGCAGGTTCCAGGTCAATTTGCTGGATTGAAACGTGGCCGTCGCTCCACTCTCCAGGTTCCGCCGTACCGCGCACGTGATGACGGGAAGGACGATGCGACAAGACTGAAGCTTCCTCATACTCGGCTTCCGAAGCAGGCAGAGTATGCAGCAACTCCCGCACCAGCCGGTTGAGTTCAGCATCTTCAATCACCCGCGCCGATGGCTGTGCCCGCAGAGACCCGCCCAGGACACGCGACAAACCAAGAACGGCTTTACTTCCACAAGCCAGACAACACGGAGTTGAGTTGGCGCTGATAAGTTCGCATTGCACGCAAAAAATAGCAGTCTGCAACGAAAGAAAGTGGACCTGAGAACCCGATACTCGAGCGGACATCCGGCAATTTACCTCCGAACCAAAACGGACGACTCAAGGTAAAGGACGGAACGCCTGTGCAGAAAGTATCGCGGCTGGTTCGAGTGAAGCCTGGATCGTGTGATTGAATTCATTTCACGCAAAAGAATCGCACTGGTTACATGCAGTTTGGCCCGCGTACGACTTCAAGAATGGATGGATATGGAGAGTCCCAGTTGCCGTTACGGGGCGCCCGCCTCATTGGCCTTCCGCCTCGACAAATCGCACCTGAAAACGGAAGTGAACGTTCGCACCAGGCTCAGCGGGCGTCCCAATCAGGTTCGATGCCAGGCACGGGGATCAGCCGGCTTGAGCCGAGAGCAACGCCGCAATCTGAGGAAGCTAGCGAATATGGGCCGAGGGCTTGCCGCTCCGTTGGCGATGTTTAAGCCAGTCATTCGCCTCCAGTTGCGCGGCCAAGACCTGGCTTCGGGTCATGCGTGATGTCAGAATCGCGACACGGTACCTACCAGCTTGGTCGCCTCCGGACTGCGCCAGAATGGACCAGAAGTAGGCTTTGGTCAAATCTTGCGGAACGCCGGCCCGGCCAGTAGTATGCACCGAGAGTGGCCTGCGCAGCTATATGTCCCTGTTCGGCTGCCATGGAAAACCAGCGCGCCGCCTCCGCGTAATCCTGCTTGACATCTTCACCAGTAGCGAAGCGTGCGCCCACGGCAAACTGCGCGGCGGGATCGCCCTTTTGAGCCAGTCTGCGCAAACTGGCGAAGTCGAGGGCGTCGGTCACACTTGGTGTCAGCGACTCCGAAACAGGCACTGGCAAGGTTTGGGGATCCCGGTTCACCGGCTCAGGAACACCGATCGCGGTGCGGACGCTAGGCACAAGCAACGACGACGTCGCGATGACCAGGGCAGCAGCAGCCACCAGGATTCCTTTGCGAGATCGCGAGGCGGACGGTTTATCCCAGACAGTTGATTCTTCATCTGAAGGCTCTCTATCTGCGAACGGCCCACCCGCAGGTCGTCTCGATGAGGCTGGCCCTGTTGACGGTCGCCTCCTTGCAACCGAAGAGCCGACCGAATTACTCAGAACAATCGAAACGTCTTCCGCAAAGTGCTCGAACGCCGAGTCGGGAGAGCCCCTGAAAGCCAGCGCCGTTGGCGAGAACGTCTCTAGTAGTCCCGCGACGGCGCTCCCGGAGAGGATTGGTACGGCTACAATCGAACGGATGCCGAGGGCGCGGCAGGCTTCGCGATCCACACGCGGATCGACCTCCGAATCGTCACAACGCAGCAACTTTCGAGTGCGAACACACT
>WNFC01020000.1_pt1 | contig 13405 bp, 11 predicted proteins | sample 5400541 | NCBI WGS metagenome assembly WNFC01 (sample SAMN13153342, study PRJNA577476) | soil metagenome | isolation source: 120 cm saprolite under Douglas fir tree site 2 hole 2 replicate 1 | place: USA:California | collected 2015-04-18
CCGCCATTGGTGTGTTGCCACCATCCGCTTCCAGTCCGACCGTAATACCAGCCCGCCATCGCCGCGCCAGCGGCGACCCGGGCGCGAATATTGGGGTTACGCAGCGCGACCGTGTTGCGCAGTGTGCGGGAAAGCGCACGAGAGTTCATCGCGTTGTGCACGCCGCCGGATCTCATGTTGTGGACGGCGTGGCCCCCACCACCGCCGAAGTGCGCACGGCCGCCGAAATGTCCAACACGATGGCCGCCACCACCGAAATGCGCGCCTCCATGGCCACCGCCGTGATGACCACCGCCGTGGCCACCACCGCCATGACCGCCACCTTTCGCGGCGGCATACCCGGCGGCCGACAGCACGGTCGCGAGAACAATGAGGGCAATCTTGATATTGAGTTTTGACATGATATTGAGTTTTGACATGGCACCCTCAGGCCCAGCTGCGCCACGAACCCTGCGCCACGAACCCACGGCACGTTCGAAGAACGTTGGCTTGATCATATGGTTCCATTGCGACACCGGAACGGGGCGGCCCGGTAGCCAGAGACCACAGGCGCGTCGTCGAAATGTGGTTCAGATGACCACGCCGTTGAATACTCGTCCGGCGCAGCAAGCCGTTCGCGTGCGAAAAATGCCTTTCGCATTCTCTTGCGACAAACTGATAGTCGTAGGGACACGATATAGGAGGACGGTAGCGTCGAGCGCACCTCGGGTCGAGCGCACCTCGGTATGTGTTTGCCCGGACACAGCTACTTTTGGGCGTTGGAGAAGGCCGTTTCGAGCACTTCGCCAATCGGTTGCCACGTGCGGCCGTCGAATTGAACCAGTCGTAGGTGTTTGATCGGCCGAAAGTTCCAAGGTCCAGTGCTGATTTTGATCCCAGGTAGCAAAATGGAGCCTTGGTAGTCTTCGAGGGCCGCTGCTTGCTTCATGACGTTCTCGCGAGAGAGGTCATTGCCGCACTGTTTGAGCACTTGGGCCAATGTCTCGGCGGCCGCGTAGCCGAAGGCGGCGGCACTGTCGTCTTTGCCTCCGGCCCGATTATATTTGGCAACAAATGCCTGCCTGTCGTTGGTGGCTTGTTCGTCCTTCCAAGCCGGATCATCGGAATCCTTCAGGAACGCGGCTGTAATTACGCCCAAGGCGTTTTCCAAGCCGGCAGGCTTCAGCGCCGTCGCAATCGATGACGCCATGTAGTTCGTTATGAACACAGGATGCCAATTGAGATCCGCCGCTTTGCGGATTACTTTCGCTGCGTTTGCAGGCACGCCTGCAAATACAAAAATCTCGGCTCCCGATCGCTTTAAGATCGATACGTGCGTGTCCAGATGCTCATCTGCGATATCGTATGCGATATCGACCCTGATCATGCGGGCAATGTCACCGAGCCCGTCTTCCAACCCCTTGAATAGTTCTCGACCGAAATGATCGTTCTGCCAAAGAACGACAATCCTTTTTCCGGAGTAGAACGCCTGTATGTAGTTGGCGTAGATGCGCCCCTCTTCCCGAATTGAGGGCTGCCAACCCATTGTCCACGGGAACAACGATGGATCGCTCAGATGTCAAGAGGACGTTGTCGTTCTCGATAAGACCTCGCGTAAGGTCAAGCGCGGCCGACGGATCGGATTTGTCATCATATGAGATAAAGCGCACCTTACGGCCATTGATCCCGCCGCGCTCGTTGATCATCTCAAAATACGCTGCTTCGGCTTTTCCAATTGCTCCGAAGACCTCCAAACTCCCGCTATAAGGCATAACATTGCCGATGCGAATTTCAGTGTCGGTCACGCCTTCTTCGCGCACTCGCTCAGAGATCGCGCTCAATGACGTAAGCGCTAAGACAATGGCAATCGGCGTTCGGACCCAGGTCTGCATCGGATGAGGTCAATTACAAAAGAGTGCAGCCAAATTTCGAGACATATTGGAGGCGCTTAGCTTGATTTAGATCAAACGCCAAGAGATTGACGGCAGCGGCGATCGTCATTTTCTTTGACAAAAATGGGTGAGCCTTTGTCCCGACCGGCTCACACCGAAAATAGCGCGATAGCTGGCAGCAGGCCAGAGCAAATTCCGCAAATTGCGATCAGGCGAAGCCTAGAGCGACCGCAATGAATGCCGGGCCATTCAGGGCGGCATGAATGACGATGCCGATTGACGAATTCCGCCGCTTCTGCACGATCCAGGGCAGAATGAACACGATCGGTGTCACAAGGAGAATCACCGCCCAACCACATGCAAGATGGAAGACCAGCCAACCCGCCGCATTGGCAAGCCATGCATGTTGACCGAAGGCGAGCTCCTGTCGCGGTAGGATCACGCCGCGCCACAGGAATTCTTCGCCAAGGATGTTGAGTAGCCAGAAGGGCACCCATACCAACAAGATCCACAAGCGATCGGCGCCGAGTGGGGTCAGCGACAAGAAGGCGGGCTGGGCGCTCTGCGCAATCCCCACGATGAAGACCGTCACGACACCAGTCGACACGCCGACTGCCGCGATGCCACCGATGGTCCAGAGCCAGTCGGAGCGGTTGAGCGGAAGAAGACGCAGCCGGTCCGACAACAAGGACGTAGCTGGTTTCCCTTCGGCGCGTAGCAATAGGCAGCCGGCAAGGATCAACGTCGCGAAAACCAGCCCGCCCAGCGCGAACCAGCCTATAATCGGCTCAACGCCGGTTATGCTCACGAATAACGCATGGAGAGGCCATGTCGCGGCCCAAAGCAACACGGCAGCGCCGCCAAAGGCGAGGGCGGTTGCAAGGAAACCGAATGGCTTCATCTCATCGAACTCTGAGGACGGACGATCGCTTCAGTTTGTCTTACCGACCGCTCCGAGATGCTCAATCGTAGTTTACCTTGGGAAAAAAGTCGCCACGCCCTGCGGGCGTCATATCGAGGAGATCCCACAAGGGGTCGACCTGATCCCCGGCGCGATGGTGCTGATTGGGTGCTGTTGGTGCGAAGCTCATCTCGGAGCCCCAAAAGTGACGGATTGCTCCGTCATTTTTTTTGAACACGTTAAATATCGTTTCGTCCCAGTTCTCGCCGTCCGGAACGCGATGCTGTGCACGCAAGCCCTTGGGAAACTTTGAGGTGTCACCAAAATAATCCGCGTCGCAGCTATTGCCCGCCGTAGACACAAGCGAGAGATGGTCCCAACCGCGCTCGTGTGCACCGCTTGCCGGAATCCATCACCGCGGCGATCGCGCAACTCAAGCGCATCAATAGACCTGGTGTGATTTTCACAAATCGGCACAGGTCGCGTTGCTGTTCCTCTGCCGGAAGGCACGGGCGTCGGCCATATGCGGGATGGTCAGAAGAAAAAGGAACACGAATGCTGCGCGGCTCATTGTTCATTTATAGGCATATTCTTAGGTACGACACCTCGGACGAAGAACGTGAGCGTTGGTCACGCCCTGTTGATTTGGTTCACTGAATGGCCACATGAGAATCAGACGCTAACCAAATTTCGTGGATAGGAGTTTTCATAGTTTTTTCCAAACTGGAAAGGAATGACCATGCGCATTTTTACGGCATCCGTCATTATTGCGGCCGTCTCCCTCGGGACGCCGGCGTTTGTGCAGGCACAACAAGGAGCACCCTCGCAATCCGAGGCGCAGACACCGCCTGCTCAGTCCAGCACGGTCATTCGGAGCATACAGGTCGTCGACCTCAAGGAACTGCAGCCGGCGGTGCGCTCGAAGGTCGATGACATCGTCGCGCAGACAAGCGAGGAAGATTTGCAGTCACTTCGCAAGTCTATTGACGCGACACCGGAGGCAGCATCCGCGCTCAAGGCCAAGGGCGTGAGTTCGTTACAAGTCGTTGCTATCAACATCGCCGACGGCGTCCTGACGCTGATCACCAAGACAGCTTGAAATCAGGATTGCTAAGCTAACGTGGAGAACCGCATGCGGGATAGTCAGGATTGGGAAGGCAGCTTTCGAAGGTTCGCCATTATCGCTGCAGCGTTCATTCTGGCGGTTGCTATCCTCTCATGGGGACCGTGGAACACGACGCACGTCGAGAGTAATCCCGGACCGAGCGGAACACCGGGATCGACGGCACTAAACCAAACCCCACCGCCAGCCGCCGGTCCCTCAGGCACAACCACAGGAACGGCGCGCTGATCGCGAGTCGATCGTCGGTTATCATGGCTCGTCGACCAAACTCGTTAGATGTTGCCAGGATTGTTGCCAAAAGCAAACTTTGGCTTTCGATGCTTTTTTGCAAGGCGAGCTAAGCACTTGATTTGGTTGGCTCCCCGGGCTGGATTCGAACCAGCGACCATTCGATTAACAGTCGAATGCTCTACCGCTGAGCTACCGAGGAACAGGCGAAACCCCATGGGGGCCGCGACGGGCTGCGTATAACAAAGCCCCAGAGCCTTGCAAAGCGGGAAATAGGCCGCTCGCACGCAACCTCAATGGCCGATGCAAACTGCCTGCGCGGCAAGGACTTGTTGCCGTTTTTGACGACACGAAAAATGCGATCTGGCGCGCTGCCGGGCGATCCCGCACCACGGCGGCACCGGGAAACGAGCCCCAAAAAGACGCATTCGCAGCGCACATGTGGTGGTTCCGGGACTCGCCAAGAGGTGATTCGATGCCAGACGTCCGGACCTTCCCGATGAGACCAGCGCCGTCGACCTTCCCACGCATCCCCGAGATGAGCGATGACGAGTGCCTCGCTCGGCTCGCGCGAGCCGTCGCGAAGCACGATTCCGACCATTTGGACGAAGTCGCGAGGTTGATCGGGCGGCTCGCCGTGCCGATCGAATAGACCCCGCGTTCCCCGCCAATCGGGGGCGAGCGCGGATAGCAGGTGTTCGGCTTCTCCTGAGGCGTTCTCCGGGTTTGTCTCAAGGTCTGTGTTGGGCTTCGGCTTGCACGATCGGCGTGTTGCGTTTTGGCTGACCTTGTACCAAAGATGCCGCGATTTCACGCTTCTGCCGCGGCAACGCCGGCTCGATTCCTGCAGGTCCGCGCAAAGGTCAGCCCAAAGGTCCGTTCATGTCCGGTTTTTCGATCGCGCGCCAGAAAATGGTCGATGGCCAGGTGCGCCCCAGCGATGTCACCGATCCCAGAATCATCGATGCGATGCTCACAGTGCCGCGCGAGGCATTTGTGCCGCAGAACAGGCAGGCGCTGGCCTATCTGGATATCGATCTCGACGTCAGCGACGGCGGCTCGGAGAGACGCTTCCTGATCAAGCCCGTGGTAACGGCGAAAATGCTGCAGGCCGCCGATATCAAGGACACCGACAATGTTCTGGTGGTCGGTTGCGCGACCGGATATGCGGCGGCCGTCGTGGCGAGGCTGGCGGGGCAGGTGACGGCGACGGAAAGCGACGCCTCGTTGGCTGCGAGGGCAAAAGACGTTCTGGCCCAGGTCGGAATTGGAAATGTGCCGGTCCGGGCCGCCGATCCGTCCGACGGGGACGCGGCGAACGCGCCCTATGATGTGATCGTGCTCAATGGCGCCACCGAGGTCACGCCTGACCGGCTTTACCGGCAGCTCAAGGACGGCGGCCGGCTGGTCGGGGTCTTTGCCATGACGCAGCCACAGCGGGCCATGATCGTGACACACTCCCATGCCGACTTCGGGACGCGGGCGCTGTTCGATGCGGCGGTCCCGGTTTTGCCCGGTCTTGGACGGGTTCCCGCCTTCGTTTTTTAACTCGAACGGTACTAATTGCTGTTCTAGATCAGAAGTGTGGCCCGGATGCCCCACGTCAAGAGTTTCGACCGCGTTTTGCCGCCGGGGGTTCCGTCCCGCTTGCGCGCGGAATAAGGTGTGAAGGGATTTTACTCGGAATCAACTGCAACTACCCGGTTCAGGCGCGTTTGAACCGGAAAACGTGATGGATGGATTACCAGGGATGGGTGGTGTGAAGTTCGTTACCGGAGCTGCGGTTGCAGTCCTCCTGATGATGTCTATCGGTCCGTCGCCGGTCCTGGCCGACACGATCGAAGCTGCGCTGGTGCGCGCCTATCAGATCAACCCGCAGCTCAACGCGCAGCGCGCCTCGGTCCGCGCCACCGACGAGAACGTACCGCAGGCGCTGTCGGGCTATCGTCCGAAAGTCGCGATCACCGGCAGCGCCGGCTATCAATATACCGACACCAACACCACCTCGGGCGGCTCTCCCACCGCGATCGTGCGAACCGAAATTCACGGCGCCAACGCGCCGCGCAGCATCGGCGCCACGGTGACGCAGACGCTTTTCAACGGCCAGCAAACCGCCAACCGAACCCGTGCGGCGGAGAGCCAGGTCTCGGGCGCGCGTGAGGCGCTGCGGGTTCTCGAACAGGGCGTCCTGCTCTCGGCCGCCACTATTTACATGGATTATCTGCGCGATGCCGCCATCGTCGAGGTTCAGCGCAGCAACGTCCGCGTTCTCGAGCAGACGCTGAAGCAGACCCGCGATCGCTTCAATGTGGGTGAGGTGACGCGCACCGACGTCGCGCAATCGGAGGCGCAGCTTGCCGCCGGCAAGACGCAACTACTGACCGCTGAAGCCAATCTGATCACGACGCGATCGAATTTCCGCCGCATCATCGGCAATGATCCGCAGCAGCTCGCGCCGGGCTCTCCGGTGGATCGCTATTTGCCGGGAACGCTGCCCGGCGCGGTCGAACTCGGTCTGACGGAAAATCCGAATGTGACCGCCGCGATGTTCGGCATCGATGTCAATTATCTCCAGGTCAAGGTGAACGAAGGCGCGCTACTGCCCACGGTGACGTTGCAGGCCTCGGTGCAGCAATCCTACGAACAGCAGATGACGATCTTCAGGACGTTCGGGGCCGCGGCGGTCGCGCAGGTTTCGGTCCCGGTGTTTCAGGGCGGCGCCGAATATGCGCTGATCCGCCAATCAAAGGAAACATTGGCGCAGCAGCGCCTCAACCTCGAACAGGTTCGCGACCAGACCCGTGCCAACGTTGCTACGGCTTGGGGGCAGTTAGTGGCAGGCAAGGCGCAGGTCGCATCGGCGCAATCGCAGGTGGCCGCATCCGAGATCGCGCTCAACGGCGTGCGCGAAGAGGCCAAGGCCGGACAGCGAACCACGCTTGACGTGCTGAACGCGCAGCAGGCACTGGTCAACGCCCGCGTCGCCCTTGTCACCGCGCAGCACGATCGGGTGGTCGCGTCATATTCCGTCTTGAATACCATCGGCCGGTTGTCGCCGCAGGTGCTCAATCTGGCTACCACCGTGTACGATCCGAGCGTGCATTATCACCAGGTTCGCGACAGCTGGATGGGCGTTCGCACTCCCGACGGCCGCTGATCGCCACCGCCGGCGTCGAAGCACGGACGCCGTTCATAGCGCGCGATCGGCAAGAATGGAGCCCGGTTTCGCGGCCAGACTTCGTCGCCGGTCCGCAGATCGCGCTCTGGATTAATGAAGTGAGGGCATGGTCTTTTCGCCAGACCGCCCACACTTTCGGGTCAAGCCCAAGGGTGTGCGTTGGCGGCTCAAGCGCTGGCGCGTTGCTTGCAATCAATTGTGGCCATGACGTACCTTTCTCGGGGGCAGCAGAGCGATTCGCACCGTATTTACATCCTTAAGGCGCGCGGCGCTTCGGTGTCTGGGCAGGGGCGAAAATGCGGCGCGAGCCATCGAGCGGCGCTTGATCTGGGGACAAGTAGGCCAGTGCGATGGAAATCCCGGCCGGCATATCCGGAACCGGCAAATCCTGCCTTGCTTGGTGTAAAACGCATACGAGGGCGTTGATGATGTGGGGTCGGAGATGACGCAGCCTGCAAAGGTCCAAGAGCCCTCGATGGAGGAGATTCTGGCGTCGATCCGGCGCATCATTGCCGACGATGAAGCAAAACCTGCGGGCGCCGCGAAGGCCCCCAGTCCGACGGCAGCCAAGCTGGAGAAGCCCGCCGCTGTGGCGCCGGCGGCCAAGGCGCCCGCGATGATTAACATTCCTCCGACGGCGATTCCCGCCGCGCAAGCGGCCGCCGCGAAGGCGCCGCCACCGCCCGCGCCACCCCCGGCTGCGCCACCTCCTGCCGCGGCCGCCCCGGTATCCAACAGCCAGGACGACATCGACGCGATGCTGGCCGGCCTCGATGAAGCGACGTCCGAGGCCGAGATAAGGCCAGCCGCGCCCGAGGTCGAGGTGTTCGAACTCACCGACGAGATGGCGGTGCCGGAGGCGCCGCAGCCTGCGTTCCACAAGGTCGACCCGCAGGACGATCTCGAATTCACCGAAACCGCCGCTGCCAGGGCCGTGCATCGGCGGCCGGCGTTCGAACCGCCGCCTTTTGAAAGTTCGGCGCCGCCGGCTCAGCAGATATTGTCCCGCTCAACCGTCTCCGCCGTCGAATCGGCCTTCAATAGCCTGGCCAATACAGTGCTGAGTAACAACGCGCGGACACTGGAAGATCTGGTCAAGGAAATGCTGCGCCCGATGCTGAAATCCTGGCTCGACGACAATCTGCCCGGGCTGGTCGAGCGCATCGTCAAGGCGGAAATCGAGCGGGTTTCGCGCGGACGCTAGCGCATGATCCGGAAAAGCATGCCCTCGGGCCACGACCCGACGGGTGGGCACCGGTTTTCCGAAAAGATCATGCTCAAACAAAAAGATAGAGCGGGATGACGATTCGAAGAAGAGTCATCCCGCTCTAGCTAGCGCCCTGTTCCGCTCGCGGAGGGCAATTGCCGGCCCTCGTTCAGCCACTCCATCCGGCTCAATCCTGCGTTCCACGCGCCTGTCGTGTTGACTTGGCGCGTTCCGGCGGCTTTCTACAGCATGATCCGGAAAAGTGGATACCGGTTTTCCGAAAAGATCATGCTCAAACAAAGAGATGAGATCATGATCCGATCCAATCGGTTCATGATTCGAAAGCCGCATGTCCCGGATCTGGGAGGAAAGCGGCGCGTTCAGGGCCGGGCGCCCGGAACGCCGCGATGCCAAGCCGTTCACCATCGTCATCCCGCCGCCGAACGTGACCGGCTCGCTGCACATGGGGCACGCGCTCAACAACACCTTGCAGGACATTCTGTGCCGCTTCGAGCGGATGCGCGGCCGTGACGTGTTGTGGCAGCCCGGCACCGATCACGCCGGGATCGCGACCCAGATGGTGGTCGAGCGGCAGTTGATGGAACGGCAGCAGCCGGGCCGGCGCGACATGGGGCGGGCCAAATTTCTCGAGCGCGTCTGGCAATGGAAGGCCGAGAGTGGCGGCGTCATCGTCAATCAGCTGAAGCGGCTTGGCGCGTCCTGCGACTGGTCGCGCGAACGCTTTACCATGGACGAAGGCCTGTCGCGCGCGGTCGTGAAGGTGTTCGTCGAACTGCATCGTGAAGGGCTGATCTACAAAGACAAGCGGCTGGTGAACTGGGATCCGAAGCTGCTGACGGCGATCTCGGATCTCGAGGTGCAGCAGGTCGAGGTCAAGGGCAGCCTTTGGTATTTGCGCTATCCGCTGGAAGGCCGGACCTTCAATCCCGAAGATCCCACGACGTTCATCGTGGTCGCTACGACGCGGCCTGAAACGATGCTCGGCGACAGCGCGGTGGCGGTGCATCCGGACGATGAGCGCTACGCAGACCTCGTCGGCAAGCACGTGATCCTGCCGCTGGTTGGACGCAAGATTCCGATTCTAGCCGACGAATATTCCGATCCCGAGAAGGGCTCGGGCGCGGTGAAGGTCACGCCGGCACATGACTTCAACGATTTCGAAGTCGGCAATCGGCACGGCTTGCCGCGGATCAGCGTGCTCGATCAGGAGGGCCGTCTCACGCTGGTCGGCAACGAGGATTACCTGCGCGGATTGCCGGAAGACTCAGAGTATTTCGCGGCGGAACTGAATGGCCTCGACCGGTTCGTCGCCCGCAAGCAGATCGTGGCTCGTTTGGAAGATTTCGGTTTCCTGGAGAAGACCGAACCCAACACCCACATGGTGCCCCACGGCGATCGCTCCGGCGTCATCATCGAGCCGTATCTGACGGACCAGTGGTACGTCGATGCCAAGACCATGGCGCGGCCCGCAATGGCAGCGGTGCGCAGCGGCGCAACCACGTTCGTGCCGAAGAACTGGGAAAAGACCTACTTCGAGTGGATGGAGAACATCCAGCCCTGGTGTATCTCGCGCCAGCTCTGGTGGGGCCATCAGATTCCGGCCTGGTACGGGCCCGATGGAAAGGTGTTCGTCGCCGAAACCGAGGAGGAGGCCGTCGCCAACGCGCTGGGCTATTATGCCGAGCAGGAAGTCATTACCCCGGAGCAGGGGCGCGAGATGGCGCTCGACCCGGCCAAGCGCTTGGGCTTCATCACGCGTGATGAAGACGTGCTCGACACCTGGTTCTCCTCGGCACTATGGCCGTTCTCGACCTTGGGCTGGCCCGACGACGACACCGATGTGAAGCGCTATTATCCGACCGACGTGCTGGTGACCGGATTCGACATCATCTTCTTCTGGGTCGCCCGCATGATGATGATGGGCCTCCATTTCATGAAGGAGGCTCCGTTTTCGACGGTCTACATCCACCGCCTGGTTCGCGACGAGAAGGGCGCGAAGATGTCGAAGTCGAAAGGCAACGTCATCGATCCGCTCGGAGTCATCGACGACTATGGCGCCGACGCGCTTCGCTTTGCGCTGGCACGCGCGGCGGCGCAGGGTCATGACATCAAGCTTTCGCCGCATCACGTGGAAACCAATCGCAATTTTGCGACCAAGCTCTGGAACGCCTGCCGCTTTGCCGAGATGAACGGCTGCGTGTTGCCGCCGGGCTTCGATCCGACCAACGCGAAGGAGACGTTGAACCGCTGGATCGCGCACGAGACTGCGCGCGCCACCCGCGAGGTCACCGAAGCGATCGAATCCTGCCGCTTCAACGATGCCGCGGGCGCGATCTATCGATTTGTCTGGAACGTGTATTGCGACTGGTATCTCGAGCTAGCCAAGCCGGTGTTGCTGGGCGAGGACGGCGCCGCCAGGTCTGAGACCCGCGCCATGGTGGCGTGGGCGCGCGACGAAATCCTCAAACTGCTGCATCCGTTCATGCCCTTCATCACCGAGGAGCTTTGGGCGGTGACCGCGACGCGCGACGGCCTGTTGGCGCTGGCGCCGTGGTCGCGCAAGGTGAACGCTCTCACCGACGAGCAATTGTCGTTGATCGCATCGGGCGCGGAAGCCGATCCGCGTCTCGCGGCCGCGATTCTCGCCGCTGCCGAAACGGCGGATTTCAGCGATCCTGCCGCCGAAGCCGAGATCGGCTGGGTGGTCGATCTGGTCACCGCGATACGCTCGGTGCGGGCGGAAATGAATATCACGCCGGCGACGCTGACGCCGCTGGTGCTGGCCGGAGCGTCCGCCGAAACCAGGGGACGCGCGCAACGCTGGAACGATGTCGTCAAGCGGATGGCCAGGCTCGCCGACATTGCCTTCGCCGCTTCCGCGCCGGAGGGCGCGGTGCAGTTGCTGGTGCGCGGCGAGGTCGCGGCTTTGCCGCTCAAGGGCGTGATCGACCTTTCGGCGGAGAAGGCACGGCTCGACAAGGAGTTGGCCAAGGCCGAAGCCGACATCAAGCGTGTCGATGCCAAGCTTACCAACGAGAAGTTTGTCGCCAACGCGCCGGAAGATATCGTCGAGGAGGAAAAAGACAAACGCGAGGCGGCCGTGGCGCGGAAAGCCAAGCTTCTTGAGGCATTGGAGCGGCTCAAGAACGCAGCGTAGAGCATGATCCAAATAAAGAGATAAGCGGCGGGTCTGATGCAGCGAAGTTGGATCAGACCCTGGCGGGGTAGGCGGCGACGAGGGGCCGCCCGGCCTGCCTGTATCGGGCGCGCATAGAGGAAAGTGAAGGAACAATATCGCTGACGGCGGTGTTTCCTCCTGGAGAGGAGGACGTCATCGCCCTATCACGAGCGCGAGGAGCCGGGCGCGGCGTATGTGCGGCGGTTCCTGGCGTCGGTCCGCGATCAGCCGCGCGAACTCGCGCCATACGGTTCCTACCGACATCTCCTTGCACCATTGCTCTGGCGCGCGCATCAACCGAGGCGACTTACATGATGGTTCAACTGCATTGGTTTCGAGAGCAGCGCGCCATCGTCAGAAGCATGATTGGCTTGATCACGATCGCGGCAGTATTGTGTTTGTTCCTTGGTCCCATCGGCATCCTGTACGCACTGGGATTTGAGGTTCTCTACCTGTTGACCTACCTATTGACGATGGCCCTCGCATCGCTTCTGGACCCAGACATATACTAAGTCCGAACCGCCATCGGATTCAAAGTAAGCCGTCGCATTCGAAGCGCTCATCATTGGTCGGGGCGGACGCCGCAATCGAGCGCGCACCAAACCTTGTGAATACGCGGCTCACCGTTGTCGCCGATCCACATCTCCGCGATTTGCGATATGTGGCGCGATCCCGACTCCCATTTTGCTGTTACTTGCGCTCCCGGCTCCATGGGAACAGAGAGGCCGGGAAGTCTGCCGCATAGCGGTGTCCTTCCTTCGGCGGGCGGGGTTGTTCTTGTGGAGGATTCGGATCTGGCTCCAACACCTTGCGATAGACATGCCACGTGGCATGACCGAGCACCGGCAGAACGACAGCGAGACCGACGAAGAACGGTAGCGAACCGATCACCAGCAGCAGCGCAACAATCACCCCCCAGGCGGCCATGGCAAATGGATTTTTCATCACGGCCCGCAGCGACGTCCGGATTGCGTCTATCGCAGTCGCATGCCGGTCGAGCATCAACGGAAACGACACAACACTGACGCACAGGGCCACGATGGCGAACAGGAAGCCGATGCCGCAGCCGACGATAATGAGCGACCATCCTTCCGGCGTCGTCAACACGCGTGCTGTGAAGTCGGGGATGCTTGCAGCCGGAGCGTTGCCGAAGGTTGCAATGTAGATGGCGTCTGCGACGGCGATCCAGGTCCCGAACAGAATGAGCAGGAGCGTGCCGAGTTCGAGCATGGCGCCGAAAGACGGTGCGCGAAGCACGTGGAAAGCATCCCACGCAGAGACTTCCTCGCCGCGCTCGCGGCGGCGGCTGAGTTCGTAGAGGCCGAGCGCGGCAAAAGGACCAATCAACGTAAAACCGGCGGCCAGCGGAAACAGCAGCGGCAGCACCGAATGGCCAAGGACCATTCTGAACAGAACAAGACCGAGAACGGGATAGATCACGCAAATAACGATGGCGTGACTTGGCATGGCCTTGAAATCTTCCCAACCCAGGCGCAGCGCGTCGTGCAAGTCGGACAGGCTGATTTTGCGAATGACAAAGGGGCTGGCGACGTCGACCGCTTGTGGTTCAGGTCTTACGATGTTGTCGGAATAATGTGTGGCCATGGCCGCAGCCTCCCTTGCTCGTGGTCGCAGCCGTGAGAACGGTGCGCCTCAAGTCTCACCTATCCGCCCCCATGTGCGAAAATCGCGATCAAG
>WNFC01005952.1_pt1 | contig 13404 bp, 13 predicted proteins | sample 5400541 | NCBI WGS metagenome assembly WNFC01 (sample SAMN13153342, study PRJNA577476) | soil metagenome | isolation source: 120 cm saprolite under Douglas fir tree site 2 hole 2 replicate 1 | place: USA:California | collected 2015-04-18
ATCTCAACCTGATCTGGAGCCCGGTCGCGTTTGTCGACATCGGGATCGAGGGCGCCTGGGGCCACCGCCAAGTCGTGTCGAACCTGCGCGGCGATGCCTACACCATGCAAACCTCGATGAAGGTCAGGTTCTAGGCGCATCGAAACTTCCTGCCGGAGCGCCCGTCAGGCTGTTGCACTGGCGGGCCGCCCGGGCCCATCGGCCGATAACATGGAACATGGAAGCGGCCCATGATCTCGCTCATCGAAGGCCTTCCCGACGACGTTGTAGGCATCCTCGCGACCGGCAAGGTGACCAAAAAAGACTGCGATCGGGTGCTTGTCCCCGCGGTTCAGGAAACCCTCAGCCGGCACGACAAGATCCGGCTCTATTACGAACTCAGCTCGCGCTTTCCCGGTGCCGCCTGGGACGACCTTCAGGTCGGGATCGAGCCGTTGCCGCAATGGGCCCGGATCGCGGTCGTCACCGACGTCGGCTGGATACGACACACGGTCAACGCGCTGCGCTTCCTGATCCCCGGCGATATCCGCGTGTTCGCCACGGTTCGGGCGCAAGAAGGGCGCGACTGGATCGCCGCCGATCTGCAGTAAGCGGGATTGTGCCGGCGCAGGCCGGAATAACCGTCAGAATTTCTTCAGCAACCCCGGCCCGCGCAGAAATGCGTCGACGCGCTCGACCGCCGCGTCGATCTGGCTTTGTGGCCCGCTCAGCAGCTGTCGGCTGCGGGCAGCGACGACGCTGGGATCCTCCCCGGCCATGCTTTCCAGCGCATGCGAGAGGGCGACGAGGGCCGTTTGATGGTCATTGAGCGGCTGGCGCGGCGGCGGCACTGCGGGCATCAACTGGGCCGGGACCGCGGCGATCGATAAAGGCGTATCGGTTCTGGCCGGGCCATGCAGCGCGCTCGCAAAACTCTCGACCTGGGCTGTGCGCTCGCCGAGCGGACCGAGCAGCCATTTGTCGATGAGGTATTTGAGAAGGCTCGTGTGGTCCAATTGTCGTTTGAACACGGTGTTGGCGGCAAAGGGCGAGACCAGGATCGCAGGAACGCGCACACCGAGCCGATCGAAATTGTACTCCTCCTGATGGCGGTCCGGCGGGATCGCAGGTGGGGGCGCGACATGGTCGTAAAACCCGCCATGCTCGTCGAACAGGATGACAAGCAAGCTCGAATTCCATAACGGCTCGTTGGCGCGCAGCGCATTGTAGACGCTGGCGATCAGCGCCTCGCCGGCGAGCACGTCATGCGAAGGATGGTCGTCATTGGCGCCGGGTTCGAGATAGGCCGGCTCGATAAAGGCGAACGCCGGGAAGTTGCCCTCGTGCGGATCGGCGACATCGGTGAAAAAGCTGCCCATTCGTTTGTGGCGCTGGGCGTTGTGCGGCTCCCATTGATGGGTCAGCAACAGCGACAACGGGGTATCGCCGTGATAGACGACCCACTCTCTCGACCGCTCGTTGAGCCGGTCGAAAATCGTCGGCTGGTCGTACCAGTGCAGGTTCAGGTCCATGAGCCCGCCCGGCATATTGACCCGCCCGAGCGAGGTCCCGCTCATCAGGAATAGCCGGTTGGTCCAGGTCGGGCCCGGCACCGACGAAAACCAGTGGTCGCACACCGTGAAGTTCTCCGCCAGCGCGTGCAAGGCCGGCAGGGCACCGCGTGCATGGTACCGCATGACCTCATGGCGGGCATCGTCGGCAAGCATCGGGTAGGACGTCGCATAGTCCTCGACAAAGCCGTTGGGGTTTCCCGCTGTATCGTTCCTCAGCTGTAGGAGGACGTGCGGCGTCTCGTGCCGCGGGTCTTGGACAAGAATCCGAGCGGCCCCGTCGCGTTGTTCGTATGTCTTGCCGGCGAACGGATTTTTGCGTGGCACGCCCTCCGGCGGAACCCCATCGATCTCGGGCTTTGCCGCCTGGCACGCCCCCAGCATGTGATCGAACGAGCGATTTTCCAAGGCGAGCACGATTACGTGCCGTATCGGATCGTCGCCCGCCGCCCCGGCGGCGCTGCCCTTTGCCATTCGGCGGTCCTCGGTATTTGACTGCCAGACCTACAAGCCGACGCTTCGCCCGTTCAACCGGTTGGCCGCGACATTGCCGCCCTTGACGACGAGCGCGATGCGTTGCGGGTCGCGCAGCACAGTGATGTCCGCCAGCGGGTCGCCGGCGACGGCCACGAGGTCGGCGAACTTGCCGGGCTCGACCGTGCCGAGATCGGACTCCTGGCCGAGGCATTCGGCGGCCCAGCCGGTCGCCGCCTGCAACGCCTGCATCGGGGTCATCCCGGCACCGACCAGGCACACGAGCTCGCCGGCATTGGCCGGATGGCCGTGCCCTCCTGCATCGGTGCCGGCGACGATCTTGACGCCGATTGAGAGGGCCCGCTTGATGCTCGCGATGTGATGCGCGACGAGCGCCTGGGCGCGTTCGCGGACATGCGGCTGCGGCGATTTCCGGTGGTATTCGTAAACCAGAAGGGTCGGCACGAAGAAGATACCGCGCTCGGCCATGCGTTCGAGGTGGCGCGGGTCTTCATCGAGATAGCTGCCGTGCTCGATCGAATTGACCCCGGCCTCGATCGCGATGTCGAGCCCGCGGCCGCCGAGCGCATGGCACATGACGCGGCGGTCGAGCGCCTGCGCCTCGTCGACCAGGGCCTGCATCTCGTCGAGGTTGAAGGCGCCGTCGCGCGGCCCATGCCCCGGCCGCGAACTGGCGCCGCCGGTTGTCGCGCATTTGATGACATCGGCCCCGGCCCGCACCATCCGGCGTACCACCGGCCGCACGTCGGCGAGGGTATTGACGACGCTGTCCGGCAACAAGGGATCGCCGGGGATGCAGCAGCAATCGTCGAGCGGCAGGCCCGACGGGCTGACCGCGTCGCCGATGCCGCCGATCGGCGAGATTATCGACAGCGACAGCACCAGCCGCGGACCCTCAATCAGCCCCTCCTCGATCGCCCGCTTGAACCCGGCGTCACACCCGGCGGCGTCGCGGATCGTCGTGTAGCCGGCGGCGAGGGTGTTTTTCAGCACCGCCGCGGTGCGTAGATGGCGGGTGCTCTGCGGCTCGTCGATCCGCCAACGATGCGCCAGGTCGTAGCGGTGATTGGCCATGTGGTCGTGGCAGTCGATGAGCCCGGGGAGGATCGTCAGGCCAGCGACGTCGATGATCTCAGCATCGGCCGGGAAGTCGTCGACGTTGCGGGTCGTGACCGCCTCGATCCGGTCGTCGCGGATGACGATCGTCGCGCCGTCGATCGGCTTGGCGCCGGTCCCGTCGATCAGCCGGCCGCCTTTCAACACCTTCATTGCATCCTCCCATTTAGCCCCCACCCCAGCCCACCCACGCTTGCGGGGGAGGGAGTAGGGCTGCTCAGCGAACCCCCTCCCCCGCAAGCGGGGGAGGGCTGGGGCGGGGGCTTGCCGGCTTAGAGGGCCGGCCGTCTACCACGCCAAGGCGTCGCCTGCTCGTAGGCGTGGGCGACGCGCAACACCGTCGCATCCTCGAAGCGCTTGCCGACGATCTGGAACGACAGAGGCAGCCCCGTATCGGTGAAGCCGCAGCACACCGACATCGCCGGGCTGCCGGTCACGTTGAACGCGATCGTCAGGCTCGGCCGCTCGAGGATCGCAAATTTGGGGACCGAGTCGATCGGCGGCGCCTCGCTCGGCGCCGCGGCGGTCATCACCAGATCGAGATCGGCCATCGCCCGGTCGAGCTCGTCGACCAGCTCGCGGCGGCGGCGCAGGGCCTGCACGTAATCGGCACCGGTGACGAGGCCGGCGAGCACCATGCGGTCGCGGAAAATCTCGCCGTAATCGGTAAAGCGGGTGCGCAGATTGGCCTCGTGGATCGCATAGGCCTCGCACTGCATGATCGCCATGCCGCAGGCTGCCCAATCGGGGAGCGGCGACAGCGTCAGGTCGCGCACGGTGCAGCCGAGGCCTTCGAGGGTTTGCGCGGCCGACGCGATCGCCGCCCGCGTCGCGTCGTTCGCGTCGTTGTCGCGCTCGTAGAAATGGCGGACGAGGCCGATGCGCAACCCCTTGACCCCGCCCTGGAGCGCGGCGCGGTAATCGGGGATCGGGCGGTTGGCGCTCGCCGGGTCGGCTGGGTCGTGCCCGGCCATCGCCTGTAGCAGGATCGCGCAATCCTCGGCATTCCACGCCAAGGGCCCGGCATGGTCGAGCGAAAACGCCAGCGGCAGGATGCCCATCCGGCTGATGAGGCCATAGGTCGGCTTGATGCCGGCGAGCCCGCAATAGGCGGCGGGGCCGCGGATCGAGCCGCCGGTGTCGCTGCCGGTGCCGCCGAGCACGAGACCCGCGGCGACCGCCGCGCCGGTGCCGCTCGACGAGCCGCCGGTAAAGCGGCTGGTGTTCCAGGGGTTGCGCGCCGGCGGCCAGGGCAGATCGAAGGAGGGCCCGCCGAGCGCGAATTCGTGGGTCGCGAGCTTCCCCATGACGATCGCGCCGGCCTCGCGCAGCCGCTTGACCGAGAAGGCGTCTTCCTTCGGCACATGATCCTGCATGACCTTGGAATGCCCGGTCGTCGCGACCCCGGCGGTCTCATAGATGTCCTTGAGGCCGATCGGGATGCCGTGCAACGGTCCGCGGTATTTGCCGGCGGCGATCTCCGCCTCGGCGGCGCGGGCATCGCGGCACGCCTCGTCGCCCAGGACGCGGATGAAGCTGTTGAGCCGGCCGTCGAGCCGCGCGATGCGGTCGAGCCGGCTGTCGGCGAGCTCGACCGGCGATAATTCGCGCTTTTCGATGAGCCGCGCCGCCTCGGCGATCGTCAAATAATCGGGGACCATCGTTCAGCCCTCCGGAAAGCGCACGACATGCGCCGGTTCGGCGGCGACATCGCGGCCGCCGGGCGGGCGCAGCCGCGCCTGCACATCCTCGAGGAGAGGCGTCGCCGCGGCGATCTCGTCGCGCTCCTTCTCCGGTACATCGAGCCCGAGCCGGGCCAACGCCGCATCGAGTTCCGCCCTGGTCATATCCGTATCCTCCACAAACTCAGGGACCGGAAGCCCCCACCCCAACCCTCCCCCGCAAGCGGGGGAGGGAGTTTCGCCCAACCCTCCCTCGCTTGCGGGGGAGGGAGGGGCCCGCGCCGCTAGGCGTGGGAGGGTGGGGGCTATTCCGGTCAAGCTATTTCAGTCGATCGGCCCCCTTCGCTTCCCTGAGCGGCGTGCCGGCCTCGGCGAGGCGGCGCAGCAGCGGCGAGGGCGCCCAACGCTCGCCATAGCGCTGATGCCAGGCGGCAATCTGGTTGTAGACCTCGCGCACCCCGATTGTGTCGGCCCAGTACATCAGCCCGCCACGATAGCGCGGAAAGCCGAAGCCGTAGAGCCACATCACATCGATGTCGCTGGCGCGCAAGGCTTTGCCTTCGTCGAGGATCCGGCACGCCTCGTTGACGCTGGCGAAGAGGAGGCGCTTCAGGATCTCGTCGTCGGTGAACTCGCGCTGCGGCACACCGATCTCGGCCGCGGTCTCCTTGATGATGCGGGTGACTTCCGGGTCGGGGTATGGCGTCCGGTCACCGGGCTCGTAGCGGAACCAGCCCTTGCCGTTCTTCTGGCCGAGCCGGCCTGCTTCGACGATGCGGTCGGCAATCGGCTGCTTCCGATAGTTCGGATACTGCGCCGCCCGCCTTTTGCGCGTGTCGTAACCGATATCGAGCCCCGACAGATCCGAGGTCGCAAACGGCCCGATTGGATAGCCGAAATCAACCATGACCTTATCGACCTGCTCGGGAAGCGCGCCTTCCTCGAGCATGATGATCATCTCGGTGCTGAACGGGGCGCGGCTGCGGTTGGCGACAAAGCCGTCGCCATTGCCGGCAAGCCCGCTGACCTTGCCGATCTTGCGGCCCAACGCCATCGCCGTCGCCAGCACATCGGGCGCGCTCCTGGTGCCCTCGACGACCTCGAACAGCTTCATGACGTTGGCCGGCGCGAAGAAATGCGTGCCGGCGACATCCTGCGGCCGCTTTGTCGCATTGGCCATGATATCAATGTCGATGCCCGAGGTGTTCGAGAACAACAGCGCGCCGGACTTCATCGCCGCGTCGAGCTTTTTGAAGATCTCCTCCTTGACCGGGATCTGCTCGAAGGCGGCCTCGATGACAACATCGCAATCGGCGATGTGGTCGATGCTCGAGACCGGATGGATGCGGGCCAAGCGCCGCTCCATCTCGTCGGCGGCGAGGCTGCCGCGCTTGACGCTGGTTTCGTAATTGGCGCGGATGCGGGCGATTCCGCGGTCGAGCGCCTCCTGCGTCGCGTCGGTGATCTTCACGTCATAGCCATTATCGGCAAAGCTCATCGCGATGCCGCCGCCCATCGTGCCGGCGCCAACCACGGCCGGGTTGTCGGTCGGCCGCAGTTTCGTGTCCGAGGGGATGTGCGGCAGTTTGGCGACTTCGCGCTCGGCGAAGAACGCATAGCGCAGCGCCCGCGCCTCGGCGGTATTGACCTGCGCGTCGAACAGCTTGCGTTCGAGCGCGCAGCCCTCGTCGAAGGGCAAGGTCGAGGCCGCCTCGACCGCCTCGATGCAGGCGTAGGGCGCGCGCTGGTTGCGGGCGCGGCGGGCGATCGCTTTGCGGGCCGCCTCGAACAGCGCCGGCGTGCCCTCGGCGAGCTTGTCATGCCGGTCGCGGATGCGCGGCAGCGGGCGGGCATCGGCGATACGGCGCGCAAAGGCGATCGCCGCCCCCTTGAGGTCGGCCTCGGGCACGATCTCGTCGACGATGCCGAGCCTGCATGCCTCGTCGGCCGGGACGTGGCGGCCCGAGGTGATCATTTCGAGCGCCGCCTTTGGGCCAATGAGGCGCGGCAGGCGCTGGGTCCCGCCGGCTCCGGGCAGGATGCCGATCTGCACCTCCGGCAACCCGACCTTGCCACTCGGCACCGCGACGCGGTAATGGCAGGCCAGCGCGATCTCAAGCCCGCCACCCAGAGCATAGCCGTGGATCGCGGCGACGACCGGCTTCGCGCTGTCGTCGAGCACATCATAGGGCCGCCGCCCGCTCGACGCGGTGGATGGTCCCCGGCCGAACTGCCTTATGTCGGCACCGGCGATAAAGCTTCTGCCCGCGCCGATCAGCACCATCGCCTTCACCGCCGGGTCGGCATTGCCCTTGTCAACCGCCGCGACGATGCCCTCGGGCACGCCCGGCGACAACGCGTTGACCGGTGGGTTGTCGACGGTGATCACGCCGATCCCATCTACCTTCTCAAAGCGGACCAGCTCCTTTTCGGCCATTTCTGTTCTCCGGAGAAATAGTTCACAATGAGGCAGTGAGACGGTGAGGGATTGGATCCGATCTAGAGCATCAGCCGTCTTATGCCGTCTTTCAGCACCGCTGTGTTGAAGTTCAGTAGAAGACCCGTTTGCAGGCCGCTTAGCTTCATATAGGTGAGGACCTGCGCCTCATGGATCGGCATCAGACGCTCGACCGTCTTGAGTTCTAAGATGACTTGATTCTCGACCACAATATCGATCCGATATCCACAATCCAATCGTACCGATTTATAGACCACCGGCAAAGGTACCTGGCGCCGAAAGGCAACGCTATTCTGCTTCAGTTCGTGGCAGAGGCATTCCTCATACGTCGCTTCGAGCAGCCCCGGGCCGAGATGACGGTGAACTTCTATGGCGAAGCCAATAATCTGCTCGGTCAGCCGATCGTTTTGATGAGGTACCGCCATTTTACCGACCTCTCACCGCCTCACTGCCTCATTGTGAAAAAATTCAAGCAGTCGCCTGGGTCCCCAATATGACCGTGCTTTGCGACGACAGGACGCCGCCGTTGCCGTGCGCGATCGCGGTTTCGGCGCCCGGCACCCGGCGCGCGCCGGCGTCGCCACGCAACTGCCGCACCGCCTCGACCAGGAGGAAGAGGCCGTACATGCCGGGATGGCAATAGGAGAGGCCGCCGCCATTGGTGTTGACCGGCAGCCCGCCGCCGGGGGCGATATGGCCGCCGTCGACAAAGCGGCCGCCTTCGCCTTTCGGACAAAACCCGAGGTCTTCGAGGAAGAGGATCGTGTTGATCGTAAACGCGTCGTAAAGCTCGACGACATCGATATCATCGGGCCCGAGCCCGGCCATCGCATAGGCCTCGCGGCCTGATTTGAGGGCGCCGGTCACGGTCAGATCGGGCATGCTCGAAATATTGGCGTGGGTGATCGCCGCGCCGCAGCCGAGCACATAGACCGGCGCCTTTTTCAGGCTTTTGGCGCGTTCGGGCGCGGTCAGCACGATCGCGCCGCCGCCATCGGTCACCAGGCAAATGTCGCGCACCGTGAACGGATAGCTGACCATGCGGGCGCCGAGCACCTCGGCGATCGTCAGCGGCTTTTTCTCCCAGGCCGCCGGGTTTAACAGCGCCCATTGCCGCGCCGCGACCGCGACCGCGGCGAGCTGGTCGCGGGTCGTGCCGAATTGATGCATGTGGCGCGACGCGGCGAGCGCATAGGCGGTCGAGGGCAGGAACGGCCGGTACGGCGTCTCGTAGGGATTGATCTCGCGCACCGAGGCCTGGCGCCGCCCGACGCTGCGTTGCGTCGAGCCATAGGCGATGACCGCGACCTGACAAAGGCCGAGCTGGATCGCCCCCAGCGCATGGCCGACATGGAACATGAAGGACGAGCCGCCGAGGATCGTCGTATCGATATAGGAGGGCGAGATCCCGAGATATTCGCTGAGATTGAGCCCCGAGGTACGGCTCTGCGTCGTGGCGCAGAGAAGCCCGTCGACATCCCTGAGCGCGAGGCCGCAATCATCGAGCGCGCGGACAATCCCCTGCACCATCAGATCGATCGGGTTGAGCCCCTCGGCGACATGGCCGAGATCGCTTTCGGCGATGCCGACGATCGCCGCACCGCCGCGTTTCAGCCCGCTCATGGCGCGCCCTTCGTTGGCGCAAAGACCGGGTAGGCGGGCTCGTCGCCGCCCGGTTTATGGACCCGGAAACGCACCCGCATTCCGATGGCGACCGCCATCGGATCGATGTCCTCGACCCGGCTCATCAGCCGAAAGCCCTCGTCGCAATCAACGAGGGCGACATTGTAGGGCGCGCCCTGTGCCGGATGGGTGACGGTCGTCGCATAGACCGTGCCGAGCCCCGAGGCGACCCGCCATTCGAGCGCCGTGCTGCCCGAATACGGGCAGACGAGGCGCGGGTAAAACACTGCCCGGCCCGCCGCCGGGCTCCATTGATAGGCCAATTCGCCCTTGTCGAGATGGGCCTGATAAATCGCCAGCGGCGATTGGTCCATTGCTGCCATCCCCGGCTTTTCCCTCGGCGGGACATTCTGTCGGCGCATATGCCGATCGGCAAGCGCCGCCGCCGAACGAGCTAGTAAGTGCCGCTTGAATTTCTCGCGCAATACACAGCGTACTCAAACCGCCAACCGAGGAGAACGGCGATGAAGCTCTACCACTTTCCGTCACCCAATCCGCAGAAGGTCACCTTTGCCCTCAAGGAGCTGCGGCTGGATTGCGAGCTCGTCCCGGTGGATCTGCCGAAGGGGGAGCACCGCGATCCGGCGTTTCTCGCGGTCAACCCGTCCGGGCGAGTACCGGTTCTGGTGGATGGCGACCTAATGCTGCCGGAATCGCACGCGATACTGGCCTATCTTGGCGAAAAGTCCGGCCGGTTATGGCCGGCATCGCCGGCCGAGCGGGCTAACGCCCTCAAATGGCTATTCTTCCTGTCCCACCATATTATGACGCCGGCGGGCGAGGTGGCGCTCCGCATTCGCGCCAAAGTACTCGGGATTCCGCTCGACGAAGCCACCGTCGCCCGGGGAGAAAAGGCATTGCCGACAGCGCTTGCAATCGTCGAGGACCAGCTTGCGAAAACCAAATGGCTGCTGGGCGCCGAGTTCAGCCTGGTCGATTGCGCCTACTGCCCGGTGCTCAACGTGATCGAGAAGGCCGGCTTCAGCCTCGACGGGTTCCCCAGGACCAGCGCCTATCTCGATTCGTGCCGCGCCCGCCCTGCCTGGCAGGAGACCCCCAAGCTGCCGGGGCTTTAATCATCGAGATTGCTTCGTCGCTTCGCTCCTCGCAATGACGGCCCATTTTGCTGTCATTGCGAGCGAAGCGAAGCAATCTCGATGGGAGTTTCCTCAGTTCTAAGCGGCCTTGGCGGGCGCGGCGATGCCGGCGCGGATCATGTCGGCGGCTTTCTCGGCGATCATGATTGTCGCGGCGTTGGTGTTGCCGGAGATGACGGTCGGCATCACCGAGGCGTCGACGACGCGCAGGCCTTCCATCCCGTGCACCCGCAATTCGCTGTCGACCACTGCGTTGTCATGCGGCCCCATCATGCAGGTGCTGGTCTGGTGGAAGGTGGTGCTGCCGGTGTTCTTCGCGTGATCGAGGAGGCCCTCGTCGCTGTTGACCTCCCCGCCGGGCCAGAATTCCTCGACGACGTATTGCTGCATGGTCGGGGACTGAAAAATTCGCCGCGAGATCTTGAGCGCGGCGATCATCGTCTCCTGGTCGGCGCGCGCCGCCAGATAGTTCGGCTGCATCGTCGGGGGGACCGCCGGGTCGGGCGATTTGATGCGCAGCCACCCGCGGCTTTCCGGCCGGCACGGGATCGCGACGAGCTGGCACGCCGGGAACGGATGCATCGGCTTGCCGGGCTGGTCGAAGCTGCCGGCGAGGAACTGGTACTGGCAATCGGGCGAGGCGAGGCCCTCGCGGGTGCGGGCGAAAAGGCCGATCGGGGCGGCCCCCATCATCAGGGCGCCGCGCCGCCCGAAAAGGTATTCGAGCCCGGTCTGCGCCTGGCGCACCCAGCTGCGTGAGATTTCGTTCAACGTGTTGGCGCGGCGTGCCTTGTAAATGAGGCGGCAGCCGAGATGGTCCTGCAGATTGTCGCCGACGCCGGCCAGCTCATGCACCACCGCGATGCCGTGCTCGCGCAGCAACTCGCCCGGCCCGACCCCGGAAAGCTGCAACAGCTGCGGCGACAACAGCGAGCCGCCGGCGAGTAACACCTCGCGCCGCGCCCGCACCCGCCGCACGGCCCCGTTCCGGGCATATTCGAGGCCGATGGCACGCTTGCCCTCGAACAGCACGCGATGCGCAAACGCGCGGATCTCGACATTGAGGTTGGGGCGCTTCATCGCCGGGCGCAGATAGGCGATTGCCGCACTGCACCGCCGCATCTTGCGGATTGTCAGCTGGTAGGTCCCGACGCCTTCCTGCTCGGCGCCGTTAAAATCGGGGTTGGACGCGAACCCGGCCTCCTGTGCGCCGCCGATAAAGGCATCGTGCAGCTCGTGCTGGGCGCGCAGATCGGAAATGTCGAGCGGGCCGCCCTCGCCGTGATAATCGTCGGCGCCGCGTTCCTGGTTCTCGGTGCGGCGGAAATACGGGAGCACATCGTCATACGACCAGCCGACATTGCCGAGCTGGCGCCAATGGTCGAAATCCTGGCGCTGGCCGCGGATATAGATGAGGCCGTTGATCGAGCTGGAGCCGCCGAGCACCTTGCCGCGCGGCCAGGAGATGCGGCGCCCGCCCAGCCCCGGCACCGGCTCGGTCTCGAACTGCCAGGTGATCCTTGGGTTATAGATGTTGCGGTAGAACCCGGCCGGGATATGGATCCACGGGTTGGTGTCCCGGCCGCCGGCCTCGATCACCAGCACCTTCGCCGCCGGATCGGCGGAGAGCCGGTTGGCCAGGACGCAGCCGGCCGAGCCGGCCCCGACGATGACGAAATCGTATTCCGCGTCGACTTGCATCATTCCTCCCTATCGGTCATTGCGAGCGAAGCGAAGCAATCTCGAACCGCTCTTTCCTAAACCCATCGAGATTGCTTCGCCGCCCTGCTGGCGGCTCGCAATGACAATTATATTATGCCCGGTGCAGCGGCGCGTCGGTGCGCTGTTGCAGCGCCTCGATCGTCATGCCGGGGACCATGTCGGTAACGACAAAGCCCTTTGGGGTGACGTCGATCACCGCGAGCTCGGTATAGACGCGCACGACGCAGGCCTTGGCGGTCAGCGGGTAGGTGCAGTGGCGCAAGAGGCGCGGCTCGCCCGCGCGGGTCGTGTGCTCCATGACCACCCAGATGCGCCGGGCACCGGCCGCGAGGTCCATCGCCCCGCCGATCGCCGGGGCGGTCTCGTCATCCGAGCGCGCCCAATTGGCGAGGTCGCCGTTTTCCGCGACCTGAAAGGCGCCGAGCACGCAGAGATCGAGGTGGCCGCCGCGGACCAGCGCGAAGCTGTCGGAATGGCTCATGTAGCTGGCGCCGGGACGCAAGGTTACGTACTGGCTGCTCGCGTTTATCAGCCATCGATTGATCTTCTCGGGCGCGGGCGCCGGGCCCATGCCGAGGATGCCGTTCTCCGAATGGAACACGACCTCGCGCTCGGGCGGCACGTAGTTGCCGACCAGCGTCGGGATGCCGATGCCAAGGTTCACCGACCACCCTTCCGGGATGTCGCGCGCGAGGCGCGCCGCCAACGCATCGCGTTCCAGCGGCTGCCAAGTCTGAGTTGCTGCCATTTGCTGCGTTCCTGCTCGATCTTGCGCTGTCAGGTCTTGAGCGGCGGGTCGCCGGCCGCGACATGGACGAGGCGATCGACGTAGAGGCCGGGGGTCGCGATCTCTTCGGGCGACAACTCGCCGAGCTCGGCCATGTGCTGGGTCTGCGCGATCGTCAACTGCGCCGCCGCGGCCATCACCGGGTTGAAGTTCCGCCCGGCGTCGCGATAGACGAGGTTGCCCCAGCGGTCGGCGCGCCACGCCTCGACCAGCGCAACGTCGCCGGGCAGGGCGAGTTCGAGAATGTGTTCGCGCCCGTTGAAGACTCGCACCTCCTTGCCCTGGGCCAGCTTGGTGCCGGCGGCGGTCGCCGTGTAGAAGGCGGGGATCCCGGCGGCTGCGGCGCGCATCCGCTCGGCCATCGTGCCCTGCGGCAGGATTTCGAGCTCGATCGCACCGCGGGCGAAGACCTCCTCGAAGATGACCGAGCCGCGGCTCCGGGCAAAGCTGCAGACGATCTTCCTGACCCGGCCCTCGCCGATGAGGCGCGCCACCCCCTCGCGGCCACGCCCGGCGGTGTTGTGCACCACGGTGAGGTCGCGAGCGCCCTGCTCGATGAGCCCGTCGATCAAGGCGCGCGGCTCGCCGACCTGGGCAAAGCCGGCGATCAGCACGGTCGAGCCGTCCTTGATCCCCGCCATCGCCTCGGCCACCGAGCGGACTCTCTTGTCGATCATGAGCGCTCCGCCCTCTGATGCTTCGCCCGCTGATTTAAGCGGATGCGGGGCTGCGAGGAAACACCAGAAGCCGCAGGCCAGTCGCGCGGCTTCTGGGCTTCGACGAAGGCGCGTAAGACGGCGTTGATGCGGGTCTG
>WNFC01056274.1_pt1 | contig 13404 bp, 17 predicted proteins | sample 5400541 | NCBI WGS metagenome assembly WNFC01 (sample SAMN13153342, study PRJNA577476) | soil metagenome | isolation source: 120 cm saprolite under Douglas fir tree site 2 hole 2 replicate 1 | place: USA:California | collected 2015-04-18
GAACCACCGGATCGGAAATTGGTGGCCAAATAGTTGACTTGTCCCTCGTTGTTGGTCAGGTGCCCGCAGACATTGGCGAAAACGGAGAGGGAGTCTCAGTCCTGCTTACCGGTGTGTTACCACGCCTTCCGGACCTTATACAAACCTTAATTCGAGTCTCCCTGCACATGTACGACGAAGCTGGCTACTACTAGCTGGTCATGGGCACCACCAGTGAGCGCCTGTACTGTGCTAGTTTGGAGGATTAAAACGTTCTCACGACTATACTTATCTTCCCCCTCCGAACACCTCGCTTTTCACTTCGGGCTGTGGCTCTTAATCCCCGGAACATCATCGATCATCCTCCATCAGTTTGGCTGTCCCCACAGAGGATTGGGAGCTGCACCTTCGTCCGGTCATTGTTATCCATATCGGTGAGTCAGGCCAATGTCCAATGGCCAGCTAGAGCGGGAACTGATCATTCATGGCGTATAAATAGATAGAATCCTTCATCAAGTTCCTTACAATTGAAGACGCCCAACAGAAAGCCTGTCATTCATGAGTTCTCAAGAATCACCGCCCTCGTCGTCCTCTTCCACCTCGGCAGGGACGTCGAAGGCCACGCCATCACCTCCCTTACCCATTGCGAGTGCGTCCCCAAGACGCTCTCCTGATCCTTTATCCTCCTCCCCGCGGACACCTTCACCGCTCAACCCTCGCTCACAGTCCCAATCTCCATCGCCGACCCCGCCTTCACGCACCTCACTCCTCCCCACTCCACCACCTACAGCAGGCCGCATTCGACTACACTCTTTTGCCGGGCGCGATCCGTCGCCAGTGCGTGGCGCGGTGATGCCTATAACCCGCGTCACGTCAGCGCCTGCCATTCCTCAGTCGAGCGCAGCATCGGGCTCTCCGCTTCCTGCCATCATTTTCGATGCGTCCAGCGCCCCTCCATCATTGTTTCGCTCCCGCCCACCTTCTCGCGTTCATTCCAAGGAATCGTCCCCCGAACGAGGTCATGAGCCCAACAACGGGCATTCCACCACTCCTTCGTCGACGTGGTGGAGCCACCGGCTACACTCACCTCGTCCATGGGCGGAGGCCTCAAAACGCAAGCGCACAATACCACCTAAGCAGGTGGAGGGCTACCTTCATACGCGCTCTGTACGTCAACGAGCCAGACTTACTCCTAGCCTTCATTGACCTGTCCATAGCGCGTTGTAGAAGCCATCGCCAACGTCCTCGGTACAGCTGCGAGTATTGGGCGCGAGGCGCTCTTTGTCGGCGTTGACCTCTTGAGCTTTGTTCCGGTTCCTGGTCTGGCAGTTGTCGGGTACACGTTGTTGAAGATATGGGACGCAGTTAATATGGTCGAGGTGAGTCATAGGTCGAATGTCTCCCTTCATACGAGTATTAGGATTGACCTACATCTCGTCAGATGAACCGTCTTGCGTCTTTGCGTTTGACTGAACGTTGCGCAGACATGTTGATGAGTGTTCGCGAAGAAATTGCCGACGCAGGGTTCACCGTGGCTGATGAGCTCCACGCGCCCATAGCCAAACTCAACGAGTACGTGTATCCATTACGTAAATGCTGATCGATCACTGAAATCTGCTAACAGGGCGTTCACCGAGGTCCTGTATCTCCTCACGAAGCTAGGCCACCGCCCTTTCCTCAAGCGTTATTTGAAACGAGGTGAAACCCTGACCAGTATCATGTTTTGTGATACTCTCCTGAACGACGCGCTGGGGATGTTTGGCGTGCGTGTTGCCTGTGCCTTCGGATGCATCCGAGCTGACCTCCTTCATTTGGCAGCTCTCTATCCAAATCCGTACGCTCAAGCTAATCCAAGCCAACGAGTTGCGCCGACAACAGGCGGCCCACGACTTGCTCGACTCGCTCTCACACCTTCCTGCTCTTTCTTCCCCGCCGCCGCCTCCTTACGCCTTGCCGCCCGCCGCGCTCTCCTCACCCGCCGCGGATCCTCAAAGCGTTCAAAGGACACTGCATACTTTGAAAGCCGCCCAGAACGCCCAAGATCGCGCGCACGACTCTGCGGACTTACGGCAGCTCATGCGTACGGCGCTCGCGCAGAACGACGACTTGGCTATGATCGAGGTCCTGCAGATCGCGCATAGCGAGATGCCAGAGGCGATCAAGACTCTCCAGCGCGCCCTCGAGCGCGTTGTCGATGATGGCAGGTTAGAGATCGACGAGGGCGCTGCGACGCTGCCATCATCCCCGCAACAGCACGGTTTCGAGGGCGAGCGGCCGGCCGAATCAGGAAGTGGTGGTGCAGAGAACCGGCGCAGCGCAGACACGCTTGACCGCGAGTTTATCGAGACTGGGATCGATGCTCTCCGGAGGCTATCGACAGGAACGGACTTGGGCGTGCCAAGCTGGACTATTACGCGGTACGAGGTCGACCTCGAAGCCAAGATCGGAGTTGGGTTTTTCAGCGAAGTATATCGTGGCACTTGGCGTCAGCACACCGTTGCGATCAAGGTGCTCGCAGAGACGACCCCGCGCAACATGTTCGTACACGAAGTCGAGATTTGGAAAAAGCTCTACCACCCCAATGTACTCGAACTTCTTGGCGCGTCCAGTGCTACCGGCGATCCACCGTGGTTCTTGGTGAGTACTTTGTGCTTTCAGTGCGAGATCTTTCGGTTATTGACCTGGCTTGATGTCAATAGGTCAGCAAATATTATCCAAATGGGAGTCTCGTGAAGTACTTGAAGGGCCTAAGCGAACCTGAAGTCGCAAAACTTGATGCACTGAGAATGATCCATGAAATTTCGAGGGGCATGGCGTATCTCCATAAGGAGGGTATATTACATGGTGATTTCAAGGTACATGTTTCCCAATCATGACTGACCCTGCTGGGACTAACGCGGACTGACGCAACTTCAGGCCGCGAACGTACTTGTTGACGATGATACGCGCTGCGTCATTTCTGATTTCGGTCAGAGCGAAATAAAATCGGAGGTCTACCGCATCAGTCGCACACCCATCCCTCGTGAGTCCGGTTCTTCATCATACTTTTGTACGACTGACCCTCTTTGTCATAGACGGAACGCTACGCTGGCAGGCCCCAGAGCTCATGCAAGGCGCGCAGGTACTGACACCCGAAATGGATGTCTATGCGTTTGCGATCTGCTGCGTCGAAATTTTGACGAAGGGTGCGCTACCATGGCCACTCATGGATGACGACGCTGTGCGGCGTTTCGTGCTAAGTGGGTACTTCGCGCGTTTTTACCCTATATATCAGTCTTACTCTTCTCTCCGTCACCCCAGCAGAGAACATGAGACCGTCACTTCCACCATCGCAGTTAGCTAATGGCCCACTGATGAATATCATCCGCGCGAGCTGGGATCAGCTTCCTTCCAACAGGCCACCATTTGAACAAATTGTGCGAGACGTCAAGAAGTTACTACGCGCTGAGCGGAGTTCCCGGAGTCTAAGCACTCCATCTGACTCACCTAAACCTCCATCAATTCTTGTGCAGTGGGCAGAACAGAATCCATACCCTCCCCATCACTCCCCCGACATCCTTCCACTTCCCCTGCCAGACGGTGTGTTGTCTGCCGGATCCCAGAACTCGAATTCAAATACTTCGAATGACGTTGGCCATCCCGGATCTGCGCTGGGACTAGACATTGGAACCGATAGGGTGAAATTGGCTTCGAATGTGCACGTGGAGGGAAGGGCAGACTTTTCGGATACCGGAAATACGAGGTCCGGCTCGCTATCATCGGACACCGAATCATCCATCGCAAGTATACCGGACCAGAGCGTCCTTGCATCGGTCTAGATGCTTCTGCAGCACGATTATCACACCATTCGTAGGCCTTTCATTGCATCACTGCGTAATCATCTCACATTGTGGCAGTAACGCTTCCGCTGTGGCGGCCATCTCACATCGAACTCGGCGCAGTGGGCTTCCTGTCGAAGCGGGAGGGGCGTTTTGTGACGTTGTTCAACGCGTCCAACCCCGGGGCTACATCAGCCGGTAAGGCGGACGAGCTGCCGATGCTGTTGGGGTACGGCAAGGTTCTCCAGGGTACCCAGCGCCAAGACAAGCGTAATGCTGCGCAACGTGGTTTCGATCGAGTTCAGGGAATATTCTCCTCCCAGTACGCAGTACAGCCACTCTGATGGTACTAAATACTCATCCTGTGATATCCCCGGCCCGACAGACAAACTATCAGCCGAACGCATTCCTTCCAACTCCGCGCCGGCCACAAAGTAGCATACTTATACGCCGAGACGACGGTGTATCGTTATATTACGAATCCGGACGTCCCGAAGAAATGGTTTCAGTCCAATATCGACCACATAATGAAGATTTATGGCCAGGAGCAGCGTCTGACGCGTGAGGATATATATCTGGGTATGTTCGGTAACAAGGCAGTCCACGTCATTAATTGCTCATGTGACCCTATAATAGTAATTGGGGCGTTGGATGCCCCCGACTATGCGTCTTTTGTTAGTCACAGCCACCCTGACGGGCAGGTGAGTCAACGCAGAGACGAGTAACAGCCGACACTGCCGCTAACCGTTCATCGCACGCATAGGTCAATTTCAACGTGTTTGCTCCTGCGCGCGTTGGAGACCCGTGGGGCCAGTTTACCCTCACATCCGCGGAGCAGGCGATGCAACCCTCAAGTAGGACTCTCACGCAAGATATGGTGGGCGCCGTGACCGCGAATAACGTGTCGCTAGTCAAGAGCTCTGAGCCTTGGGACTCTGTGCTTCTCGCCCGACTCCGTTTCAAACCTGACGCATCTGAACCAACTTCTTTGTGAAATACCAATTTTTTTTTCTTAAATACAATTTTTAGAATTGTTCCATAGCAATCACACAACGGACACACCCTATGATGCATATGATGTAGTGAAGCCACGAAGAAAACTGTATCTAATTTCGCTGGCACGATCCAATTCGACCGCATAACTAGTGTAGTTATTTTTCCGTCCACGGGCCAGCGTTGACTCGGATTTAGGACATTAATTTGAATTAAGCATGATATACAGTACAACTTTGTTGCGTTGCCTTCACATGACGTCTCTTGGGTAACGACGCGGGTCGTGGGCTCACCAAGTGCTCGCTCCGTCCTGGGACAACACCAAGACATTTTGCGTCCCGTCCATTTAGAGTTCCGAAATCTTCGTGGCGAGATAAGACGCACAGTCTTTTACACGGCGATAAGTACAGCACAGTATCGCATTATTGCGCGCGTAGCCTAGAAGCCGGGGAATTTCACCGCGGGTATCCCGATAATGCGCTGTTGGCGCCCTAATCCCGACCCCGAGGAGAAGCGTCAGTCGCAACTGATACCGAGTCAGGCGCGACCTAGCCCCATTCTCTCCTGCCCTCAGCCTTGGGTTTCTCTTCTAGCAGGAAGCCCTTTCTTTTTCCGGAGCGCAAATCGCATTTTTCAAGAAACGTCTCGCCACCGAGCACCTTCCATGATCACGATGATGAGCCTGGATAAGTAAACTTTTTTTTATTCATTCATGCCACCACCCCAAACAATCCGGGCCTAAATTCTCCTTTGGATAGCAGGGGCTTGTTTGGCTTTGCATTCTTGGGCGCGCCATAGTATCCCGCTTTGAGCAGCTCCCTGCCACGGGCAATCTTTATAAGTCGATGTGAGTGGTATATATACGTCCCCCACAACTGATCAAATTAACGCAGCTGTACACCACCCCTCATCCCTTCTTGCGGTATGGCTTACGTATCTCAGAGCACCCACCCTCGATCGCACCTCGATTTCACTACCCATCCTTCCCTCCGTATGTTTTTATGCTTCCGAGCTGTCCATTGTCCTCTTCTTTGACTTACCCTTTGGTAGACATCCGCGACGCGCGGGATGCGCACATCATCCTCGAGGCTGTTCGTCTCAACGTCCTCCCCTTGATTACCAGACGGTTGTCTTCTACCGAGCGGGAACAGCTGTGCTCTGGAAACGTGTTCGTTTGGGAGGAAGCAGAGTTCAAGGGTGGCTTGGAACGGTGGACCGACGGACGACGTTGGAAAGTGACCCTTCTCGCGATCTTTCATGCCTCAGTCTGGCTGAACTTCGACCCTAGGTCCCAGAGTAGAATGCGTGGAGATTATTTGTTTTACGAGGAGAAGCTCGAGGCGACCCAAGAGGAACGCGACCTTAAAGCTGCGAGGCGGTATGTATTTTGTTTGCTTTTTTGTTCCTTCTTTCTCATCTGACCTTGGCACGTATGAAGGGCACGGCGAGCTCTCGACCCACTTTCTGTCCCCCCTCTCACCAATCGGCGACAAGACCGGCCCTCGAAGCCAAACGGTCTTACGAAACAGACGTTCTCGACGCAAGTATACTTGCCAGGTGCCAGCGCACCACGTAAATGGCACATTGTTGCCTATTTCTCGGTATGGCAGACTATATATATATCTATGATGTTTCACCCGCACCGACGCTATTTGCCGTCACCAGGGTAATGATTACACGCGGCTACAGACGATCGATGACATCGACCAGTTGCGCAATATTCGCGTCCCACATGGCATCTACGTTTCTAGCAAGGGGTCCTACAAGCGAGCGGACACCTTCCCGTGCGAACCCGATGACGACGACATCATTTACGCCGGTACCCGATCGTCGCTCCCCGGCCGCCCTGGATCGTCGTCGTCCAATGTCATGATGGTTCCGGCCCAGGCGTACATGCGAAGCACACCGACTGCCGTCACCCGCCCGCAGTCGCCCATTTCTGGAAGCCTTCCACGCTTATCCTCTGTCATTGGCCACGCCCCTCCGCTCCCTGCGGGACTGCCAGGATCGCCGAGTTCGCGGCCTTATGCTCCCCGATCTGCCGAGGATAGCCGGGTGTTGAATGCCTTCCGTATTGCCCTCTAATTGTGGACGATATCCGTGGCCCACTGCGAAAAAAAATTAAGGGGGGGGGATGTGATGTGAGTAATTTCGCTCTGCGCGCAGGCGGAGGCGGCGTGGAGTTGAGTTTGAAGGCCCCCAGTTTGGGTGTCTCAACCCTATTTAATTTTAGAGCTTCGTCTCTGTTGGCGATTGCACAGATACCTTCCTATGGTTGCGTTACTACTACGTGGCATTAGTCCACCCGCAGGGCGGGAAGCAAAATAATATACATGTCTTCTATGCGATGCATTGCTGCAGGGGACGCGCATTGTTGGAGTGATAATGGATTGGCCAGTGATTCAGGGAAATTTTACGCCCCACTGGCAGGCCGGGGCTCGCACTTTCATGTTGGCTCCCATCGAGCAACACGAAGGGTTCAATGGTTTCGTCCTAACATGGAAGTGTTATCGCACGAGAGCGAGAAAAAGAAATCTAAACTCGCGCCTGACTCGGCCCCGAGGATCTATGCTACGCATGAGCAACAATACCTGCGCCAGCAGGCACTTGGCTTGTGACCGATGACATGGCAACTCCGGTCTAACCTCGCCACATCATCGGGTCCTCCGGTGGGAAAGTAGCGTCCAGAAACAGAGGATGAGCGTGTTCCGACGCCGAAGCAACGGAAGCGTTTAGTAGGAAAGGCGGAATTGCTCAAGAGATGGCCCAAGGTGCAATGGCTTTAGCCCAAAGGGGACCGAGAAGTTAGAACCGAGGAAGGTTTGACACTTTTGGCCAGCTGACGATTCCAATCGCATACAGCAAGAGTTTCTGTGGGTGGGGTTGACTAGGCAACACGTGCGGTATCGGAGCAGTTGGTCGGCATAAGTGTTTATCAGGTCCAAGTAAATGGTCAGTGAACTAGTGAACCCCTGATAACCCGCGGGCTTCGATGAAATGAAAGCGTGCGTTGGAGGCACCCAGACCCCAATCATACAAGAGCACGATTGTATCCCGGGGCCTGCATGCAGTTGAGGCCAAGGACAGGAGCGGCTAGCGCCTATCACTCATAAGATGTGTTGTTCCGCGGGCGGTGGCGGGCATGTCCCAAGTCAGGGAGGTACAGCAGCTCTTGTGAGCCAAATACACTAATGGAGAACTGGAAAAGAAGAAAAAGAATCGCGGTTTGTGTGCGGCATTCATCTCGGTGACTGGGTGGCTTTCCTGACGCCAATCAAGGCTCATAGATGGGCACCAGGTCTCGGTCCAAGATCCCAAACCAAAATAAGCAGGACACTAGATGATGCCTCAATCGAAGGGATCCGACACATAACGAGTGATCGGAGAAATAGGAAGCCTACGATTAGCACCGGGAAAATTTGGGTCTAGTCAGGCCCCTGATGAAACTAAAGGGCCAGACGGAACTCCATACCGAGGCTCATGATCAACTTGTGCTACTCTTACTCGACTTCCCCAAAGCAAGTTGCCTGGTAACTTCGAAGTCAGGGAAGAATAGAGACGATCGAGAGTATCATTGAGGTGGACCGATCATCGGAAGAGGTTGTATCCCACAACCCAATTCTGGATACCGACTCGTCCGTGCGCCACTAGCATATTTTCAACAAGCCGAGAATCTTTTCGGAGGTCTAGGGCAAGCCCCAGGTCGTAGCTCGCTGTTCACTCAGTAATGAAAGGAAACTTATAGTGGTATTTAGCACCTGGGGAGATGTTTACCGGCCCGTGGGGTCTGTTTCATCCTGATGCAAAACACTGGCCAAAGTGACTGTATTGGCTTGCCAGCTCGGATAAAGCGTAGTCAGCCCAACACGTAGGCACCGACCTATCGGTTGTGATTCTTATTTCGGCTCGGTAACCTACACGAGTTCGAGAGCACAAATAAAGCGTTGTCGTCCAAAAAAGCCAGTGAGTGGTATAGACGAGTATCGATCCCTCATGATAGGAACAAGCGTCCTCGATCCATCGATGATGGGTGACTGAATTCGGATCGGATCGGATCAACTCACCAGTGCCATGACTTGTAGTCCGACACTCCGAGATTTGGCGAGTTATCGGTTGAATCGGTTGAATGTATTCACTTATATTGACACGATATTGGACAACCCGTCAGGGTGACATTTCGCAATGACGGCTTCGTGTGTTTGAGGGTGTGGGTCCCTATTTATAAACTATCAGTTGCCCTTGCAAATACAGAGAAATTCCCTTGCGTAATCTTGGGGAAATGATGTTATTCTACCTGTCACAAGATGCTAGTCCCAGTGAATAAAGAAACGATAAGATGGCTACTGACACCATTCATCTTTCTTTGGAATAAAGAGCGAGGTGAGAAGGAGGAAAGAAAGTGTTTTGTGTCCCTTGGCTTAGACGGCCGGACCGGGTCTACCCGCGCCACACTGGTAATCTCGTGCCCTCAACAACGGCTGTGCAGAAAATTCTAGGAGAAGATACGTGCTGCGTTATCATTCGTGATGCATGCCATAGAGATCCTGCTGTTCTAGAGTCATGGACAGGACAGGAGGAGGCCTCGTTGTCAACTAGTACTAGGTGGGATGGCGCGTTAGGCTTGGAACGCCTCTTGCCCAAAGCCACGTTACGCTCGAAATGTATATAACCCTGACAGCGTGCGACTCTGGATCCCTCCACCAAGAATCCAAACCTCCATCTGCTCTCCGACTTGATTATCTTCATGGCCTTTCTCTCCGTAGTTCGCATCGTCCTCTACTGTTTCTTGGTATGTCGTCGTCAATTCGGTTTTGTAAAGCTCTCAACCGGCGGTCGCTGACGGCATATAATCGTAATCCCTAGTGGGTCTTTGCCGTAGTCCTCCTGGGCCTCACAGCTGCACGGATACACTATACGGAGAACCTCTCCCCTGACGATCCTCTCAATGGGGGACAACACTTCTACGACCCCGTTGTTGCCGAGCTCCTTGCGGCAAGCATCCTCTCTGTGCTCTGGTCAACGTTTGCGTCAGTCCTCCCCAGAGCTTTCTCTATTTGGTGTGATCGGAGCTAACCCCCTCGTCTCCCGCAGCATTCACGCGATTTCCATGCGGTGCGACCGTTTGGCCATTCATACATTCGCGGTAGAGGCGATTGCGCTTTCCATGCTTTTTATGATGTGGCTTGTTGGTACCGCCATTGCGACTGTGAGTATCTTTATAAGGACCCTAACTCGTTGCGCTGACGCATACTAAATGTACAGACGATGTGGGGTAACCTGGGCTGGTGCCATCATTTTTCGCCATGCCGTCTCCTTTCTGCACTCGTGGGGATTGCGTGGACCGGCTGGGTCTTCCTGTTCTTCCTGCTCGGTGCTTGTCTTGTCCACACGTTCGTCAATCGAGCGTGGACCGAGCCTATACATGGGCACCTCTATCCCCGCGATAGTTTCCTACCTGCCCAAACATCCGAGTATCGCGCGAGCGGGCTTTGACCCCCTTCCTTATCCCGGAACCGGTACTAACTTCTGTATCTACAAGTTCTAAGAGAAATTACATACAGTATACTCTAGACGCCATCATTCTGTCCCCACGTTAGTTCTGACCAATCAGGGCGGTCCGTCTATTAGTGATTGTTTGTTAGGAGCTGTTTATATTTGTGTGTACATCGTCCTCATGCTCCAAGAGCCCTCAAACTCTTATTCGTTGCCATCGCCATCGCTCACACCACATTATTGCCTACCATGCATTTCATCGCAGGACGATATGCTTTCCTCGGGCTTCTAATCGCTGGAGTTGCTGCTCATGACAACGGTATGGTTATGAACATGGACCAAGGAATGGCTATGAATGAGGGCAACATGATCATGTATCTCCATTTCAAGCTCGGTGACAATCTCTGGTTTCAGGGTTGGGCACCGAGGACTCCAGGCGCAATGGTTGGGACGTGTATCGCGTTTTTAATGCTCTCGATCGCAGAGCGATGGTTGACGGCGATGCACGGAGTCATGGAGGCACACTGGCGCTCGCGGTTCGCCACTCAGTCATCCCAGTCACCCCGTCTAATTGTTATCTAATGTACTGGTTATGCAGTGCTCAGGTCGAGCTTTCCAACAAGCGCAATGCCTCTGTTGTGGCGACGTCCCCTGAAGAGCGTACTGGACCATCGTCGGAGGCCGCACAGCCTCGGTCTGACGTGGCACTGCCACTCATTCTTGCATACGACGTCCCGCGTGGTATTATGCGGCTTGTTCTCGCCTCTATCAACTTCCTTTTCATGCTCACAGTCATGTAAGTCGTCTTTTTGAGTGTCCAATGGCAAAGACGATCGACCCTTCTTCTTGACGTCTCAGGACATTTCAACTCAGTTTCATCATTTCCATCATCATTGGCCTCGGCATCGGAGAAGCATTTTTTGGGAGATACAGCCTCCAGTTCGGGCCTTTACATTGAATGGGGGGCCTTTGTGGCCTGTGGCGATATTGTACATGCGCAGTAGAATCTCAATCCGTTCGTCTTGCCTGCAGACGCCTTCGTAAGGTGCCATATCCCGTTACGGGTCTCCCTGCTGGCATGTATATAAGGGCATGCTCATCGTGCTTTCAACTCTTCACTACACTCGCAACACACACCCAGTCTCATAACTCCTGCATACTCTCAGCCATCATGTCTACCAGCTCGTTCTTCTTTGTGCCTGTCACAACCACTACCACGACCTACACACAGACCTTCATCATCCCTGTCATTCCCGTGGCGACTACATATATGGTTCAAGCGGTTCAACCATCTCCGCAATTATGCGTACAAATGCTTTTACCGGAGGCGTGTGTCGCTGTGCTTGTTCTCTGAACTTGTCCCCACTTACCTAGTGCCTTGTAGTATCTCGCCGTCACCCCGGTGCCATGTATGCTTCTCAGGTTCTAAACGATCTGAACGGCCGAAGAGAGGCCTGAAGCGTCTGGTCCGGCGTCTCTTGGGCAAGCAGCGTACCTGCCCCCTGTGTTGATTTTTTGATTCGAAACCATAGCCTACAAGTCGATTTTATTGCCTTAATATACGCCACGCTCAATATGTATTGAGGAAAACGAAACACTAGTGCTTTAGTTTCCTCCACGATATATAAGCATGTTTATCTGTATTTGTTCCGTGCAAACATTACGATTCTGATCGAGCCAGCCCGAGTTACCCACTAGTACTGTTACCACCTACCACCGTTACCACCAGACCTCAGTACTCAGTAGCTCCAAATATTCTGGGGGACCATGTCTTCAGGTTCACCTCCAGTCATTCCGTCACAGTTTCAAATTTATAAGTGCGTATGCAAAACCCTCCACAGCAGTACAGTTCTTGTAGCATCCCAAAATGACGTCCTTTCCCAAGCTCATATACAGAGGACCCCAAATGGCAACGCAGGTTCACAGCAATTTGGGCTGCGTGCTTGGGTCTCGCATTAGTCCTTTCCTTGCCTGTCCTATATCGGGCCTATAGAGCACGACGGGCATTCACCGGTCTCTTTGGCGTATGGGAGGACCATAAAGGACGCGACTACGCACCTGCGCCAACGGCCCCCGGGAAAGAGGTGGCTCCCAAAAAACACCGCAGGCCGCTTTTCGGCCTGAGTTCGTTTTGCTCTTTGCTTCTGTGGTCACCTCTTGGTGTTGGGCTTAATGTGGGACAGAGTACGTCGTTGGGATCTAGATCTCTCTTATCGTTTTGACGATTACCGTTCAGTCACCGTTGTGGTTCTTTACTTCGTCGTCATCATTATCTGCACCTTATCGCATGCACCCCTCCTAGACAATCCTAATCGCGCAGGCAGGTACCTGATACGCATCATGTGCTGTATTGGCTCACCACCCATCCGCAGGTTTCTTAGCAATTGCCCAGCTCCCGATTGTGTTCCTCTTTGCAACGAAGAATTCGCTACTTTCGCTCCTCCTAGGACCAGGGAATGGCTATGAGAAGCTCAACTACATCCATCGCTGGTCCGGTCGCGGTATGTTCCTCTGCGCAGTCATCCATGGTTCCCTCTGGATCCGCAATCACATCCAGTACAACCTCCCTATTCTGGGTCCACAAAAGGAAACCTCCGGCGTAGCCGCATTCTCACTTATCAGTATCATCGTACTTTCCTCGCTGAGACCTGTTCGGCTCTTCTTCCGCCAGATTTTCTTTTATGTCCAGTGGGTGCCTTGATGGGTCATTCGTACTGAGGTATACTGATATTGAAGGTATGGCCAGCGTCCTGACTTACGTCTCGTTCTTCGTCACGATATGTTATCACACTCTATTCGCTCGGCCATGGATCTATCCTCCGTTGGCATTGTACGGCCTTGATTTGCTCATGCGACTCTTCCGCTTCCGCATCAAGGATGCCTCATTGGTACCCATGAAAGACATGACTATCGTACGCACCCAGATTCTTCCCCCATCCCCGTCGAATTCTCGTTCACGACAAGTTTCTAGATTCATATAGACGATTGTGATGGAGGGTGGGAAGCAGGCCAGCACGTCCAGCTTCGCATCTTCTTTGAAGGACGTGTCTTCGAGTCACACCCCCTTACCATTATAAATGCGCCAAGCACCGTGTCCTGCATAGCCAATCGTTCTATCCTT
>WNFC01011016.1_pt1 | contig 13402 bp, 10 predicted proteins | sample 5400541 | NCBI WGS metagenome assembly WNFC01 (sample SAMN13153342, study PRJNA577476) | soil metagenome | isolation source: 120 cm saprolite under Douglas fir tree site 2 hole 2 replicate 1 | place: USA:California | collected 2015-04-18
GATTTCCATCCATTGCGATAATGGCTGACGGTGAGACATGATTGTTCTCCTGACACGACAGATGCTTGGTTTGTTCTATCGTATCAGATCAATCAGTCTCCTTTCTTTTCCTCTTTCCCAAAAAACCTACTAGTGAAAGGGCAGGCTTCCTCCCGTCTCTCAACTCCATCTGGTTCTGCCGGATCACCTCCATAGCCAGGGCGTACTCCTCTTCGGCCTGCTCGTAGGCTTTGCCCTTGCCAGGTGACACCCCCCACACTGCGCGCATGATGTCGGCCTTGTTCTGTCCGAGGAGCGGGATCACCCGGTCAACCTTACGCTTGAAATACTCCTCGGACATGCCCAGTTCTTCCAGCCTCGCCTGGAGAGCAGGATCAATCTGGTTTCTGACCTGCTTTCCATCCACGTTCGATCCGCTTTCAGCATCGAAACCGGGTGTCTCAATGTGGTCGCGCATGGGGATGATCGACCTGTTTTCAGGGTGTAATCGATCTGCTTTCACCCCTCGCACGAGCGGCGATGGCGGCAGCAGGCGTGCCAGGTACGCCAGGTCGGCTGCCGTCACATTGCTGGCGGCGACGCGCCTCACCTCCGTTGAGTCGGAGAGCAGTAGGAACCCGTGCCCCTTCGGGAACCTGGGGATCTCCCTGACAGCGTCAGCACCCAGAATGCGCATGGCCTGGGCCTGCGTGGGATGCAGGCGCATGATGAGCTGGCTCATGCAGGCGTCCCGGAAGTCGATCTCGCCCAGCGCTTCCTTGGTCGCGAACTGCGAGGCGAAGAGTCCGGTCAGGCCGAACTTGGCGGTCTGGATGCCCAGCGATTGCATGAACAGGGCCAGGTCGAGAGACAGCTTTCTGATGCTCTTGTCACTGGCCTTCTGCAGGGCCATCAGTGCCGGGACCTCGTCCACGACGAACATGATGTGGTAGCCGTCGTAGGGCGTGGGCTTGCCTCCGATACGTGCATCGCGTAGCCTGGTAGCGTGGGAGAGCACCCGCATGATTTCCTGGTGCGTCATGGCCGGCGGCAAGATGAACCAGTCCTTGAGCGCGGCGATCTTGACCGAGATGGATTTCTCCGGGTGGTTACGGTGCGGGTCGATGATGTAGAACAGGGTGTCAAGGACTGTCGCCTGTGCTATGTTGTTAGCCATGTAGGTGGTTTTGCCCGACTGCGAGCCCGCGACGATCAGTTGTGTGTGTTGCTCGTTGATGGCCCCACGGATGGGGCTGATGGTGACCTGGCCGGTGATCTCATCCTGCACGATTTCGAAGCAGAACAGCATGTCGCGCTGGCCCGGCCCGACCTCTCCGCTCGCCAGTAACTCCGCGAAGGTGGGGATATGGAGCTGCCCGGCAGCCGGTAGGAGCTGCTGCTGTTCCTCGCGGGCGCGGGTACTGGAGTCCCGGGAGTCGAAGCGCGGCGCGTAGGTGTGTGGCACGTTGGCGATGTAGTTGCCGCTATGCACCTCGATCACATGGCGACTGCGCTCGTCGTAGACGAAGGAACGATTACCCCGCTCATCGGCAGGAAGTCGCGTCCGCAGCAGGTGAAGCCTGGTTTCGTGCTCCTCATTGGCCCGCCGCCGCTCGTCCTGCCTGGCCAGGAGGTCTTCTCGTGCGTAGCGGATGCGCATCCAGGCCAGGTACCCTTTGTAGAGCCCGACCGCGATCAAGAGGCCGGGAATGGCGATCACAGCCAACAGGACCAGGATATGGATCAGCAGGTTAGACGTCGTGACGAATGTCTGCCAGTTGGCGACCAGGGCTGCCACCAGAACGACCAGGAGCAGCACACCGAGCACGAAGATGCCCAGAGCGATGGCCGGATTCGGCGGCTCGTAGACGTCGATGTCATTGCCAGTTTGACTCATAGTACACCTCACATTATGGGTGGAAGCAGTGCTGGAAAGCTGTACGCACTGACCGGCGCATGGACGGGAACAATTTGACAAGACTGTACGCAACAACCAGGAGCAGCAGAATCTTGCCAAGGCTGTCAGCGTGGGTGTACAGGTTGACAAGATGCGTTGCCAGCTCGCGTAGGGCGTCAATGAAGAGCGTAAACAGTGAGATCACAATGATAAAGACACCCACGGTAAACGCAAGGGCTGTCAAGATGCCCAGTGTAAAAATGACCATTGTTGCCAAAAACAGTGTACGGTCGCTAAGGCCGAAGAAAACAGGTCGCTCCTGGATAATCATGATGTTCTTCCTTTCCATCCTTCCCTTGTAGCCAGGCTCTCTCTTGAGATATCCACTGCCTGGCCTCGACGGTCCACGACGACAATCTATGCCGCGGTCCAGCTGGAGCGTGCATTCCGGCGCTGGTACTCCTGGCTGATGATGTAGTTGAGCTTGAGCAGGTCGTCGCTGGTGAGCGTGTCTGTGGGGAGCGTCTTCTGGACCACACCGGCGACGAACTTGCTCCACTGCGCTTCGAGCTCGTCAGGCTTGACCCGGTAGGTTTTGGCGTAGAAGGCCTGCACCGTCCCGGTGGTGAGCGCCGGCCTGTGGCTGTGTCCCTGCTGCTGTGACACGGGTGGCCGCTGCCGCTGCTCCAGCACAGCCTGGTGCAGTTGAGCCAGCTGCCCGTCAGAGAGGTCCTGGTCGGCGACTGCGGCGCCGAGCACGTTGGTCTTCAAGACAGTCCATTGCTCTGCCAGGTTTGTCGGTGGTAGGTGCGAGGCGGCCAGGAACGCTGCCTGCACGGCCTCGACGGTGTGAACCGGGACATGTCCATCGTTGTTTGTCTGCGCAAGCCATTCGGGAGACTGCTCAACGGGATGAGCGGTCATAGGGTCTGGTGAAGAAGGTACGTCGATGCGTTCGGGATCATCGATGTACACGAGTGCGTATTCTGTGCCACAGCCGAAGTCACGCGCGCACTCCGCTTTCGCTGCGGTTTCCACCTGGTCCAGCCGGGAAAGCGGGCCGCTTTTGAGCGCTTCCGTCTTCTTGTGGCTCATCTGGTAGTCGGGACCCAGGTACAGGCGGCATTTCACGACAGCCAGGTCGCGCTCCACATCCATGAGCACGAGGTCGCTGCTGAAGTTGGCTTCCTCGTAGCGCAGGTGGAGCTCGTAGAGCCGCCACGCCGCCGGGTAGTAGTCTTTGGGGCCGTCCTTGGTCTTGATCTTGATGAGATGATCGTGGGCATGGTAGGGTGTAATGGGGAGCGCATGCTGTTGATTGATTGCTGACTGATGCATCTCGACTAGCCTTTCTTTTCTGTAGAAACTGCTAGTCATGGAGCCTGGGTTTGTGCGATAATGCCCAAAGCCCTCATGACACCTGATTGTCATTTGGGTTAGCTCACTGACCGGTCTGGTTGGCGCCTCCGGTCTAGTGAGCGCCACGCTACGAGATCTATAGATGGTGCTTTTCAGGGAAAAATTGAGCTGAATGAGCTCAAATGCTATTGTGCACCCTTGCTCATCCTGAAGTATCGGGGTGTGCTTTCTCTTAGGTTCTTAAGCATAGAGACTATGTAGCTCATTCTGCTTGCTCCTCTTAGTAAAGTGTCAAGCCTAGGCCTCAAGGATCTGACTTGCAGTAGCGTATGTCACACGGTAGCCGCTTTCTGCTCGTATATACGTGCGGAGACCAATACTGCGTGTCCTCCGAGCAACTCCTTCTTGGCTTGCTCCCAAGTTCTCTCGTATATGCCGTAGATTTGTGGCTGGCATAGCAAGCCTCCTGTTATGCATTCCGCCTGGAGCAGGAGCGTGAACTCGTTGTGGCTCTATGACATTCGTTAGATTAGCTCCCAAACTGCGGTAATACCCTATCCAATAGGCTTCTCGCTCCCCTGCTTGATTACGATTTCCTATGTCGGCCTCAAGAACATCTAGAATCGGTACAAGGTTTTGTTGCTTTAAGCTCTTTATCCAATCATATCTTGCACCTTTCTTCTTGGCACTAAAGCTAAGAATATGCTGGGCATAACGCTGAAGTATGTATGAGCTTCGCCCTATATATCGCGTGCTGTTATCTCGCGGGTCGATAAGCCTGTAGATAGCATACTTCTGCTCGGCTGCTTGCATTGCTTCCATGTGCGGCTTTCTCAGTAGAGAGTTAGTCCTAGATCATCGAGCGTGACTTTTGGTTTACCTGCCTCAGTAAGCAGAACGTTGATTGCCTCAAGTATCTGCGTTGCTGTCTCGTAGGTGACACGCTTTCCGTTTTCTGCATTCTTTACTGTGCCAGTGCTTACAGACCGTGTTCGGCGTGCTAGGCCCTCCTGAGATACGCCTAAATCTTGACGTATCTGTTTCAATGGAGTGTCTGCCATAACTTTCATGGTCCGTCCTTTCTTACAGTTAGACGTTTACCTGTAAAGCATTGGCCGTAAATATTTAGCTGTAAAGCATTGTATCATGTAATTTTGGAAAAGTCAATGCTTTATGGATAACGTCTTATAGATAAGGATTTTAATCGTAAAGCCGTAATGCTGTCAAGCTTGACATGAAATGCTTTATCTCTATCTGGTTTCCCATCGATGTTGTAAAGGCGAAGATACCGTTACCAACGGATTTACACTCCTTAGTGGACTTGCTCCGATGTGAAACGTTAGAATCGCATTGAAATGCCAACTATTTATTCTTCTCATCCCACAAATCAAAAGCACCAATGTCCTCAACAGACTCTTTCAGAGGACATTGGTGAAAGGAATGAAATGTCCGGGTCGGTCTCCTATAAGAAGCGAAGGACGTTCTCTACGTAGAGGTCGATGAGATGGAAGGCATAGGGATAGACCGTGTACTGGTTCAGGCGCACAAATTGCACGCTCGTTGCCAGCAAGAGCGGTCGGATGTCGAAATTGTCGGCTCCCATGTAGACATCGAAGTGTCGGATAAGATGTGCCCTCGGCTGTTTCGGTTTCATCGACTGGGCTGAGCCAACCAGGTAACTGTAGTCGCCCTCGTCGTACCAGATGCCTTCATAGAGATGCAACTCTTTTGCCTTGTCGCTGGAAAACCATCCCATCTTTTGGTAGAGGCCCTTGATCTTCCCGCGCGTGTAATGCCCGTGCTTGTCGGGCCGGATATCGAGGATGCGGATGATCTCTTCCCAGAGTTCGCCCTGGGTGAGGTCGTGAAACGAGATCGCGGGATGCGTTTGCCCTATCTCGTCCAGGAAGGCATCGTACTGCTCCAGTTGCCGGTAGAAGGCCACGGATTCTCTTTCGCGGTTATTCTGTGGTTGGGCCTGCGGGTCCAGTAACCCGCGGGCCAGCAACTCTTCGGAGGAGAGGCTGGAAGCTGAACAGACCTCATCATAGTGGGGGAGGAGCTTGAGTACCTCGATGGGGAGTGCTGTCTCTACCGCCGCCTGGCGCTGGATGATCTCATCGTAGTCGTACAGGACGCGCTCATCCATGCCCTCTAGCTCGATGAAGAGTCCCTGGCCCACGATGACATTGTAGCTGGGCAACTCTTTTGCCTCTTCCTCTTCCCCGGTTTTTCGGTACTTGCGCAGCATTTTGCCGTGCATTTCATGCCAGTCTACTCCCAGTTGCCTCAGAAGCTGGTCACGTTGCTCTCGAGCCGCCGGGTCGCGCAGATCCAGAAAGCGGAGCCGATCTCCATCGAACCACAGGAGCGTCTCATAGGTTTCTGCGTTTGAGCGGCCTCTCCGGATGAAGACATGTTCTACGGGCGCCAGCGGGAGGGAGTTCCGGACGCTTTTTTCGTAGAGGATGACGCTCTTCAGGTATAGTTGCGAGAGCGCCATCTCGACCTTCTGTTGGAAATCCTCGTCGTCCGTCTTAGGAAGGGGATACTCAAGGTATTCCTGTGCCATCATCCCCTCGCCCTCGTTGGAGTTGACATCGATAGATTGTTTGGGTAGGTGTGGGAAGCGGGTATACAGATCGGTGTAGGGATCGACCTGGCCCGCGAGCACGCCCCCCTCGAGAAAGTCCTCTTTGTTGTGATCCTGGACGACGAGTACGGCTCTGTCCTGCGCCGCTGAAAGGTCCGTGATCGTGGTGAAAGTGAGGTCCGGCCACAGGTGCGCGAAGAGGTCCAGGTAGTCCTGTAGGGGGTGTTTCCGCACCAGGCGGTTGTCATACACACGGATAGCATTGAGGTTCGCCAATGGGAGCTGCACCTCCCGATCGGGCGGCAAAAACTCGGTGAACGTTCGCTCTTTCGTAGCGCAGGAGATGCCATACTGATCAAGATAGGCACTGAAGCCGCGGACGAAGTCGTACAGGATTTTTCCGACACTCGCCTCGATTCGCAGGAGGTCGTGGTACGCGAGGGTGGTGCGTTGCCCCTTTTGCGTGAAGATGGCGTAAACAGGTTCTTTGGACTGGAGGGCCTTTGTCACCTCCGCCCGTTTCAGGTGGAGAAAATATCTCCTTCCGTATTTGCTGCTCGCTTTGATGTTTGAGCCAAAGTAGGCGTAGGAGGGTCGGTCGGCGTTGTCAACCCGCCGGAACGGACGGGCGTGGCCGAGTACTTTGAACTCCTGCCGGGCATCCTCTGGCTCGTTTCGGATATCTCCTTTGAGTTCGATCTGCAGGCAGACGTGGATTTTCTTGACGCGGTCGTACCGGGCGTACACATAACAGAGGTCCTGGCCGATGAAACGCCCGACCCGCTGGCTGTTCACTCCGCGGAAGTAGGCGATGTGCAGCAGTTTGAGCAGGAGGTGCAGGCCGAGGTCGCTGAACGCGATCGCGCGCCAGAGGAAGTATCCCGGCTTGAGAAATGGGATGGCGATCTCCTGAACATCAGCGTCGCGTGGGTAGAGCACATAGACGACCCATTTGGGGACGCCGCCATCCAATCGGTCGTACTTGAAGGCCTTGTAGGGGTAGTCGAGTTGGTCCCGCAGGCTGTTGTGCATCTGCCCGTAGTCGTTCCTGTTCTGGCGCCAGCGCAGCTCTGCTGGTAGCTCGTATCGGATCAGTTTGAATGTGGCTTCCAGGCCCTCGAAGCCGACAGGCTTCTCGACAATCAGTGTGGTGGTTTTGACGGCTCGTTGCATCAGCGTTCTCCTTCTTCGAGATCGCTCGTAAGGTCTTGGCGGAAGTACTCGAATGCCTGGTGGTAGGCATTGGGGGCATGGCGTTGCAAAACTCCCTGGATGATGACGATGGCGGCGTCGGCGAAGTGGCTGACCGGGCCAAAATCGGCGTCATAATAGCCCAGGGGGCGTTCCTGGCTGCTCGCCAGATTGAGGTAGATGAGTTTTCCCTGCTCGCCGTGATAGGCGGCGATCTTCTCGAGTTTGGCTCGCGCATTCTGCCTGAAGTATTCCTCATTCAGCTTGGGGTGCCAGAGATCATCGCCAGCATCGGCGGAAAGCTGTTCCAGCGTGAGCTCGCTGTAGTACTTGCAGTCGATATAGTAGGGGCGACCGAAAATTTTTGTGTCGGCTACCTCAAAGAGCGCGTCCGGCGTTTCTTCCAGCTTGATCTCCTCATCGTGAAGCAAGGCCGCGATCGCCTCTTCGCCGGCAGCGCCGGCCAGGATGGCCTGGTAGCAGTAGGGCGTGAAGAACTGTCGGCTGAGGCGGTTGAAGGCCAGTTCGTACCCATGCCCCAGGAAGTAGTCGCAGATGACGCGGTTCTCGACGAGAACATCGTAGATGGCGTCCATGCGCCAGCGACGGGAGTCGGGCTGGGTCAGATGCGCGGGAATGATCTCATGCTGCGGCGTGAGGTGAAGTACTCCATTGACGGCGTACGGGGACTCCACGACGCACTTATATTCTCTGAGAATCTCGCTGCCAAAATCATGCTTGAGCGCCGCCTGCCGCAGTTTCTGCCACTGGTCTCGCGCATCGCGATCACCGCTGCCATTGCGCAGCCCTTCCAAACGAGTGAGCAACCGTCGAACAGAGGTCTCGCACTGCTCATTTCGCCCCTCGAGCCTGGCGTCCTTGCTGCGCTGCACGGCGTCCTCCCGCTGGGAGAGACTCTCGGAGACCAGCTCGAGGAGCTGCCGCAGGTTATTGGAGATCAGGGGTTCGCGTTCGGCCCGCAGTTGCGCGTACTTCGGGGAGCAGAAGGCCTGGAAGCGCTCATACACATCCTGACTGAGCAGGACGGTTTGGTCCGGCATCTCCGTCCAGATGCGTTCCACGCGACCGAGGGCCTGCATGAAGGTCGCCATGTGGTTAAACAGGGCATCTGTCGCCGTGCTCAGGTCGGTCTGGTAGCGTATATTCCATTCACTTGATGCGTTGAGCGTGCTGAGCGCTTGGCGGAAGCGACGTTCGTTGATGGCTTTCCCGGCGAAGAGTTTGGCTTGATACCAGATGTTCTCCTTGAGCGCGGCGATTCGTTCATCCCAGGGGAGTTCCGGGTCTGGCTTGCTGAAGTAGAAGTAGGGGGTCCCCAACAGGCTGATGTGGGTGAAGTCCTTTTCTTCCTTACTTCCCTCATACGGCTTGTATTGCAGGTTGACGCCGTTGCCAGCGGAGAGGTACTGGGTGACGACCACGACAGGCTTGCCTTGCCAGAAGAGATGGTCGAAGGTTTGCTGCGCTTCCGGGTTCTGGCGAACCATCGTCGCCACTTGCGCGTTATAGAAGACGACGATGAACGTCTTGCCTCGCAGGGCGATCTCGTAGGCGTCAAACCAGCGATTGCTCGCGCGTTTCGCCACCTCGAACAGGCCCCCATCTTGGGTGTGATACTGTTCGCGCTCGAAAATGAGTTTGATTTGCCGGAAGGTGTTGAGGAAGAGCAAGTGGGTGCTACTCTCGTCAGCGTGGCGGCACATCCAGAGGAGGGCGGCGAAAAACCGCTGCACGCGTCGCTTGAGATGGCCCGAGCGTGTGTCCTCACCGAAGTCCTCGTCGGTCGCGACCGCTGTGAGGAAGGCATCGAGACCGCACTGGTACTCGTCGCTGGTATCCAGGTCGTCCAGAATCGCCATGTTGATCCTGTTGTTCCGCGCAGCCGCTTTCAGGCGGTTGCGTTCGCGGATAATGTCTTTGTCGATCTCATCCTGGGGAATGACCTCCACTTGCTGGGCCAGCCAGTCGAGATTGAAATTATGCACATGCCGCGCAATATCGGCGGTCGCGGACAGGCCAAAGACAAGATTGTGTTCTGAGAGGGCGCGCAGGATCATCTCTGGGGTGAGGTACATGCCGTAGTGGCGGACCTCGACTTCTGCGCGGTCTGTTCGTTGCTGCAGATCTTCGATGTCATACAGACTGTAGCCCGAGTCGAGCAATGCGCCCAGCTGGGTGCGCTGCTCATGCTCGGATCGCGAGAACTGCGAGATGAGGGCCATCTGCTCGGGGAACACGGTGTCTTGAAAGCAGTGGCGCATCATTTCGCGGTAGGTGATCTCATCTTTTCCTCGTTCGAGTTCCTTGAAGAGCTGGAGGATGTGCGTGCTGGCGCGGCTCACTGTGTCAAACAACTGGAGCGCTGAAGGAAGGCTCTTTCCCGAAGGGTCGGCCTTCTCCGCTGTCAGGTCAAAGGAGCGCTTCGTGTGGTGCAGGTACAGGGATTCCGTGCTGATCGTGTGCCGGGTGCGAAAGATGGTGGGCGACATCTTGACACCCTCATGCCCATTCCGGGCATGCAGGAATTTTTGGGGCAGCGAACTGGTGAACTGGTTGACGTTCGGGAAGTCGATCGCGTTCCCTTTTCTTTGTTTATCGTGGAGTGCGTCGACGATCCCAATGATCCATTGAATCCGGTCGCGAACGCTCTGCGAAAGTGGATACGTTTCCAGAGGGAGTTTGTGGCGGGTCATGGCGCGGTAAAACAGCTCCACGAAGTGGAAGGGGTTGCTGATCTGGGGCGCGCGGCAGATCAAACCGACCAGGTCGTTTTCGAGGAAATCAAACTCATCCAGAAAGATGGTTTGTCCCCCGTCCTCATCCTGCAAGCGGGTGAGGTTGAGCGTCTGTCGGCCATCGAAGAAGCCATAGAAGGCTTTCTGCAAGGTCACGAGCAGTAATCGAACGTGGGGGCGCCGCTGGAAGGCGATATAGGGGAACAGCGATTGCACCACAGGGTGATCGGCCAATTGCTGGTAGGACGGGCTGCTCCCGCTCCTGTTATTTGCGGCAAGCAAGACCGCCTTGAACGCTGCGAGGACGAGAGCGGCTTGCTCATTGGCCTGGTCTTGCAGCAACTGTGGCAGTTGCGATATCTCCAACGACAGGAGTTCCTCGAGAGCCTTGCAGGCGCGTTTCACCGCTGGCAAGTCAACCCGCTTGAGTCGATACTTGTCGTTCCAGCGGCTCAGGTTGTCCAGAAAGATGTGCTGACCGAGCAAGTCGTAGAAAGCGTTCTGATGGATCTTGAGTGTATCGAGCACCACCTCCAGATCGCGGCGAAGCATCACGTAACATGCGGGGCTACCGGGGGGCTGCGCGGACTTCAGTTCCTGAGCCATCTCTTCGAGCAGTTGTTTGCGGTTTGCGCAATAGATGAACTTACGGCCCTGGTACGCCGGTAGGGTAATGAGTTTTCGGATGGCGCTCGTCTTGCCGAGACCTGTCCCTCCACCGACCAATTTGAAACCAACACCGTGATTTTGAATGGTGCGATCGTAGTAGTCAACGTAGTCAGGCATAATGATGATTCTCCTCCTGTGTGCCGTAAGAGGTACACATCGCGTGGCTTTGCATACTGTCATTTCAGAGCATGCTGTCATTCAGATAGAAGGGCGATAGCGTTGGTTGTGCAGGATCGCTCCTGGATCTTGAGACAGTAGCTGGGAAAGCATATGTTTTGTGGAGGTCTAAGCGGGTTTCCCCAGGTCAGAACCTCTCGTGGTGATGTTACATAGGTTCGTCTTTTATCGTCTCTAAAGCCTCCTGCCACCGGGGGTAGAGCGGATGATGAACAGAGGGTGCATATCCGGTGCCTTGGTGTATATTCTGTAGTGCGGCTCGCAGTGCGCGAGAGGGCGGTCGATTGCGCTCAACCCAATGTTGAATGAGGATGGGCGTCGAGACAATCTGTATGTCTGGAAGATGCTGGAGAAACAACCCCGTGGTGGCCGGGCCATCTACACCGATAGCCCGCCTCCTCTGCAGCGCCAAGGCAGCAGTAGTCGCCTCTGCGTCTCCCTCCAATACAGCAGCGAGATTAATCATCTTCGCTTCCTCAGCTTCAGAGGTGAGGGATGCCACGACGAGTAAACCGGCGTTCAGGACCGGCTGAAGATCAATGTGTTCCGCGACGAGCCCTTCCCCTTCCTGGTTCTCACGAAAAATCCGAAGTGGCTGCTCTTGATAAGCAATGCGTGCTATCATGGTAGGAATAGGGAGTGCTCCCAAAATAGCCACCATACATCCTGATGCGTAGATGTTCCTCAGACAACACGCGTTGAGAATCACCCCATCCCGGGAGAAGACGATACTCCTTGTCACACGGCCCTCCTAGCTCTCTGTGGCTCTCCCTGGGTCATCTCCATTGAGACTTCGCTCGGCTCCGTCGCCGAGCTGATCCTGTAATTCCTGGACGATCCGACTGGCCTCCAACCGATCAACGTTGAGCAAACGAGCGAAACGCCCCTCGCCGATCAACCCCCGTGTCAGTGCCTCAAGAGCAAGGTATTGGTAGCGCATAGGAAATGGCTGGGCCCGCGCCGGAATATCCCCCTGATTAAGCCGCTGCTGCAGATCTCCCACCTTCAGGCCGCGCGCCTGCAGGCCTTCCCACGTTCCGGTCGGAAGTAAATTCATGTCTTCGAGACGCAGTGTGAGGGCTTCCATTGACACGCCATAGTAATGAGCCAGCGTTCCAAGATCGGTGAGCGTTCTTTTCTCTTTGATGCGCCGCAGGTCGTCAAAGCGTTTTGCCAGGCTACTGGTAGGCATTAAGAAGTAGCGGGCAAAGGCCTCGGCAAACCGCTCGCTCTCTGGACGCCGCCGGTAGCTCTCCTCGTAACACGCATCTGATTGGAAACGGTTTACGAGGAAGTGGCAGTAGCCGTGTGCTAATGACCAGCGCCTGCGTCCCTCCTGATGCAGACTATTCACCACAAGACACCCTCCGATCTGGTCCGTGTACATGTACATCTCACAGAAAGACGTGGGTTGGAGCGGCAGGTAGAAAATGCGTAGCCCGACATCTTGCTCAAGAACGTCGCGCAGGATCGGGAGTGGCCCGTCGCCAAGCCCAAGGCGGTGACGCTCCTCAATGGCGACCCCTTCAGCGGCCTGCTCTGCCCTCAGCCCGGCGACTGAGTACTGTGGTGGATACCGACGAACGAGCGGTGTCTCGAGCAACTCTTCCAGCTCAAGATAGTCCTGGCAATATTGCTCGACGCTGGCCACATAAGAAGCAATTTTCTCCACCTCCTCCTCGCTCTGCCCAGCAGGACCGCGAAACTGAGGCCGCGGAAATGCATCGATCACGGGATGAGGTCGAACAAAATCACTGACCTGGCGACCGTAAGCATGGGCTAACTTGATCAACTCACCGGGTTTAATCCTCCGCTCACCCTTCTCAATAGCGACAAGCGTCGTACGCGCCGTTTCAATAATTTTTGCCGCGTCTTCCTGAGTGAGCCCCCTTCTCTTGCGAGCTTTCTGAAGGTCATCGCCCAGCACACGCGGATCGATGATGTCAAGGACGCTCTGATCCATCTTCTGTCTCCTCTCACAGTCTCTGCATTTCGATTGGATTTTCTGTAAAACCGCGATGGAGCACCTGATACACGTGCTCATCCCATTCGCTCACGTAACATGCATACAGCTGTACCAGGCGATCCATCAGCTCGTCTCTCGAGAGTATCTTTTTCTCAGCCATTTCATCGACAATCTCTAGCAGTTGCGGGGCATATCCAGATAAGCTCTCCCAGGGATTCTCTGTGGCAAGGCAGGAGCGCAGGGAAGCAACTTGCGCTTCCATTGCTCGCAGTTGGTCGCTATCAGAAATGCGCCTCTTCTGCCCAGAGCGGGGTGGGGTTGTCATACTATACGACGTTGGATCTTCCTCCATGGACAACACAGCGATTGCTTGCCTCCGAAGCAGGCAGGATGAGCAGCGGCCGCATTGTTGTGGCCGATCTCGCAGGTAACGATCGCAGGTGAACGTGGACAATACCAGCCGTTCAAAGGCTGCGGAGGTGGTTAAAGGAGCACACATCTGGGCTTTCGTTTTGAACAAAAAAGGCTCCTGGCAAGTAAAAGGCGAACCAAAAAGATGGGAGATGAATTCGCCCATGCGAATGAGAGAAACAGGGTAAACAGAGAGTGAATGATCAAGACCTACCTCGGCCTGGGTGAAAGGGAGGTTGATTGCCCCGATCCCATTTTCATAGACAGAGAGCGCCTGCAGACCTTCCAGCATTGCACAAACAGCTCCCAGGAGCAGGAAGACAAAGCCGCGAGAACGTTGGAGCGAATGCTTGCGCATCTCTTTTGTCTCACCAAGCCAGAGAGGCAGTTGTACCAGTGTGGTC
>WNFC01008306.1_pt2 | contig 13399 bp, 17 predicted proteins | sample 5400541 | NCBI WGS metagenome assembly WNFC01 (sample SAMN13153342, study PRJNA577476) | soil metagenome | isolation source: 120 cm saprolite under Douglas fir tree site 2 hole 2 replicate 1 | place: USA:California | collected 2015-04-18
ATCATGGCTCCCGCGCCTCCGACGCCACCTCCAGAGTCCCGCAAGGTGCTCGCCAACTCGGCCACGCTCGGCCATCTCGGCCTGTTCAACCAGCGCCTGCAGCAGCACAACAAACCGGTTGAGTGGGTCTTCGACGATACCATCACAGAGAGTACCAAAGCCACGCCTTTCTGGGCTGCTAGGGCCCTCGTAGACGGCGATTGCTGGGGAATTGGCCGCGGCAACACCAAGAAGGCCGCCAAGAACGAGGCCGCCAAGCAGGGTCTCAAGCGTTTGGGATTTGAGGGGGTGCGTTCAATGCCTGCCATGGGCACTACATTCGGACACTGACGTGCAAAGTACAGGACTACTAGCTTGCGTCTTCAGACCCGCGCCGGAAGGTGCCGGTGAACCCGTCTTGCTCCTGTGTGGAGACCCAAGCTTGTATGTTCTCTATAACCGCGTATGACCCACCATATTACCGCATCTTCGAATGTCTCTTTTCTTTGTAACCCAGAATGTAGCAACAAGGATACGATAACTATCTATACAACCCTGGGGGAAGGGGGGGGCGACTATATCAAACACTTTCTGAATCATCTCTCGGGACCATTCTCTCAGGCCTCACGGCTTATCATCAATAAAAATACGATCTACATCCGTCCACGCATCCTTACCACCTTGTTTGTACGACTTTTCCCGCTCTACCCAATATGCAACATCCTCGCCGATGTGCAGTGGGGACCACACCCGCTCGCCAGTATCGCCGTCCGTCTCCGCTGAGAACCACAGCGGGCGATGCGGTGACAGACGACCTTCCTCGCGTGCCTTGCGTATGGCCCGTTGCATTTCTTCTTGACTTGTTTTGAGCGTATTCGCATGCTCGTACCGTCCTAGTTCAAACGCGCGCTGGTCTGGGCGCAGGCGACAGTCCGTTGGCGGGAGGTAGGGCTGCAGAGTGTCCTCGGGAAGGTCATTCAGCGAGATTGCGAACGGCGTCAAATTGAATGGCGCGGTGGGCTTTTCGGAATTACGCCATAGAAGTATATATTCAGACGTCGGCGAAGGTGAATTTGGCCCGCGAACAGCCTGATCTGGGTCCAACGTCCCTGAGCCGGTGCCCACTGATCGCATGATGAGCTGGCTATTCCACCGGCCCGCGATCTCATACGCGACATTGCCCTCGGCATCTGCGACATAGCCCGAGATTTCGAATGCGTCTTTTCCGCGCCAGCCTCTTGGTTTGAACGTGAGCACGCACTGGTCTTTTGTGCGGTGATTAGTGACCTTGTGGGATAAAAACTCAATGCATGGCACAAGTTGAAATGTCAGATGAACATACAACCATATCACCATAATGGTCGATCGTCGGTGATCCCAGAATGAAGCCAGAAATATTCGTGGTAACCTTTTTCCAGCTGTAATGCTCGACCGCCCGTTCATATCTCAGATGCGCCTTTTTGTACTTTGGATATGTGGGTCCCCATTCAGTAGGAAGGAGCATGTCAACATTCGCCACGCCTGTTGGGCGAATCTCGAAAGATTTGCCGGTAAACTTGTTCTGGGCGTCAACCTACAAGAGAAAGTCACTAATCACTAATCATTCACGATGGTGATGAGTGGAGCGTTCCTCGCCATAGTATCTCCATCTGGGCCCCTCAGCCCAACAAGCCGATATTGGAGGATGATGGCTCACTTGCTCCGAGAAATAACGGTACTCTCTGTCCAGCCGAACGTATTCGAACGTCTCGCACTACAGACTTCGAGATTAAGATGATAGAAGAACGAAGAGGATGAACCTTACAAGCATGGGGTTGAAAGGCTTCGCAATGCGACCGATCGTCGACGAGTAATTCGACATCGCGAATGCCGCCACAAAGGCTATACGACGTAAGGGGTCACGCTCTCCGAAGGCTGCATCAACTGGAAGAGACGCGGTCTACGTCATTCCAAGTGGGCAAAGGGTCAAAAAGGTTCGCTCACGACACTCCGAAAATTCCATGTCTTCCGCCTGGAACAGTCGGTCTCAGCGTTACGGTATCCAAGATCTGAGATGGGGTTCATACCATGCGCTGCAGCATGCTGGTGGGTTCGTTGAAGAATACCGGAAAGCTTATCTTCGTCGGAGGAGAGGTTCTGAGGGTCCGGCGAGTGCCTCGTTCACGACCAGGTTCGGTATGGCGTTTGATTCTATCGCGTCAAAGAATTCATCTTCTTCGTCCGTGTCAACGGCTTCGTCCTCGCTCGACCGAGTAATACCCGGTATTCCAACAGAGGTTGGCCGCTGCATGGACATACGACGGACAACAGAGGGAGTGGATAGAGCGCGAGTGAGGGCCACACCTAAACTCCCGCTGGCTCCTGTAGAGTCAGGCGAAGACCGTCGTTGTCCCGTCAAAGGGATCGGGATCGCTGTATCCGGAGTATGTTCTTGAAGCCCGAGTTCGACCTCTTCCATGGGAGGTGACAACGGAAGTGCGGATGGCCGCGCCTTAACCGTCCCAAAGCCCTCCCCACCGGAAGTACTTGAATCGATGCGAGTATGTCTTCGCGAATGCCTACGGAGCTCGCGCTCTAGGGCCTCCCCCTCTTGAACAACCGATTGCAAGCTCTGCTCCCAAACTGTCTGACGTTGCTGTTCACGCGCAAGCCGAGTTCTCCACCAATCATCGCGGTCTTTAACCATGTGAAGGTACTCGTCCAACATGCTCTGCACTGTCCCAAGAGATTCCCTGAAGGCACCATTCAACTCGACGGAGCGAGTGACGGTGGTAGAGGGGGACGACAGGTCGGACAGAAGCTGCATCGTGAGTTCAAGCTGAGCGGCCGTAGAATTTCCATGTAGTTCGAAGGAGGCTTCATGAGGGGGAAAATTGGTGTCGTAAATGCGGTCTGTGCTGTCGTTTCCCGAAGATGCATCATTCTGCTCGTTGATTTCCCGTTCTCGTGGGGAGGTGTCCCTTCGAACGGGAATTTCGCCGCCTTCATCGTCTGTGGGTAACAGAGAGCTGCTGACCGACTCGGTATCTCGATCTCTCCTTGGGACAGAGAGCACCGAGTTAATAGTGCCTCGAATAGAATATCGCGAAATGGATGACGCGTCACTTTCGCAGGGCTTGCAGTTTTGTTTCGCGTGTCCAATAGCCCTGGATATAGATTGCGTCCACCGAGAGGCTTCGACAGGGTGGTTGGCCTTCATGTACCATTTTTGGACACTTGTACGTCCCCGGGAAGGGATAGAATGGACTTCAAAACGCAACTTCTCACCGCCCGATGGAGGACGCAAAACTGCGGTTTTCATCGAGATGGAACCACGACTCGCTATTTGTTCGTCCTCCTGGTGACGATAATCTGATGTTTTCAGTGAATGAAAGGATGTCGTTCAAAAGAAACACAACGGCGTACAGGACAGGACTCCATCCTTGAGTACAAACCAGCGCGTGCTATATCCCCGAGCAACGTTCGTATATTTGTTAAGGTGACCTTTCAGCGTTGGAGGACCAGATATAGGGGCGTCATTTAAAAGCGTAGAATCGTTGTTCGCGACTGCAACAGAATGAACACAAGGGAAAGACAAGATAGACTGAGGATTGTACTCACATTGTCGCAAAAAAACGCGAATGTTGTCGTCTTTGCCGGCAATCTCCTGCACAGCGCGACCTTTGCGATCTCGAATGAATACGTCCGCCCCAGCACGTACAGCCAACTCGATGAGTCTTAAATCCTTTCGTTTAGTGGCCTCGTGGAGTAAGGTTGTGCCGGAAGTATCGTCAAGGCAAGAGAGGTCGATTAACCTCGCGCGGGGGGAGGATAGGAGAGCAATGAGCATCTGCGATGGTGGGTCACTGCGCGGAGACAGAATGTAAGTGCGTAGTAGAGATCTATAAGATGCAGTTAGAAGCGATCGAGAATCTGAATACGAAGAGCTATAGCGTGAGCAAAAAGAATGCGGGTTAGGAGAAGATGGGGAAAGACATACCATTTATGACGGACAGAACGTCCTTGCCTCTAGCAACATCTACGCATGTCTTCCCGTTGCTGTCCCGCAGGGTGTCGTCAATACCCTCTTGTTCGAGAAGTAAGTTTACGACATCAGCGCGACCAAGCGAGGCGGCCAGGTGGAGTGCGGTTGTTCCCGAAGCTGGGGGGTGAACAGCATTCGGTGAGATAGACCTGTGGGAGAGCAGAAGCGAGACTGTTTCGACTATGGAAGAAGGATGAGGAGAGGGGAGACAGCACTGAGCGTAGGGGCGCACCGGATGCACAACGGATAGCCAAGTGAAGAGCGGCAGCGCCAAGGTCAGTCTCGCTCTCGCCCTCACGGGTTGTATTGCGACCTTTGGCAAGTCCAGCCAGAAATGGGTGTATGAGTGCAGGGTCACCTAAAATTGGGTATTTTGATTTACGTTGCCGATGGGAAAAAGAAGGGTAGGAAGAATTATTTACCAGTTCGGAGAGCAGAGAGGAGTTTGACTTGAGTGAGCGGCTCTGATGTTTGCCCATTAAGACGCTACATTGAATGATGACATGTACGATGAGAGGAGTACCTGAGGATAATCTACTTGTACTGGAAGAAGAAGAAGTTGATGTTGAGGTTGAGAGAGACATGATGTTCTTGTTCTTGAGGATGCGAGTACGAGTGCGCGTACTCCTGACTGCGGATGCGCATACAAATGGAGACGCGGGATGGCAATTTACAATATGATATGATGTCATTCCCCGTCCCTCCCACCTCGTCTATCCTCCAACTCCAACATTCGCCCAATGCGATCTACAGGTGGCGCGCCCCACACCATCGTCTTTGCCTCTGGGTCCAACAATCCAGGAAAATTTCTGTCGAGCAGCGCAAGCAGTCCCTGAGCCTTGACCTCCTTTCCGCGGATCACACTTGCATTTGGCGGAGCCGTCGCCGTAGGCGAGGTCGCTTCTACGCTCCGTTCGACCCTCACTCCGGCCCTCGCCATTGCACGTGCTTCTTCGTCTACGTCGTCAAAATTATCCTGCTTGACGGCACTCATCGAGTATAACCACACTCCGACAACAAATGAGCCGATGGTAAGCCCAGTGAGCATATTTTTCACCCGGTAGGGTTCCCGTGCTCGCGTCAATCCTGTGGACATCTGGGGTATAGCCCTAGTGAACGCGTACGGAGAAATAGCTTGAGATACACTTACGTAGCCACCTGGGCGGTAGCTTCTTGCTGCGTTCCTTCGATCGATATACTGCGAGTCACTCATGGAGAAGGAAAGAAAGTTCCTCAGAGGGAACGTCTCTGGGGTTGTAAAGGTTGTGCGATTAGCTGTGTGACGGATGACGGACCGGTTTATGAGGGCGTGAGAATGAATTGTACATCTCACATCCGACAAGGGTCAGTCGTAGACGCCCCGATTCCAGGTCATTAATGCACGATGCATAGTCGAGACGCAGCAAGCAAGCGTGATTGTTCAAGCTCAAGAACGCAGAGCTCAAATCTCATAGTATCAGAATATGATTATCCACTCATTCACTGTTCACTGGACAAACTAACACTAACGCTACTGCAACACCGCTCAATGCCTCCCCTATCGTGGGATAGATACTTTCAGTGAGACCAAGGGATGCCGCATGTATAATTCACACACCTTGACGAGTGAGTATGCACTGTAGGCGATTCCACAAACGCCAAGCGCAAATCCGGTCTTGTAAACACCTGGCACCCCGTTAATCATATTTCTGTGTATAAAAGAGGCCCATGGATACCGAGATAGAAGCGTGAGCGGGGAGGGCGGTAGTAAATTGGCTTGTGGGAGTGCTGCAATGAACAGACCTGGTGAATATAAACACGGGAAGGAACCAACGAATCAAACGAACCTGATACACCCTCTGCCTTTCGGGAACCAGATTTTTTTCTGCAAAATAATAAGTTTTACGCCGGGTTCGTTCGTCAAAAGCGAAGACGAACTGTAAATGAGAGCGTCAAGCATTGTTCACGATCTGGGGGTTGGTCTGCGGTGTAGAAAGTGGGACTGGCGGTCGGCGACACTTGACACTTGGCGGGGGCGGCAACTCCCGACGCTGACTTCGGAATGGTCCCGGCCGTTGACCCCGAGACCCGACGTGGTTATGTCCACCGAGCGCGTCCGCGTCAAGGTATGCACATCCCTCTCCACATCACGTCTCTCTTATATCGTTCTCTTTTTTAGGGCCTTTCTATCTACAGACCCATCATATATGGGAACACTGCCGTCATTCTGACCCCCGAAGAACGTGAGGCCCACGCCTCGCATGAACACACCCATCGTTGGACCGTCGCCGTCCGTAGCGCTGCATCCGCAGAGGACTCGGACATCGTCGGGGGGGCCGATGACCTCGGTTACTTTATTCGCCGCGTGACTTTCAAGCTCCACGAAACATACCCGAACCCTTCACGGAGTGAGTGGTAGCGTTTACCCCCCTTTCCAACGCTACGGTCAGCTTCACGTCAGTCGTGCAGACATCGACAAGCCTCCGTTTGAAGTCACGGAAACGGGGTGCGCTCGCAGCCATTTCTTTCCTTTCGTCTTTTCGACTGCTGACCGTGGTCTATCGGATAGATGGGGTGAGTTTGAGATTCAAATAAGAATCACCTTCATCCAGGAGGCCGCGGAGAAGCCTATAATGCTGTACCACCACCTCAAATTGCATCCCTGGACGGCATCTGGGGCGGACATGGATGTGCCCCCGCCCGCCGAGGTTGCCGCCCAGCTCGGGCCCGTCCATTCTTGGCAATACGATGAGATCGTCTTCACCGACCCCTTCCAGCAATTTCTCAACATACTCACCGCGCATCCGCCCACGCCCCTCCACAAAGCTCGTCGCCGACCAGTCCCGTTCCATACCGCAAACCCCGGATCCCTCGAGGCAAGCAAGGGAGGTGTGCCCGAATTCACCGCAGTGATGGAGAAGGATGAAATCCAGCGCTTAGAAGACGCAAAGAAGTTGGTTATCGCGGAGCAAGAAAAGCTCCGCGCCAGTGTCAATGAAAAAGAAAAGGAACTAGAGGGGCTCAAAAGGGATCTGGGCGAGGCATGAGATCTGGTCACTAAAACCCTTGTATAATGTGTATATTCAATTACAGCTCGTCTGCATCGCTCCTACTTTTTTGCTGTCCACTGGTATGACGACAGGTGACCCATCAGAGCCGCTTCACTGCCAGGGTGCCCAACCGGGATACATTTTCCCCTGAAAATGTCAGAATGTCAGAAACAATATAGATCAGCTGAAGCAGGCCACGACTTGCAAGATTTGCATTGTCCGTCGCTTCTTGGATGAGCATCTGCACGAGATTGCTTGTCGATACTTCTTTCTCGACCCGATCTTTGCTGGTTCTGTGGATTCCTCTCAGCTTCTTTTCGATAGAACTCAGGGCGGTCTTGGCGAGCATGCGCAAGTCGATTTGAGATCTATTGTGAGAATGTCGCCGATTCACTTGTCGCTCCTGGATAAATGCATGAATGTGAGCTTGTTAAAACAGACTTGATCTGAGCTTACAATTTTGCGCTTCTCGTCCTCCCATTCGACTAGTGGATCGTGAATGAACGGGTCCAGCACAGTCATCAATGTGTCTTTGTTCTCCCGCAACAAGCCCATCGTAATCTCGCAAGCAATGCGGAAGACCCCTGGGGTTAATCGTAAGCAGTACGACGCGTATGCTTAAAGCGCTCAGGCTAACCTTCTGCCCCAGTTATGCCAAAACCGTCCAGCATGTTCTGCGTGAGTCTGAATGGCACCCGCTCCGGGACTTCTAGCGTCTTTCCCTGCCTCTGGTGAGCATCAAAGCCACCCGCGTACGAAGGAGATTACCTTCTCAAACAGGCAGTTGAAGTCGACATGAACAACACTTCCAGTATTAGAGTCCAGCAAGATGTTCTCGCAATGCCTATCCCCGAGTCTACAATGTGCAATTTAGAATTGTGACCGTCGAGTAGTCAGTGGCCTCGTACCCCAAGATAAAGCCAATCATGGACATGACAGCCGCACTCCTGGTATACACAAGGCGACTGGCAAGCCACGTCGACGGCTCTGGGAAGGTTTCTAGAAGCCATTCGTGGAACACTGGAGAAAACCTGCAAATCTTGAGGTCAATAACGTCCAGCATGCGGGTTTATAGAGTTTACATCGGCAGGATTTCTGTCGCAAATATCTTGCCAGCCTCGTTATCGCCTGCCCTCCTAATCCTTTCAAATATGGCTTGCATCTCCGCATTCTGTTACTGTGGCGTAAGATTGTCGTTCTATTACTTGGATACTGACATACCCAGCCCCTTTGGCCCCTTGCGTCGTATAAGGGAAGGAGAACATAGCGCATGGCTATCGTGTCTGGAACCCACTGAATGAAGCCGCACTCCTCATTGAGGGTGACGATGCCATAAGTGCGTATATCTGTGGGGTGTAGAGTCATGAGCGGTCATGTCGTAGCGTGCCATATGAGACATACGGAGTTTGCGTCGGCGAGAGTCAGAATTCATGTTGAGGATTTTGTTGATGATAGAATTAAAATCCATGAGCCTGGCATCCTTTCTCAGGTCGTCCTTTGGCTTGCCTAAAAACGCGTATCTTTGGCCATCGCTACCATGAATGGTGACTTTTCGAGGTTTTGCAAGAGACCTCATGATATCGATGTCATCTGAGAAATCTGTAATATTCGGTTTATCTTAGAAACCCTGCGATAATGCAATAGAGGAAGAACGGATTACGATCGAAAGTCGGAAGATTCAGGGGGAACGGCTGATGATGGGAGTTTATAGTTGAAGATGTCGGAGGAAGCGTAGCTGTCAACGACTCTTGGAGGGGCACAATCAACGGGGATGGCATCAGCTTCGCCAGTTGTGGTATGTCCCTTTTCATCGAAAGTGTGGTTCGCGCATCAGGACCAGCATTCCTGGGGGGATCGGGAGCTGGAAAATCACAAAGGGCGAGAAGCCCATTTACCATGGCAAGAGAGGCATTGATGAGGCCTGGAACATGTGTCGATTGAGTGACGCATGAGCTCTGTTCAAATAAGCACACATGGAACACAGAAGTATGTACGAAAACCGACCTTGAGCCTCTCAAGAATAGCCTTTCCTCGCGATGCCCTAATTTCATTGCGCGATTTCACGACAGATGCGAACAACCAGAGGGTCTGCTGAGGAAACTCTTTGATCACACTTGATATGAGATGCGCCAAGACTTCGGAGACTGGTGGGTACTCATGACCAACACGAGAAGCAATTTGGGGAAACGAGGTGTACCACTGGGTGCAGATTAGATAAAGGTAGTAGACGTTGGTTCAGCTGCTGACCTTGAAAGCTGGCACACCACTAATGGCACGGGAAATTTCAGTGGTGATCTTTGTATAGCATTCGTCCGAGCGGACAAGGGGATCTTCTCCCATATCCAACCAGATAGTCAAAAGACGCGGAACTGTTTGATATATAAACTTGTTCCCGTACTTCATCGCCTTCGTGAAGCAACGTACGGTCGACAGCCGCATCCGTAATCCACTACTCATCGTGAGAACAAGTAGACAGGATATCATGATGTACGTACCGAATCTTGGGATCGGTCGGAGGTATGCTGTCGAAACAACGGTCTTGGTACTTCCCATAATAAAACATTCCACTTTCCCATCTGTTGTAACGTTAGAGCGGGTGAAAGTCCCTAGTAATGGGACCAACTTTTGCCACAGTTCCGTTGCTTGGTGGAAGACCTTGTGTACCTCTGACATTTCGTAGCGCTCTGACTCCTCCATCCAGCGGGCCCTAAGGAGCTCGGCCTAGTGCCGCAATGTAAGCCAGGGATACCGCACCGAAACATCGGACTCACTTTAGCTTTCAACGGCTTCAGCTCACCTCCTTCGGTAAGATCGATCACCTCTGCATCCACCGAGTGATCGTGGCTGCGGGTGGTCTGCAGGTAGTGCTCCAATTCTTGCAGGGCACGCAGCGGCTCGCCAGTTGCTCTAATCAGCCTCACTTTTTGCATCAGTGAGAACGCAGTGCGTGACTCCTGGGCTTGCAATATAGCGCTGTATGCTGTCTGCCAATGCCCGGCTTTTCGTGCTATCTTTGCGGTGACTAGCCAAGAGCGACCGAGTTCTCCAGAAAGAACACCGAAGCGCCGTCGGCTAACAAATGCGTCAGATCTATTCTAGAATAGCTTCGGCTAACTGCAAGGACCAACCTGATGCCATACGCCGTTCTGCGCAAACTCAAGATCGGCTCCCTCGTCCTGAATGAAGGTAACGTCGAGTTCAAGCGGACGTCCAAAATTTTGGTCAGTTCATCTTGAGCGTCGCTACGGCGGGATCTACCCGTTTGTATTTGTTTAGAGGAGAATCGATGGATCAATTCCACTTCATGAACCAGGTGAAGATCCAGGACCGCTTCGTACGTGTGTCTGTATTCTCTACCACCAGTTGCCACAATAGGATTACCCAGGGCCATACGCGCCCGAGAAAGCGCATGGGCGATATTATTTGAGTCTCCTTCGCGAATAGCGAGAAGAAGACGGGCCATGATAGCAGGTGGCGTTGATACGTCAGATCCATCCACCAAGCCATGAACGTCGTTCCAGTCTCCAATTATCCAGGCACTCTCGACTTCGAATCCGAGGAGCGATGGCTTCCAGTCGGGGTTGCGAGTAAGTACACCTTTGACATGTGTTCGTAACGTATCTGCTCACATGTCAGCTAAAAGCCGTGGCAAATGTACCAGGATACTCACCGTAGTGGCCTAAATTGCGCAAGCAACGCAACAGACCGATATGATAATCTAAGTTGTCCGGAGATTGCTGCAGGCGGAGCTCCCAGCAACTCTGGGCTGAGGTCCATCTTCCAGTGCTTTCATGCTGACGTATTTGATACTCCAGACTAGGGGAGAGAATGAGAGTCGAGATGCCCTCCATGCCATCCGGTTCGTCCAGATTACAATATATCTCGTGGAGTCGCTCGTAGCAAGATTGGATCTCCACGCTGTTCGCGTTACGTTCTTGAAGAGAAGCAAGATGGCGCTCGAAGCTCATCAACGACCTAGCATATGCTTTACATTGAAAGGCCGCTTTCGCCATGAGGTCTTGGTTGATGCTTGACAATACTGAATCGATCCTTGTGAGTTGCTCGCTGGCACCAGGACGGCTCCCTCGAGCACGCTTTGCCTCGTTCTTCTTGTCGCCTAGATCCCTTCGTGTAAGGCGCGCCCATTTGCTAAGATGATCCAGTAACATAAAGACGACCTGGAAAGCGAATTCATGAGCGAAGACCTTGTAAGACGGGATGACTATACTTGAGCGCTCAGCAACTTCTTGTCTTCTGAAGAGGGAGACCTCTCGTTCACCTGATCCTGAAGGACTGCGAGTATTTCGGACCGAATACCCCCAAATTTCCCTTCCTTGCCGGACACAAGGGTGTGCAGAACCAAATGCGGTAGTAAATTTTGTGCCACGCCGACATCCTTATTCCGAACGACAGACCGAAATGGCTGGAAAACCTTTTGAGCTTCTCCGTTAGCCTCAGAGATTAGCCAGGTGGTCCATTGTTGAAGCCATTCCCGGTAGGTCCCGTATTGAGGATATATGGGAAGTTCGAAAGTAGGCAGAGGTTTCTCTTTCATCGTGTAGCGGCTCTCGAGCAGGGGGGTAATGATCTCCAGTACATGTTTCGGTAGAGTGTCCCATCGTGTTCGGGCTTTGAGCGAAGCCGAAGTGGTAAACCTACCAGAAGACATAAGAGATACATTGAATTGGCAAAACTTGAGCAATTCTTGGATAGCGTATGCCAAGTTGGTTTGGTATCCCATGTCACTGGTGGATCGGAATGCGCTTACAAGAACATCCCTGATGAGGTGCATAGCGAAGAGAATTGACTCGTCCTCATCAGCGAAGTCTCTGAGGACAATGGGCCTCGAGTCGCCCATGCCGAAGTCAAGTCGATCTGGATCAAGGGCACCAATCGCGCCGATGCATTCGAAAGCCACCAAGCGGACCTCCTCCATCCCGTCGACATCCCGGGCCGCCACAGAAGACAAGATCCGGAGAGTGCGACCGATAAGAGCGTCAAAGAAGTCCCCAGAAGCGAGACATTGGAAGAAATTCCTCTGTTCATCAAGAAGCGACCTGACCTCTTTTAAAGCCTGGAGTGTCACTGTCAAGCTATCGCTGGAGACGCGCTCCAACAATCTGTAAAGCCTATCCTCGACGGTCCAGCCTCGACGTATGGTGTGTAACCTAGTTTGTACGTCTGAGAGCTCTCGTATGGGCGACACATCAACGACGTCATCAAGACCCTCAGTGTCAACATCTTGTCCAATTTTTAAGACCAGATAGCGCATAATGTTACCAGCGACGCCTCGACCATAAGGAGATAGCGATCGCCAATATGAGACCAATGATGCGCTAGTCGGTCCTGCGTGTGACAAAGCGTCTCTATGGTCCAGAGTCCTGAGGAAGGTGAACCAGCCGTCAAGCGTAACATCTGACAACTCGAGGACGCCAAGTGTCACTTGGAGGGTGGCCATTATCTACCATTACTGGGAATGAGGAATCTTGTCGATATGACTTTCAACGTGTCACATACCTGAGGTGCGACGATACATATTTCCGCCCCAACATGGCTTATTAAGGCACCCAAGCCACGTAAAGTCTGCTGTTTAGATGCCATTGTTTCTCTTCCCTGCACCCCTTGTAATTTATCGACAAGGTATGAGATGAGACCTAGGATATGGGATTTTAAGAATTTTCCAACGCCATCTGAGGCGGGCATTTTTTTCCGGCCCTTGGAAGAGGGAAGGATGCTCTCAAGCCTACTTAAAGCCCGTATGGCCTGGTCCCGTATCACCGACCTGCTGATGCGAACGCAGCAAGGGATACGTACCTCTTGAACTTTCTTGGACTCCTCAGACCCGAGCATGAAGACGAACGTGCCTAACAATTCAATAATACAGCTTCGGGCCAAGGTCTGGGCATTTATACTACCCCCGCTAGGTGTCGGCATGAGTCGCAGGATAAAGTCAAGCGCTCTGTCCGTTTGCACTTGGTCGGGGAGGAGGAAAACTTGAATAAGGATATCCTTTGAGAAATCTAAAAAGAGAGCTGATGGCGTGAAGCCCAGGTTCTGGGCAATCTTCTCTATCATGACCTTGTCACGGTTTGCAAATAGCGAGGGGAGTGTGTGAAGCAGAGTTCCCGATATGAACTCGGACGGTTCTTGCGAAACAAGGCGACAAGTTTCTAGAAGCAATGCCGGCTGGTGAGGCCAGTGAGCAATAAGATAACGAGCAATTTCTCCAATGTAAGGATCGAGTAGTTTATAAGGTGTCCTTCCGTAGAATCTTGCCAGCGACAACAGCTATAGCTCTAGTGATCAGCCGATAGCGCTGTGATGAAGATGTTTGGTTTGCGCCTACTTGCATATATGCGATACCTTT
>WNFC01011131.1_pt1 | contig 13399 bp, 9 predicted proteins | sample 5400541 | NCBI WGS metagenome assembly WNFC01 (sample SAMN13153342, study PRJNA577476) | soil metagenome | isolation source: 120 cm saprolite under Douglas fir tree site 2 hole 2 replicate 1 | place: USA:California | collected 2015-04-18
GATATTCGGCGATCGCCAGGGTATCCCAGACCTTGCGCCCCTCATGGATCAGGCAGGGCACCAGGATCGAGGACGAGCGCAGCAAAAGCTCGGCCCGCACGCCGGGATCGTCCGGCGACTCGATCGCCTCGTCGAAATCGACCCCCGACCATGTGGCGAGCAGCCAGCCGCGCAGCGACCAAGAGGAATAGTTCTTGCTACTGATGACGAGGGTGGCTTCGGCCATTCGGCAATCCTCTTGCGCTTGTCGTGCGATCCAACTGCAATATGCTGCGAGTCCCGAACCGCTCTACCATTCGGTGGCAACCGAAAAGGCTCCGTGCTGTACCAGGCCTATCAGAATTTCGTCGGCATGATGCTGCCGCTGCAGATTGCCGCGGCCGCGACCGCGCGTCAGCTTTATCCGTCCTGGCCGGGCATTGATCCCGGCCTGCTGCGCTATATAGCCGCAGGGTGCGAGCTTCTGGCGCAGGCGCAACTGACGCATCACCGTCCGCCGTTTGGCATCGACAAGATCACAATCGGCGGTCGCAGCGTCGCGGTCCGCGAAGAGACGGTGACGACGCTGCCGTTCTGCACCCTCCTCCACTTCGCGAAGGAGGTGCCGGTGGCGCAGCCGCGCGTTCTCCTGGTTGCGCCGCTGTCCGGCCATTTCGCGACGTTGCTGCGCGGCACAATCCGCACGATGCTCGCCGACCATGACGTCTATGTGACCGACTGGCACAACGCGCGCGATGTCGATTTGGCGGAGGGCGAGTTCGGCTTTGACGATTTCATCGACTACGTCATCGGATTTCTCGAGGAGATCGGCCCGGGGACCCACGTCGTCGCGGTCTGTCAGCCGGCGGTCGCCGTGCTCGCCGCGGTCGCGATCATGGCGGCCACCGGCAACGCGGCGCAGCCCTCCAGCATGACCTTGATGGCGGGGCCGATCGACACCCGTCTCAATCCGACCGAGGTCAACCGATTGGCGACCGCCCATCCGATCGAATGGTTCGAATCTAATCTGATCAGCCGCGTGCCGCCCTGCCATCCCGGCGCCTATCGCCGCGTCTATCCCGGGTTCCTGCAGATCAGCGCGTTCATGCTGATGAATTTCGACCGCCATGTCCGCGCCCATGCCGACCATTTCAGCAGCCTCGTCGCCGAGGACAACGCCAAGGCCGCGCTGCACCGCACCTTCTACGATGAATATTTCGCGGTGATGGACCTGCCCGCCGCCTTCTATCTCGAGACGGTGAGCAAGATCTTCCAAGAGCAGGAGCTGGCGCGCGGCACGCTGGTGTCGCGCGGCCGTCCGGTCGACCCCGGCGCGATCCGCGGCACCGCGCTGATGACCGTCGAGGGCGAAAACGACGACATCTGCGCGGTCGGCCAGACACTTGCGGCGCAGGAGCTGTGCACCGGGCTGCACCCGTTGAAGAAGCGCCATCATTTGCAGACCGGGGTCGGCCATTACGGGGTGTTCAGCGGGCGGCGCTGGCAGGCCGAAATCTATCCGCGCGTCCGCGAGCTGATCTGGACCAGCAAATGACCCGGTGCGGCGGCACGATCCACCCCCGAATTTCCCCGTGGCCGGGCTTGACCCGGCCATCCACGTCTTCCCACTGCCGCGATGTCGCCGAAAAAAGACGTGGGTGGCCGGGTCAAGCCCGGCCACGGGGCTGGATTCACTGTAAACAAGGCGTTTCAACTGGACAAAAACGCGCCCTAGCCGCTGTTACGCAGACCGGCGGCGATGCCGTTGATCGTCAAATGGATGCCGGCAACGACATCGTCAGCCATGTCGCCGGCGCGATAGCGCTTCAGGAGCTCGATCTGCATGTGGTTGAGCGGGTCGAGATAGGGAAAGCGGTTGCGGATCGAGCGGGCCAATAGCGGGTTGCTCTCGAGGAGGCTCGCCTGGCCGGTGACCGCCAGTAATGCCTCGATCGTGGTCTGCCGCTCGCCGCGCAGGCGGGCAAAGATCGCATCGCGCAGACCCTCATCGCTGACCAGCTCGGCATAGCGCGAGGCGATGCCGATATCGCTCTTCGCCAGCACCATGTCCATGTTCGAGAGCAGCGAGCCGAAGAACGGCCATTCGCGGTACATCGCCTGCAGCAGGGCCATGCCGCCTTGCGGATGCGCCGCCAGAAATCGCTCGACGGCCGTGCCGAATCCATACCAGCCGGGCAGCATCAGCCGGCATTGCGCCCAGCTGAACACCCAGGGGATCGCGCGCAAATCCTCGATCCGCGACGATGGCTTGCGCGAGGCCGGGCGGCTGCCGATGTTGAGGCTCGCGATTTCCCCGATCACCGTCGATTGGCGGAAATAGTCGGCAAACCCCGCCGTCTCGCTGACCAGCGCGCGATACGCCTCATAGGCGTGACCGGAGAGCTCGTCCATCGCATCGAGATAGGCCGGGCGCGGCGCCGCTTCGGCCGGTTGCAGCAGGGTTGCCTCCAGCGTCGCGGCGAAGAGGATTTCGAGGTTGCGGCGGCCGATCGCCGGGTTCGAATATTTGCTGGCGATGACCTCGCCCTGCTCGGTGATGCGGATCGCGCCCTGCACGGCGCCGCCAGGCTGCGCGAGGATCGCCTGGTAGCTCGGCCCGCCGCCGCGGCCGACCGAGCCGCCGCGGCCGTGGAACAGGCGCAACTTGACCCCGTGGCGGCGGAACACCTCGATCAGCGCGATCTCGGCTTTGTAGAGCTCCCAGCCCGAGGTCAGGAACCCGCCATCCTTGTTGCTGTCGGAATAGCCGAGCATCACCTCCTGGGCGCGGCCGCGGCTGTCGAGCAGCTTGGCGTATTCCGGCACCGCGAATAGCTGGTCCATGATATGGCCGCAGCTGCGCAGATCGGCGATCGTCTCGAACAGCGGGACGATGTCGATCGACAGCGCCCCATCGCGCGACCGCAGCATTCCGGCTTCCTTGAGCAACAACGCGACATCGAGGATGTGCGAGACGCTGGCGGTCTGCGAGATCACGTAATGGGGGATCGCGGCGGCGCCGTAGCGGCGCTGCGCCTCGGCCGCGGCGTCGACGATCGCCAGCTCGGACGCGGTCTGCGCGGAATAGTCCAGGAAGCGCGAGGCGAGCGGCCGCGGGGTCCGCAACTCCGTCCGCAAGAGCTCGATACGCTGGTGTTCGGCGAGGTCGGCATAGCCGGTCGGCAGCACGCTGTCGAACAGCTCGGCGACGCTTTGCCGATGCACCTCGGAACTCTGGCGCAGATCGAGCGAGGCCAGATGAAACCCGAACACCTCGACCGCCCGGCGCAGGCGCCGCAACCGGCCGCGCGCCAGGGCGCGCGAGCCGTTCGCCTCGAGCGAGCGATGCACGATGTCGAGGTCGGCGCCGAGCTTCTCGGGCGTTTCATAGGGCGCGACCTCGCCCGGCGGCTTGTCGGCAAGCTGAGACGCCGTCGCCGCAACCCGTGCGTGGATGCCGGAGATTGCGCGCCGATAGGGCTCGTCGGCGCGGAACGGCGAGTGGTCCGGGGAGCGGTCGGCGAGATCGCGCAACGCATTGGAGACCGCAACCAGCCGGCTGTCGAGCGACAGCTCGGTGCCGAGCAGGCGCAGCTCGTCGAGATGAAGGGGTTGCCGTCGCGGTCGCCGCCAATCCAGCTACCCATGCGCAGAAACGACGGGAGCCTCTCTTCGCCGCCCGCAGCGAACTCGGCGAGCGAATCCTCGAGATCGCCATAGAGACGCGGCAGCTCGCGCAGGAACGTGTACTCGTAATAGGCGAGGCCGTTGGCGACCTCGTCGATGACGCGCAGCCGGGTGCGGCGCAATAGGCTGGTCTGCCATAGGATCAGGACGGCGCGCCGTAGCCCCTCCTCGTTGGCCGCCAGCTCCTCGGGCGTCAGATCGGGGCGGTCGCGCTCGGCCAGGAGGTGCGCGACCTCCATCTCGCGGTCGATCATGCTCTTGCGCCGCACCTCGGTCGGATGCGCGGTCAATACCGGGCTAATCGCGGCGGTCTTGAGGAAAGCACGGAGGCGATCACCGGTGATGCCGGCGTCGCGGGCGCGCCCCAGCGCCTGCGCCATCGAGCCGTCGCGCGGCGGCGACCCGGCGATCGCATGGGCCCGAGTCCGGCGGATCCGGTGCTGGTCCTCGGCGATGTTGGCGAGGTGCGAGAAATAGCCGAAGGCGCGGATGATCTGGCTCGCCTCGGCGCGCGACAACCCGTCCATGATCTCGCCGAGCTCGCGCCGCGCGGCTTCGTCCTCGTCGCGGCGGAACCGTATCGAGGTCTGGCGGATCTCTTCGATGATGTCGAAGACCCGCTCGCCCTGCTGCTCGCGCACGGTGTCGCCAAGAACCCGACCGAGCAGCCGGGTGTCCTCGCGCAGCGGCCGATCCTTGTCGCGATCAGGCGCTACCGGCATGGCCCTCCCTCCCTCTGTGACGCTATTCGGCTTCGGCGGCGACCTCGTCGTCGGCGATGATCGGTACGTATTGCCCTTGCAGGCTGAGGCCAAGGCAAATCAGCGCGACGATCAGGTAGCCGAGTGCAACCGGCGCCGAATTGCCGATGCCGAGCGCGGTCCCGTTGATGAACCCGAAAAACGCCAGCACCGCACCCGCGCCGGCATAGATCGCCGCGCGCTCGAACCGGCGGTCGATAATAAACGCGGCGATTGCGCCGAGGATCAACCCGGCGAGAACGGCGCCGCCGCCGAGCAGCTCCATCCCGCGATAGACGACGCCGGTGCCGGCGAGCTTGGCCATCCCGACCTGCTCCGCCGAGGTTCCCGCCGCGCCGAGCGCCCCATCGATCTGGGTCTGACACCACGCGGCGATATTGGGCAAGAGCGCGAGCACCACCGCCGGGGCATGCCGCGACGGTACCGCCTGGAACGCTTGCGCCCCGATGACGAGGCCGATGAACAAGAGGATCGGTAGGATCGCCACCAGAGGGATCACCGCCAAGAGAAGCGCGGTCAGACCGAGAAAACACACCACCCCGATCACCACGCCGGTCGCCAGCGAATAGCCGATCCGGCCGCCCACCGCCTTCCAGCCAGGGTGCCCGATATAGACCGCCGGCGGGAACGGGCTGCCCAGTATCGCGCCGACAATCGCGCCGATGCCGTCGGCCAGGAGAATGTGGCGCAAATTATAGTCGTCGCCCGCTGCGGCTGCGCTTTCGACGTTGTTCATCCCCTCGGTGAAATTGTAGATCCCGAGCGGGATCGCGGTGACCAGGAGCGGGCCAATATCGCCCATCGCCTTCATGAAATCGCCGGTCGGATAGGGCAGATGCAGGCCGAATTGGCCGAACGCCGCGCCGACCGCCGCCGGCTCCATCAGCATGTCGAGATGGAAGAGCCGCGCCAGCCAGGCGAGGAGAGTGCCGACAACGACCGCGGCGAGCCCGCCCGGCAACCCATAGGGCAGCCGCACCCCGGCCGTCCAGCTGACCAGCACGATCGCAAACGACATCAGGAACAGCCACGGCTCTTCCCAGCCGAGAAACGCCGGGCGCATCGAGATGAACGCGATCGAGATCCCGGCCAGCGTCCCGAGCATGGCGGCGCGCGGGGTGAAGCGGCGGATCGTCGGGCCGACAAAGGCGCCCAGCAGGACGATGATCCCGATGACCAGGCACCACACCAGCCCCGACTGCCACGCCAGCACCGGGTCCTTGGTCTTCAGATAGACCGGCAGCATGATCAGAAAGACGACGATGAACATGTGCGGCACGCTCGGCCCATAGGGCATCGCCGTCACATCGCTGCGGTGCTCGCGCTGGCCCAGCCGCCAGGCCAGATACGCGTAATAGAGATTGCCGAGCGGCAGGGCGATGCCGAGGGCCGGGAGGATGCGGCCATAGACAATGTCGCCGGGCATCTGGACGACGCCGAGGCACAGCCCGCTCAGCACGATGACATTGAGGAGGACATTCGTGAACAGGCCGAAAAACCCGTTCCAGTCGCCCGGAACCCACCAGCGCGGACCCTCCGCCATGCGGCCGGCAGCGGCGATGCTCATAATGTCCCCCTCTGGCTAAACGAGCGCGGCGATGACGGCATCCGACCGGCCGACCCAGCCGAAGATCCCGCCCTGCGCCTTGATCATCCGCAGCCCCATCTCCTGGAATTCGGGGAAGTAGGAGCCGACGCAATCCTCCAGCACCAGGCAGTCGAAGCCGCGGTCATTGGCTTCGCGCACCGAGGTGTTGACGCAGACTTCGGTCGTGACGCCGCAGACGATCAGCTGCTTGACGCCGCGATGCTTAAGGATTGTGTCGAGGTCGGTCGCGTAAAACGCCCCCTTGCCCGGCTTGTCGATCACCGGTTCGCCCTTTTGCGGATAGAGCTCAGGGATGATGTCGTGGCCGGGCTCGCCGCGCACCAGGAGCCGCCCCATCGCGCCAGAATCGCCGATCGCCAGCGACGGCTTCCCGCGCACCTTCTTGGCCGGCGCCAGATCGGCGAGGTCGGGGCGATGGCCTTCGCGCGTGTGGATCACCGGTAGCCCAACGGTGCGCGCCGCATCGAGCAGGCGCCCGATCGGCGCAATCGTCCGGCGCAAGAGGCTGACATCGTTGCCCAGGCTTTCGCCAAACCCGCCGGGTTCGAGGAAGTCGCGCTGCATGTCGATGATCAACAGCGCCGCCGCGGCCGGGTCGAAGGCGAATTCATAGGGCTCGGCATCGATCAGCGGCATCGGGCTCTCCTGCGGCGACAAGGCGCGCGGGGTATGGCCAAGCAAAAGATCGGCCAACCCCGCAGGATCAGAAATTCAGGCCGAACCCGCAGAGCCCGACGACGACATCGCGATGCCCCGGTCCCGTCCCTGCCGTGCCGATCAGGGTCTGCGCCAATAGCAAGCGATTATTGATCAGGTGGTAGTATTGGACACCGAAATGGATGTTCCAGTTGCCGTATTGTTTCGGCACGATATCAAGCGGCCAGGTGCTCGTGAGCCCGGTGGAAACCAGCCCGACATTGCCCCCTCCCCCCCAAAAATCCGACGGCCCGACAGACACCCAGCTCGGCGCGGTCAGCGTCGCCGGGGCGTTGTAGGGGTGCAGGTCGAGGGTCGGGACGGCGCCGAACTCGACATAGAACGTGCCGGCCCCCTTCCCGGTGACGACGACGGAGGGTCCGGCGAACTCGTAGAACAGCTTGGTGTAGGGATGCAGCGAGATCGGCGCGAGGAATCCGCTATCGTCGAACTTCAGGGTGAACTCGAGATTGTGCTCGGCGGCGAAATTACCGGGCGGGCTGAGAAACGCCACGTAGCTCAGGTCCAGCTCCCAGATCTTGTAGAACTCGAAATTGGCGCCGACGAACCAGTCGAATTCGTTCCAAGCACCTACCGTCTTGCCATTTCCGGCGGAATCGATGTCGTTCCAGATGCCGGCGACCAGCGAGACGTCATCAAGCGGAGAGACCGGATTGTGGTAGGTGTTCAGAACAAGGCCGTTGAGGATTTGCGTCGTAAACCGGTCGTGGCTGACCAAGAGGCCGCGCGGGGTGATGTAGTCGTTCTTGACGGTGAGATCGTTGAAGCCGTGGATCGCCAGCGGTGGGTCGGCCTGGGCGAGCGCGGCACCGGAGATTGCGAAAAGACAGGATAGGGATAAGAGGACAAGCCGCAAGCGCATGGAGGGGCCCCATCGTTTGAAGGTGCGGCGAGTTCCTCCATTCAGTTGAACTTGTGTTCAGCTTTGTACGCTAAAGGGCAAATGGCGTGCCAAACCCGGTTCGGGCATCGCTTGCGCAGGCCTGCGCCGAACTTCACCAACATCAGAACCGCATTGCTTGGTCCCGGTCGGCTTAATCTTAGGCGTATGGGCTGAATTCGGGCACCGACCAAGTGGGTCGGGGCCGAAGGCGGGGGCTGGCGACGATCACCGAGGCGACGGCTGCGACTGCAGCCATGCGATAAATCGCGCAGTTTGCGGGTCCGTGCGCTGACCCACCAAGGTGACGACAGCGATCTTGTCGCCCTTCGTCTCGTAAATGCACCAAACGATGACACGGTCGACGCCGGATCCCTCGAAGCGGTTCTTCGCTTCGACGCGGCGCTCCAACTCCTTCTGGATCGCCGCTTTGCCAACACATGGGGGCCAGCATAGGCCTCCGTATTGGACGATCGCGTCATCGCTGTACAAGGCGAGTGCCGCGGCCGCGTCGCCGCGGCTTTCGGCTGCCAGATCTCGCTGCGCCAGCGATGCCGGATCATCCTTGGCCGGCGCCGGCGTCGACACGGCAAGGGCAAGCATGGACGCCAACACGGTTACGGAAAAGACCGGCCTATTCATCGTACGCGCTCAGCCGAAGGTGAATGTGTAGGCACGGAGGCCGGGGGTCGGAATTGAGATCCGCATCACGTGCTCCGCCGAGGCGCCCCCATCAAAGAGGGTATAGAGTCGCCCATCGTAAATCGTTGCAGGCGGCTGGCTGCGGCCATCCACCGTTATACCCAAAGTGTTCGGCGCATCGCTGCCGGCGACCAGGTGCACCTTGGCGGCACGGAAGCGCAATGCGATCTCCCCGGCGCCCTCCGACAAGATTGCGCTCTCGTCGGCGAGGGTCCAACTGCCGCCCAGGCCGAAGCGGTTGAGCGGCAGCGTGGCCGGTAGCGAGAAGACCCGACGGCCCGCACGCAGCGTCCCCGCAGCCGCCAGGTTCTGCACTCGCGCGAGGCCGAGATACATCTCCGGTGAGCCAATGCCGCTCAGGTCCGGGTCGGGTTCCGAGACCGCCGGTCCGGGCGCGCCGGTCAGGCTCCGTATTGCATTTTCCAGCCCGGCATAGTCGCCTTCGCCGATGTGCTCCAGCACGACCCGCCCGGACCGATCGACCAGCCTCTTCGACGGCCAATAATGGTTCCGCCACGCCCGCCACGTGGCATAGTCGTTGTCCTGCGCGACCGGATAGGCGATGCCGAACCGCTTAATCGCGGCCTCGACGCCTTCACGCTGGTGCTCGAAGCTGAACTCCGGGGTGTGAACCCCCACGATAACCAAGCCGCCGCCATGGTAGGCATCATGCCACCGCTTGAGATAGGGCAGAGTCCGTTGCCAGTTGCTGCAGGTGTGCGTCCAGAAATCGATCAGCACAACCTGGCCGCGCAACCCGGCCATGGTCAGCGGCGGCGACCCGAGCCAGGCCGAGATCCCTGCAAACTCCGGAGCCGGCCCGCGGTCTGCGAGCTGTAGCGCGTGGGCGCGCCTGCACGGCCACGCACTAGCAAGGCCCACCGCCATCGCCGCCACCAGAACGTTGCGCCGTGTAGCCAAGGGATGGGTCATAAACGCCCCCGTTTTCAAGCGGTCGAGCGTGGAGGAGATGATTGTAAAGTAGAAGGCGCGCCCCCTTCAACGCAACCGTACATGGCACGCACTTCGCCCCGCAACTAGATTTGCCGACTACGGGCCGGCGCATCGATAGGACGAAACTTAGGCGTATGGGTTGAATTCAGGCACCCGCTTGGGACCGCTTCCGTCCCGTGGGCCTTCAGCCCACGGACTTGATCCGTGAGCGCATGCGGGCCGGAGGCCCGCGGTCCGGCAGTCAGCGCCGCTCCTGCCGGCTCGTCTGCCACGCGCGCCAGCCGCCAAATTCGCTGATCTCGCGGGCGCCGGCGACGGCATAGGCTTCGCACAGAAAGCCGGTCACCGCACCGCCGTCTTCGAGGGCGATCGTGCCGAGGCCGAGCGGCGGCGCGACGCCGGCGAGAAGAGCGCCGATGGCGGCGACCGGCACATCCCATATCTCGGCCTCGATCGCGCTGCCTGCTCCGGGGTCGCGGACCAGCCCCGGCCGCTTGCCGTCGGCGAGCGCGTAGAGCCGGTAATCGGCAGCGGTGCGGACCGCCCGGCGCAGCCGCGCGCCGAGCGCCAGCAATTCGCCGTTGAGCTTCTGTCCCGACAAATGCGCGCCAACGACCGCGATCGGCAGATAGGGGTAAGGGACCGGCGCCGGCGTCACATCGATCGGCGGCAACTCCGCCCCGGTGGCGCCCAGCTCCAGCCCGCCTTGCCGCTGAAACGCGGCGCCGATTGCGGCCAGCAGCGGATCGTGGAAGGCCGGCGCGAGCAGACACACCCCGGCCGGCAGACCGTCCGACTGAAATCCGTTCGGCAGCGCGATCGCCGACAAATCGAGCAAATTTGCGAAATTGGTGTAATGGCCGAGCGTGGCATTGAGCGCGAGCGGATCGGCCTCGACCTCCGCGATGCGGTAGATCGTCCCGGCAGTCGGCACCAGCAGCAAATCGATGCAGCGCCACACCGGCGCGATCTGCTGCACGAGCGCGGCGAGCCGCTCCTGGCCCCGAAAGACCTCGGCCGCGGGCAGCCCGTCGCTCCTCTCCACCACAATTCGGGTCACCGGATGCAGGATGTCGCGGCGGCCGGCGATCGCGGCATCGATCGCCGTCCGCCGCTCGGCCAACCACGGCCCGCCATAGACCAGCCCGGCCGCCTCGGCGAACGGGGCGAAATCAACCTCGACAATGTCGCCGCCGAGCGCGGCGAGCCGGGCGATCGCCGCGTCGAACAACCGTGCCGCGTCCAAATTGCCGAAGAATTCGCGCTGGCCCGGCCGCGGCACCCCGACGGCAAAGCGCGCCGGCATCGCGCCATAGGCGCCAAACCCGGCGGGCATCGCGCGCGAATAGGGGTCCTCTGCGTCGAAGCCGAGCGCGCAGTCGAAGACAACCGCCGCATCGGCGACGGTCAGCGCGAAGATCGAGACGCAATCGAGCGAATTGCAGGCCGGAACGACGCCGCGCGTGCCGAGGAGGCCGCGCGTCGGCTTCAACCCGACGATGTTGTTGAACGCGGCGGGAACCCGCCCGGAGCCGGCGGTATCGGTGCCGAGGGCGAAACTCGCCAGCCCGGCCGCGACCGCGACCGCCGAGCCTGAGCTCGATCCGCCAGGGATGTAGGCCGGGTCGAACGGGTTGCGCGGCACTCCATAGGGCGAACGCACGCCGACGAGGCCAGTGGCGAACTGGTCGAGATTGGTCTTGCCGAGGAACAGCGCGCCGGCCCGGCGCAGCCGGTCGACGACCGGCGCCGACGCTTTTGCCACATAGGCGAATTCAGGACAGCCCGCGGTGGTCGGCGACCCCGCGACTTCGATGTTGTCCTTGACCGCGAACGGCACGCCGTAAAGCGGCAGGGCGCCAGTGCCCTCGGCGGCGGCGCGCCGCTCCAGCGCCGCGGCCTCGTCGAGCAGCTTCTCGTCCGGTACTCGCGAGATCCACACCGCATCATCGCCGCGCCGTTCCACCCGCGAAATCACCTCACGGACGATCGCAACCGGGGTCGCCTCGCCGCTCGAATAGGCGCAGTGCAGCGTATGAAAATCGAGACTGAGAGGCATACCGATCCCGCTTCTCCCCCGGCCCGCCGACACCTCTAGCGAAGATGCAAGAGCGCCGCCACCGCCGATCTGCCAGCACCGAGCAAATTCCGATCATGTTGGCGCCGCACGCCGTGCCCGCTCGCCGGCATCCAATCTGCCCATAATTTGTGCGCCGCCGCCCTCCCGACGCTCGACATCCGCGGTATCCCTCGCGTTCTGGGCTGGCATGGGTGTTGCGTCTATCCCTAGACGGCGGCACGGCCGCCGCGAGCGGGGGAGTGCGGCGGCATGCGGCGGCGCGAATTCTTGAAGGCCACGGCAGCGACGACCGCCGCCGCGGTCACGGCTCCCTATGTTCGCCCGGCCTGGGCTGAGGGCCGCAACGATACGCTGCTGACCCTCTCTGAAAGCGGACCCAACAACCTCGACATCATGGGGGTCGGCACCAACCGCCCGGGATACGAGGCGTCGTGGAATACCCACGATCGCCTGGTCACCTTCGGCTCGAAGCCGGATGCCAACGGCGTCGACCACTACGACTACACCAAGATCGAGCCGGAACTCGCCGAATCGTGGGATTTGCGCGACATGTCGGCGATTTTCACGTTGCGCCAGGGCGCCAAGTTTCACGACGGCACGCCAGTCACCGCGCAGGACGTCAAATGGTCGTTTGACCGCGCGGTGACGGTCGGCGGCTTTCCGACGTTCCAGATGCGTGCGGGCTCGCTCGAAAAGCCCGAGCAGTTCGTCGCGGTCGACGACCGGACCTTCCGGATCGATTTCCTGCGCCGCGACAAGTTCACCCTGCCGGATATCGGCGTGCCGGTGCCGGTGGTGATCAATTCGGCGCTCGCCAAGTCGCATGCCAGCGACAAGGACCCGTGGGCAATGGAGTGGCTCAAGACCAACGAGGCCGGCGGCGGCGCCTTTCGCATCGAGCGCTGGAACCCGGGGCAGGAGGTGATCTATCAGCGCTTCGACGACTGGCGGTCGGGGCCGGCGCCGAAGATCCAGCGGGTGATCTGGCGCATGGTCCCCTCGGCCGGCAACCGCCGGGCGCTGATCGAGCGCGGCGATGCCGACATCTCGTTCGACCTGCCGCCGAAAGACGTCGCCGAGCTCGCCGAGGCGAAAAAGCTCGCGGTCATCGGAACGCCGATCGAGAACGCGATCATCTATATCGGCATGAACGTCAAGATGGCGCCGTTCGACAACGTCAAGGTGCGCCAGGCCGTCGCCTACGCGATCCCCTACCAGAAGATCATGGACGCGGTGATGTTCGGGCGCGGCAGGCCGATGTTCGGGGGCCCGGCCGCGGTGAAGACAGCCAATTGGCCGCAGCCGACGCCCTATGTCACCGATATGGCCCGGGCGAAGGCGCTGCTTGCCGAGGCCGGGCACCCCGACGGGTTCGAGACGACGCTGTCGTTCGACCTCGGCTTTGCCGTGATCAACGAGCCGCTCTGCGTGCTGGTGCAGGAGAGCCTCAATCAGATCGGCATCAAGGTCACGCTCAACAAGATTCCCGGCGCCAACTGGCGGTCGGAATTCTCGAAGAAGACGTTGCCGTTCCTGGCCAACGCGTTTGGCGGCTGGCTCAACTTTCCCGATTATTTCTTTTATTGGACGTATCATGGGCAGAACGCGATCTTCAACACGATGTCGTATCAGAACCCGGCGATGGACAAGCTGATCGACGCCGCCCGATTTGAAACCGACCCCGAGAAATACCGCGACGAGGTCGAGGGCTTTATCAAGATCGCCTTCGACGAGGTGCCCCGCATCCCGGTCTTCCAGCCTTCGCTCGAGGTCGCGATGCAGAAGAACATCGCCGGCTACCGCTACTGGTTCCACCGCCAGCTCGACTACCGACAACTGTCGAAGACATAAATGTCCGACCGATCCCCGGAGAGGGTTCGAGCAGGTCTTCCCGCCGGTGCCGGCCCCTCACCCCGGTCCTGACCGGGTAGATAGGTAACACCGTAGACCGGCGACATGGGTAACAGGTCGACTATCGGGCGGGGAGGATCTCGCCGATGGGAAAACCGGGGGCCCGTGCGGTGGATAAG
>WNFC01005958.1_pt1 | contig 13398 bp, 6 predicted proteins | sample 5400541 | NCBI WGS metagenome assembly WNFC01 (sample SAMN13153342, study PRJNA577476) | soil metagenome | isolation source: 120 cm saprolite under Douglas fir tree site 2 hole 2 replicate 1 | place: USA:California | collected 2015-04-18
ACAAACAGAACGCGCAGAACGTGAACGTGATGTTTCATGGTGGAATCCTCTTTACTGGTTTACTGGAACGTTTAAAGAACAGTTGGACTGCTGCTAACGGCCGTCGACGCCAATCGCGGGAAGGCCGCCAATTCTATTAGGGCTGGTCTCACAATGAAAACTAAAAGAACTTATCACTTCGATAAACAGCCTTGATGGACGCCTGAGTCGCGCTCCGCTGTGACAATGACTTTTTCAGAATAATGGATCAGGTCTTCCATTTTTTCGTAGGGACACGCCTTCGCTTCTCGGCCGGCGGCCTCAATCAGCGCGGTGAAATTTGCCCAAACACACCACTTGAACTCAGGTTTATCGTGCTCGAAATGCCTGAGCCGCATAAAAACTCTTGACCAGAAAATTTCAGGCAATATACTTGCGTGCAAATTTTGTGCAACGCAGTCTGATAATGGATTTGACGCGCTAAGGCGGACTGCTTACTTGTTCGAACTCGCCATTTTTAGTTAGCAGAAAACTTTGAATCCTTGAAGTGGTTTTTCGGGATCGCTAGGAGTCTACGCTCACTCAGGAGGATCGCACCAATGTTAAAGCCAGCAAACTTGATCGGTTCGCTTTTAGTTCTCTTGGTTATCTGCGCTTCGGCGGCGCTGGGACAGACCGGCACATCAGGCATCACCGGAACCGTTCGAGACGTCAATGGCGCCGTTGTCCCGAACGCCACAGTGACAGCGAAGAACGAAGCCACCAACGTCGCGCAAAACCAAAACACGACCGACGCCGGCCTGTTTGCGTTTACCTCGCTGCCGGTTGGTAATTACACGATCTCTGTCGAGAAGTCCGGATTCAAAACTTTTAGGAAAACCGGCAACGCGCTGGAGGTCGGCACGCCGCTGACCGTCGACGCGACCATGGAAGTTGGCCAGGTTTCCGAGACCGTGACAGTTACGGGTGGAACCGAACAACTGCAAACGGCAAATGCCACGATCGGAAATGTGGTTGAGCAGAAAGCGATCGAAGCTCTCCCGCTCAATGGGCGCAATCCGCTGACGCTGTTGCTGCTCGAACCGGGGGTGGTGCAAAGATCCGCTGGCGGCGCCGGCTCTGGCGTGCACGTGAACGGCGCGCGCGACCGCGCCTACAACGTGACGATTGACGGCATCGAAGCGAACGAATCATCAGTGCCTAACCCGGTCAGCAATCTCTATCGCCTCACTCCTGATAACGTACAGGAGTACAAGGTCACGACCAACAATGCGACCGCCGAGGAAGGCCGAAACAGCGGTGCGTCGATTTCTGTTGCCACGCGAAGCGGAACAAGCGAATACCACGGCACCGGCTACTTATTTCTTCGCAATGAGGGCTTTAACTCTAGTGAGTTCTTCGCCAATGCGCAGAAGACGCCGAAGCCTTTGATCAGGATGTTCCAACCTGGCTTTGAGATGGGAGGCCCAATTCGGAAAAACAAGACCTTCTTTTTTGGCAGCTACCAACAAAACCGCATCGACTTCACGCAGCCGATCGATCAAACGTTTGGCATACCAATCGTTCTAACCCCTGAAGCACGCGCCGGAGTCTTCCGTTACTTCGTTCCCGATCCAAGTAATCCGCTCGTCGTGGGAACGACCACTATCACACGGAATAATGCGCTGCTCGTCAATCCTGCTACAGGCGTGCCAATCGTGCCGCTCTGTAGCGCCACGGTCACGGTTCGCTGCATTCGTACTTACGATACTCGTCCCGGTGCCGGTAATAACACGCTGGCGAAACCCCTCGACACTGTAGTGGCAGGGATTATGGCGCCCTACCCTTTACCAAACAACTTTACGTCTGGTGACGGCCTTAACACCGCCGCGTTTTTGTGGAATCCGCCGACCGCGGTGCGGGGACCAGCCATCGCTGCTCGCATCGATCACAATTTCAATGCTAACAACAGCGTGTTCGGTCGCTATCTCTTTTCCGACTACAACACTCTGAAAGGCGATCCACTAAATGGCAGGCCCCAGGTGTTTCCCGGTTATCCGCCGCAGGGTGAAGTTTTCCGGCGCACTTCTAATTTGGCACTCAGCTATCGCCGGGTTATCTCGCCGCGCGTAGTCAATGAGCTAACTGCCGGATATGCTAGGTTTGGTTTCATTTTCACTCAGGGCGAGGCCAATCCTAAATGGCCGGACGTGCCGCCGTTCGACTTTGCCAACCTCAGCGAGCCATATATTAATACACCGCGAACGGCACGTTGGGTCACTACGCCGCAGTTACTTGACAACCTTAGTATCGTCCGTGGCGCGCACGTTTTTCGCGGCGGAATCAACGTGCGCTTCTACCGGCACGTCGATCAGCGCGGCCAGCCTGGTGGTATTAACGTGACGCCTTCAGTGACCTTCTCCGGCAGTACACGGCCAGCGTTTATTACCGGCTCGGGTGCCAGCCTAGTCGTCAACTCCGGTTTCCTGGCGGCATCAGGCATTAATTCGACCGATGCCACAAATCTGAGTGCTTACATAAATAACCTCTACGGCTTGCCGGCTTCAATGACGCAGGTCTTTATTTCGAACCTTACCCAGGACACATTCCTGCCATTCAAAACCGGCAATAGCGTTACGTTGTATGCCGAGAAGCACAACCTGGATCAATACAACTTTTACTTTCAGGATGAATGGAAGGTTCGCCCGAATCTGACTTTGAATTACGGCGCGCGCTGGGAATTTAATCCGCCTGCCAACACTTCGCCACAAGCCAACGTGTTCGTCGCCAGTACGCCGATTACTGGCACGCCATTACCGGCAACCCCGGTGCTCAATGCGTCTGGTGCAGTAAGTTTTGTCCCGGCGAAACACTGGTACGAAGGCAGTTTCAACGGTGCAATTGGACCACGCTTCGGCTTGGCTTGGAGCCCGGATTTCAAATCGGGTCTTATGCATCGTCTGTTCGGCGGGAATAGCAAGAGCGTGATTCGACTTGGTTATGGAATCGCGTTTGATACCATTTCCTCTTTTCAGGTGACAGCCGCGGCGGGAAGAATCCCCGGCCTGGTCCAAAGTTGCACGACCTCATACTCCACGACGACGTCGTCCTTCGCGCCGATTACGCCAGGATGCGTTAATTCGGCCAACATTAACAATACAGTCGCCGGTGGCTTCCCGACACTGCTGCCTGCGCCGTCAGCTAAACCGTCGACATTCTTTACACCACCGCAGCAACTGAATACGAACTCTCCTCCAATTACGGTATTTGCGCCTCAGATGCAGCTTCCAACCGTGCACGAATGGAATCTCAGTTTACAGCGCGAATTACCCTGGGGCTTAGTCATGGACGCCTCTTATATCGGTCGGCGTGGTGAGCACCTTTTCATGGCATACAATGCCAATCAGATCAATCCTGGTCCGATTTTGCCCTCGTTCCTTATCATGCAGCAGAACGTCGCGATAACCGGTTGCCGGCCCTCGGGTACGACATCGGCCGGTGTCGCATGTGGCGTCACGCCACCGCTGCTCGGTCAATTAACGGCAGCTGGCCTTAGTGCTACGAGTGCAGCTAACGTGCTGAACCAGTCGGCAACTCTGACGGATCTTCAGTTCAATGCCGCCGGATCCTTCGCTCAGCGAGTAGAAGATAACACCCTGGCGCTCAAGCTTCGCCCGAACCAGCAGTTCGCCAGAATTACGTATCTCGACAACGGCGGGGATTCGAATTATCACGCGGCTCAGTTTACGCTGCGGCGCCGATTTAGCAGCGGCCTGGGGCTGAGCATGGCGTATACGTTTGGTAAGTCAATCGACAACCAGTCGGTTGATCCGGTTGGCGCGTCATCAGGCGGCGGTCTTACGAATACCAACTCACGCACCTCGACCGACATTCGCAACTTTCGCATCGACCGCGGCCGTTCGGATTTTGATCGCACCCAGGTGTTGCAGGCAGCGTCAGTTTGGGAAGTGCCGGTCGGCAAGGGAAAACGTTTTCTCCGATCGTCTCACGGAGTCGTTAATCATCTCCTCGGCGGTTGGACCATTAACAGCATTTACACTTTCATGACTGGTGAGCCCTTTAGCGTCAATGCCGGCGGAGACAGTACTACTTCGCCGGGTGGGCGCACAGCTAATGGCGGGCACGTTGCACGCGCCATTGTACAGAGGCCAATCAGCGCGCAACTACAATACCTTCCAGGTCAGACCTTCGCCGGTCCAGTGCTGTTTCCGGCACAGTCCGCGCTTCCGTGTGGGATCGATCTAACTCAAGCCTTCTGTATTCCGGCGCCGGGTGAGAATGGTTCTGGCCGGAACATCTTTACCGCTCCACACTACTGGAATCTCGATCTTGGATTCATCAAGACGTTCCAGTTGACCGAGCGTTTCAAACTGCAATTCAGAACTGAAATGTTCAATGCGCTGAACCACCCGAACTTCGACAATCCTCGAGATGCGAGCGTGGGTTCACCGGCGCTGTCGTCTCCTGTCTTTGCTCAAACCTGCTGCGCAACGGTGGCGCCGCCTTCGACGCAGACCGTTGTCCAGACGGGGGAATCAGCGCGCATCATTCAGTTCGCGCTGAAGCTTCAGTTCTAGCTGGTTTGAATGGAACAAACAGCGAGGCATCCGAAAAGATGTCTCGCTGTTCTTGTTTTTGGATGATTGGATTTTTGATTTTGGATCTGCCCTGAAACAGTTGAGCAATTCCAGCCGCGTTCACGCGGCTTGCCCGTCAGGGTTGCTGGACCGGCCGTTTGACGGCCGGGTTGGGGCGCGCCAAAGAATTCCGTAGTCCGTTTGAACGGGCTTACTCATGAAAGCTTTAGCCATATGCTAAAGCAGTCGATTGGAAGCACGCTGAAGCGCGCTAGTCTCACCTGCTCACGTTGGTCCAGCGCTTAAAAGCGCTGGTCTATAAACCCTTCGGGAAAGCCGTCTGAAGACGGCTGGTAGTCACGACTTTCAAATGCCTTTGGCTAGTATGACCGGAGAATCGAGATGAGAAGACGCGAAGGTAGTCTGATGAGGAAGCTTTCGGTCGTATCGCTTCTGGCTATCGCTTTAGCGTTGCCCGTTTTTGTTGTCCCTTCAAAATCCTCGGCGCAGAAGCTGAAGCCTGAACACATTGTAGCCCGACACCTCGAATCTATAGGGTCCGCTCAAGAGCGCGCGGCCGTTAAGACTCGAATTATCTCCGGGACTTCTCAGGTTGTTTTTCATACGACGCCAGTTGGCCAGGCCGTAGGCCGGGCCGTGTTGGCTTCCGAGGATATCAAGAGTTTGCTTGGCATGAGCTTTCCGAGTGCGGTTTACCCGCGCGAAGAGCTGGGTTTTAATGGAAGCACATTCATGGCGGCTTACATCTTACCCGGCTCCCGCTCAGCGCTGGGTAGCTTCCTGATGACCCACAGTCTCATTTTCAAACAAGGCTTGATGGGCGGGACGCTATCGTCGGCGTGGCCCTTGCTTGACCTGACAAAGCGAAATGCCGAACTGGAATACTCAGGTGAGAAGAAAGTGGGAAATCAGATGCTTCACGAACTCAAGTACGTGCCGCGCGGCGGGTCCGATCTTGAGATCAAACTCTATTTTGATCCGGACACTTTCAAGCATGTAAGGACTGAATATGAACGAACGATAGCGGGTGCCATGGGGGACCGTTCCTATGTTACCCCCGGCATCGGACGGGAGACGCGCTTCAAGATGGTGGAAGAGTTTTCGGACTTTAAGAAAGAGAGTGAACTAAACCTGCCCCACACTTACAAAATCAATTTGATCACGGATACGGACGCGGGAACTCTTTTGACTGATTGGACGATCAAGTTAACTCAATTTACTTTCAACGAGAAAATCGATCCCAACTCGTTCAGCATCATCAGCAAATAGCGGCGAAAGCGGTCGTCCTGCTTCCAATTTGTGGTTCCAAGCGGCTCCCGTCAGTTAGCCCAAGGTATCTTCCCGGTACCCATTGTTTTGCAGAGGTCGCCAAAAAATTGGAAAAAATCCTTGACGCCCTCGGCGTTGGTTATATACTGAATTCCATATACGAGGTGTTGCTGCAAAGTTCTTATTAGCGGAACTTTGTCATTGAGATTACTCGCCATTTTTTTAGCAGTTAGTAGCTACCCGCAATTTGGCTTTGCGTACTAGGGGTGCGATGGTCGGCAGGCAATTAGTCTTCCGGGTGTCACAGGCTTAGCACGACTCTTCTTTCAGGAGGATCTCAAAATGAAAAGAGTTTCGTTCTTCCCGGGACTGATCGTTTGCGTCGGCATTCTGTTGAGTCTGGCGGCGAGTTCAGTGCGGGCGCAAACCGCATCGTCCGGCAGTGTCACGGGACAGGTGTCGGACCCGCAAGGCTCGTCGGTACCCGGCGCCGATGTAACCCTCACTGAAATCGCGACCACTTCCAAACAGTCGGCCACCACCAATGACTCCGGCCGCTATACCTTCCCCGTGGTTAACCCCGGTCTTTACGACATAACCGTTAGCAAGTCGGGGTTCAAGGTGTCCAAGATGGCGCAACAGAAGGTCAGCATCGGCCTTGTATTAACTGTTAATGTCACGTTGGAAGTAGGGTCGGTCACCGAGACCGTGGTGGTAACTTCATCGTCCATCGGCTCTGAGTTGCAGACCGCAAATGCGACGATAGGCAACACCATTAACCTAAAGCAACTGGAGTTACTGCCGAACCTTGGCCGCGACGCAACATCCCTGTTGTCGCTTCAGCCCGGAGTGACGCCCAGAGGCGATATCGCCGGCAGCTACATGGATCAGAACACATTCACGATCGATGGCGGCAATAACACCGACGATATGGCGGGCAACACCATTGGATACATCCAGAACTTCACTGGTCTCGCCGGTAGCCAGACCAACGGCATGGCCTCTGGTGTGGTGGCAACCCCGATCGAAACGGTAGAAGAATTCAAAGTCAGCACCTTTGGGCAGACGTCTGATTTTAATCAGTCCAGCGGGGCGCAGGTCCAGATGGTCACCCGTCGCGGAACCGATCAATGGCATGGCTCAGGTTATGGATACTACTATGCGACGAACCATGGCGCCGCCAACTCATGGCTGGCCAACCACACCCAGTTCAATAAGGGGATTCCGCCGACAGATCCGAGTTCCTCCACAGGACTCAGACTTTGCTCCGCGGGAACAACTTTGGCTTCAGGTGACAACAATTGCCAACTGTTGTACTCACCCATAATTCCAAATCATAGAAGTCGTTTTGGGTTTACGGCGGGTGGGCCAATCATTCCGAAGAAGATATTAGGCGGCAAGACTTACTTGTTCTTCGGTTATGAAGGTTTCCGGTTCCCAGGCAGTGGTTTATTCGAAAAGCAATCGCCGTCAATTGCGTTGCGTGCCGGCGTGATCCAAGTGCCGGATTCGAGCGGCGTGTTCCAGCCCTACAATCTCAATCCGGGTCCGGTAACGACGGTGATAGGTAGCGCTGCGGCAGGTAATCTGCGAACGGTAACACTGCCTGGCACGGGAAGTACACTCGATCCGCGCGGTCTCGGGATAAGCCCGACGATCCAAAGTGTTTGGTCCCGAATCCCGTTGGGCTCAGATCCGCTGTGCGGCTTTTGTAATTCGTCGAGCTCAATTATTAATGACGGATATAATGTGTTGGGCTTTCTCTCAACCATTCGCACACCGCTCACCTCGAACAATTATGTGTGGCGACTCGACCATGACTTCAACGCGAAGAACCGCTTCTTCGGTTCTTTCCGCGCCTTCAAACTGCTCAACGTCACAACCAATCAAGTCGATGTGGGCGGCTATTTCGGAGACACGGCTGGCCAATATACCCCGAAGGCGCCGCGGCCTCAGCTTGGTGAGCTGATGGTGATCGGACTTACCAGCAACGTCAGTTCAAGAATCACCAATGACTTGCGGCTGAGCTATCTGTGGAACTGGTGGCAGTGGTCGACGCAGAACGACCCGCCGCAGTTGGGAGGTTTGGGCGGCGCGCTGGAAATTGCGCCGGCCGGGACGACTTCGACCTTCGAAAGCACGTCCGCGCTAATCCCATACAACGTAAACAATCAAAGCACGCGCCAGCGCGTCTGGGACGGCCAGGACAAGATGCTCCGTGACGACCTGACTTGGGTGAAAGGCAATCACTTATTCCAATTCGGCGGGCAGCTCCAGAACAATTTCAACTACCACACCCGCACGGACAACGGCAGCACGATCAATAACCAAGTCGTTTACGGTATTGGCCAGGGCAATATCAGTTTCACCGCGTGCGGGGCGGGCAACACTTCATCCTGTATCCCGACGGCAGCGGCAAGTAATGCCAGCAATTACCAGAATCTGGCTGCATCGGTTCTGGGACTCGTCGCGCAGACGCAGGTTATCTACACGCGGACTGGATCAAGTTTGCAGATCCAACCAATCGGCACGCTCGCTCAGGAGCTGAGTACCATCAAGTATTACAGTGGATACTTTGCCGATACGTGGCGGATGAAGCCGTCGTTGACCGTCAGCTATGGTCTCAGTTACATGTACGAGACACCGCCGGTTGAAGCGAACGGCGCCCAGGTTGAACTCGTCGACGCGAGCGGCAATTTGGTTCACACGGATCAGTTTCTGGCGGCGCGAAAAGCTGCGGCGCTGGCTGGTCAAGCCTATGCTCCAATTCTCGGATTTGAAACCACCGGGAACTTGCACATTAAGTATCCTTACACGCCGTTCAAAGGCGGTTTCAGCCCTCGAGTCTCGGTCGCCTGGAATCCGAATTATCGATCGGGTCTCCGGGGCAAGTTGTTTGGCGAGGGTCAGACCGTACTCCGCGGAGGCTATGGCCGAACGTGGGGGAGAATCAATGGTGTAAACCAGGTTCTCGTTCCATTGCTGGGCCCGGGACTCCTGCAACCAGTCACTTGCAGCTTCACTCGGAGCGATGGGACCTGCAACGGGGGCCTTAGCCCGAGCAATAGCCTGTTCAATGCATTTCGCATTGGCCCGGATGGTTTGATCGCGCCTTTGCAGGCTGCCAGTACGACCCTGCCGCAGCCCTTCTTCCCGGGCGCGTTGCAGACGGGGACTACAGCCATTACCTGCCCTGCCGGCAGTTTATTGTGTAACGCGGTTGCCGGAGACTCAACGGTACTCGATCCGGATTACAAACCGGAGAAAGTAGACACTTGGGACTTTACGATTCAGCGTCAGATATCACGAAAGATATCGTTTGAAGCTGGATACATGGGCAAGCGAGCCAGTAACATCTTCGAGGAGATCAACCTTGACGCGGTTCCCTACATGATGACGCTCGGCGGCCAGACTTTCGCAAAGGCCTTCGCGAATGTTTGGAGTGCGCTGTGCTCTCCAGGCGGCGGCGGTCGTTGCACCCAGTTCGACGTGCTCGGTCGGGCAGCGGCGATCGCAGCGGTTCCCAATCAGCCGTTCTTCGAGGCTGCGCTCGGCGGAACCGGCTCCTCTTTCTGTGGCGCGACAAGTTGCACACAGGCTTTGCTTAACAGTACAAGTGTGATCAATTCGACTGGCTCGACCAATCTTTTTGGTCAAACCCGAGTCTCCGACTTGTGGTCGTTTCTGAACGGAAGAAGTTCGTGGACTCTCGGTCGCACAATGCTGGGTTCGCAGGCAACGGCGATTAACACGACGACCAGTCTGGGTTATTCGAACTACCACGCCGCGTTCTTTACCTTGAAGATGAATGATTGGCATGGGCTCACGTCGATTTCAAACTTCACCTGGGGAAAAGCGCTGGGTACTGCGCAGATTGCTCAGTACAACAGTTCGAATCAATGGCTGGACATCTGGAATCCCAAGGCCAGCTATGGACCGCAGGTTTTTGACATCAAGTACATTTTCACCAGCGGCTGGAGCTACAAGCCGACGTTCTTCAAGGGCCGACATGGCTGGCAAGGGAAATTGCTTGACGGCTGGTCGGTTTCTCCATTCTTTACGGCCCAGAGCGGCTTCCCGATTGGCATTGGCTACACCGAAGGCGGCAACTGTAATGCGGCCTGTCAGGGTTTCGGTGAGATGGGTAATGTAGCGAGTTCAGGCTCTGCGTTTGAAAGCGCAATTCCGATTAGCCCGTTTATTGGTGGCCATTCGGCGCACTTTGGCGTCCCTGGCTCAGCTGCAACGCTACCAGGTTTTACGCAAAACGTAGCTACAAGCAACGGACCCCAGGTTGGCGGCACGGGAGTTAACATATTCGCGGATCCTGCCTCAGTCTGGGCGAACTTCCGCCGCTGTGTTCTGGGTATCGACACTAGTTGCGGCGGCGTTGGTAATCTACGAGGCTTGAATCGGTGGAATGTGGACGCGACGGTCGCCAAGGACTTCAAGTTCACGGAACGCGTCGGGGCCACGTTCACGGTGCAGTTCACCAACGTCTTCAACCATTACCAGCCGAGTGATCCGAGCAGCTTGAGTCTTACCAGTGCGACAAATTTTGGCCGAATCACCAACGCGGTTTACGCGGCGCGCCAGATGGAAATTGGTTTGAGGATACATTTCTAGAACAAACTCGCGGCACCCGGAATTACAGCCGCGAGTCAACCTGGTCAAACAAAGAGGGGCCGAGCAATTCGGCCCCTCGTATTTTTTCTCCTGTGGTTTTAGTCCGCTGGATGAATTCTATCGCCAGCTGCACGAATAAGACGCGCCCTGCGACTTGGCAATCTCCGCGAAACGCTCTTCGTAACCTTTCGCATACTCCTCGACGGTCCGCTTAATCTTATTGAAGAGCTTGCAGTGAAACCTCTCCTTGGCGACTCGGTCGCGGAGAAAAAGCATGGCATTCGCCTCTCCCCAATATTCGCGATCCTCCCAAATCTCCACCGGGTTGCCGCCCATCTTCCGAGCCAATTCCTCCAGCCGCGGATCGCTGGTGTTATACCCGTTGCTGAGAAATATCTTGTTGTAAACGGGCACTAGTTGAACCTGAAGGCGATAAAGCGATTCGGGTGTGCCGGAAATCTTCATCACGTGGCCAAACTCATGCGCGATTTTTGTCGCTGCCAAAACGCTCCCGCCGATCAGTTGTTTTGATTCAAACGGTTCGAGCGCATTCATTACCGGATAATAGACTGAGCTGGGATAGCCCTGGTCAACCTGGCGTCCCAAAACAATTGTGGCTGCGATAAGTTCGCCGTTGCTGTTCCACTTGTATCTGCCGGTGGCGGCCCCGTTCGGATTGTTCTCGGCGATTGTGATAGTGAGGACAAGACGCGGATGATGCGCATACATTTCCCACTGTGCTCGGCCAATGTCGGTCGAAAGAAACTCGTTCTTCCACGTTTGATATCTGACCTTGTATCGATCATCGATTACTTCCCGGATACTGCCGCTCTCGGGTGCACCGGGCTCCGGGGATTTCGAATTCGGTAACGATGAATCAGACGAGCTTGCCTCTGCGGAGGGTGAATTCGCCGGCGGGCGGGCGTTGAGCTGCGGCGAAGGCGCCAGCCAACAAAGGGAAGCGAGCAGCAGAAACGGCGAAAACTTTCGGGTTGCTTTCATAGTCGGACACCTCTTCGGTTCGGCGGTACTGGAAGGCCAGGTTGCAAGACTGCCAGTTGTAAACCATCTTACAACCGCGAGTCAATCAGTCCGTGAAATCGTCGGGCGAAGCCTTATTCCTAAGTAGCGCTCCGCTTTTGCTTCAGAAGATTTCCCCTGCTCTTAAGAAACTCGCACACGCCTTTTCGGCTCGTGGGGTTTCTCCAAAACGTCGCATCCGCAAACCACACACATTGAATCGAGGCGCGTTCAATCGGCTTCGCCTGCTTTTCGGTCGTTGAAGCACTCACGATTCTCAAGGGCGGAGAGCCCATTTTTGCTTTTAGGGTTACGACTTTGTTCGGTTCTGTTTTGACGTAGCTAAGAAACTGATGCCGGCCCAGTTCCGGGCCGCCGTTTGGATCTATGAAAACGTAGTCCCACGCGATTCCTTCGATCTCCTTGTTGCCCAGATTTCTGAACTTCATTGAGTAGACGTAAGAGACCGGCAGCCGGCCGGGCGTCGCCGGGAACGCAGCTGGGTTCGAACCGGCAGCCGCGCTCTGGGCACTGGTAGCAGCCCGCGTGGCTTCCAGAGCCGCACCTGGATTTGTGGGCGGTCCAGACGTCCGCGAAGAGGGATCGCTAAACGTCGTGCCGGTTGAAATCACTGAAGGATCAAAATTCCGCGGGAGGCGGACTTCCTTTTCCCACTTGAGTTTGAGCATTTCGATTGGTGGCGCAGAGCCCTGCAGGTTTTCTTGTGCAGACAAACTTCCCGGAGCAATGAGGAGTGCGAGAAGAATCCAGCACCAGCTCAAACTCTTTGTGTGCGTACATCTCGATTTCATGCCAACCTCCAGCAGGCACAAGCACCAGGATGATGCGCTAATATACTCCAGATATAGTGCAAAGATCACCAGGGATCGGTAGTGGCGCAGTTTGACAGAGTAGCACGGGCGTCCCGCCCGTGAATCACGCGTAAGATGCGCGTGCCACATTCAAACTGCACCACTATCCAGGGATCCAATCCGGTGACCGGGCTTAGGGATTGGAAGGATCTCACCGCCGAACGTCACTTATACAGCAGATATTTGGCGCGTGTGCGCCGGAAGTTTTCGAGCGAAGGTGCCCAGGACCTCGCGACTTCCTCGAGTGAGTCGCCTCGCTTCAAGCGCTCCAATCCGCCGGCATTAACCAGCAGACGTGAATAACTGTCAATCTTCCATGCGGCGGGAAACAATTGATGCAGAGCCACGGCAATCTCGACGCCGGTGAGAACGGATTGAAACCTCGAGCGATCCGTAATCACGACGTTCACGCCGTTGCAATCTTCATTCTTGAAGACTGACGACTTTGGCGTGAAACGAATTGGCACGAAACGAACGCCCGCGATCTTTCTTCCATTCAAATAACTCGCGAGCTTCTGGCCATCGAGCCACGGCGCGCCGATCACTTCGAAAGGAGTGTCGGTCCCGCGGCCCACGGAAAGGTTTGTCGTCTCCAGCAAGCCAACGCCGGGATAAAGCGTGGCCTCCGTCAGGCTGCGCATGTTCGGCGACGGATTCACCCAGGTAAGCCCGGTGGAATCGAACCACATCGCGCGCCGCCAGTTTTCCATCTTGACTATGCGCAGGTCGCAACCGATCTTGCGCTCGTCGTTGTAAAGCCCGGCCAACTCGCCGACCGTCAACCCGTGACGCACTGGAATGGTGTGATAGGCCGTGAATGAAAGTTTGTCGGCGTCGGCCAGCGGGCCTTCAACGTCGACGCCGTTGATTGGATTAGGCCGATCGAGAACAAAGACTGGCAGCTTCGCTTTCGCGGCTTCTTCCATCAAGTATCCCAGCGTCGTAATGTAAGTGTAGAAGCGCACGCCTACATCCTGGATGTCGTAAACCAGCGCGTCGAGATCCTTTAACTGTTCAGGCTTTGGCCGGCGCGA
>WNFC01005959.1_pt1 | contig 13397 bp, 8 predicted proteins | sample 5400541 | NCBI WGS metagenome assembly WNFC01 (sample SAMN13153342, study PRJNA577476) | soil metagenome | isolation source: 120 cm saprolite under Douglas fir tree site 2 hole 2 replicate 1 | place: USA:California | collected 2015-04-18
CACTGGTTTGACCCTGCAGTTCGCGAGGCGGGCGTTACCTTCTTTACTTGGTACTGCTTGCGGCATACGTTCGCGAGTCGCTTGGTGATGGCCGGCGTCGACCTTCGCACGGTGGCCGAATTGATGGGTCATAAGACGAACCAGATGACGATGCGATACGCACATCTCGCACCCGCTCACAAGTTGGCTGCTGTCGAAAAGCTGGCGGCGGGGTGGCAGACGGATCGGCCAACTGACACCAAAACTGACACCAGCACTTTTGAGCAAGAATCTGGGGTTGTGCGGAATGCCAGTTAACTCTTGGCGTTTCTGTTAGATTGAAATAACTGTGGGCGCGTAGCTCAGTTGGTAGAGCAATGCCCTTTTAAGGCATGGGTCGATGGTTCGAGTCCATCCGCGCTCACCAATTTATTACCCTTCAGCAACTTCCAAGACATCAGGGAGTGCAGGCAATTCCTTCCGACCGTTGGTGTGCCCAGAATTGTGCCCACCCATGCCGGAAAAGGCGTCGAGAACCCGATCCTCGGACGGGTGGATATAGGTCATGGCCACTGACAGAGACGACCAGCCCATGATCTTGCACAGCGTCCACGCGTCCACATACGGAGCGATTCGCGTAGCGAATGAATGCCGCAGCGAGTAAAGGACGAAAGGACGCACGCCGGACAACCGCAACGCACGACGATGCTGCTTCTTCAGAGTACTGTGATCGATGTGGCCGCTCTTCGTTGGACCGGGCCATATCCAGCCCTCCGCTGGCCGTCCAGCCACTTCCCATCGGACTTCGAGGACCGCTCTGACCCTCGGCGTCAGCGGCAGCTCGCGCCTAGCTGCGGCGGTCTTGCCGTGTTGCACCCGCAGCTTCCCGTGCCGTCCATTGGTGAAAGTGATGTCTGACCAGTCGAGTCTGTGACACTCGTCTGGGCGAAGGCCAGTGTCTTGAAGGACGGCCGCAACCTCAGCCAATATTGGAGAAGCACACGTTATGAAGTGGGCAAATTCCTCGTCACCAACCACTCTTTCCCTCCGCTTTTCCCCCCGAAGCATCTGCACCTTTGGTGCCCGCTCAATCAGCCCCCATTCGACTCCGAGCCGCAACACGCGCCGCAGGACGCGTAGCTCCCTATTGACCGTGCCCACCTCAAGTCCAAGCGATTGGCGATGGGCGGCATAATCCGCCACACTCTCGCTCGTGATGCTGTCGAGTTTCATGCCTGCAATCGCTTTGTACTCAAGCAATGGCCTCATACCGGAGCGGTACCAGAGCCACGATGAGCGCAACTTGGCCCATGGTTCTACACGATTCGAGCAGAAATTCGACAGTGTTGGTACCGGCTTTTTATCACGGATTCCCACCTCGCCCTTGGCCAGTGACGTGCGATGCGCGGCTTCCATCTGCCGCGCCACTTTGTCATTGCCCTGCTTCGTGGACTCCCGCACCACCTTGCCTAGCCACATGAACTTGTACCAGTAGGCACCACACGACCGGCGCTTACCGCACTTGCTGCAACTGCCGCCTGAACCCTTCTTGTCGCACCCGCGTTTGTAGATTACTGTCCACCTCGGTTTGACTTTCGACCGCTTCCCTTGGGTCTGCCGCCGAGCTTGCCCCATTCCTGCATCCGGCGGACGAATTCCTTCTTGCCCCACTTTTTCTTGCGGGCCTTAGCGCTCTTGCGTCCCAGGAGACTTGCGGCCTTGTTCACATCTGTCACGGATGTGATTATAACCTAACGTTAGGTTGATTTCAACGCCGAAAATTCCTTGGCCAAATCCTCGCGCCGATGTTCCGCCTGGCGCGTGCCGCCCGGCGCGTTGACTTGCCCCTGCTGGCCGCCTAAGATTGGGCGCCACAGTGGCTTCGTCCATGATCGGCCAGACCATCTCGCACTACCGCATTATCGAGAAGCTGGGCGGCGGCGGCATGGGTGTGGTGTACAAAGCTGAGGACACCCGGCTGCACCGATTTGTGGCTCTGAAATTCCTGCCCGATGAAGTAGCCAAAGACACTCAAGCTCTTGCCCGTTTTCAACGTGAAGCGCAGGCCGCATCGGCCCTCAACCACCCCAACATCTGCACGATTCATGACATCGGCGAGGAAAGTGGCAGAGCGTTCATTGCCATGGAGTTTCTGGATGGCGTGATGCTGAAGCACCGGATCGCAGGACGTCCCCTGGAAACTGATCTGCTCCTGTCGCTTTCGATTGAAATCGCCGACGCCCTGGATGCTGCGCACTCGGCGGGCATCATTCATCGGGATATAAAGCCCGCGAACATCTTCATTACCAAACGCGGACACGCCAAAATTCTCGACTTCGGGCTGGCGAAGAGGACGGATCCGGGCACAAGGCGAGAATCGAGCTCAAGCTCCGAGGATCCCACGATCACGTTGAAAGATCTCACGACCAAAAACACTGCTTTGGGCACGGTGAACTATATGTCGCCCGAACAGGTCGCGGGAAAGCCTCTCGACGAACGTACCGACCTGTTTTCTTTCGGCGTGACACTCTATGAGATGGTAAGCGGCCGCCTGCCCTTCGATCGAGACACGGAGGGAGCAACCTATGGGGCCATCCTTCACGAGCACGCTGAACTGCCCAGTCAATGGAACCCTCAAGTACCCCCTCAGCTCGTCGGGATCATCGTTAAAGCTCTCGAGAAAGATCGCTCCCTCCGATACCAGCACGCCTCGGAGATGCGAGCCGATCTGCAACGGCTGAAGCGCGATACGGAGAGCGGGCGCATGGCGACAGCAAGTTCAGGCGCGGTAGTGGTCGCGCAGGAGAGTGGTCTCCGAGCAACGATGCCGCAAGCGCCTGCGGTATCGGGCTCGGTTTCCACGTCTACTCCCTATGCATCGTCGGGTGGGGTCAAGATTGCCGCACCCAAGGCCCAGAAGAACAAACTTCGGAAGATTTTTGTTTCACTGGCGGCGCTGGTGGTCGCGCTCATCGCAGCCGGGATTTACTACCGTTCCCATCAAGTGAAACCGCTCACCGAGAAGGACACCCTTGTGCTTGCCGATTTCGACAACAGCACAGGCGACGCAGTCTTTGACGACACCCTGAAAACGGCGCTCGGGGTTTCGCTGCGGCAATCGCCGTTCCTGAATGTGCTCTCCGACAGCGAAGTTGCGAAGGCGGTGAAACTGATGGCCCGTCCGGCCGAGGCGAAACTTACGCCCGATATAGCCCGCGAGCTTTGCCTTCGGGCGGGCAGTAGGGCCTACCTTGCCGGAGCGATTGGCAGTCTGGGCAGTAAATATGTGCTGGAATTGAAGGCGGTCAGCTGCCGGAAGGGAGATACGCTGGCCGAGCAACAGGTGACGGCAGCGTCCAAGGAGAAGGTGCTGGACGCGCTGGGCGAGGCAGCAACCAAGCTTCGCAGCGAACTGGGCGAGTCGCTGGCGACAGTGCAGAGGTTTGACGTTCCACTCGAACAGGCCACCACGTCGTCTCTCGAAGCTCTGAAGGCATACACCCTTGCACAAAAAACGGCTCGCGAGAACGGCGCCGCCCAATCCCTTCCGTACGGTCAGCGCGCCATCGAGCTCGATCCCAATTTTGCGATGGCTTACGAGGCGGTGGGCATTCACTACTACAACCTCGCCGAACCGGCGCGAGCCGGCGAGTACCTGGCCAAAGCTTTCCAGCTGCGGGAACGTGCAAGTGTACGGGAACGTCTGAGAATCACAGCGAGCTATTATTCGTCTGTCAGTGGGGAACTCGACAAAGCAGCCGCGGCATATCAGGAGGAGATCGCCAACTACCCGCGGGACATCGCGGCGTATAACAATCTTGGCATAGTCTTCGCCGAACAGGGGCAGTATGAAAAAGCCGTGGAGGTCACGAAGCAGGGCATACAGATTGAAGCAGAGCAGGCGACCTTGCACGAGAACCTTACAGGGTACCTTCTTGCCTTGCAGCATTTCGATGAAGCGCGGCAGATCATCCACGAAGCACAGCCACGAAAACCGGATAACTACATATTTCCCGCAGCCCTCTATGCTCTTGCGTTCCTCTCCGCAGATTCCAAGGCGATGGCCGAACAGGAAAAGTGGTTTGCGGGCAGACGGGAATACGAGAACTTTGGGCTGGCGCTCGCTTCCGACACCGAGGCATTTGCCGGTCATCTGAGCAAGGCGCGAGAACTGACCAGGCGGGCTGTGGACTCCGCGATCCAGGTTGATCGAAGAGAAACTGGGGCGATATGGCAAGCGGCGGCGGCCCAGCGCGACGCCGCCTACGGTGTTGTCGCAGAAGCCCGGCGATCGGCTGCAGGAGCTTTGAAACTCGCTCCGGCGAGTCAGGGGGTCGAGGTCGAAGCGGCCCTCGCGTTCGCGTCGGCAGGCGATGCAACGAGAGCGGATTCCTTGGCTCAGGATTTGAGGAAACGCTTTCCACTGGACACGCAGGTGCAGTCCCTTTGGTTGCCAGCCATTCAGGCGCAATTGGAACTCAATCACAAGAATCCAGTTTCGGCGTTAAAAACACTAGCAGTTGCGATCCCACCTCTTGAATATGGAGCAATCACGTTTGCGGCTAATGCATCCGGTTCCTGTCTCTATCCAACATACCTTCGTGGCCAGGCCTACCTAGCATCGGGTCAGGGCAACGCTGCTGCTGAGTTTCAAAAGATTCTCGACCACAGCGGGATCGTCTGGAACTGCTGGACGGGAGCGTTAGCGCATCTGGGATTGGCGCGGGCGAACGCTTTGCAGTCGAGAACTTCGCAGGGAGCGGATGCCGACGCCGCCCGCGTCCGGGCGCTCGCCGCCTACAAAGACTTCCTCACGCTCTGGAAAGACGGCGCCCCCGACATCCCCATCCTGAAGCAAGCCAAGGCGGAGTACGCCAAGCTGCAGTGACCACTTCCTGACAGCCCTTACCCATCGCAACCCTAATGCGGGGTCCCTGACAATGGAAGTGTGGAAGTACTTCAGTTATCTCTCAAGTCTGTGAGTGTCATAGAGCTTCCACGGGCCGGTGGAAGTGCCTGGAAGTGAGTGGAAGTGACTTCCATGACTTCCACGGGCTTCCATTTGATGGTGGAAGTTGTATCTTGTTGAAGCAAGAGAAGTACTCTCTCTACTTCCGCACTTCCACCTTACGGTACACTCCGTCCGCACCCTGAACGAGCATTCCAGCCGCCTTGGCAGCCTTTACGAAGCGATGCATCGTGCTCTCGCCGATGTCCAATAAGAGACGGCCTGTCTTCCACGTGAAGGGATCGGGCAGCTTGTCCAAAAAGTGTGCGTAGCGGTCCCTGATGCTATGCTCTTGGTCTTCAAAGCGGAATCGGCAGGGTTGCCCCTGGGCGTCTTCCTCCAGAGTGAAGTGCCAAGGGCCGACGATTCCGACACCGCGCTTAATCCCGGCCAACACCAACTTGCCGTTCTCTTCTTCAAACCCTAGCCGTACGTCCGCATGGTCGAGCAATGCGAGGGAACCTGAAACCCGCTCCAACCATGCCCACGGATCGTCAGCAAGGGCGACGTGATCCGCTCCTAGGTCACGTTTAGTCAAGTGGTGACTGAGAGTAAGTCGCAGTCCAGGTGTCGCGCGTTGAAGTGTCCGGAGTGAGTCCATGAACCTCAACGCATCCTTCGTTTTTGTTAGGTCGTAGCCGCTTGCGAACTGCCGAAGGGGGTCGAGGACCAACAGGCCTGGCCGGAGCGACGCGACCAGTTTTGTCATATTGTCAAAAGACGGATCCCCCGGCGTGAGCCCCTGATCCAGCTTGAACCAGAATCGTAGTGCATCTGGGCATTGCTCAACTCCAACCGCCAGCATGATCCGCCTTAGCATTGCACGATAGAATGCCGGGCCGGTCTCGCCATCTAGAACGACAATTGGGCTGCGGCAGGTGGAGAGCCCCAGCGGCGTGAGCGGAACCGCACAGGCCGCCTCCAGCGCCATGTGGGTCAGTAGCGGAGTTTTCCCCCGTCCGTACTGAGCGGCAATGACCGCGATTTGGCCATCTCCGATGATTTCAGTCGAAACCTCCGGAAGCATCGCGCTGGCCAGGTCTGTGGCAGTGATGAGGCACAGGCTACGCGCGCTTTCGTTCATCTGCTGGGCCGGGTGTCAAGGTCAGGCCGTTTGCTATTTCGGGTAACAAACTCCTCCAGCCAAGAACGTCGGAAGCGCACACATCGGCCTGCCTTGAAGAAGGGTAATTTCTTGCGACTGCACCAGGCTCGAATTGTTGATGGACGAACTCCAAGAAACTTCGCTGCTGCGGGGATATCGAATGTTTCATCTTCCATCATTCACCTCGCTGTATTGATGTACATTGCTACCGAGTGCGAGGTTAGACGACTGAGTCTGTCGTGAGTAGATGGAATGAAATGGCCCGCCTTTAATCCCGGGAAGAAAAGCGTTGATTATTTTCCGCGGTTCTTTCGACGCTGGGCAACGAGCTTGCGGGCGGCATCGCGAGTTTTGCCTTGAGCCTCCGCAATCTGCTGCCAGCTCTTACCCGCAGCTTTGAGCTCCAAGGCCTGGGTAACGTCTGCGTCTTTTCGAGGTCGGCCACGCGGGAGGGCTGGGAGGCCCTGGTTCTTGAGTCGACGCTCCCTATATTCGCGATACTTCTGAGGACAACGACGAACCAGTTGCTCATATTGACTGATTAGCTCACTAGTTCGGCTGCTGTCCCGCTCAAGAAATGCACGAGTGTCGGTCTCCTCCCAGGTCTCGCCATCGCTCGGCTGTAAGCCGTGAATCTGATTTCCCCTTGCGTCGTGCCAGCAGTATGAATGACGTGATAGTTCGTTACCACCCTGCCGTCACTGCCGACCGCAAACCCGCTGCCGCTTCCCAACTCCAAGCCTGTCTGATCGCGTAGTACCACTCTGACGACAGATGGGCCTGCCTCTCGTGCGATTGTTGGAACATCTTTCGCTGGCTTAGGAGATTGAGCCGTCGCGACTGCAAGCAGGGTGAAAACCGCGATTGCGGACGTTGGCCATATACGGGAATGAGTATTGAAGGACATCAGCACAAACAGTCAGGCGACTAACGTCACAGAGTCTGCCCCCTGAGCAGTTGGGTCGTCAACGAAAATGTGACTCATCGGCTGTGTACGCATCGGCTGCATGCACTCAAGATGGCAACCGATGCCCCTCGATATCCGCATCCGCTTTGGCCGGGCTCTACGCCGCATACGCGAGGAGCAGGGGATCAACCAGGAAGAGGCGGCAGAACGTTGCGGGCTGCATCGGACGTACTACAGCGGTATCGAGCGGGGAGTGAGGAACGTATCTCTGGTGAATATCGAGAAGGTTGGAAAGGGTCTCAAGACCAAGCCTGCCGAAGCTGTTCGAGCGGATCTGATAACTACTTTGCGCCGAAAACCAGAAAATAATCTATTCCATCTTTGACGAAATCATCTTGTTCAAACAGTTGGTAGCCACGCTTATTACGCTTTTCCCGCTCGACCTCCAGAGTTATGTGAAACAAGCGCCGCGAGGGAGATTATGTGTTAATGGGTGTAACTTCACCCTCCAGCGCCAGCTTCTTGCCACCGAGAAGTCCCACCAGGGCTCCAAACCCGATCTTCGCCATGTCAAAGAAGCCCAAGATCACCTTCTCGAACAATGGCGGTGGTTGCTTTCCGGCGACCAGGGAAAGCACGAGGCACAGCACGATGAAAAGCCCAGTCCCACCGGACGCAGTCACGAACACTAGCTTGAACTGAGGGTTGAGCGGTGGATGTTTCGAGGAATCTGCTGTCAATCGCCCGAGCACCTTTCGACCTTCGGGAGTGTCCACGCACACGTACTTCCCAAGGCTAGCCGACCACACGGAACTTCGATTCGGGGTTTTCAGGCACTCCGCAGCGATATTGGCCATTTCCGCTATCATGATGGCTTCCTCTAATGCGACGGTGTCTGTCAGTAAATCCCAAGAACCTGGCCAATGCAACAGATATAGCCGGAGTGAAAGCTGTTGCGGTCGGAATAGCGACCAAGGCGTTTGTTCCTCGGGCCGGCTAGGGAAACGCCGATGCCGTCATAAGGCGCCGAACTGATGCGCAGAACCGGCTTGAGCCAGAACACCCTTGGTGCAATCCGGAGCGGCAAAGCCGTCCGCGCACGAACGCTGGCAATTCTGAAACACGCCACACCCACCTGACCCCAGCGCCTTAGACACCTAGCGCAGAATTGCAGCTCGAAGCGTCCGGCGATATGCTAGAGCGACATCCGGACAGAGATCGTCTGGAGCTATTTACTTCCTGGACAGTAACGGACTTCTTGCAGTTTGAACCGTCCGCGAGAATCCGAGGCCACAAACCATGACCCAATATGACACGCGCGCCGCGTTCGGTGCGAAGCAAACGCGCTCCTTCCAGGTCACACTTCCCTTGCACGAAACCTTTCGCTTTGTGCATGAGCCCATCCATGCACGCTTGGAGCAGCGCTTCGTCGGTCGTGCGGCGGATATTCAAGAACTCGCCGACCGGATCAGGTTTTCAGCGGGAGGATCCTTCCTCATCACTGGATATCGTGGGGTGGGCAAGACCTCGTTCGTAAATCAAGTTCTTAGCAGGATCGAAAAAGATACGTTATTGCTTGACATACAGATAAGCCTTGCAAGGCCTCTCCAACCGAGTGAGCTGATGCACCTCATAGTCCGGCGTCTTTACGACCGTCTTTTTGAGAAACATCTATATCGGCGGCTTCGTCCGGACCTGCAAACTAGACTGGCTCTAGCGTATCAGCGCACATCAGCGAACGTTGTGCGCAAACTCTCCGAAGGCTGGGAGAGCGGCCTCGAACTGAGTGAGCTCAGAGTGGCGCGCCATGCCATACCCTTCGCACCGAAAATCAGCGCGAAGCGATCCCGAATTGTCGACCTTGAGACCTCTTTCTTAGCGTATGACGACAAAGCCGCGGAGCACGATCTAATTTGTATTTCACGTGAGCTGGCAGAGGGGATTCGTGAGCATAAATCATACTGGCGGACCATGTTGCAACGTCTGACGCGACGTTTTCGAGCGAATAGACCAATCAAAATCATCTTTGTCTTTGACGAGATGGATAAGCTCGACGAACATCCAGCGGAAGGGACTCAGCAAAGCGCAGTAGACGAGATGCTCAGCGGGCTGAAGAATCTGTTTACCACTTCGGGCATTAGTTTTTTATTCGTTGCGGGAAAAGACTTGCATGAAAGATGGCTTCGGGATCTTTGGAGCGGGGACAGCATTTATGAAAGTGTTTTTTCATACGACAAGTATCTTCCTTGCATGTGGGACGACGTTGACGCGCTCTGCGCTCAGATGATCACTGTAGAGGACGGTAATTTAACATCTGATGTGCTAGATAGCCATAGGAAAGCTGTGTTCCAGAAGTTCAAGAGCTACTTGCGATTCAAGGGGCGTGGTATTCCACGTCGCATGTTGCGCGCGTTCAACGAGATGGTTGTGTGGGAGCAGGGAAGACCTGCATTGGCATTCACAAACGAGGACTTGCGGCGAGTAACGTTTTTTGCGGATTTAAATCGAAATCTTGAGTCAAATGCAAAGCGGCTATTCGGCAGTTCGACAGAAGACGTCTCTGGGACCCGGCAAGACCGGCACAAGCTTGGCATCTATTATGTTGTTGATTGGATTTTGCGGCAGGGACAGGTGGCGTTTACTGTTGGGGACTTGCTAACCGCTTCCAGCCGCCTTAGTTCTCGCATCGCGTTGGCGGAAAAGATTGCTCCCGGTGCCATTGCTGAACTCTTGGACGCCTTAATGGAGAACGAATATGTAGAAATCGTTCCACCCAAACTGGATGAAGCAGTGATTGGTAGAGATCCGGCTACGGACCAAAAGCTGTACCGTTTGGTTGCGCGGCGGCTTGCTGAGATGAGTGATCTGAGTGCAGTTTTCGAGGAAGAGGCTTTTGCTGGAGAAGCAGCTACTGTTGATAAGATTGGGCGCTTTGAACTGCACGAAGAACTCGGTGCTGGTGGTATGGGCAAGGTCTACCGGGCATGGGACAGTGAGCGCAACATTTTTGTAGCCCTGAAAGTCTTGCATGCCTGGCTCTCAGCAAACCCCGATGCCAGGGCAAGGTTTCAGCGAGAATTCACCACTCTCAAGGCGTTGAAGCACGAGAACATTGTGAGATACCACGAAGCCGGCGAATCTCAGGGCAAGTATTTCCTGGCTATGGACTTGGTCGATGGGCTCGATTTGAAGACTCTCATTGCGACTTATGGAGCTCTTGAGATCGCGACCGCGGCGGCTATCCTGATGCCAATAGCTCGTGCAGTGCAATATGCTCATGACCTGGGTTTCGTGCGTCTGGACATCAAGCCCAGCAACATTATGGTCAGCGTCTCCGGACATGTGTACCTGATGGACTTGGGCATTGCGAAAACGAAAAGTTCTGCTGCGCAGACCGTTATCACTCAGACTGGCGACCTAGTGGGAACTCCGATGTACTTGGCGCCAGAACAATTCGGGCCTGGCTCGGCAGACCGTCGCTCGGACGTTTACGCTTTCGGTGCAGTGCTCTATGAAGTAATAACCGGATCGCGACCATTCCCTGGGACGTCACTCGCGGAGCTGTTGAGTCAGCACTTGCACGATCGGCCGGCACTCCCGTCCAGCACCACAAATGTACCGGACGTCTTGGACACTGTGATCTTACGCTGCCTGGAAAAGAATGCTGATGAGCGCTTTCAAACCATGAGTGAAGTTGCGGATGAGTTGCAGGCGCGGACTCTAGTTGCCTCGCAAAGCAACCTCTCATCTCTGATAACGGAGACGCGATCCACATATCGCACTCGCGAAAGGGAACAGAATTCGTCCACTCAATATTTTCGTGTGCAGCCGATGAGTGTATCACCCGCATCACCTGACCCGCCTGCCTTGGCCGCATCGAGTCGAGGGAGAGGTCACGCTATGACGCCCGAAATGCGACGCGGACCACGGATTGAGTTCTTCCAATCAGACAAGACGTGCCCTGTCTTTTTTTTAACGTCGGACACCGTAACCATCGGACGAGCACCTGATAGTTCGATCCACCTGGAAGATGCAGCTGGTGTCTCGCGTTATCACGCGCGCATCTCGCGTCAAGGCGACGGGTTCCTGCTAGTTGATTTGAATTCCTCAAACGGAACTCTTTTGAACGGAACACGAGTGCTTGATCCGGTGCCTCTGTCCGATAACGACGTTATCGCTATCGGCAATGTCCAGCTTATATTCCGAGAGGACTGAAGCGGCACTCCCGCCAGCCTCGCTAGCTTGGGCGGCCCACCCGCGCTTCGGACCCCAGGGGTATAGCAGTTTTCCCCTCTGTATGCTATCCCGCTAATCCCGTTGACTGGCATCCCTCGTGCCTAACATGCCGCGCAGACAGGCTCCAGACTCGGGGGAGGAGGGTTGGCTACGTCAGATGAGCCTTCAACAACGGGTCGTTGCTGTCGTCGTTTGGCCGGATTTTCAAATTTTTTTCCGCACGCTGGCTGTCCAGCCAATTCGCTATAATCCGGGTTCGTCGCTTTCCTGAGAAATGCAGCGAGGAACCACAGAACCGAGGGCTCAGTGAAACCCTGCAGGGAGTGTGGACACACCGTTTCGGAACAAGCGCCCCTTTGTCCCAGCTGTGGTGTGCCGTACCCGGCACGAGAGAAGTGGGACGGATGGGGATTCGAGTATAAGTCGCAGGCCACGCTTCTCGGAATGCCCATTCTGCATGTGTCGTTCAAGTTTCGTCCCAATCGTGTGCCAGTGCCAGCCAAAGGAGTGATCGCAATCGGGCAATTTGCCTGTGGTGTGCTAACCATCTCGCAATTTGGAGTGGGTGTCTTTAGCGTCAGCCAGTTCACTATCGCTGGATTCGCCCTAGCCCAGTTTGCTGTCGCCTATTCTTTGATCGCGCAGTTCGGGATCTTCCTTCACCAGGGCCGAGGCCTATTGGTCTGGAGTCTAGCTGAGATCATCCGCCACTTACGGTAGACAACTAAACTCTACGCCCGAAGAACTTTTAAACAGGATTCCGCTGGCGCACTGTCTATCCTGTGGGTTAGGGCGGCAGGATCTGGCCCAGTTAAAATTTTTTTCTGCACGCGACCAAGTACATGTATATGGGGCGGGGGGCCGGGGTGCCCCTAGACAATTGGCAGAGTACAGCCGGAGCGACACAGAAAAAAATGTGCCCAGTTTTGTGCCCACCACCAAACCCTACCGAGCGCGACAGCTTGTCGCAGCATCGCTGGAAAGCCTTGCTGGACAAGGCGTGTGTAGCACTTGGTCGCAATTGGTAACTTTCCGTGTAAGATATTGATTATTCGTGTGGCAAGTCCTTTTAAGGCATGGGTCGATGGTTCGAGTCCATCCGCGCTCACCATGTTTCTTACCACTTCGGCGCATTTTCTTTCCCCGCTTTTTTCAGGAGCTTTCATGAAATCTGTCTTCACCCTGTCTCTAGGCCTAGCCATATTCGTCCTGCTTTTCCTTTCTACATCAATTCCCGCAGTGGCGTACGCCGGGGCTTCTGACAAGACCATCGTCTCGCGCGACGCTGAGGTCGATGGCGTCAAACTGCATTACCTGATGGCTGGAGACGGCCCCAGGGTCATTCTGCTGCACGGCTATGCGGAAACCTCGCGCATGTGGACTCCGATCCTGCCTCTGCTGGCGGAGCGATTCACGGTGATCGCGCCGGACCTGCCTGGCATCGGTGACTCGGCGATCCCAGCGGACGGTCTCGACATGAAGACGGCCGCGATCCGTATTCACGCGCTCGCCCACTTACTAGGTGTCGAGAAGGCGAGGGTTGTCGGGCATGACATTGGACTGATGGTTGCCTATGCTTACGCCACGCAGTTTCCGGCGGAAGTAGAGAAACTGGTCGTGATGGATGCCTTTCTCCCCGGCGTAGCCGGGTGGGAGGCTGTCTACAACAACCCGAGCCTCTGGCACTTCCGCTTCCACGGGCCGACTCCCGAAGTGCTGGTAAGAGGACGCGAACGCACCTATTTCGATTACTACTGGAATGACTTCGCCGCTGACAAGACTCGCTCGATTCCTGAGGCTGACCGCAAAGCGTACTCCGCGGCCTATGCGCGGCCGGGGCGCATGCGCGCGGGCTGGGGTTACTTCGATTCGTTCCCTCAAGCCGCCAAGGATTTTGCTCAACTTTCCCAGACCAGATTGGCGATGCCGGTGCTGTCGATCGGTGGGGAGAAGTCATTAGGAACAGTGCTGGGGGAACAGATGAAGTTGGTTGGGTCCGATGTCACCGTGGTCCTGCTGAAGGACACGGGGCATTGGCTGCTGGAGGAAAATCCCAAGGAGACGACCGACGCACTGATAAAGTTTCTCTGAGGGTATTTACCTACCGTATCCGCATCTAGCGCAGAGGGTTTGCTCTCGAACAAGCCATAAGCCTAGGCTAG
>WNFC01019792.1_pt1 | contig 13395 bp, 14 predicted proteins | sample 5400541 | NCBI WGS metagenome assembly WNFC01 (sample SAMN13153342, study PRJNA577476) | soil metagenome | isolation source: 120 cm saprolite under Douglas fir tree site 2 hole 2 replicate 1 | place: USA:California | collected 2015-04-18
CCGCGGGTACCTCGTCCGGTCTGGCGCGGAGAGAGTATGTGCGCCGGTGGTGAGCGAATTCGGGGTGTTTGGGTGGGCGCTGTTTGGGGCGGGAAGGGAGGTGAGGGAGGGGCAAGCTGGGTGGTTGGTGCGCACCAAGGCGGACGGCGTCGATGAGGGTGGCGTCGCTGCGGGGTTTGGCGTGCTGGACAGTGTCCTGCTGGTGGATTCGTAAAGTGAGTTGTCACAAGTGAGCATTAGCTGTTTGATTGACGCAGTCAGTCGCAGAAGCAAAGTAGAGTGTAATAAAAGGCATGATATGTCGCCATACAAATGCTTGGACCCTGAGGGTTACAAATTGATCATGTTTAGAGTTCCGAAAAGCGAAAGGCAGCGCGGATCTCTACTAGTACCACTTACTCTGTGATCTCCCGTATCCAAGGTCAACGATGACCTGGGAAGCGGGTCTACTATGTGGTCAGTCCTAAATGAAGGACTGGTAAAACCAGACTGGTCTTTATACTTCCGAGATCGCATTCACGCGTCACGCTTGGACCTTTGAACCTATCTACGTTCGTTTGTTCGGGAGCTGAGGGCGTTGCTTTTGCTCGCGATCTCGCTTTCTAGTGCCATCCACACATGGAAGGACAGCGGCATCGAGGTGAACCTACTGACGGGCAACGGGCACGAGACGGCCCTCGTGGTCACACAGTAGCTACGAGGCGGTGGTTGTGACAAGGCTGATAGAGGTCTGCGGCGTGCTAACTCGGACGGTGCGTATCTCTTTGTTGGCGCAGACCTTGGCCTAACTACTAGTACGAACACAAGTCGGCGACGGGATGAACGACTCACTAGGGCTTGTTGCAACGATTATCGGTATCGCGCCTTCCTTGGCCATGTCCGTGGCGATCGAAGCGGCCGACATCGTGTCCATGCTCTTGGGCCTGCTCGTCGTGGTGCTGGGCCTCGCCAGCGCGATCTTCCGCACGGCCTGGCGTAATCCCCGGGCCCAATGGGCATAGACGCACAACGTGCTCGGAATTCCTCCCGCCGATGACATCTTCCTCCCCCTCCACCACCCGATGATGGCGGGCACCCATGATGGTCTTTAGCTCCGTGAGCGCCGTCAGCCTGCCTGTCCTCAAGTGGTGTGTCCCGCTTGGTGTCGGCGCGGGCGCGCAGCGTCCCGGCCTAGCGCTATGCCGGACCGGCGCTGTCCGAGCGCTTTTGAGCGCGCTTTGGCTGTCGCCTGGCTCAAGGCTACGTACGCTTGTACGTATCATACGAGTGAACACGGACGAGGACGAGACTGTAGGCCTGCGGTTGTTAGATCGCCGTCACTTTTGTGTTTGTCTCGGAGAGAAGGTGGGGGAGGGGGGTTTAAGAACGTGGTCCTATATCGTCTTGTCGGTGCAAGGTTGCTGTCTCATGTATCACGCCCGCAGTCATTGCTAGGTGAAAATGCATTCGCATAATTCCAATACTTATACTACGCTTTCATGCAATGTGCGTTTCAGATTTTATACAACTCCCGGCCAAAAGATTACAGGATGATGGTGTTTGCTTTCGATCGTCGGCAAGCAACGTTGGTCGGGCACGCCGTTGCCTCAATCGAGCCCCCCAATGACGATTGAGAAGGTGATGCACGAGCCTTCCCTCAGTTAACTGTCTACCACCACCACATCCCACGGTCTCTCGCTATCATTTCCTTACAGCGGAACAACTCTCCTTCTTTCCAAGGCCAAGCCTCCTCCACATGAATCCCCATTCAGGATCGTCTCGTTTTCGAGCGCTTTTCGATGCTGCCCTGCGAGATTATGAAAAAACGACCAACGTAACATTGGCCAAGCACCCAATCGCCGAACAACTCCAGAATTGCCACACCGTCGAACCCATTATGACTCTTCTCCAGGGCCAAGCCCGAGAATTTGGTGATTTCCCAGGAAGCGATAAAATGATGGAATCGATCAAGAATACCATATCAGTTTTATGCATGCTTGGTGACACTGCCGCCCTCGGCGATGCTATAAACCTCGTACGTCCCAAGGCGCTCATGGGGGTATTCCACCTCTGATGCGTATTCAATAGCCATTCCCACCTACCAGAGCAGTACAAACTGGCCTCGCCGTCTTATTTGCCGTATGTGCCCTTTTTTAGTTCCTCCGTGCGTATCCTTCTCACATCTGAGTGCATCAGGCGGCCAAGGGGTTGAATAACAGTTACGATGCGCTCCTTGACTTGCTCGAGTCGATCGAGCATCTTCTCAAACCCCTCAATATATATACCCAAATCCCTCCAACACCCGCCATGGACGAGATGATGGTCAAGATAATGGTGGAGTTACTCTCAACTCTTGCCCTGACGACCAAAGAGCTTAAGCAGGGACGACTAAGTGAGCCCGTTCTCACCGACGTGTTACCTTAACTCAGTGCAACGCAGAGAGATTCGTAAAGAAGATTTTTGGAGAAAAGCGCGCCGAGACGGTCCTACAAAGGCTAGATCGACTCTCCTACAACGAGGCTCGGACGACTGCAGCGGAGATTCTCAAGGTCATCTACAGTCTCGTCCAGGACATGAGTGAGTAAATGCACTGTAACTGTCTCCCACTAGTCGTTGAGTATCCTTCGTTCTAGATAGCAAATCATCTGCTGACAGCGTTCGAGAAGCCCTTGGTACGTTTTGTTGGAGACAAAAAGTTAGTCCCATGTCTTGTCTGACTGAAGGTTAGAAATCCTACATGAATTGGCGAGCAACATGAACAAGTCGAAGCGTTAGTTATATTTTAATGCTGCCATTACTGTCTGGAAACACTAAGGTTGTGTGGTAGGTGACCAGTTGCAGAAAGCTATCCGAGGATGGCTCTCTCCCCCTGATCCATGGAAAAACCATCACATTGCCCGCGAATCGCGTCACGAGACGACCGCAGCTTGGTTCGTTCAAGGTGCGACTTTCTTGAAATGGAGATCGTCTGGACCGAGTTCTCTCCTATGGATCCACGGGAAACGTCAGTTGCTGCCCAGCCGTTACGCTTTCGCCGAGACTGATTGATACTATCTGTCTTTTGTAGCAGGCGCAGGGAAGAGTGTACTTTGGTACATTAACTTTCGATATTTTGTAATGAGAACTTACGGTGTTTGTCAGTTCTACCATCATCGAGGAGATCGAGGCTATGCGAAAGTCTGGACTCGCATCACTTGGGTTCTTCTACCACGATTTTCGGGACGATCAAAAGAAGGACCGCCGTGGGTTGCTGTCATCCTTGCTGGTCCAACTCTGTCATCAATCCGACTCCTACTGTGACATTCTTTCCGAATTCTATATAGAACACGCCAATGGTTCGCAGCACCCCAACGACAGTGCACTTGTCCGATGTTTAACGGACATATTGAAGCTCCCAGGACAGGGCCCAGTTTACCTGATTGTTGATGCGTTGGACGAATGTCTAAACACATCTACTATGCCGTCCCCCCGCGAAAAAGTCCTAGATCTTGTGGAGGAGCTTATCAACTCACAACTCCCGAATCTACGCATATGCGTGACTAGCCGACCCGAGACCGACATTAAGATTCTTCTCGGACCCTTAGCTTTCCGTTCCGTCTCCTTACACGAAGAGAGGGGACAAATGGAGGACATCGAAAACTATATCAAGTCTGCCGTCAACAAGGACCCCAGGAACCGAAGGTGGAAAGCGGAGGACAAGCAATTGGTGATTGATGTGCTCACAAAAAATGCTGATGGGATGTAAGGCACCAACGCCCAAGTTCTTGACGATTGTTGCTCATACGTATAATGTAGGTTTCGATGGGTGTATTGCCAGGTGGTCTATCTTAGGGGCTGCCATCCAGGGCGTATTCAGCATGCCCTGTCTGGATTACCGGAGACACTCGACGAGACGTATGAGCGGACGTTGCGGGAGATCAACAAAGCAGACTGGGATCTTGCCTACCGACTGTTTCAATGTGTCTCTGTGGCTTCCCGCCCGCTCAGAGTTGAGGAACTGGCGGAGTTCCTCGCATTCGATTTCAAGGCAGGACCGATTCCAAAGTTTCAGGAAGGTTGGCGCTTAGATGATCCGGTGGATGCGGTACTGTCTACATGTTCCACATTGCTTGCCCTTGTCAACGTCGACGGTTCGCCAGTCATACAATTCTCGCACTTCTCTGTGAAAGAATTCTTGACGTCTACCCGCCTTGCCGAAGCAGCTGACAAGATTCTGCGTCGTTATTACGTTTCCATGACACCGGCTCACACGCTCATCTCTCAAGCATGTCTAGGTATTCTGCTACACCTGAATACAACTATCACCAGAGACGACCTGAAAAAATATCCCCTCGCTGACTATGCCGCCCGGCACTGGGTCGACCACGCCCGGTTCGAGAACGTATCGCAATACGTCGAAGAGGGGATGAAGGCGTTGTTCGACCCGAGGAAACCACGACTCGCGATTTGGGTGTGGATATGTGACCCTCGAAATCCGTTGAGGGATTCCGAACGAGCTGAAAGGCCGCCGCCACCCGAAGGAACCCCGTTGCATTATGCAGCTGTTTGCGGCTTGCACGGGATTGTAAAGTTCCTGACCGTTGAGCACTCTCAGGATGTACATTCTCGACGCTTCGACGACGAATGGACACCATTGCATGTGGCGTCGACTTATGGACATATGGCAGTTGCACGCATCCTCGTCGAACAGGGCGCGGATGAGACAGCCCGGGATAACAATGGGAAGACTCCATTACTTCTGGCATCGAGGAAGGGACATGTGGAACTTGCGCGTTTCCTCGTCGAATACGGCGCAGACCCGATAGCCCGCGACAATGACGGGAAGACTCCATTGCATGAGGCGTCGATTCATGGACATGTGGAACTCGCACGCTTCCTCGTCGAGCACGGCGTGGACGCGATAGTTCGAGACGACAATGGGGGGACCGCATTGCATTGGGCGTCGAGTCATGGACGTCTGGACGTCGCACGTTTCCTCGTCGAGCGTGGCGCAGACGTGACAGCCCGGGACAGGTTCGGGAACACACCGTTGCATGTAGCGTCGGGAGAGGGAAATATGAAAGTCGTATGTTTCCTCCTTGAACATGGCGCGGACGTGACTGCCCGTAACAACGACGGACGGATACCGTTGCATCTGGCGTCATCGTATGGATATATTGAAGTTGCACGCATCCTCGTCCAGCACGGCGCAGACGCGACAGCCCAGGCAAACGATGGGCAGAGTCCATTGCATGTGGCGTCATCTTATGGAGATGTGGAAATCGCACGTATCCTCCTCGAGCACGGTGCGGACGTGACAGCCCGGGCCAACAACGGGTCGACACCCTTGCATGGCGCGTCGTCTTGTGGGGGTGTGCAAGTTGCACGTTTCCTTGTCGAGCACGGTGCGGACGCGACAGCCCGGAACAACAACGGGTCGACTCCGTGGAATGTGGCGTCAAGGAAGGGACATGTAGAACTTACACGTTTCCTCCTCGAGCACGGTGCGGGCGCAGCAGCGGGGGTCAACGATGGGCGGACTCCACTACATGTCGCGGCAGAAGAGGAAAACGTGGGAGTCGTACGCGTCCGAGTCGAGCACGGCACAGACGCGACGACGGCCCAGCCAACGCAAGGCAGCCGCTTTTTTTATTATTTTTTTGTTTTTTGTTTTTTTGTTGAAATCTACTTGCATTTCATGTAGACTTAGTTCAAGTTAACAGAGTATGCAGGTGTAAAGAAGATCGGTATGCATGGGCTCGTTGCTATTGTTGATGACTGAAACTGTTCCATCCCTCACGGTGTGTCCCAGGTGCGAAGTACGGTACGTGCTATCTAGATGGTGTTGTTTCTGTGCTCATATCATTACCGACACCGCGCTGGGCAGTAGCAACGCCTTGCCCGATGATGTCCGCGGCACTCCCCAATCAGACAACCAGTCCGTCGTCGGTCGTCGGTCCCGGCCTAAAACAGCGACCGTGCGGACAACTTGAGAAGTTAAACAATAGATTCTGAATTCCCTTGACCCCACTTAGCAGGCCCTTTCTTCACCGAGTGGTTATAGGTTGACCGCCGCGGCGGTTCTGATTGCTATGGCAACGGTCCGTGCAGGCTAACCATACCCATACGGAGGACTTAAGATGTTCTTCGTCTTCATACCGATGCTCGCGTATTACCAGCAATTATTTTCGGGAAGCCGAGCAACGCTCGAGCGCCGCACCAGTCCCAGTGAATATTGTGGCCGCGATGGATTCACGTACCCTCGGTTCCTTTGCGTGGTCCGGCTCAGGACAACAGAATATAAGGCGTGCTACGGATCATTATACAGGGCAGCGAGAGATGTTATTTTGCGCCGCCGCCTTTGCTCTTTACTTGGGGACCTTCGCCTGGGCGACTCCTGCTATTCTCTGGGAAGGGCGTGCATCATTCAAGTATACAGAGACCGACATCGATGAATCTTTTGGTCCATATTTTAGGTACGTTGCCGCGTCCATCATCTGGCCTATCTCTTACATGAAGAAATCACAGCATGGTGAAGGGGACGCAGAAAGCCAGTCACGTAAGTGCATTCAATTTCCCGCAGCGTCAAGCCGCTCCCGCGCAGCACGTCTGAGTGTCTCTTCCCTTCATAGTACTTCCGCGTTCTGGGCCACGCCCTCCACGCAACGCCGATATGGCCCGTACCCGACCAGCCCATCCGTATCGTCATCGACAATTCGTCTATTTTCACCCCCGGAGGCAGCGCGCCGCAGCTCGGCTTCCGCCGCGGCGAGATCATCGCGCAGGCATCCGAGAACGGAAACCGCACCGCGTTCGATGCGATGCTCGAGAGCGGCGTCACGGCGTTCCACTTCTCGGTATACGCGGACGCAAAACGACCGTTGAACTACGCACACGAGTATCAGACAGTGTGGGTCGAGCCAAGTGACGGGTCACACATTTTCGACCTCCAGATCGGTAAGCGCAGAGTCGCAAGTCCAAAAACCGGGTCGTAGATGGACTGACTGACGAATGCGCGCATGTTATTAGGGACGCCGTTCAATACGACGTTGTCGAAGGCTGCCTCCCGTGTGCTCCGCATCCGTGCGCACGACGGTGCCGTATTATTCCGCACCCCGTTCTTGCGAGCCACGTGGCACAACTTTGCCGTTGTCGTCGACTGGGACAACCTCACACTCAAAGTGTTCTACTCATCGGGCGCGCACCCTCTCAAAGCTGTAACAACGGCCGAAGACAACTCGAGCGCTGCCCGTGGCCCGAAAGGACAGGGAGATTTTCATTTCGGTGTGCTCAAGGTTCGTCGTCCCAAGGCGTCTGGATTGGTCAGATCTTTGATAGCTTTATCACCCATCGCACCGAGTAGCTCCCTCTGATCGACCCATTGGAGACACCAGCACAGCAGGTTGATGTTGTACATTTTGGTATACAAGAGGGTTCGTGCGAAACATTGATCTACTCAGGCGTGTTTGTAGAGAGCACAGACGGCGGGATTAGCACTGGCTACGGAAATACAGAGTCTGTTTGAGATAAGTCCAGTCCAGTCCAATACACATTACTGAGCACATAAGTAAGGGAGTTGGGGTCAGCCGTTACTGATACGCCTTCCAGCCGATTCCTTCGCCTTGCGGGTTCAAGATCAAAGCAATCGGGTGGCAAGACAACGTGTCCCTCCCGCCGTTGCCAATACAAAATGATATCACAGACTACCCGGTTTTCCCCTTGATTTACAAGCGCTTCGAACAATTTCTGTCCGCGTTCCTCAGCGACAAGGCTAGATGGGTCCTCACGCAGGTCCGGCCATACATTCGCTGCAACGTGATGCACCGCCATCCAGCGTACGAAGCCCTCAACTTGTACTCGTGTGCGGCGTCCTACGAGAAGACTGAGCATTGCGCCCACGATCTGGGTTGTCTGGTCGGCAGGCCACAGGAACGCTCCAGCAGCTTCGCCGATAACGCGCTCGATCGGGGTGCGCACCGTGCCGAGGGCGTGCGCGGTATCATCGAACAGTAATTTTCGATAATCGGGCGCGTAATGCTGCGCGAGTGGTGGGAGAAGCAGGGCGGCAAAGAGTGGGTGTCCGAAGGAGATGGCGTCGTAGAGTGTGACGAAATCCGTGTAGAACTGGAAGAATGGCGTTCCGGCACCAAGAAAGCGAGTAGCGGCCAGCTCGAGATTATCTTGTTCATTCGGTGCTGCAGACGCGGAGAGGCTATTCGGGGACGCACTGAGGGTGAAAGGGAGAAGAAGAGCTTCCATGAGTTCGTCGACTACGCTGTCACGGAACCGCAGGTCATCGCGAACTCTGGTGTCCCATTCGCAAGCATTGCCTCACGGACAACACGTGTAAGCAGGAGCGTTGAGCGAACGACGTCAGTTTCGCTTGCATCCCAGTCCGCCGGTAGGTGTTGCCAAACTGGAGATGTGCCAGAGTGCAAAAGGTGATCCAGGGGGAGAAGTAGCCAGTCGCGCGAAAATAGGAACGTAACGCCGCGAATGGATGGGAGACGTTGTGTTGTCGCAAGCTTGAGGGAGTGAGGGGTAGGGAGCAGTGGCGCGACACGTACACGCGGGGCTTCATCGCTCTCTCCCTTGGCATCATCCACGCGTGGTGCGAGGTCGTAGGCGAGAAAAGGAATGAGCATACGGAGCCCACCACGGGACCACACCTCAGGTGGGACACTCCAGCCGAAGTCGAGGAGACACCGCTCATCGACCAAGTTGACGATAGCATCAAGAACGCCGTGCGCGGCATCCTCGTCACCTGGAAGGAATCGCATCATGGTAATGCTGAGCTGGGAGAGCCAGAGACCACGCGTCGTATATGGGAGGCGGCGCGAAAGCCAAACATAGTTTGTGATAAATAGGACCAAAGGGCGCACCACAGGCCGTGAATGTGGCGGGATGCTGGACGGATCGGAGAGAAGGGGGTGGGTGACACTAAGTATCCCCAACATGCCAAGGATGGAAAATGGGAGCTGGAAGGGAGGCTCGGGGAGCGGTTCTTTGTCCACGGGGAGGCAAGCTAACCAAAGGCGAATCGTAGCACCGAGGACCAAAGCGGATTCCGCTATGTCACGATAGAATGTAGGGACCCTACTGGCATCATAGCCCGTGGGTATTCCACTTAGCAGGCGCTTCAGCGAAGATATCGCGCCCAAGACCACCTCCTTCTCTATCCCGCCATCAAATGCGGGTCTCAACCATGCTAACGAGGTTTCCCTCTCACCAGCACCCCCACGGACGCAGTTTTGCCGGGCGCCTTCAAGCCAGGCAGCCTCCGCATTCCATAACGCCGCCCATGTAACCCAGTCCGAAGGGTCTCGCGTGAACTTGTGCGCAATTGTTGCAAGATGTGATATCCAACCCCAACTAGAGACTTGACTCCAAAGAATGTCATGCGGTGGCGTCGTTTGATGGGGATCAGAGGCGCAAGTTGTCCAGGCAGCCAACAGTAAAACGTAGGTCGTTATCAAGGGACGCGAGTCGCACTCGGGCGCAAGAATATAGGAAGAGAGGCGAGCGAAGGGTTCTGCAGCGGTTGTCGCAATATGGGCATACAGGCCATAACGAGCGAATGTAGTGTATAAGCGTAACGTTTGTGTTAGGAGGTCTGTGGCAAGCGGAAGTGGATAGGGCAATGACGCCGGAGTTGATGTTGAGAAACGCAACAGCGCATCAGCTGGGTCGAGGAGTCTGGACGCCGATAGCCGAGAAGAGGATGCAAGTGTGGTGAGGAGGTATATGGCGGCTGGGTTGGGCAGAGGCGAGTTCTCCGATGGAGGAATAGGCGTTAGAATGAACGCACGGAATACACTGGCAATCAAAGAGGGTGTATCAGTGATTTCGTCTGCAATGGAGTTGCTATGCATCGCGAGACGTTGGAGTATTGCTAAAAGTTGCCCAAGCGAGAGTTGCGGAAGGTCCGCCGCGTCGAAGATTGTCGTTATTTGAGGGAGGAAGAATCGGAGTTGAAGAGATGATATTGCATCGCCTTTTGAAGCGCCTTCGCCTTCCTGGCCCGGAGGGGCCTGGGCCTCACCGGGAGGATCGTCCTGTAGCTCTGCACCTTCGATGGCCACAAACTCCTCATCCCACCTAACGAGAGCCTCCCATAGCACCTCTACCGCCCTCGCGCCGAGGCTGCCTCGCTCAGACATTGCTTCTGCGCCAGCAGCGACAGCCCTCTTCCGGATTTCCTCTTCCTTTCCGCGCAGCCCTTCCATTCCCTTTGCATCATTTGACACTCCCCGCCGCATGCCAGCGAGTCTACGCACGATACCGGCGAGAATACCGAGCATAAGAACGCGCTGCGCCGGGACAGTTGAGCGAGAAAGTAGGAAGACATCATCGAGCGTATAGCCAGCCCACGCGCCTTCCGCATGATGATGAAGCCCTAAGTGCGCTGGCAATGTCGCGGACAACTCGGGTGGGATTGGCGCGCCGTGGAGGTCGAAGCGAAGGGTAGGAGCAGTGGGATCTGGCAAAGGCGTGGACTCGATCCAAGCGAGAGCAGGATCACCAGAGGAAATCGAGGGGAAAAAGCGGCGCCTGATGTCTTCGGGCGTACCTTCCTCTGGAGATCTGTCGAAGGCAATGGATGCCGCAGCAACCGAAGGGTCCTTGTCGGGTACTCCAGCGTCTAACTGTGGCTCAGAAGAGCTGGCTAGCTCGATGGAGTGGGAGAGGGGGCCTTTCCATCTACCAAGTGACACCGCTAGCTTTCTTCGTGGAGATGGAGGGGCAGATTCATAGACATGAACATCGCTGGGACTGACATCTGCGAAACGTAGTTTGCGATTCGCGCGCGCTGGGGTGGAAGGTCGTGTGCTAGAGCTTGAGAGAATTGGCGAAGGGGAAGGTGGCCCTATTGGTGCTTCGCCTGAAGTCGAAAGTTGGCTAAGCGTGCAATAGGAACAGAAGATGGGGTAGCGTACCCGTTGGTACGATGCGCACTGTTTTCTGGGTGTCAGACCCGCGAACATAGCATTTCGATTTGATACGAACCTGGAAGCGCAGCAGGCATAATGGTTTCGCTATCGCCATCAGGCCGACTTGGCGCAAGCTCCCCGTCCGATGAAACAACTGCTTTTCTCTGCTTTTCGCGAGACTCCCGAGCCATTCGCGCTTTCCTCAACACATCCCCGATAGTTTTTCCGAATTTCTCCTCGATCTCTCGCCGCTCTTGTGTTCTCTCCTCCTCTGTCATGGCAGCCACACGCCTCTCATTCTCCTCGCTTATTTGCACGCGCCAGTCATCAGTATCGAGTTCCTCTGGTGGTCTAAGCGCTTTCGTTCTTGATGCTTGCTGTACAGCCGGTGGCACGGAAGCCCGTGATGGCAGCGTAGCAGGTTGCTGTTGGGCTTCTCGGTTCCGAGCAAAGACACTCTTCGATCTATGTTGTGCCGTAGGAAACCCTGTTTTTGACTCGGTTGCCTGTGGTGCGGAGGGGGCAGAAGCAGAGGGACCAGGCTTCCGCTCATAAACTGAGCCAATGAGGGGTTTACTGTGTCCTGACATTATTGCGACGGGAAGCGGGAGCGCACGATCACGGGCGTATGAAGAAAGTGAGAAAGGAGGAGAGTGTAGTCAGTGCCCACGAGCGCCTGTCAAAAAGTTGAAAGTCAATGTGCAAAGCGAGGGCACATGGTGTAGTTGGTTTATCACGCTCGCTTAGCATGCGAGAGGTGTCCGGTTCAATTCCGGATGTGTCCACTTGGCTTTATTTTTGCAAGTTTAAGACCCCTAGTACCTCTCATACTCTTTGCCTCTGGCACTGTCACCAAAAACACCTGTCCAATCCTTGCATTATGTGATCACCCTTAATCATGGTTGGTTCAATAGACCCAATGACCTGTGGTTGTAGGATTTAATGGGAAGAACTTGAAGGGCTCGCGCCTTGCTGTCTCTTACTAACCACAAAGGGACTCTTGGAATACATGCACCCAGACAGGACTCGATATTACATTTATGGCCAAAGTGAGATCGAAATAATAATATATACGTTCATAACAAAGATGAAAGGATTCGTTACTATACAGCCAGGGTCACCGTCTTGCATAAGCGCTCGACCTCAAGCCGCCTACGTAGAAAATGTTGCGTGGGTCTGGTCGATGCCATATGAAACCGAGAAAAACAGCTTCGTCAGATGACGGGTCGCGATTACTTTGGCGGATCCTCTGCAATCTGTCCCGATCATCGGATGCTCCTTCCAATCGTACCTGAGGGTCTTGAAGGTGCCGACGAAAAGTGGGCGGGTGGAATGCAAGGCGGAGTGATGCAGCGAGGCTTTGCTAGCGAGGACCGCGGACACTAAAAGCTCGGACATGACGAACGCGAAGCCTCCCTCGCTCAGGTCTTGCAAGCGTCAAAGCTGGAACTTCCGTCGTCGGCGTCGGCGTCCCGCCGATGACTCATCCGATTTCCGGGATGTCCATTTCGGCCGCGCTCAGATCGCGCAATACCTTTGGCCGTAAGGACTGGCTCACTAGTCTGTAGTTGAGATATTCTGCGGCGCACAAACGCAGGACCATAGCCGCCGCGCGAGGGGATGAATTGCGACATCAGGTGGGGAGCGGCCACGCGCATTCCTTGTTCGCCGGCGGCAGCGCTCGATGGAAAATTTGAAGCATGCGAGAATTGCCGAAAGATCATTGTCCGCACGAGATGATCGCTTCGTCTGCCTTCAACTTCTCAGCCCAGCCGAGGGTGTTATGGGTGTCTCCGAGGTCCCTGATCGTCAATAATCTCAGTCGTCCTGTTAGTCGCCGCCATCTCTTGTTCGTCCTCAACATCTTCCCCACATACCTCTGCGAGACAAGTGACGACGCGCTGCCCGGCGTCGCGCACCACCAGCGTGTTCAGCATCTTGCGCACGGCTATATTCGACACGCACGACCATGGCCGCACTGCCAGTGCAAAGTACGCGTCAAAGCTCGAGGTCCACTGGCACGGTTCGCGGATCCTCTCTCTGCCACCGAAGTAGGTAAGCGCGTGGGACATGATCTCGGGCTCTGCGAACTAGTCCCGCTCGTTGTCGGCGAAGAACACGAAAGAGAGAGATGCACCCGCGCATGCGTTGCGTCGGCTTCCTCGGTGGGCAAATCTCCGGGGTTGGGGCACGTCTCGAACAGGCGCGTGATCCGACCGCTAGGATCTTGGATCACTCTTGAGCCGCACAAGGGGAGAAAGAAGTATAGTATGGCCGCCGGGACTCTGATGTACGATCGCGAGTTCTGTTTCACCCGGACGTGGCGCAGCTGCTGTAGTAACAGGTGCGCCTCGGTCGTCCTCACCTTCCATGACGGTCTCTCAGACCTTCTTCCCCCATCTGGAGTTGAACGAGCAAGGGATGCCTAGGACAAAAAGGTCCACCTCGCTGTCCTCTGCGAGGTTGCTTGATGACCCAGCAAATGGCACACGCATCCCGCTTTTCG
>WNFC01020142.1_pt1 | contig 13395 bp, 10 predicted proteins | sample 5400541 | NCBI WGS metagenome assembly WNFC01 (sample SAMN13153342, study PRJNA577476) | soil metagenome | isolation source: 120 cm saprolite under Douglas fir tree site 2 hole 2 replicate 1 | place: USA:California | collected 2015-04-18
TCTTCCGCAGCAGCTCGGAATCCCTGTCTCTCTAGGATCACCAGCAAATACCGGAAATGGCGAAGCTCGGCCCATTCATACATAGCGCACCGCTCGACAAGTAGTAGTGCTCTCGACTCAACTCCGAACGAGCGGGTTAACCGCATCTCCGCCTGTGGAAATTCTGGCAATACGAATCCCGGATATCAACAGAAAAGTCCATTTTGGCCATAATTACGCCTCGCGGCGAGATGTTTGCTTTCGACGAAGTTGCCCCGAGGTGATACGTGGAACGTATCACCCGATAAATGGAAAGTATTAGACAGGACTCTTCTGTCGAGAGAGGCTAGGCACATTTCCCGGTATCTTCCGATACCGTCATTCCACGTTTGGAGATGCTGTATGGCTTTCGCGGCAAGCGTTCAGCAAATGCCTTCCAGGGATGTGCTTCTCACCGTTGAGGACGTTGCGCAACGACTGAACGTCACGAAGGATTGGGTCTGGGATCACTCCTCGCGGAAGGCCCCGTACCTGCCTGTCATTCGCATGAGCGATGGGGTGCTTCGCTACCGCTCCAGTGAAGTGGAAGAGTTCATCAACGAGCGGGAACGCCTCTCGGCCATGCGGCGGAAACGCCGGTAAATCGGCCGAAATGACGGTAAAATAGAGGCAGCCCTGCTCGTATTTCCCCCACAGAAATCGAGGCATCGATGGGCAAGTCGCATCAGAAGGGTTGGATCATCCTTCGCGGCAAGAAGTGGTACGGATACTTCCGCCGAGAAGTGATCGATCCTGAAACCAATCAACCAAAGGCCACGATCATCCCAGTAGTTCTTGGGGCTAAATCGGAGCTTTCAAAGTTCGAAGCAAAGGAAGCACTGGAACGCGAGATTGCCAGGGTCACGGGGTCCATTTCCAATGACCGATCCGCAACCAATGTGTCCGTAACCTTCGGATGGTTTGTTCGCAACCGCTTCTTTCCGTTGAAGGAGGCAGATTGGAGGGAGGAAACTGCGAAGGTGAAGAAGTATCTCATTGAGGCGGATCTCATCGAGAAGTTCGATGAAGACCGGCTTGAGGACATCGACAAGTTCGCCTTGCAGACGCATCTCAACAAACTGGCTAAAGTTCAATCGAGAGACAGAGTGCTCCAGATTCGAGCGTATATGCAGGCCATCTTTTCGGAAGCAGTCGATCAGGACTATCTGCCGAAAGATCCGGCTCGCAAAGTCAAGGTTCCAGCTCACCTCCGTGAGACTGACAAGACCGTCTTGACCTGGGATCAACTCCGGCTTGCTCTCATGGAACTGACTCTGCAGGATCGCATCCTGCTGGAGTTGGATATGACCAATGCTCTTCGACCGAGTGAGCTATTCGCTTTCCGGTGGAAGTGCTTCGAGGACGAAGCTTGCACGTTGGAGATTGTGGAAACTGTCTACAAAAGCAAGATTCGACCTTGGGGGAAGACCAAGAAGAGTCTCACGGTCATCCATATCCCGAGGAGTGTTGCGGACGATCTTCAGCAATGGCGGGAGCAATGTTCCGATCCATCCCCAGATGCCTTCATTTTCACGAACGGGGCGGGTGGGTTTCTGGATACGGACAACTACCGTAAGCGGGTGCTTCACAAACTCGCCCGGAAACTGAAACTTCCGAAACTTACGTTCCAGGTCATTCGGAGAACGGTTGCAACCTTGGCCCAAAAGAAGGGAACGGTGAAAGACGTGCAAGGTGTGCTGCGACACTCTCGCACGGCAACGACCACCGATGTTTACATGCAGGAAATTCCGGAAGGCGTGCGAGGGACGATTGATTCCATCCATCGCGAACTGATGAAGAGCCCCAAGCCTAGAGTTGCGGGCTCCAGAACGAACAAAGAAGTATCCCGGCCCATCGGTAAAAAGATAGGGTTCGGGAGTGGAAAAGCCCGAATCTCGGGCGGCCGCAAAGTTCAAGAGAGGAGGAGCGCAAGAGATTTCGAAACCCCTTTGCAGAAGGGTTTTGAAAATTTGCTACCAAATGCTACCAAGCCGGGAGAGGCGGAGCCGCTAAGTTGTTGATTTATTGGTGGACCTGATCGGGATCGAACCGATGACCTCTTCCATGCCATGGAAGCGCGCTCCCAGCTGCGCCACATATCTCCCGGTGTCTAAAGGTAATAGAGTGAGCGAGCACTCGGCCTGCGCAGGCGCTGTTTCGTCTAATCTCTGAGCCTCGCCAGCTCGGTATTTGCAACTTGTTTCACCAAAGTCGTACTGTAGAGGTACCCGATATGCAGGCGGGCACGATAGTGGGCAATCTAGCCAGCGCGATAGGCATCACGACCGAAGATGCTGCTCTCGTAGCCGATTTAAAAGCCGGCTCTGAGTCGGCGTTCGCTCTCCTGATCGCGCAATATCATCAGCCTATCTATTCGCTGATCGCGCGCAGCCTCAACGACCCCGCCGACGCCGCCGACATCACCCAGGAAGTCTTCATCAAGGTCTTTCGCAGCATTCGCGGCTTCCATGGCGAAGCCAGCCTGCGCACCTGGCTCTATCGCATTGCTCTCCGGGAGGCCTCCAACCAGAGACGCTGGTGGTCGCGCCACAAAAAGCAGGAGATCACCATCGATTCGCCGTACGAATCCAACTCCGATGACGAAAGCAACGGTCTCTGCCTTAGCGCAACCCTGGCCGATCACTCCGATTCGCCCTTCGACCACGCGGCCCAGGCTGAAGTCCGCGAACGCGTCGAAGCCGCTCTCCGCCAGCTTCCCGAGGCCTTCCGCACCGTCGTCATACTCCGCGAAATTGAAGGCTTCGCTTATGAAGAGATAGCCGAAATCCTTAGCGTGAACCTTGGCACCGTTAAGTCCAGACTCACCCGTGGACGCTCCGCCCTGCGCACGCTGCTGAGTATCGAAAGTGTTATCTCCCCCACAAACGATGCGTCGTATCCTCCAGTAGAGACATCCAAGGAATTGGTGACGCGATGACCACTCAAATCTGTCAAAAGTGCCAATCTTCTTTCTCGGCCTATCTCGACGGCGCCGTCAGCGGACAGCGGATGCAGCAGATCGCCCTCCATTTGGAGTCTTGCGCCGTCTGCGCGCGCGAATTTGCCGCCCTGCGCGCCATGCAGCACTCGCTCGCCGCCCTTGGCCCGGCGAAGGCTCCTCCAGATCTCGGACTCAAGCTCCGTCTCGCCATCTCGCATGAACAGGCCCGAAGAAAATCAAGCTGGCTCGACACCCTGAGCCTGAAGTGGGATAACGCCGTCCGTCCGATGCTGGTGCAGGTATCCGCAGGTTTTGCCGGGGCAGTCATTCTCGTTGGAGGCATTGGACTTCTCCTCGGCATGGTCGCAGCACCCGAGCCTGTGATGGCGAACGACGAGCCCCTGGGGGCGATCACCACCCCGCACTATCTCTATTCCACAGTAAATCCAACTGCCATCGTCAGCGATCATGACTCAGTCATCGTCGTCGAAGCCTATGTCAACGCCCAGGGCCGCGTCTACGACTACAACATCGTCTCCGGGCCGGAGGATCCAGCGGTTCATAGCCAGGTCGTCCATCAACTCCTGACGAGCGTCTTCGAACCGGCCAGCGTCTTTGGCGCCCCTGTCCGCGGCCGTGTCGTCCTCACCTTCTCCGGAATCTCAGTCCACGGATAGGAATTTACGTCGGCGCAAATCGCCCGCTGACCTTACCGCTATCTGCGAAGGTTCGACGTCATGCAGACTGATTACGACCTTGTCGCCTCCGCCTATAGCTCTTTCAACGCCCGCGATATCGACGCCGTTCTCCGCACCATGCACAAAGATGTGGACTGGCCGAATGGAATGGAGGGTGGCCGGGTCCACGGCCATAGTGGAGTCCGCGAATACTGGATCCGCCAGTGGAGTTCGCTTGACCCTCACGTCGAACCCGTCAGCTTTACCACCGACTCCGTCGGCAGAACTCTCGTCCAAGTCCATCAAACGGTTCGCGATCTTAGCGGCAAGGTCATTCTCGACCAGATGGTGCAACACATCTATCTCATACGGAAAGGGCTCATCCAAAGCATGGAAATTCGCTCCGGCGAGTCCTCCTGAGTCGCTCCAGCCCCACCCGCAGGTTGCCACCTCGCCCTTTGCTCCCTTAAACTTCACGGGAGCGTCGAATCCTTATCGTGTCTTCTCCAGCTAAGTCGTTTTTTCGGTACCCCGCACTCTTTTCTCTGTGCCTCGCTGCCTCGTTGTTTCTCAACGCATCGGCCATCCCCGCCAACGCGCAAGAGCCGAGTTCTTCCAGCAGCAGCTCTTCCGATACACCTTCAAAAGATGCACCGTCGAAACCCGCCCCCCGTGTTGCACAGCCAGAGGCGGGCGGCTCCGCCATCACCCTTGAAACCAGCGAACCTCTCTTCTACGTCGCCGTGGCCCTCAATGTTTGCGACTATGACGCCGATCTCGCCGCCTCCAGCCCAGTGCGCGCCAGGATTCGCGAAGAGATCAACACTCAACTTGCAGCCTCGGCCGCGGCCCGCACCAGCCGCGACGCCCTCTGCACCTATGTCCGCGAACACACACTGGCCGACAGCAGCCTCAACCTCGCCCAGTACATCTCGCTGGCTCTTTACCTGTCTCCGCCACCCGAGTTGACCCCCACCGTCGACCAGACCGAACTCCCTCCCGATTCCACTCAAGTCGTCAACATTCTTCCCCTCCTCCGAACCTTCGCCGAAGATATTCACCTCAACGCTATCTGGGTCGAACATCGTCCTGAGTACGAAGACCTCACCGCCCGCGTGCACGGTCCGCTCACCAAGATGATTCTCAACACCAACATCTATCTGCGGCTCCCCGTCAGCAGCTACGATGGCCGCCGTTTCCTCGTGCTGCTCGAGCCCATGCTCGCTCCTTCAACGACCAACGCCCGCATCTACTCGAGCGATTACATCGTCGTCGCCTCTCCCGCAGGCGACCCTCCCGGCGCCGTCCACATGGACGATATCCGTCACATCTATCTCCACTACGAGATCGAGCCCATGGTCTACGCGCGCGCTCAGGCCATGGAGCGCCTCCAGCCGCTCCTCAAGGCCGTTCAGAATGCGCCTCTCGAGTACACCTATAAGACCGAGATCGTGCCCCTCCTCACCGAGTGCCTCATCAAAGCGATCGAGACCCACACGATGGACGTAGGTATTCCCAAGCCCCAGAAACCCGGCCCTCAAGTGAAAGCGCGCGCCGATCTCGAACGCTACGACGCTGAGATGAGCACCTATGACCACGACGCCGAGGCCGTCCGCCGCAAAGCTGTCAACCTCGCCATGCGTCAGGGATGGGTGCTCGTCGATTATTTCTATGACCAGATCGGAACGATGGAGAAGGAAGGCATCAGCCTTAAAGAGAACATGGGCCAGATGGTCTACGGGATGGATGTGGATCACGAGCGCCACAAAGATCAGCAGATCGCCTTCCTTCCAGAGAGCAGCCATGACGTTCTACGCCGCGCGACAAACCAGTTATCGGGCCTGCAACTTGCCGAGCTGAAGATCTTCAAGGGTGACCTGACCGGCGCCTCCGAAATCGCCAACAAGGTTCTCGCCGATCCCGCCGGCGACCATGCACAGGCCTACTACGTCCTCGCTCGCGTCAACCTCATGCAGCGCCAGCCCGGAGCCGCAATCGGCAACTTCCAGGAGGTCCTCGACACCTCGAAGAACCCCCGCACCCTCGCCTGGTCGCACATCTACCTGGGCAGGCTCTACGACATCATGCCGCAGCCTGAGCGCCAGAAGGCGATCGCCGAGTATCAGGCCGCCCTAACCGTCCGCGACGCCCAGCCCGATACCAAGGCCGCCGCCGAACAGGGCATCAAGCAGCCCTTCGTTGCACCGAAAGTCGAGCACCAGACCCCCGACGAATCCGATGACGCACCCCTGGACCCTAGCGGCAAAGCCGAGAAAGACGCATATCGTCCGCCACCCCCACACTAACCACGCCTGCGGACACGGGCGTCCGTCCGGTAAAGTAAACCTAGAGGGGTTCGATGACGACGCGCCACAAAAGGGCCGGACAATCGGAAAAGAAAACCACTCCTGCGCCTCTGTTCGATCATCACTTCCAGCGGCCTGAGCTGCTCACCTGGGCCCTTACCCACCGTTCGCTCGCCTATGAGACCAACCCCGACTCACTCCCCGACCCCACCGCCGACAACGAACAGCTCGAGTTCGTCGGCGACGCCGTTCTCGGCCTCGTCGTCGCCGAATCGCTCTTCCATCGCTTCCTCGATGGCGGCCTCGACGCCGCCCGCGCCTTCATCGAAAAGCACATCATCGAGCCCACCCTCCCTGATCTTCACCTCGCCATGAAGGGCGGCGACACCTTCAGCGGAGCCATAGGCGACCACAAATCCGCGCTCCAGGAGCACCTTCAGGCCACCGGCGCTGGCCAGCCCCATTATGTCCTCACCGACCAGAGCGGCCCCGACCATCAAAAACGCTTTCGCGTCGAAGTCCGCATCCAAGATAAAACAGGAGGATCCCGTGCCCTCGCCGAATCCGAGGGAACAACCAAAAAGCAGGCTCAGCAGGACGCCGCGCGCCTGGCCTTCCAGCGTCTGATCTCCGAATCCCAGCCCGCCGCCGTCTCCGCAGTGGAGGTGCCCGAATGACGCATCCCCTAGCCGATGTGAAATCGGGCCAGATTCAGGCCCAAACCGAGTCCCAACTCGAGACTCAGATCCAGCCCGAAACCCAGCCCCAAATCCCTGCCCTCAACTCCTCCTCCGAGAGCATCCGTCCGCAGGCAGCCTCCACCCACCATCACAAAACCGGTGTCCTTCCTGCGCTCCAATCGCTCCTCCAACTCATCGTCATCGCGATCTTCATCATCACCTTTTGCGCGCAGCCCTTCCGCATCCCCTCCGAGTCGATGGAGTCGACCCTTCTCGTAGGCGACTTCCTCCTGGTCAACAAGCAGGCCGGCTCTCCCAACGCAGAAGAATTCGCCGGTCCGCTCCCGTCGGCCACCATTCATCGCGGCGACATCATCGTCTTCCACGACCCCGTCGACGCCACCCTGCATCTCGTCAAGCGCGTCATCGGCCTGCCCGGCGACCACCTCCGCCTCCATAGCGGCCGCGTCTTCATCAACGGCCACGCCCTCTCCGAGCCCTACGCCGTCTACCGCCCCAGCCCGCCCGACAACTTCCGCGACAACTTCCCCCGCTTCCAGAGCGCCGACCCCGAGATCGACTCCCGCTGGTGGATCCGCATGCGCTCGCTCATCGACAACGGAGAACTCATCATCCCCATCGGCAACTACTTCGTCATGGGCGACAACCGCAACGATAGCGAAGACAGCCGCTACTGGGGCTTCGTGCCGCGCGAAGCCATCGTCGGCAAACCCATGCTCATCTACTTCTCCCTCCAGCAGCACGACACCGATGACGCGTCCACTCTCACCCAGGAGGCCGTCGCCGACCAGCGCCGCCAGCACTCAAGCAAGATCGACTCGCTCGTCGACTTCGCCCGCTGGGGCCGCACCTTCCAAATCGTTCGCTAACCCACCTCGCTAACCCACCTACTGATCTGTCTCTGAAAATGATTGACATAATTTGTCATCCCGACCGGAGCGCAGCGGAGTGGAGGGATCTGCTGTTTGTGTGGGTCCGCACTCATGCTACGCGTCGATCTGGCGACTGCCTTCACCGGCCCAGCGACCGCCTTCACCAAATGAAATTATTTTGTTGACAGGCTGCAGGCACCTCGTTACCCTCGAAACATTACACTAAAAACAAATTTTCACGTTATTGAAACAAGAGCAATCTTAGGGGCTTCCTAATCCGAAGTGTTTTTTAGCCCCACTGTACCGTGACATTCCCAACCTTGGAGCAGACAAGGCGCCAGCCTATTTTGACTCCACCGCCTCGTGTAATTCGATTTGCTTATCATCCTGACCACTTTGACCTTGGCAGCGTTGCCCCACAGCAGAGTAGTCAAAAGACCAATTAAATAAATCCGAACAGGACCGGGAATGTTTGTCGAGTCGCCGGGCAGGATGCCATCTTCGGCGACCTCGCCCGAAGTGTCTCTGGCCTTACCCGTAGACCCAACGACTTCTGCCTCGGCAGAGGCACAGAATTTTTCAACGCTAAATCACCATTGGAGGCCAATACATGCGAAATCATAGGAAGACATACAGCGTAGTTGTATTTGTTTTGATGTTGGCTGCTGTTGTGGGCGCGAAAGCACAGACCTACTACGGAAGTGTCCGTGGCCTCGTGATGGATAAGCAGGGAGCTACCTTATCGCAGGCGACGGTGACGTTGACCAACGAAGCAACTCACATCAAACGGTCGGCCGAAACCAACGGCGCGGGCGAGTACGTGTTCACTGCTCTCGATCCGGCGACGTATTCGCTGACGGTCGAGGCAAACGGATTTAAGAAGCATGAGGCAAAAGGCCTGATCGTCGCAACCCAGCAGTCGGTGACACTCGATGTAACCCTCACGCTCGGCGAGATGAGTCAGGTCGTTGAGGTGACGGCGGCGTCACCGTTGATTGATGACTCGACAGCCTCGAATGGACTTGTAATCGATTCGCAGAAGTTAGAGAACCTGCCGAACGCAGGCCGCAACCCGTTCTTCTTTTCCAAGCTGGACAACAACGTGACGCAGGTTGGCGATCCTCGTTTTGTGCGGTTTCAGGACCAGTCTGGTTCTTCCACCATCTCGCTTGCCGGCGGCCCGATCAGCGGCAATAACTATGAGATCGACAATATTCCCATCACCGACTTCAGCAACCGCGCGGTAATCATTCCTTCGATTGAAGCGGTGAACGAGGTCAAGGTCCAGCAGAACTCGTACGACGCGGAGATGGGCCGAACCGGAGGTGGCGTCTTCAACACAACCCTGAAGTCCGGTTCAAACACCCTGCACGGCGTACTGCAAGGGGAGACGCGCCAGACGAACTGGGGCGCGAATCTTTTCTTCAATAATCACAGCACGCCACAAATCCCGCGCGGCGCTGCGGAATTCTACAGCTACGTCGGAGCGATCGGTGGTCCGATTCTTATCCCCCACGTCTACGACGGAAGAAACAAGACATTCTTCTGGATAACCGAAGAAGGCTACCGGCAGCGATCGCCCCTGACAGCAAGCAACTCCTTCGTAGTCCCTACCGCGTTAGAGCGCTCAGGAGACTTTTCGCAATCCCTCACCGTGAACCCAAACACGAAGGCGCTGGTCCCGCTTAATATCTACGATCCCGCAACCGCGTTTTCCAACGGATCCCGAAAGCAGTTTTCTGTTGCAAACGGCAACGCGGGACTCCACAACGGCGTACCGACGGACAACGTAATTCCCACGTCGCGCCTGAACCAGGTCGGTGTAGCCTTGGCAAACGCGTATCCGGTCGGCGCACAAGGACTGGCCTATGGCACAAATAACTTTACCGGCGGCGATACCCTCGGCGATCGTGCAGACGAGTTCGTGGGGAAGATCGACCATCAGATGTTGAGGCGATGGCAGGCAAATGTTTCCTACATGCACTACGGCAGCAAGGAGCCAGGCGGAAATGCACTCCAAAGTTTTGCAGGCAGTTCGAGCTCGTACCTCCTCTACCGCAAAGTCGATGCGTTTGCTGTGAACAATACGATCACCGTAAGTCCGACGATGATCGTCACCGCAGGATTCGGATTCAATCGCTTTCCCAACAACTCGCTCGATATCAGCAATGGATTTGACCAGACGACACTCGGATTTCCATCAAGCTATGTCGGTGCGTTACAGAAAAAGGCCTTTCCCCAGATAACCAATCAATCGCTGTCAACAGAAGGCACGCTGAACTCCGGGCCTTCCGTTTACTACTCGCGTAACTTCGTTCTTGGAGTCTCGAAATCTCTCGGCAAGCATGAACTGAAGGCCGGCTATGTCTACCGCAGCATCAGCGTTACGTTCACCAACGTAGGCACCGGCAACGGCACTTACGCCTTCGACAGCAGCTACACTTCAAGCAGCGGCTCGAAGACGCCTGCCACAGGGACAACGCCGACGGGCGCCGACACCGCGTCCATGGTGCTTGGGCTGCCATCCTCGGGATCGGTGCTTTTGACATCGCAGCTCGCACTCAACGTCCCCTACAACGCGTTCTACGTGCAGGATGACTACCGCGTAACCCCGAAGCTGTCGATCAACTACGGCTTCCGTTATGAGCATGAGCCCGGCGTTCACGAACGAAATAATCACTATGCCGTCGGTCTCGACCCAACGGTAGTCAATCCGGCCACAACTGCGCCAGGTACGACCATCTTGGGCGGCGTCAAATTTGCCGGACAGAACGGATATCCGACAGCCTGTTGCAACAGCGGAAATAAATACGCTCCGCGTGTCGGCTTTGCCTATAGCGTGCTCCCGAACACCGTGGTCCGCGGCGGCTTCGGGGTGTTTTACTCGCCTCTGGTCTATTCGACGAGTCCGTCGCTCGCTCCCGGATACACTCAGACGAACAGTCTCGTTGCGGCGTCCTCAACAGCACCGGTCCCGGCGTCGTATACGTTGAGCAATCCATTCCCCAACGGCCTGGTTGGTCCCACGGGGAACTCGCTTGGCTACGCAACCGGCGTGGGCAGCTCGCTGACACTGCTCGATTCCAATCGCCACGCCCCCGTCGTGATGCAGTACTCTGCGGACGTGCAGCGAGACCTTGGATACGGCTTCGCTCTCAAGGTAGGTTACGTCGGGGCGCACGGAAAAAGCCTTCCATTGACCGCGAACATCAACCAGTTGCCGGACAAATATCTCTCCCTGGGACAGACCGCCCTGCTGGCCAAGGTTCCAAATCCCTACTACAAGGCGGGAGGAGCCGGACTCGTCGGCCAGGCCACCATCCCCTATGAACAGACGCTGTTGCCCTATCCCCAATACACCACCATCAGCGACTCCGTCAGTGTCGGATATTCCAACTACAACGCACTGGACCTGAAGCTGCAGAAGCGCTTTTCCCATGGCTTCACGTTGCTGACTGCGTTCACCTGGGCTTCGAACTGGGACAACTCCTGGGGCGCCTCCAATACTCTGAACCCGGGCAACAATGGTCCGCAGGACTGGGACACAAGTACGCCGACCTCCTACCAGCAGTCCATCAGGTCGGAGTACTCCCGCGCGATCAACGACATTCCAGTTCGCTACACCATCACCGGCAGCTACGACCTGCCCTTCGGCCGTGGCAAGAAGTTCCTCGGCGGAGCGGGCAGGCTAGTCGACATGGCGGTAGGCGGATGGACCTTCAACGACGTCACCATTATCCAGGAGGGAATGCCACTGCCAGTGACGCAGGTGAACGCCAATGCAGTTACAGGGGCAAACGGCACGATCGGAGGAAGCGTGCAGCGGCCAAACATGACCGGCACCCAGCCCTGCTATAGCGGATCACCGGAGAGCAGGTTGACGAACTATATCAACTCGGCTGCGTTTGCTGCAGTTCCGGCCCTCACCTACGGCAACACTCCACGCACCACGAGCTGCTATGGGCCGGGATATTTGAACACGGATCTCTCGCTTAACAAGACCTTCAAGGTCACGGAGCGGATCAATGCGCAGTTCCGTGCCGAAGCCCTGAACGCATTCAACACGCCACAGTTCAATGGATTTGGCGCCTCGACCCAGATCCAAAACTCAAACTTTGGACAGATCCAAGGAACGCTTGGATTCCCAAGATTGGTGCAACTAGGTGGGAGGATAACCTTCTAGCCTGGGCGAACGGGACCAGGAAGGGCACCATCCTACAAGGGTGGTGCCCATTTTTTGGGCTATCGCCGCAGAGCGCCAAAGGCGCACCCTATACCAGCCTGGGGCATAGCCCCAGGAAATCGGTCCCGCCCAATGACCAAGGGCTGAAGGCCCGATCTATTCTCGCTGACCCACCCCACCGCGTCACTCCCTTTCAAAACCAGCCTCCATCAGCGATACACTAGTATCTGCATCGCTGGAGACCCCTTTTGACCGACACCGTGGCAACCGAAACAAACGAGATCAAAACCGCCGAGCAGGACCGTACCGAGACCCCGCTCGAGTCCCTCGCCTCCATCTGCACCGTTCTCGCCATCGGTCTCTTCGTCATGACCTTCATCTTCCAGAACTTCGAGATCCCCTCCGCCTCCATGGTCAAGACGCTCCTCATCGGCGACCACGTCCTCGTTGACCGCATCTCCCTCGCCCCTCCCGCAAAGTGGGCGCCCTTCACCTTCTACCGCGACGTCCGCCGCGGCGACATCATCGTCTTCTTCAAGCCCGGCGAACCCGACCTCTTCCTCGTCAAGCGCACCATCGGCATTCCCGGCGATCACATCCATCTCCGCAACGGCGTCGTCTACCTCAACGGCGTCGCGCAGAACGAGCCCCAGGCCGGCATGCCCGCCTCCGACGACAACCCCCAGCACGCCTTCAACGCCTATCGCGACGACTTTCCCACCGTCCCTCCGGGCTCCTACGATCAAGTCACCGCAAGCTGGGCCTACGATCTCCCTAACCACATCGTCGACGGCGACCTCGTCGTTCCTCCCGGCAAGGTCTTCGCCATGGGCGACAACCGCACCGAAAGCCTCGACGGCCGTTTCTGGGGCTTCGTCCCCCGAGAAAACATCGTAGGCCGTCCCATGTTCGTCTACTGGTCCTTTGAAACCCCCGCCGACCAGATCAACAAGCAGAGCATCGGCGAGCGCATCGGCTTCATGGGCCACATCCTCCTCCACATCTTCGACGAGACGCGCTGGAAACGCACCTTTCATCTCGTCAAATAGAAGGTTGCAAATAGAAGGTTGTCAGTTCTCCGTTCTCAGTCTTCAGTGAGTCCGTCAAGCCGAAGATTTCACCACCGAACACTGACAACTGACAACGGAGAACTGACAACTGAGAACCTAAGAACTCATGCAGAAAATGGATCCCACCTACGAGTATGGCGAAGCTGTCGACGCTGACAGCCCGCCCTCTCTCAGCACCCGTACCCTCCGTCGCCTTCTCTATCTCGCATTCGCGACCCTGGCGGTCCTTCTCCTCGTCCTCCTCCCGCCTCTCATCAGCGTCAATCGCTATCAGAAGCGCATCGCCAACAGCATCAGCGACAGTCTCGGCCGCCCCGTTCATCTCGACAAAGTCAGCCTCAACCTCCTCCCCCTCCCCGGCTTCACCCTCGAAAATCTAGTCGTCGAAGAAGACCCCGCATTCGGTTCCGAACCCGTCATCCGCTCCAACTCTGTCCGCGCCACCCTCCGCATCACCTCCCTGTGGCGCCGCCGCGTCGAGTTCTCCACCATCAGCTTCACCGACCCCAGCGTCAATCTCGTCCACCTCGCCAACGGCAAGTGGAACCTCGAGAGCATCCTCCTCCACGCCGCCCACATCTCCGCCGCGCCCACCGCCCAGAAAAATGCCGGCTCCGCACCTCGCTT
>WNFC01005962.1_pt1 | contig 13393 bp, 16 predicted proteins | sample 5400541 | NCBI WGS metagenome assembly WNFC01 (sample SAMN13153342, study PRJNA577476) | soil metagenome | isolation source: 120 cm saprolite under Douglas fir tree site 2 hole 2 replicate 1 | place: USA:California | collected 2015-04-18
GCTGATGTCTGCGTACAAGCTGCGGGCGCTTGCCTCACCCAGCGGGCCATCGCCGAGATGCTGAAGCGAAGGGGCGGCCACGTCGTCAACATCACGACGACCCTCGCCGATTACGCCAACTCCGGTATTCCATCAGTCCTGACCGCGCTCACCAAGGGCGGCCTGGCTTCGGCCACCAGGTCACTGGCCATCGAGTACGCCTCTCGCGGCATCCGGGTCAACGCCGTTTCGCTCGGCGTTATCCAGACACCGATGAACGAGGCGGAAAGCTACGACGGGCTCGCCGGGCTTCACCCGCTCGGTCGTATGGGCCAGGTCAGCGACGTCGTCGGCGGCATCCTGTTCCTCGAATCGGCGCCCTTCGTCACCGGCGAGATCCTGCACATCGACGGTGGCCAGATCGCCGGTCACTGACCAGGCGCCCGGCGGAGCGGCCGTCACTGGCCGGGCTGTCCGGGGCATGGCCAGGGTGTTATCCTCCGAATCGCTATAGTCGTTCCCCGGTACTGCGATGGTCATTGACCAGCCTGCGCAGGGGTTGCTCGGCCGGGGCAGCGAGATCCAGGTACTGAACCGGCTCTTCCGGGCCGTGCGTGGCGGGGACAGCGGGGCGCTTGTCGTGCGGGGAGAGCCGGGGGTCGGCAAGACAGCGCTGGTGCAGCATGTGGTCGAATCGGCGACGGGCGTTCGGATTCTGCGGGCCGTGGGCGTGGAGTCGGAGATGGAGCTCCCATTCGCGGCGCTGCACCAGCTGTGCGTTCCCCTGCTTGACCGGCTGGAGCGGCTACCCGATCCCCAGCGGACCGCTCTGGGGAAGGTCTTCGGGTTGAGCGGCGGGGACCCACTCAATCGGTTTCTGGTTGGGCTGGCGGTGCTCAGCCTGCTCTCCGCGGCGGGGGCTAAGCAGCCGCTGGTCTGCTTTGTCGATGATGCCCAGTGGCTGGATCAGGCCTCGGCGCAGACCCTGGCGTTCGTGGCGCGGCGGTTGTTCGCCGACCCGGTTGGCTTGTTGTTCGCGTCACGCGAGCAGAGCGACGTCTTCGGCGGACTGCCGGAGCTGGTGCTCGAGGGTCTGCGCAACGGTGACGCGCGAGCCCTGCTGGGTTCGGGAATCCGTTTTGTCCTGGATGAGCGGGTACGAGACAGGATCGTCGCCGAGACCCGCGGGAATCCTCTGGCGCTGCTTGAGCTGCCGCGAGGACTCTCGGCGGCGCAGCTCGCGGGTGGGTTCGGGGTGCCGCACGCACGGGACGTGTGGGGACGGATCGAAGACAGCTTCCGGCGGCGGCTCGAGGCCCTCCCCGCTGAGACCCAGCGTCTGTTGCTGGTGGCGGCCGCAGAGCCGGTCGGCGACCCGGTACTGATGTAGCGGGCGGCGCAGAGGCTCGGGATCGGGCTGTCGGCGGCACGTGCGGCTGAGTATGACGGTTTGCTGGCCATCGGCGCTCGCGTGCTGTTCCGGCATCCGCTGGTCCGCTCGGCGGCCTATGACGCGGCTTCCCCTCAGGATCGGCGCGAAACGCACCAGGCGCTGGCGCAGGCGACCGATCCCGGGGTCGATCCCGATCGGCGTGCCTGGCACTTGGCGCAGGCGACGCCGGGTCCTGACGAGCAGGTCGCGGCGGAGCTCGAGCGCTCCGCCGTCCGGGCGCAGGCGCGCGGAGGGCTGGCCGCGGCGGCGGCGTTTCTGGAGCGCTCGGTGGCGCTGACGGTCGATCCAGCGCGTCGCGCTGAGCGCACGCTGGCCGCGGCGCAGCTCAACATGCGGGCCGGCGCCTTTGATGCCGCCCTCGGACTGCTGAACACGGCGGAGGCCGGGACGCTGGACGAGTTCCAGAGCGCCCGACTCGACTTGCTGCGCGCCCATGTCGCGTTTGCCTCGGGTCTGGGTAGCAACGCTCCCGCGCTACTGCTCAAAGCGGCCAGCCGGCTCGAGCCGCTCAACCTCGAACTGGCCCGCGAGACTTACCTCGACGCCTGGGGTGCAGCAATTTTTGCCGGGCATCTCGCGGGCGCCGACGATCTGCTTGAGATCTCCCGCGCCGCCAGGGCGCTCCCCCCGTCGGACCCTCCAGGTCCGATGGAGCTGCTGCTTAACGGCCTGGCGCTGCTGATCACGGACGGCCGGGCCGCCGCGGCACCGACGTTGCGGCGGGCCATCAGCATCTTTGCCAGCGCGGATATCTCCGTAGGAGACGGACTCCGGTGGGGCTGGATGGCGCAGGCAGCCACCAAACGCCCTGTGGGACGACGACGGCTGGCGCGCGATTATCGCACGGCAGGTCCAGATCGTCCGCAAGGCCGGCGCGCTTGACCGGCTGCCGATCTATCTGGCCGCGATGGGCACAACCACCGCGTGGAGTGGTGACTTCGCAGCGGCCGCGTCCGTGGCGGCGGAGGCGCAGGCGGTGTCGGAAGCAACCGGGACTCGCATCGCGCCGTACGGCGCCCTGCTGCTTGCGTGTCTGCGAGGCAGGGAAGCCGAAGCCGCCCCGCTGATCGAGGCCACCATCAATGAGGCCGGAGCCGGGGGACAGGGAATCGCGGTGACGTACGCGCGCTGGGCGGCCGCAATCCTCTTTAACGGCCTCGGCCGCTACGACGAGGCACGGGGGGCGGCCCTGCAAGCCAGCCAGGACACCCCGCGAGATGTATGTCTCATGTGGGCGTTGCCCGAGCTGATCGAGGCCTCCACACGCAGCGGGAATACCCAGCTTGCCACCGATGCGCTCAAGCGGCTGGCGGAAACGACGCGGCCCAGCGGAACCGACTTCGGACTGGGCATGGAGGCCCGCTCACGCGCGCTCGTGAGCAAGGGAGAAGTCGCCGAGGGCTTCTATCGCGAAGCGATTGACCGGCTCGGCCGCACCCGGCTCCGTCCGGAGCTCGCCCGCGCCCACCTGCTCTACGGCGAATGGCTGCGCCGCCAGAACCGCCGTGCAGACGCCCGCGCGCAGCTCCGGACCGCTCACGAGATGCTGACCACCATGGGTATCGAGGGGTTCGCCGAGCGCGCCAGGCATGAGCTGCTGGCCACAGGCGAGACGGTGTGTAAGCGCACCGTCGAGACGCCAGGCGCGCTCACCCCGCAAGAGGCGTACATCGCCCGGCTCGCGCGGGACGGGCGGACCAACCCGGAGATCGGCGCCCAGCTGTTCCTCAGCGCGCGGTCGAATGGCACTTGCGCAAGGCGTTCACGAAGCTCGGCATCAGCTCGCGCCGGGACCTGCCCAGGGCGCTGTCGGACATCGGACAGGCCGACCGGTCGGTCTAGCCACCCGGGACCGCGCCGCACGCTAGGGCACTGCGGCCAGATTGTGCTCAGCGCGGCACGCCGGCCAGGGCGAAGAACTCCGCCCGGCTGCGCGCGTCGGCCCGCAGCGTGCCCAGCAAAGTAGACGTAACGGTCTTGGCGCCGTGGGCCCGCACGCCGCGCAGTGTCATGCACGAGTGCTCCGCCTCGAGCACCACCCCCACCCCCGGGCCCGGAGCCGGGCGGCCAGGCACTCGGCGACCTGCTTGGTCAGCCGCTCCTGCACCTGGGGCCCGGCCGCGAAATGCTCCACCAGCCGGGTCAGCTTGGACAACCCGACGATGCGCTCGCCGGGCAGGTAGCCGACGTGCGCCAGGCCGGAGAACGGCAGCAGGTGATGCTCGCAGACCGTGCGGAACGGGATCGCTCGGGCCAGCACCAGCTCGTCGTACCCCTCGTCGTTGGCGAACGTGGTCAGCCGCAGCGGCAGCGTGCTGAACAGCTCCGCGTAGGCGCGGGCCATCCGGGCCGGGGTCTCCCGCATTTCCTCCCGGTCCACGTCGATGCCCAGCGCCGACAGGAAATCGGCCGCGGCCCGCCGTGCCGCGCCGATATCGACGCCAGCGATGGTCCGCGCCGCCAGGACCGCCGGGTCGGCAGTGACGGCCCGGCCAGGAGCCGAGTGGCTGGCCTCGGCGACGACGGCGGCGATGTGTCCGCGCTTCATGGTGCTCCAATGAGTGTCTGCGTGAATTGGCAGTCATGGACGAATCGACTCGCCCAGCTTGTTCGGCGATCATCCCGGCTCGGGCTGTTCCGTCAGCCGCGATGATCGCCGTAAGCTCCGCGCATCAGCCGCTCGTTACCGGCTCGACGCGGTTACCTCGTGCCACAGCCCGCCGTTCAGGTTGAGCTCGTTGCCGTTGGCTTGCCCTGGAGCACCGTCGCCGACGTAGGTGTACAGCGGATGCCCGTCGTAGGTGGCCTGAACCGAGCCATCCGAGCGCGTGATCGTAGCGAGCTTGCCGGTGACACCAGGGCCCGCGGTCGCCGGTCCCTTGACCGGCGGCCAGTACGAGGCACACGTCCCCGAGCAGGCCGACTTGGTTGCGGTATCCGGGGCAAACCAGTACAGGGTAAGACCCTTCGCGTTAGCCAGCACCATCACGCTACTGATGCGGACGGTCCTCAGCGCGCTGCCCGCGGCGGTCGTGGCCGAGGGGCCTGCCGCCGCAACCGAAGCGCCGAGGACCGCCAGCGCCGCCACGGATACGGCGGCGACAGACGCGCTGACCACGCGGCCCGTGCCCGGCGCGCCGGTCCGGAGGCGGGCCAGCGGGCCGCTGTCGGCCCGGCCGCGCCTGGCGGGCATGGCGACCAGGCCGGTCAGTGCCGCGAATGCCGCCACCTCTATCACCCCGGCCACGATCCCCGCCGTCGTGCGGACCTCGGTGAAGCCGAACTGGCCGGTCCACAACGACAGCAGGTAGCCGCCCAAGGTGGCCAGGGCGAATACGGCGCCTGCCGCCGCGGTGAGCGATCCGGCGGACACCAGCACCACCGCGCCGAGCCCGAACGCCGCGATGACCTGGAGCAGGAACAGCCAGCCGATCACCGGGATCGACCGGTAGCCGGTCAGGTACAGGTCCAGGTGAATAGCGCCGGCCGCAATCAGCAGCCCGCCGCCGGCCAGCCGCAGGGCCAGATGTGTCCGGCCGCGCCGCCCGGGCCGGTCCTGCTGGCCGCTCATGCCGGTCCCTCGCCGCCCGGCCAGCGCCGACCGCTCAGGACCCATGGCTGGTCACCGGGTTGCCGGAGACGTTCAGGACATACCAGGTGCCGCCGAAGCCCATGAGCCCCTGGCCGTGCGCCATGCCCGGCCCGGAGTCCTTGACGAAGGTGTACAGCGGCCAGTGGTTGTAGGTGACCTCGAGGTTGCCGCTGGCGTCGGTGACCGTGCCCAGCATCGAGGCCTGCACGCCGCTGCCGGCCTTCGCCGCGGTCATCCCGCTGGCCAGCAGGGTTTCTGGCCAGAACTTGGTGCAGCCATTGGCCTTGGTGCAGGTGATCTTGCCGCCCTGCTCCGACGTCAGCAGGTACAGGGTCTGACCCTGCCCGTTGACTAGGATTGTGCCAACCCCCGGGACGCTTTTAGCGCTGATGGTGACGGCAGCCGCCGATGACGCGCTTGCTGTCGCTCTTCCCGGCGAGCCGGCCGCGGTGCTCGGGGAAGACGAGCTGCAGGCGGCGACGGTGGCGGCCGCGCCCAGGGCCAGGCTGCCCAGCAGCAGCCGACGGGCCGCCGGGCGGCGGAGGCACTTGATGTTAATACTCATGAGGTAACTCCTTCTCTGCGCAGGCGGTCTCGGCATGGCCCGCCGTGCGGTTGATGCTGGTTAGGGGTTGGGCGGGCCGAGGTAGGGGAACTCGGTCAGCAGGTCGTCGTGTGGTTTGAGGCCGGTGGGGCCGACCCGTCCGTGGGTCAACCAGGCGAAGCGGGCGCTGTAGACGTCGTTGGTGGGGACGCGGCCGTTGGGGTAGGCGGCGGGCTGGGTGCGGTCGTAGCGCAGGATGTCGGGCAGCACCATCAGGGCGGCCGCCTTGGCCTCCTCGGGCGGGTAGCCGTTGTCTTGCAGGAGCTGGGACCAGGGCTGCAGGTAGTTCGCTACGTCGTCGGCGGGTTGCCTTGTGTTGTAGAGGTCTTTGGCGTCGTCGGGGTTGATGAACGGGTTGAGGGTGGGGTTCCCGCCACGGTCGGTCTGCACGAGCGTGCCGTCGCGGCGCACGCTGACGCTGGCCCACACGCCGATCACCGACCCGTCACCGAGCATGTCGTTCGGTACCTCGAGCGCGATGGACAGCACGTTCTTGCCGGCGAACGTGTCGACCCCGGTCCACTGGAATCCGTGGAAGGCGCCTTCGGCGTCGGCGAAGAACGGGTCGCTGCGGACGCCGAAAAACAGCCGGACCGAGCCGGACCCAAGAACCTGGATGGGCTGGGCGGCGGCGTCGAAGCCGACCGGGGCGCCGGCGATGAGCACGTCGCCAGCGGGCTCGGGCTGCCGGGCCTGGGGGCCGGTGGCGTAGTAGGCGGTCCCGGTCTGGGCACCGTTGTCGGGCGGGGAGAAGGCGAAGGTGAACGCGGCGTCGGCGTGCGCGTCGCCGTCGGTGTCGATGTTGATCCGGTAGACCCCGTCGGGGTGGAATTCAGAGCCGGTCATGAACGGGTTCACGTCCATGATCAGCACGGTCCTGCCGGGGTCGGCGGGCGAGGCGAAGACGAACAGGTCGGTGAGGTCCAGACGAGCATCGTCGCCGGGGAATTTGAGGTTGGCCGCGCTGAAATGGTTCGACATTTTGGCTCCTTCGGTGGTGGTTATCTGGGTCGGTGGTGCGGCCGCCGGTCAGCTGCGGAGGAAGTCCAGCAGCGCCGCGTTGACCTGGCCGGCGTGGGTCCAGGCGATGGCGTGCGGGCCGCCCTCGATCACGACGAGCCGCATGTCCTTGATCAGGCCGGGCAGGCGTTCGGCGGTCTTGTCGAGGGGCAGGGTCCGGTCGGCGTCGCCGTGGACGACCAGTACCGGCACGTCGATCTTGGGCAGGTCCTCGCGGAAGTCGGTCACCCAGGTCCGGATGGACGCTACCGCGGCGGTGGCTGAGGCGGTGACGGCGAGGTTCCAGCTGGCCTGGTAGGCCTGGTCGCTGATCAGGGTGCCGCCGAGGGTGTCGACGTTGTAGAAGTTGTCCAGGAAGCCCTTCATCCACGCCGGGGTATCCGCCCGCGCGGCCTGGACGAACCCGTCGAAAACGCTGCCGGGCACCCCGTCGGGGTTGTCGCCGACCTGCAGCAAGAACGGCGGGATCGGCGACACCAGCGCACCCTTGGCGACCCGCGCGGAACCGTAGCTGCCCAGGTAGCGGGTGACCTCGCCGGTGCCCATCGAGTGCCCGGCCAGCACGGCGTCGCGCAGGTCCAGGTGCTCCAGCAGCGCGGCCAGGTCGGCGGCGAAGGTGTCGTAGTCATAGCCGACGGTGGGCTGGCTGGACTTGCCGAACCCCCGCCGGTCGTAGGTGATCACCCGGTAGCCGGCCTCCAGCAGCACGGGGACCTGCTTGTCCCAGGCGCGGCCGCTGAGCGGGTACCCGTGGATGAGGACCACCGGCTGGCCGGTTCCGTGGTCCTCGAAGTAGATCTCGATGTCTGCGTTGTTTTCCTGGCCGACGGTGACTGTGGGCATGAGGTTTCCTTCCGTGGGTTGGTACTGAGATCACAGTCGCGCTCCGGGCTGCGCGTCGCGCCCGTGGAAACCCGGGCCGGTGCCCTGGTCCGTGGCCGGGCTGCCCGCATACCATGCCAGTAGCTGATGGGACGCCCACCGGGGTTAGCTGATGGTCGACGACGCGCCGATCCCGCTTGAGGCGGTGCCCGCCATCCGTGCGGCCGTCCGTGATCCGCTGCTCCTCATCGCCGGGCCGATCGACGTGGCCGTGCTCGCGGCCAGGACAGCAGACGCCTGGCATGTGTGGCACCAGTCCACGCAGCACCGCGCGGACGTTGGCCGCCTGCTGCCGCGGTTGATCACCGACGCCCGGATCGCGGCCCGCGCAGCCGGGGGACACGACCGCCGCGCCGCCCACGCGGTCCTGGCCGATGTGTACGCCCTGGTCCAGCACGAGGTGGTCGGGGCCAGCGAGACCGAGCTGACCTGGACAGCCGCCGACCGGGCGATGACGGCCGCGCAGGAAGCCGACACGCCCGCCGCGCTGGCCGGGGCGGCGTGGACGCTCGGCATGGTGCGGCGTTCGGCGGGTGACAATGACGGTGCGCTGGCGCTGGTGCGGGATGCGGCGGCACTGCTCGAACCCCGCCTTGAGGCCGCGGATGACGAACTGCGCGCGATGTACGGCGCGCTGCATCTGCACGCGGCCATCACGGCCGCCAGGGCGGGGCGCGAGGCAGACGCCTGGCGGCACTGGGACGCGGCCCGTGCCGCTGCCGGGCGACTCAGCGACCGTTACCGCCACCCGTGGACCGTGTTCGGCGGGTCCAACGTCAAGCTGCACGCCGTGTCGATCGCCGCTGACCTGTCCAAGTCTGCTGAGGTGCTCAGCCGCGCCGAAGACATCGACCCGGAGGAGATCCCGAGCACGGAACGCCGGGGCCGCCTCGGGGTCGAGCTCGCGCGCGGCTACCACCAGCGCCGCGACTACCCAGCCATGCTGCACTGGCTCGAACACGCATACCGGACATCCGCCGACTCGGTGCGCTACTCCCCGTCAGCCCGCCAGATGACTGTCGACGCAGTAGACCACGGCAGGGCGCGGATAAGGCACAGGGCGCGGTCACTGGCCGCAAGCATCGGCCTGCCCCGGTAGCCGGGAGCCCACGCAGGCTGCCCCTCAACACGGATCTGCGTGCGTAAGCTCGGCGGGGCCCGCAGTTCATGTGCCCAATCTCCCGCACCCGGGCACACCAGGGCCCGGGGTCCGGCCCGTAGACCCAGGCACCGGCCAGGGCCTGGCACGGGCGCGACCGGCAGAACGGAGCGCGACCGTGGAGGCCAGGGCCAAGCCCTGGTGAGATGGACAAACGCTACTCATATCAGCAGGAGAGCCGAGGTAGCGGGCATGAAACTCGAGGTTGTGGTGGTAGCGGTCTCCAGCGACCCTGTGACGTTCCTTGCCGCCAGTGCGGACGACGTCAACGTCCGAGACCTCGTACCCGGTGCGGGGCGTTCGCAATGAACCGCTGGCAACGTGCGGAACTGGTGGCAGCGCGCGCTGATCTTATCTTGGCCGACGAGCTCACCGCCGAGGCGTACGCGGACTACTCCGAATCCCAGATGCACCCCGGCAACGTACGTAAGCTGTTCGGCCTGCTGCGTATGGTTCGCCGCACTGGCGCGGTCCTGCGTCGCCTCATCGCCTAGGGATCTGGTTATCCCTGGCTTTGTGTGGCAAGAACTATTGGAAACGGGCGACGGCAATGAATACCGCTAAGCAGGCAATGGAGAACATGGAATACGTGCGCAGGCTGCTCAAGCAAAAGCAGCCTGCATTTGTCGCGTCGCTGGAGCTGGCCGTGTCGCTGGTAGAAAGAAACTGTGCGAGCCCGTCATTGTGCCGCGGAATGTTGACGCCGCTGAGGCCTCATGACCAGCCACGCCGCACCGCTGGCCCGGCTGATTGACTGATGGATTGAGTTCGCGCGTAATCAGAGCGGTTGCTCATCACGCGGCCGCCGGGCCGCCGGGTCGGTACCGTCTGCTGCGGCTTTTTTCAGGAACTCAAGCTCCGTCTTCAGTTCCCTGGATTCCCGTTCGAGTTTGTGCAGCCGCGCGCGTTCATCCATGGTCAGCGGCGGCTCTTCCATGGTTAGGGGCGGCTCTTTCCCGGTTGGCGGCCAATCGTCGGCATGCTCACGGCGGTAGGCGCTCACCCAGTTACCGAGGGTTCTCTCATTGATACCGAACTCCTCCGCCACGCTGGCGATCGGGCGCGCCGTCTCGACCACCATCTTCACGGCTTCATGCGCAAATTCCGGTGAGAAGCTTCTCTTCGGCCGGAGCAAAAACCTCACGGTTCCAGACGCCCGGCCTATTAGATGGACAATCCGGAAGGCTCGGGGCATCTGACTCTCGATGCCAGCGTTGGTTTCCTGGCCGGCGGTGATCTTGGACATGAGGCTTCCTTCCGATAGCGGGCATGGCCGGCGCCGGGGCTGCGGGCCAGGCGCCAGGCGGCCTGGTCATGGCATCAGGGTCGCGCTCCGGGCGGCCCGTCGCGCCCGTGAAGTCCCTGGCCGGTGCCCTGGTCCGCGGTCCGGGCCACCCCACGCCGCAGGCAGGGGCCAGGTCAGGCCGGCAGGGCCCGCCGCCGGGCGTGAGGCAGCGCCCCGCGGAGCTGCCCGCGGGAGCTGATGCCGAGCTTGGTGAATACCTTGCGCAGGTGCCACTCGATCGTGCGCGGGCTGAGGAACAGCTCGGTGCTGATCTCCGAGTTCGACAGCCCATCGCGGGCCAGCCGTGTCGCCCGTGCTGAGCAAGGCTTGTGACCGGGCCTGGATACCCGCCACCCAGTCAGTGCCGCTGGCCCGTGCTATCGCCGAGAGCCGCTCCAGGGCGCTGGTTACTCCCGATCGCGTCGCTGATCGTCTTCAGCTCCTCGTGGATTGCCTGCCCCCGCGCACCGGGCCCAGGCTGCACCTGGGCCGGATGAGGAGGTCGCGGCCGAGCTTGAGCATTCGGCTGGCCGGGCGCAGGCCCGCGGAGGGCTGGCCGCAGCCGGAGCGTTTCTGGAACATTCGGTGCTGCTCGCGGTCGATCCAGCGCGTCGTGCCGAGCGCACGCTGGCGGCGGCGTAGGCCAACCTGCGGGCCGGCGCGTTCGACAAGGCTCTCGAGCTGCTGGTCACGGCGGAAGCCGGGCCGCTGGATGAACTCCAGAGCGCCCGGCTGGACCTGTTGCGCGGGCAGATCGCGTTTGCCTCGGGCCTGGGCAGCGACGCTCCCCCGCTGTTGCTCAAAGCGGCCAAGCGGCTCGAGCCGCTCAACCTCGAACTGGCGCGCGAGACCTATCTGAGCAACCAAGCCGAGGTCACCCCCTGATCGAGGCCACCATCGCCGAGGCCACAGGCGGGGGACAGGGGATCGCGGTGACCTACGCGCACTGGGCGGCCGCGATCCTCTACAACGGTCTGGGCCGCTACGCCGACGCACTGGCGGCGGCCGAGCAGGCCAGCCAGGACAAGCCCGCGCTCTATATGGCCATGTGGGCGTTGCCCGAGCTGATCGAGGCCGCCGTGCGCACCCGGGCACACTCAGCTTGCCGCCGACGCGCTCACGCGGCTGGCAGAGACGACGCAGGCCGGCGGGACCGACTTCGGGCTGGGGATCGAGGCACGCTCACGGGCGCTGACCAGTGAGGGCGAGGCCGCCGAAGCCAGCTATCGCGAAGCGATCGACCGGCTGGGCCGCACCCAGCTTCGCCCGGAGCTGGCCCGCGCCCACCTGCTTTACGGCGAATGGCTGCGCCGTGAGGGCCGCCGCGCCGACGCCCGCGCCCAGTTGCGAACCGCGCACGAGATGCTGGCCGCGATGGGTGCCGAGGCATTCGCCGAACGGGCCCGGCGCGAGCTGCTGGCCACCGGCGAAACGGTCCGCAAGCGTACGGTCGAGACTCTAAACGAACTCACCGCCCAGGAGGCGTCCATCGCCCGGCTGGCGCGTGATGGGCGCACCAACCCGGAGATCGGCGCTCAGTTGTTCCTGTCTGCCCGCACGGTCGAATGGCACCTGCGCAAGGTGTTCACCAAAGCACGGGATCAGCTCCCGCCGGGAGCTGCGCGCTGCGCTGGCGAACCTCGGCCCGGGCGGCCTGTCGGCCTAGCCCGGGCCTAGCCCCGCTTGAAGGGCGGCTCCGCCGCGGGCCTGATTCATGGCGTTCCAGCCGGCGCCGTCGTCGGCGGGCGGATGATCCCCGGGTCGCTGGGGTGCGGGGACAGCGGCGTGGTATCCACGGTCATCCAGGGAGCCAGCGGCAGCGACTCCAGGATCGCCTGCATCTGGGCCGCGTCGCGGGCTTGGTACAGGCCCAGCACGCGCCCGGCGCCCGGGAGTGTCCACACCCGGAGCAGGTGTCCCTGGCCGGCCAGGTCATGCGTGCGCTCGGCCTCGCGGGCTTCGGCGTCCTCCACCGCCTGGGCGCCTGTGCCCGGCGGGACGGCCAGGGTGAAGGTGATCAGGAACTCCATGCCGGTTCTGGCCTGGGGCCGGGGCAGGTCTGGGGCCGGGTCATTCGGGTGCGGCGAGAGCGGCGTGACCTCGTCGGTGCGCCACACCCGCAGCGGCATCGAGGCGAGGACTTCTTCGAGCCGACCGCCATCGTCGGCCGCGAACAGCCCGAGCGTGCGCCATTCGCCTGGTTGCAGCGGAGGGCGCCACAGGCGGAGCAGGTATCCCTGGGCCACGAGTTCACGGGATCGCGCGGCCTCGCGGGTGCGGATGTCCTGGACGGCTTGTTCCTGCGTTCCATCCGGAACATGGGTGGTCATGGTGACGAGATATTCCATGGCTGGCGCCTCCTGGGTCGGCAGCAGTGCTGCAATTGTTTCTCCGGTCACGCCCGCCTCCGATGGCTGGGCCGGCGCATCACGATGTCGTCGCCGGGGCAGGGACGGGCGAGGCGCAACCCGCCTCTGGCGCCCGCGGCGCGATCCGGGGAGCGGCCGCGCGGCGATCGTTGACGGCCGAGGCCTCACCGAGGTCGGCGTCGCCGACCGCGGCGAGCACCGCCACCTTGATGACGTTGGCGTCGTACGAGGCCACCCCCGAGGCGAGAACGGTGGCCGCGATCAGCGCCGCGCCGGTCTTACTGCGCAACGCGACGAGCGGGCTGGCCTCGGCGTTTGCTGCGTAGTCGGAGGAGATCATGGCGATCCCGTTGCTCCTTTTTCTTGTGATGTCCGGAGCGTGTGCTCATGCCACCGGGTTGGTCTTGCGTCCACCGTCGTGCCTGAAGGCAGCCGGTCGCGCCCGTGGGTACCCTGGCCGGTGCCCTGGTCTCGGTCCGCCCGCCTCCGGGTGGGCCCTGCTCGCCACGCCCTGTCGGCAGGCTGACTGCGCCTATCCGTGCATGCTCTGGCTTTCCTGGCGCAGTCGCCCGATGGCGGCGCCGAGTTCGAGTTCGATGCCGTCGGGCTGCTGAAGGCCCTGCTGGAACAAGGCATGAGCGAACGGGGCGTTCTCAGGCCTGCCGGATGTGGCGAAGAATGCCGCCAGGCCGGGGGCGAACTCGGCGTCTTCGGGAGCGAGGCGACGTCGACGAGGTGCTTGATGCCGGCGACGGCGACCTTGTCGAAGGCAGCGATGCGCCGGGCGAACCGGTCGGTGAACTCCTCAAGTTCGGCGTCCGGCGCAACGCGGTTTACCTAGCCGTATTCGGCGGCGAGGGCGGCGGGGATGTCATCGCCGCCGAGGAGGATCTCCAGCGCGCGCCCACGCCCGGCCATCGACCAGCTCGGCGCGCTGGTCGACCGCATCGAAGCGGCACCCGAGCTGACCGTCGTCGTGTTTCGCAGCGACAACCCCGGCTACTTCATGGCGCACTGGGATTTTCTGGCCGACAAGGCCCTGGCCGACAC
>WNFC01015598.1_pt1 | contig 13390 bp, 9 predicted proteins | sample 5400541 | NCBI WGS metagenome assembly WNFC01 (sample SAMN13153342, study PRJNA577476) | soil metagenome | isolation source: 120 cm saprolite under Douglas fir tree site 2 hole 2 replicate 1 | place: USA:California | collected 2015-04-18
CTTGCTGCTGGACTAACGCGGCGGCGCTGGCTTTTTCGGCTTCGGCTTGCTGGCGAGCGGCGGCGGCGGCGGCTTGCTGCGCTTCCTGCTGCATGCGCTGCGCTTCGGCCTTGGCGGTTTCGGCCTGCTGGCGAGCTTTCTCGGCTTCCTGGCGGCGTTGCACTTCAGCGACGGCATCGGCGCGGGCCTTGGCTTCACGCTCTTCGGCGGCTTTCTTGTCCCAGGCGATTTTTGCGTTGGCGTCTTCTTCGGCTTTTTGTTTTACGGCCATGACGCGGGATTCTTCGGCGGTCTCCACGACTTCGCGTGCGGCGGCGATGACGGATTTCTTGTCGCTCTTGCGCCCGTAGACCTCTTCCGCGTTCCTGAGCTGCAGTTCGGCCTTGGCGAGCGTGGGAGCGGCGTATTTGTCAGCCAGGGCGATGTGCGCGATGCGAATGGAGTTGCGGGCTTCAAAAAGTTCGAGCGGGGTCTTGCGGTCGATGCCAAAGATGGCGTTTTCGATTTTGGTGTTGGAAGAAGAGTAGATGCCGCGGCCGAGAAGTTCGTAGCTGGCGTCGATGTTTTCGACCTTGCCGAGGGTCGCGGGACCAAAGACGTTTTCGAGAACCACGGTGTTGCCGGGCTGGGTGACGGCGAAGTACGGTTCGGCGGTGACGATCATGCCGAAGGTCTGCATGTCGGAGATGGCTTTGACTTCGCCGGCGCCGTTTTTGAGGACCACTTCGCCGAGGTTGACGGCACGGCCTCCGGGAGACACGGCCCAGAGAACGTAGGTGAGATATTCGAGGCCGAACTTGGTAGCTTCGTCGAGGCCGAGGAATTTTGCGTCGATCTCCGTGCGGCTGCCCTTGTTCTGCACTCTGGCTTCTCCGCTGGCCTGCTGCATCAATTCGGTGCCTTGAAAGTCGATCTTGGCGGCGCCGGCGCGGCGGTAATTGACCGCTTTGGTGGTGCGCGAAACATTTTTGGGGGTGCTGGCGGACGGAGTCGTCTGGCTGAGCGCAGGAGCAGCCAAGACCCCGAGCGTCCCGGTTAGAGCGAGAACTAGCGATGCAATTTTCACGTCAATCTCCTGATCGCCGGACTGGGCGATGAAATTCCACAGGCCGCCGAGCGGCCGCGTCTTTGGAAAAGTGACCCGCCCCGTACCACAGAATCTTAGAAAGTTGGTGATCCGGGGGATGTCGTTTCTTATCTATAGGCTAGCAAAGAATCAGGCAAAAAGAGGCGACAACGAAAGGGGGTTTGCGCAAATAATCATCACCTAAAGAGGCCGGAAGCGAGGACCGGGGAATGGGGCGCAACGAGTGCCGCTGCAACTACTTGGGCCAAGTGACGGGGCCCAGAGCCGGATGCGAACGTGGAACGAACATTTTCGCTGGGATTAGCTCGAACAAGCTACAACGGCACTCACCGCCCTAGAGGGAGCGCAGGAACTGGAGGAGCGCCTCTTTTTCCGCCGGTTTCAGCTTTCTGAATTTTTCCGCGACACCCTTGGCTTCGCCACTGTGGCGGAGGATGGCGTCGAGAAGGGTGACGGAAGCGCCATCGTGCATCAAGCGCGAGTGCAGGCGGACGCCCCAGAGCGGGGCGGTGCGGATTTTGTTGGCGGTGCCGTTGTATTCGGTGGCGGAGAAATTTCTCCATGCGATCTGGTACATCCTCTTGCCGTAATGCTCGGTGAAGGATTGAACGATGCCGTCGCCGGTGCCGACGTCGTGGAGCAGGAAATCGCCATAGGGATGAAACTGTTTTTGACCGAGCGAGGGATCGATCGTGAAGGTTCCACCATTGATCTTTGTCCCCGCAGGAGCCGTAGTCAGTGTCTGGACGTGGCAGGTATCGCAGCCGACGATGTCAAATAACTCAGCGCCACGGCGCGCTTCGGTAGTTTGGGCTAGTTGTGCGTCGCGCGCAGGAGCTTCCGTGGCGCGCAGGAAGCGGGCGAAGTGATCGATGTCGGCGAGGCCGTCGGGACCGGGGGTGTCGTTCGGCTCGGAGGCGGTGTTGCAAAGATTGGTGACTTCGTCGGGTTGAAGACGATTGGTAATACCCATCTCATTGAGATAGGCGTCGCCGGAAAAGGATAAGAGGCTGGCGTGCTGGTCTTTCCAGCCGAAGCGGCCGACTCCGGTTTGGCCTGGCGCTTCGACGATGGGAACGTAGAGGACCTGGCCGCAAATCTTGTTGTGGCTTTTCTTACATTGTTCCCTGGCAAGGTCGGCGAAAGTCTGGTCCGGGACGGCTTCGACAAATCCATCGCCGAGCACGTTCAGCGAAACGCGAAAGGTGCGAATTTTCTCCGTGTCCGGCACACGTTCCTGAATTTCCGTGCTGGGAAAGGCGGCATTGGGACAGATCGTCCGATCATTCACCAACGAACGGTCCTTGATGATTTCCGTTCCGCGCGCGATGGGTATCTCTGGATTCACGAACTTGCCGTCGGGTCCACGATGGCCGACGCGCAATTCAGACACCTGGCTGGAGCCGCCGGAAGTGGGATTCTGGTGGCATTCGCGGCAGGATTGCGCGTTATAGAGCGGGCCGAGGCCGTCGGCGATGGCTTCGGTCTCCTCAAACTTGGCTTGATCCGTCGCGTGCGTGGCGTCATCCACCAGCCCATTGGTCTTGTTGTCGAAGCCAGTAGGCACCTCAGGAAACGGCGGAGCAAAGAAAAAAACGGAGATGGCCAAGAGGGAAACACCGACGAGAATTTTCATAGGTACCTCGGCGGCTGGTCAGGAGAATTTACGCTGAGACCGCTAAAAAGCCAAGCGGAAAAAATACAGGGGAATAGCATCCTCCGTTACAAAACGTTAATGGATGAATGGACGTGAATCGCCTACGGAGTCCAGCTGAACTAGACGGGGCGGCGGATGCCGAGCTTGCGCATGCGGGCCTGAAGAGTGGTGCGCTTCATGCCCAGGACGCCAGCCGCGCCCTTGGGGCCGGCGATGCGCCACTGCGTTTGCCTCAAGGCACGGAGGATATGCTGGCGTTCGGCTTCTTCGAGCGTGGAGATGGAGGAGGCTGAGGAAGTTAAGGAGGCAAAGGAAGTAAAGGACGACGAAGAATCGGCCGCTGAGGCTGCGAGCGCATTGGACTTGAGTTCGGAAAGAGGGACACGAAGTTCCTGGCTCGGAGAAAGCAGCACGGCGCGTTCGATGAGGTTTTCCAGTTCGCGCACATTGCCGGGCCAGGAATAGTGCGCGAGGGCGTCCATGACGTCAGCCGGAATGTACTGAACGTCTTTGTTGAGGCGGCGGCTGAAGATCTGGACGAAGTAACGCACAAGAAGAGGAACATCTTCCGGGCGTTCGCGAAGAGCGGGGATTTGAATAGGGAAAACGTTGAGGCGGTAATAGAGGTCGCTGCGAAAGGCGCGCTCGCTGGCGAGTTTGGCAAGATCCTGGTGGGTGGCGGCGACGACGCGGACATCCACGCGCTGCGTGCGGTTGCTGCCGAGGCGTTCGAATTCCTGTTCCTGCAAAACACGCAACAATTTGGGCTGGAGATCGAGCGGGAGATCACCGACTTCATCGAGAAAGAGTGTGCCGCGGTCGGCCAATTCGAAGCGGCCGATTTTTTGATTGATAGCACCGGTGAATGCGCCCTTTTCGTGGCCGAATAGCTCAGATTCGAGAAGGCCGCTGGGAATGGCGGCGCAATTGACCTTGACGAAGGTGCGCTCGCGGCGCGGGCTGAGGTTGTGGATGGCCCGGGCAAAGATTTCCTTCCCGGTTCCGGTTTCTCCCAGGAGGAGGACGGTAGTCCCAGCAGGAGCGGCAAGCTCCACCTGGGCGAGGGCGCGTTTCAGCGCCGCGCTATCGCCAATGATCTCCTCGAAATTGAATTCGCTGCGGATTTCTTCTTCGAGGTAGAGCTTTTCCTCGGCAAGCTTGTTTTTCAGGGCGTCGATTTCCTTGAAGGCCAGAGCGTTTTCGACGGCGATGGCGATCTGCGCGCTGACCTGGCGAAGGAGTTCGACATCCTCGGGAGTGAAAGCATCGTTGCGGCGGCTGGCCAAATTGAGAGAGCCAAAGGTACGGCCGTGGGTGATGAGCGGAACACAGCAGACCGTTTGGATGCCCTCGTTCCGCAGCATGCCGATGGCTTCGCTGGAGTACCGGTCGAGTTCCCCGCCGCGGGCGAGAAGAGGCAGACCGGTGGAGATGGCGTGGCCAGAAGGGGATGTATCGCGAGGCACGGTGATTTCACGCGTGAGCAGACCGGGACGGCCGGGAAAATCGAGAGAGTGGATTTTCAGCAAGCCAGTGGCGGGGTCGAGAAGCGCGAGGCTGGTGAAGTCGTGATGAATAACGCGCTCGAGGGTGGAAACGATGCCACGGAAAACTTCGCCGACCTCGCGGCTGATCACCAGAACGTTGTTGATCTCCAGGAGAACGCGCAGGCGGTCGCGCTCGCGGGCGAGCTGGGTTTGATAGGCTTGAGAATTCTCGAAATTGAGCGCGTTATCGACGGCCACGGCGACCTGGCTGGCGACGCGCTGCATGAATTGCAACTCGGTGTCCGTAACGCCCTGCGGGACCATGCGGCCGAAACCCATCGAGCCGATCCGGCGCTGCGCCGTAGTGAGCGGGAAAATCGCCAGGGAACGGACGCCGTGTTCGCGGAGCCTTGGCATGAAGTCCGGGAATCGTGTTTCGTCGTCGACATCGGCGATGACCAGAGGCTGCTGCGTTTCCCAGACCCAGCCGGAGGGATGGCCTTCGATGGGCGTTTCCGTGCCAGTGGCTTTTTCCGTGGGGATGCGAGTTTCCAGAATGTGAAGCCGCATTACATTCCGGACGGGATCGTGGAGGACACAAGTAAGGAAGTCGAATTCGATGACCGAATGAAGGCGGCCGGCAAGGTCGTGGAAAAGCGCGGGGAGATCGCGCTGCTGGGCGATAGCCTCGCTGACTTCGAGCAAGGCTTCGAGCTGACGCCGGGAATGCTCGAGGGGCGAAGCGAAGGCGACTTCGGGCGGGGAAATGACGGGATCCGCCATAGAGGGCAGGATAACACCCGCGTTGGCGGAGGCTCAACCGCCGGACGCGCGCGCACGGAAGAGATTCCGTCCAGCGACACTGAGGGGCACTTTGGCAGCAGACGGGCGTGGACGTTCGGCCTCGGAGAGGAGTTTGTCCGAGGTCAGCCCCCGAACGCGGGTCGAAACTTCTGCTGGGGAGCAGGGACCACGGCATTGCAGGTTTTCTGATAGACGGTATTTCTCCATGCTTTGACATCCAGATCGACGAGTGGGGCGATGAACTGATTAGCGATAGTCTCGCTCACGCCGAGAAACTTGCCACGGAGTTCGATGGTAGCCGCCAAAGCCCCACGATTCACGAATACGAGAACATTTCCGTAATCTTCGGGCGGAATACAGCCTACTTCATTTAGCGCGCGGGCCAGGTCAACATGGATGTGGATGTTTGCCATTCTTGCGCCGCAGAACTCCACCTCACCCACCAACGCAGGGTTTTCCCTTGAATTCTTCTCAAGTACCTTGCAGAACTGAAACGCGCGCTTCCAGCCATCATGAGCCTGGCCATTCAAGGCGCGGATAAACTCTTCGGCGAAATGAAGATTAAGGCGCAAGAGAGCGTTAGGACGTTGGAACAGAGTCAGATTTGTGTTGATCTGTCGGGTAATATGCGCGTGAGCCAGTGCGAAGAACCAACGAAAGTCACCGGCCCGCAAATACGCTTGGGCATCATTGAACAGGGTCTGTTCAATCCTTTGGTTGCGCGCCAAGAGCGCTGGGTCAATGGGGGTCGTGCCTGGTCTGGCTGGAGCAAAGCTTTGGGGTCCCCATACGGCAAGCTCGGCTGGCGGACTTGGAGGGCATCCTAATGGTCCCATACATCCCTTCATGCGCTGCCAAGTTAGCGGTCCGAGAATCCCGTCGGACGGCAGAGCAGGAACCGCGCCGCGCTGCCATTTGGCCACAGCTTCGGCGAAGGCGTATTCCGTGGGGCATTCTGCAGTAAAGCCAAGGGCAGAATAGATTTGCGGCAAAGCGGATTTCCATATTGGCAAATAATGCAGATTCGAACGAACAGCTGCATGAATGTTCATTGGCGACCTCGTTCTCGAGACTCAGAGCCCTGATGGGGAGCAGCAGCTTAAAGCCAACAGGGAATTCCCCAACAGCTACATACTAAGTTGAGTAAAGATAGGCTGCACTGGCCTTGGTGTCAAGGTGTCCCGGCGACTAGCCTGGAGCGGAAGTTGCGCTCTGCGAGGTACCATCTTCGGGCAACAGGAAGGATGACGCGACTTGAATAAGTCCGCTGCAGAAAAGGAAGCTGCGGGAAAATCGTTCACGTCAAGATCTATGTGTCGTACGCGGGAGCGTGGCGAGCGCCGGTGGCGATGAGGTGCTCGATGGAATCGACGGATTGGATGCCGCCGCGGGCGCCGATGGCGGTGCAATTGAGCGCGGCAGCGGCACAGGCAAAATCGAGCTGGCGCGGCAAGGGCCAGCCCTGCAAGAGCCCGTAAATAAATCCCGCGTGAAAAATATCTCCGGCACCAGTGGTGTCAACCGGCTGCACGCAAAAAGCAGTGGCGTAGTGGAAGCGCGTCCCGTCGCAGGCCAATACACCTTCTTCGCCCAAAGTTGCGGCGGTAAGGCGGCAACCAAATCGTTCGCGGAGCGCGGGCAGGGACTTCCGCAAATCCGGTTCTTCCATCAGCCGCCCGGGGATATCCCTGCTGGTGATGAGGAAGTCAACACTTTTCAGGAGCCCGTCGATGCCGGGATAAAGCTCGTCCAAGTCAGCGATGACGGGAATGCCGGCGGCACGCGCCCAGCCCGCCGCTGTGGCCGCAGCCGCGGTGTCGTGACCATCCACGTGAAGCGCGCGGGAGTTGACGATCCAATCGCGCTGGAGTTCTTCGGGGCGCAGAGTCAAGCGGTCGTCACGTTTCCAAAGAACGGTGCGTTCGCCGGAGTCATCGACAAGGATGAAAGCCTGCTGGCTGGGACAGCCGGGCGCGGTGAAGAGATGCGCCTCGAGGCCGAGGCGCGCAAATTCCGCGCGGGGCAGCTCGGCGGCGATGTCGTCCCCGACCTTGCCCACGTAGCGCGCGCGCAAGCCCCACTGCTGGCAGGCAATCATTGCCGTGGCGACCTGGCCGCCGGGCAACACCTTCGCGGATCGAAATTCGACTTTGGAGCCGCGTGCGGGATAGTGCGCCACGGGAATCAGCGTGTCGGTGGCGTTGAGACCGACGCCGACTACGTCCACTTTGGACAGATTCGTCATGAAGGACCCGGCAACTGTAACGGAAGCGTGGACATTTTCAAAGGCGGAGCGACTGCGTCAGTTGAAGCGCGTGGTGCGCCAGAGGGCGAGGCCGCAAATAACAAGGAGCAGGAACAGGACGGCAGTCAAAAGCGCGGCTGGTCCCCAGTGCAAGGACATCTGCGGGACGCGAGCCATGGCCGCAAAGATCACGAACACGCTGGTAGCGAGGACAACCAACAGCCAGTCCAGCGCGCTGCGGGAAGGTTTTAGTTCACCAAGGAGTTGGCGGCCGTCCATGCGGGCTTCGACGAAGTCTGCGGCGACGCCATAGCGGTCGCTTTCGCGAAGCGCCGCCTCTTTCCAGCGAGTCTGCTCCTGACCGGTTGCCGAAGAAAACGCAATGGCGCCAACTCCCAGCATCATAAGAAGTGAGCCGCCGATGACTTCGAGGTAGATGGAAGAGCTGCGGCCGTGCAGCTCGCCAAAAACGAAAATCCCCCACAGCAACCCCCAGAGCTGATTGGAATTGGAAAGCGGGATGCCGCGGCTGATGCCCACGTACTTTGCGGCATATTGCTGGAAGACGTCACCAATCACCCAGACGAAGCCGCCGAGCATCAGCCAGAAAATGACGCTGCGCGCGCCGAGCAATTCCTGCCGCAACGCAACCAGTCCCAGGGAGCTGACAGAGAGGACCGTCATCATGCCCAGTTCGCCGAACGAAAAGAAAGTCACAAACGAAAGCGGATTCATCCCGGTCAGGTAGGCTTTGCGGTAGGGGATGTACATGGTGCCCCAAAGAATTCCGGCGCCAAGCGCGGCCCAGACACCGTGCAGGGAATGCGCCGCAGGGCCGCGTCCCGAGGACGCGACGGCCAACAGGGCCGCGCCGACGCACATAACCAGAGCCCCGCCCAGGACACCGGCGAGACGGCGCCAGCCGGCTTGGCGCAGCTCATTGAAGAAAAGAAATCCCCAAAGAATGCCGAGAAGGCTATTGGAATTCCATAAAGGAAAGGCGATGCTCAAGCCGATGTCACGAATGGCAAAAATCGTCAGTGTGTTCGCGACCGCCCAGAGACATCCGGCGAGAAGCGCCCAGATGACCAGGTGAGGCGTCCGGCGAACATCGGCGCGGACGGACGAGGTGCCCAGAATCAGCGCGGGCACGCTCCAACGCGCGAGAAAAACGCCGACGACCATGATGAGCGAGATGACCATCGGCGAGATGCCGATGGAAAAGATGCCGATGGAAACGAGCTTCGTGGGCGCTTCCGCGGCGCCGAGCCAGGCTCCCGCAGCGAAACCGCAAAGGATGCCGAGCAGTTGCAGCTTTTTCGGACGCGAGGCGTCCTGGATTGTTGGGGGAAACTGGGAAGAAGAGACAGGCGGCATATTGCTCCGATCCGAGAATCAGCGAATAAATCGAAGAAGAAGCAATCCACCCATCAAGACAGCGACGGGCACCCAAAAATGGATGTCGGTGAGCACACTCGTCACCCAACTTCTGCCGTGTTCACCCATGTCCATTCACCCCGTTTCCCGGTTCCGTTCACAGCGCAAAATACTAAAGATAAGGAGATTCGTCGATCAAAAGATTTTGCGCGAAGCTGAACGTCGAATACGGCGCTCCCGGGCGGATCATTGATGCCTGGAATTTTGCACGATCGTGACCGGGAGACCTCGTCCTCACGCGCGCAGACTCCCGCAAAGGAGATTACAGCGTGATTGTCCGGGTGTTTGAAGACAAGATGTCTCTCAGCAGAGCCGCTGCCGAACAAGCGTCCGCTGCCGTGCGGCAAGCAATCACCGATCGCGGACAGGCGCGAATCGTGGTTGCAACGGGAACGTCCCAGTTGGATTTTCTCGATGCCCTGACCACCTCAGCAAGCATCGACTGGCGACGCGTCGAAATGTTTCACCTCGATGAGTACGTCGGGCTGCCCGTCACTCATCCGGCCAGTTTCCGCAAATATCTTCTGGAGCGTTTAATACACAAAGCGGGGATTTTGCAATATCACCTCCTTGACGGCAACGGCGATCCCAAGGAAGTTGCCGGCCGTGTGGGCGAGGCCGTGAGTTCGGCGCCGATTGATGTTGCTTTTGCCGGTATCGGAGAGAATGGCCACCTGGCATTTAACGATCCTCCCGCGGACTTCCAATCGGAAGCCGCCTATCTGGTCGTCGACCTTGACGAAGCCTGCCGTCGCCAGCAGGTTGGCGAGGGATGGTTCGCCGATATTTCGGAAGTTCCGCAGCGAGCCATCACCATGTCAGTGCGTCAGATTTTGAATTCGAAAGAAATTATTTGCGTGGTACCTGACGCGCGGAAAGCTCGCGCGGTTAAGCTTTGTTTCGAGGGAGAAATCAGTCCCATGGCGCCGGCTTCGATCTTGCGCACCCATCCGGCCACGACGCTTTATCTCGACAGAGAATCCGCCGCCTTGCTCAGCCCGGCGACACTCGCAGCGTTTGCCGCCACTGGATAACCCGTGATCGGCGTGGATTCATTCGGCACTCTTGAACTACCGGCCGCCGCTGGATCTTTATGGCGGTAGCCGGACAAATTGGTTCGGCCCAGCCTCGCTCCATTCCCTCTTTGCGCTGGTGGATTGGCGGAATTTTGTTCGCTTCGACGGTAATCAACTACATTGACCGCCAGACGCTCTCCATTCTTGCGCCCTATCTGAAACAGGACTACCACTGGAGCAACGTGGACTACGCTAATATAGCCATCGCTTTTCGCATAGCCTACACCATTGGACAAACACTGTGCGGACGCCTGATGGATCGCGTCGGAACCAGGCGCGGGCTGACCATCAGCGTGACGTGGTATTCGATTGTTTCGCTGTTGACCTCGCTGGCGAATGGTCTATCGAGCTTTGCCGTGTTTCGCTTCCTGCTGGGCGCGGGCGAATCCGCCAACTGGCCTGGCGCCAGCAAAGCCGTTTCCGAGTGGTTTCCAAAACGCGAGCGCGGGCTGGCGGCAGCGTTCTACGACAGTGGTTCATCCGTTGGTGGCGCGGTCGCCCCCTTCCTCATCTTGCCGATATACTTTCGCTGGGGATGGCGTGTGGCGTTCGTGATTCCCGGGCTGCTGGGATTTTTGTGGCTGATCGCCTGGCGCCGGCTGTATCACCTGCCTCAGGAGCACCCGCGCGTCTCCGACGCCGAGCGCCAGATGATTCTTGCCGACACTCGCGAGGCGGTGACCGCCGGAAAATCGCGATTGCGATTGCGCGACCTCTTGAAACTCCCGCAAACCTGGGGAACGATTATCTCCAAGGGCTTAACCGATCCGGTTTGGTTCTTCGTGACCGATTGGTTCCCCATCTACCTGGTCGCCAAAGGCATTTCTCTCAAGAGCGGTCTTCTTGCCGTGTGGATTCCCTTTCTTGCTGCCGACCTGGGCAATTTTTTCGGCGGTGGCGCTTCCGGATACTTGATTCGGCGTGGATGGCCTCTCGGTGCCACGCGAAAAGCCCTCGTTGTTTTTGGCGGAGTCGGCGTAATGCTTCTTATCCCGACAATTTTCACGGCGAATCTGTACTTGATCGCACTGCTGTTCGGGCTAGCCACGTTTTCGTACGCATCCTTTTCGACGATCGCAAACGTGCTGCCCACGGACCTCTACGCAAGCGATTCCGTTGCTTCGGTGAGCGGCTTGAGCGGAACGGGCGCGGGAATCGGGACCATCATCGCGTTCGAATTGATCGGACACTTTTCGGACGCGCGCCGGGCGTCCGCGGCACATTCCTTCGACCCGATTGTGATTGTGGCCGGACTTATCCCCTTCATCGGCATGCTCCTGGTCTTGCTGCTGGTACGCAACACGCGCGCAACCGATGAGGGCCTGGTGCGGCGAATATGAACCAGCTGTCACATGCGAAGACAAAATGTCCTGCTATTGGTTTTCGCGCTTGGAGTGCGCGGCCTCTTGTTCGCTTTTGTAGGCTTTCCAGGCTCCGTCGATGACGTAGGCGTGAATGGCGTCCGCATCTTGCACGGTCATCCTGTCATGCGGGAATGCGAACTTCGGCGGGTCGGCAAAACCAGGCATGCCTTTGTTCCAATGGCTGCCACCCAGAACAATTTGATACCAATCCTTGTGAACATCGGGCGGCATATAGCGAAGATCGGGAATCGCGCCGTCGAGAACCCAGGCGCCGCTGCCGTCAAGCCCGGGAGAGTGACAACCGTCGCAGACAAATGTTCCGTAAAGCTTTTCGCCCTTGCGAATGATTTCCTCGCTCACGTTTTGTTCGGGAGGCTTCGGCACGGGCGGAATCACGATTTTCGGATATGGAAAAGGCACGGTGGCGCCGAGCTTGAAGGCATAAAGGCGGGCCGGGCCGCGTTTCGATTCTGGAGTTGCCATGGTGCGGGCCGGAGCAAACAAACGCGAGCCCGAACCCCAGCCGACAGGTGTGATGACGTATTGCTCGCCTTTCAACGAGAATGTGACGGGGATGGACTCGATGGCCGAGCCCGTCTTGACCGACCAAACTTTTTTCCCGGTGTCGGCGGCGTAAGCTGCAAATTCACCGGTGCCTTGGCCTTGAAAAACCAAATTCCCAGCCGTGGAAAGAACGCCGCCATTGGTGGCGATTTCCTCTTCGACGGACCAGCGCGCAGATTGCGCGACAGGATCCCAGGCGATGAGGCGGCCAAACAGCCCTTCGCCGCCTTCTCCTGCCTCGGCAGCGGCCTTGGCGTCTGCGCGGCGATCGGTTGTCGGTACGTAAACCAAACCGCTCCGCGCGTTGTAGCTCATCGGCCACCAGTTGTGAACGGTCCACTGTCTCCCGCCGCCCTGCGACGGCAGAATAAGGACGGCGCGTCCGGTCGTCAAGTCGATCGAAGAAGCCCAAACCGTCTTGACCAGAGGTTTTGCTGAGAGAAGCTTCCCAGTCTTCGCGTCGAGCACGAAGAAGAAGCCATTCTTCGGCGCGGTCATCGCCACGTGGCGTTTCTCGCCATGGATCACCAGATCCGCCATCACAATGTGATTGTTCTCGGAGTGGATGCCCTCGGTCCCGGTCTGGTAATGCCACACGTATTCTCCGGTGTCGGCGTTCACGGCGATGATGCACTCGCCAAACAGCCGATCGCCCGTCGCCTTGATCAGCCTGAATTCGCCGTAGTCCACGCCTACGCCGGCGGTGCCGAAGATGACCTGGTTTGTCGCTTCGTCGTACGTGATCGCGTTCCACACGTCGCCGCCGCCGACCCTCCACCATCCGTCGCCGGACCACGTTTTTGCCGCCATTCCGAGCGCTTTCGTTTCGAATGGCTTCGAGGGATCGCCTGGAACAGTCCAGAAGCGCCACGCTTCCTTGCCGGTTTCCGCCTCGTAGGCGACCAGCGCGCCGCGCACGCCGTCATCCGAGCCGTTGAAGCCCATCAAAATTTTCCCCTTCGCGACATGCGGCGCGCCGGTGATGCCCGTTTGCGTTGGTTCGCAAACCGTGGCCTCCCAAACTTTTTTTGCAGTTGCAGCATCAATAGCAACGAGCCGGCAGTCTCCCGTGCCAACGTACACTTTGCCGTTCCAAACGGCGACGCCGCCATTGGTCCGCGCGGAATAGGAACCATTGATGGCCTGATCCAAGCGAACTTGGGGATCAAATTGCCATAGCAGTTTTCCCGTGGCCGCCTCAACCCCGTAAACTTTCGAGAGCGGCGCGCTGAAGTAGATCACACCGTCGACTACGATTGGCTCCGATACCACGCCCATCGCGCTGTCGATATCCAGGGACCAGGCCAAACCCAGGCCAGCGATATTCTTGTCGGTGATTTGCTGCAACGGGCTGAAATGACCGGCGTCAAAAGTGCGGCCGTTGAGAAACCAGTTGTTCCCGGCGGCGGCATCGGACGTGACGCGCGCTTCGTTCACGTCGCCGGGCTTCGCTGCATTGTCCGCCGAAGAGCGAAGCGCAATGGCCACTCCGATCGCGACAATAACGAGAGTCAGACCAAGAGTGCGCCGTGGATTCATGCCAAGCCGCCTTTCGAATACGTTGCAGAAAATTCGCCGCCCCGATGTGAGATCGCTTGCCCGAACCTGATTGGCGTGGAATTTCCGCTTGCCATGTTAGAAGCGTGGTCGAAAGAAAGTCAACGCGCTC
>WNFC01005965.1_pt1 | contig 13388 bp, 12 predicted proteins | sample 5400541 | NCBI WGS metagenome assembly WNFC01 (sample SAMN13153342, study PRJNA577476) | soil metagenome | isolation source: 120 cm saprolite under Douglas fir tree site 2 hole 2 replicate 1 | place: USA:California | collected 2015-04-18
CTTGCTCCACTCCCTGCCGTGCAGGATGACGAAACCCATGCCGCACGCCATGGTCGCCAGCAGCCACAAGCGCTGTGCTTTGGCGTCGCGTTGGACCGATGCCCGCACGGCCAGCACCATGGTGAGCGAACTCGTCAGCAAAAACGCGGTCATGATGGTGGCGTTCACAATGCTTGCGGAATGAAAGGGCGTTGGCCAGTTCGGCGTGGAAATGCGGCCGTAGCTGTAAGCGTAAAGCAGCGCGCCGAAGGTCAGCGAGTCCGAGAGCAGGAACAGCCACATGCCGATTTTCTTGGAGTACGTGCCGAACAGCGACGGTTCGTAAGCCGCCGGCAGGTCGTGCGTCAGGGTCGCATCAGCCATGCGTCAAGTCTCCTCGTTACGAGTGACCGCCGAGATTTCGGTGGGTCGGCGCGGTCAACGCTCCTTCAGTGTACGAATTCCAGTAGCATCAAAATGTAAACCCACAAAACGGCCATGAAGTGCCAATACCAGCCGGTAATGTCCAGCAAAACTAATTGCGACTGAGCCGAGCGACGCAGCAGCGAAGCGAGCCCGGCAATCAGCAGTGCGATCACGCCGCCGAGCAGGTGAACGCCGTGCATGCCGGTCAAGAGAAAAACGAAAGAACTGCTGGGCGTCGCGGAAATGTAGAAGCCGCTGGCCGCGAGTTCGCGCCAAGCCATTCCTTGCCCGATCAAAAAAGTGAGGCCAAGCACGACGGTCAAGGCCAGCCATGAGATTTTCTCATCGCTGCGAATGGAGACTCCGGATATGGTCGCGACTTGCGTCAGGGCGGCCCTGCGAGCCGCCTGGCGCCGGGCGAGCGCAATGGTGATGCTGCTGATGAGCAGCACGCCGGTGTTCACCAGCAACAATCGCGGCAGGCGCACGGGAATCCAATCGTGGACCAGGCTGTTCGTGCGCGAGTCGAATGTGGGCAGACCTTGCCTCACAATGTACGCACTGCTGAACGACACAAAGATCATCACGATTCCGACAACACCAACGAAGAGTCCCAGGCGAGCGCGGCGCAGGCGCATCTCGAAAGGTGCCGAATGGAAATCATCGCCGCCGTCCGCCCACGATGGAGGTGAGCCGCCGCCATTTGCTCCCGTGTTGGTTGCCGGATCGTCGATCGAAACCGTGGAGGTGTAACTCGCCATACGCGCCTAGTGTGCCGCCACCGTCGCCGGATCCGACTGCATCACAAAATCCTTCGGCGCGCCCGGCACGCTGTACTCATAAGGACCGTTGTACACCGTCGGTGCGCGCCCTCCGAAATTGTCGTGCGGAGGCGGTGTCGCGGTGGTCCACTCCAGCGTGGTGGCTTCCCAGGGATTGTCGCTGGCTTTTTTGCCGGCCTTCATGCTCCAGAACAAATTAAAGATGAAGAGGAGCTGCGCGCTAATGGTCACAAACGCGGCAAACGTGATGAACGTATTCAGAGGAATCAGCTTTTCCAAATAATGCAGTTCCGTGAATTGCGAGTAGCGCCGCGGCTGACCGGCCATGCCCGCGTAGTGCATCGGCATGAAAATGCAGTAGGTGCCCACGAACGTGAACCAGAAGTGCCACCTGGCGAGACTTTCGTTCATCATGCGTCCGAACATCTTGGGGAACCAGTAGTAGGTCGCGGCAAAAATCCCGAAGATGGATGCCACGCCCATGATCAGGTGAAAATGCCCGGTCACAAACGCCGTGTCGTGCAGCGGAATATCCAGCGTCGGTTGCGCCAGGAACGGTCCGCTGATTCCTCCGGACACAAACAGCGAGACAAAGCCGATAGCGAACAGCATCGGAGAGTGAAAACGAATGCGCCCGCCCCACAACGTCCCCAGCCAATTGAAGGTCTTAATCGCGGAAGGCACGCCGATGGCCATGGTCATGATCGAAAAGGCGAAGGCCGAATACGGGCTCATCCCGCTCATGAACATGTGATGGCCCCAGACCATGAAGCCCAGCAACCCGATGGACAGCATGGCGTACACCATCGCCTTGTACCCGAAGATCGGTTTCCGCGAAAACACCGACACCAACTGAGAGCACAATCCCATGGCCGGCAAAATCGCGATGTAAACTTCCGGATGGCCAAAGAACCAGAACAGGTGCTGCCACAAAAGCGGCGACCCGCCCTTGTGCGCGACGACTTGTCCGCTAAACACCGTCAGCGGTACGTAAAAACTCGTGCCCGCATTGCGATCCAACAGCAACAGGATGCCGGCTGAAAAAAGTACCCCGAAGGCCAGCAGTCCCAGGATCGCGGTGATGAACCACGCCCAGCACGTCAACGGCATGCGCATCATCGACATCCCCTTTGTGCGCATATCCAGCGTAGTCGTGATGAAATTCAGCGCGCTCATCAACGCGCCGATGCAGAACAGCGCGATGCTGATGATCCACAAGTCAGCGCCGGGACCTTCACCGGGGCCCGCCGTCGGCACCGCGCTGAGTGGCGGATAGCCAGTCCAGCCATGCAGCGGCGCTCCCCCGGTCACGAAGAAAGCCCCGAGCATCACGATGAAGGCCAGGGCGGTCACCCAAAAGGACAGCATGTTCAGCACCGGGAAGGCCATGTCCGCGGCGCCGATTTGAATCGGCAGAAAATAATTGCCGAAGCCTCCCTGCGGTGCGGTGGTCAAAACGAAAAAGACCATGATCGTACCGTGCATGGTCACCAGCGTCAGATACGTTTCCGGCTTGATGTCGCCGAGCAGCGGCAGGGTAATGTTCGGCCAGATCAAGTGGATGCGCATCAGCAACGACAAAAACATGCCGACGAACACCGCGGTCAGCGCCAGGAAATAATATTGGAGGCCGATGACTTTGTGATCGAGGCTGAAGACCCACTTGCGAATGAACCCTTGTGGTGCTGCGTGCGCGTGCGCTTCATGGGCCGCGAATTCCCGGGTAGCCATTATTGTTTCTCCGCCTCCCGTGCCGCCAGCCACTTGTCGAAATCCTCTTGGCTGACGACTTTGATCATGCCGTGCATTTTGTAGTGACCTAACCCGCAAAGCTCCGCGCAGGTGACCTCGAAATCCCCGATGGTAATCGGGGTGAAGTGCATGTGGATTGCCAGGCCCGGCACCGCATCTTGTTTGAAGCGCATGTTGGGAATGAAGAAGCTATGGATCACGTCGTGAGCGCGCAGAATCAGTTCCACTTCGCGATTCACCGGGACCACCATAGTTCCCGTCACGACATCGTCTTTGGAAGCGGGGTCCGTGGTATCGAGACCGATCGCGCTCTCTCCGCCCGCGGACGGATCGATCGATTCCGGTTTTGTGGCGCCGAATTTCCCATCCGGACCCGGATATCGAAAGTACCAGGCAAACTGCATCCCGGTTACCTCTACTTGTGTAGCACCGGGCTGCGCTGGCCGGAAGCGTTCCGATGCCCAGATCGCGCTGCTCATCAGGTTCAGCCCGATAAACAGGATCGCCGTAAGCACCGTCCACACGATCTCCAGCGGATTGTTGCCGTGCATGTATCGCGCCGGCGGCGCTGAGGGGCGCTCGCGATACTTCCACGCGAAATATCCGAGAGACACTTGCGCGGCCACAAAGACAATGCCCATCACCAGGTACGTGGTGGCGAAGTGATGGTCAATTCCCGCTGCCGCAGCGGAAGCTCCGGTGGGCAACCACCAGGTCTTGGCAACAAAGAAGTAGGTGCTGACGAACGTGATCAGCCAGATGACCACGAGCAAAACGAGGCCCATGTAGCGCGACCTCCCGAGTGAATTTCTCGGCCCTCCCCACTTTGGTAGCGCTTACAATCCCTGGAGTCGCATGAGTGGGGCGCAATCGGGGCGAGTCTACCACAGCTTCTTGCGGGCGCAAGCGCGTTCTTGCTCGTTTTTTGCACCCGGCTTTCCTCGGGCACACTATGATCTCGAACGATTCGACTTAACTTAGCCCATAAATCGTTTCCGGAGCGAAAGGAGAGGAAATGGCCCTCATAGTCCAAGGCCGACACCTGCTAGTCGTGCCGGCACTCGTCGCACTCGTTTACACCTTCGCCTTCCCTTTCAGCACTGCGCATAAATCTCCTCTCGCTATTAATGCGCCGCCTGACGCCAGCACCGTTGACGAAATCAAAGGCACCATCGACAATTACACCAAGTCCGTCGATGCAGCAGACACTGCCCTCGCCTCCCAGGTCTGGCTGGACTCGCCCGAGGTCTCCTTCATTCACCCGCTCGGTCATGAGCACGGCTTCGAGCAAATCAAGCAAAACGTCTACACGCGCCTCATGGGCCAGACCTTCTCTGAACGCAAACTAAGCGCCCACGATATCTCGGTGCACGCGTTTGGCGACTGTGCCTGGGCCGAGTTCTACTGGGATTTCACGGCTAAGTTGAGAAAGGACGGCTCGTCGGTCGTGACGCATGGCCGCGAAACGCAGATCTATCACAAGCAACAAGGTGCCTGGCGCTTGGTCCACGTCCATTACTCTGCCATGCCTCATGCTTGAGTTAGCAAAAAATTCTTGAGCATCGCAGACGCGCATTGACGTCTTTTTCCATTTTGAGTAACATCCGACTCGTTTCCTGGGGGTTCCAGTGGAATGGTAAGGACCTCGCGATGTTGCGCTTCAAAATTTTCCCAACTCGGCGGGTCCGGCGCCCCAAGGGGCGCTGAGCGTTGCTCCGATCCATACCTCGCTGATTGTTGTCCGCACCCTCCGCTTCGACCTGCGACGAAATTTTTCTGTTCTACTCAAGGGAGGAATTGCGCGGCATTTTCCATCGCCGCCTTCTAATTTCGAGATCTACGTTCCAGGAGGTTTGGCATGTCGAGTCCGGAGGCCCCGTCGGATAAACCGAAAGCGGATGCAGCCAAGGCATCGGTGGCTGTCGCGGACGACGCGACCCGCTACGTTGGCACGCCTGCCGTGGGCACCTCCAAAGCTGCGGCCGCCGCCGGTTTGGCAACCGCTGGTCCGAAGGACAGCGAAGTCAACAATCGGCGCCGCCGCTTGGTGTGGTGTGCGGTCACCGCTTTCCTGGGCGCCTGGTTTATCGCCTTCCTGCGTTTTTTCCTGCCGCGCACTTTGTTCGAGCCTCCCACCGTTTTCAAAATCGGCTATCCCTCTGACTACGCGCTGGGCGTGGACACCAAGTGGCAGCAGAAATACCGCATCTGGGTCGACCGCACGCCTGACCGCGTCTTCGTCATCTACGCGCGCTGCACGCATCTCGGCTGCACTCCGGACTGGAAAGCCAGCGAAAACAAATTCAAGTGCCCGTGCCACGGCAGCGGCTACGACAGTGAGGGCGTCAATTTCGAAGGCCCAGCCCCGCGTCCGATGGACCGCGCGCATGTCGAGTTGGCGCCCGACGGCCAAATCGTCGTAGACACCTCGCGCCTCTATCAGTGGCCCAAAGGCCAGCCCAGTCACTTCAGCGACGCGGGCTCCTTCTTACAGGTGTAACCATGCCTGACGAGAAAAACGCAAACGGCAAGAACGACAAATCGGTCGGGCTCGTCGACCGCCTCAAGGAAGATCTCAACTCCATCAAGACCGATCTCCCCGCGAAAGCCAAAGAGCAAGTCGAGCTGCTCAAGAATCCCACCAAGACGCAGGTCTACACTTCCATCTTCCGCCACAAGCACGATGACACCCCACGCAATCGCGCCCTCGGCGTGCTGTCCAACGTTTTCTTGCATCTGCACCCCGCTAAAATCAACCGCGACGCGGTGCGCTACAGCTACACCTGGGGAATGGGCGGCATCACCTTCTATCTTTTCCTCGTCCTCACCTTCACCGGCGTGCTGCTGATGTTCTACTACCACCCCAGCAAGGTGCAGGCCTTCCGCGACGTGCTGTACCTCGAGCACGACGTGCCCTTTGGCAAGTTGCTGCGCAACATGCACCGCTGGGCCGCGCACCTGATGGTCATCGCCGTCGAGCTGCACATGTTTCGCGTTTTTCTCACCGGCTCGTACAAAAAGCCGCGCGAGTTCAATTGGAACGTGGGCGTAATCCTTCTGGTGCTGACGCTCCTGCTTTCTTTCACCGGCTATCTGCTGCCTGACGATCAACTCGGCTTCTGGGCCGTCACCGTCGGCACCAACATGGCGCGCGCCACGCCTCTTCTCGGCCACGAAGGGCCTTTCGGCGCGCAACTGGGAATGACTCCTTACAATGACGTGCGCTTTGGCCTGCTCGGCGGTTCCATCGTGGACGCCAACGCGCTCCTCCGCTCCTACATTTGGCATTGCATCGGAATTCCTATCATCGCCTTGATCTTCATGATGGTGCACTTCTGGCGCGTGCGTAAGGACGGCGGCATCTCCGGCCCGGCATCCGTCATCCTCGAATCCGAAATCAAGGAGCCAAGGAAATAGCCATGGACTGGCGCCAACTTTGGGAAATCATTTCCGCGCCGGATAATGTGCCGATCGTCGCGCTCATTCCTCTGCTCGCGTTCTATATTTTTCTCGCTTGGCGCCAGGCGCACGCCAACGATTTGCTCATCGAGCAACTCCAAGGCGACGCCGCCCTGGCCAAGACGCATCATCGCAAAGCCTGGCCCTTCAAGCCCGGCTGGCAAAAAGAAGTGCACGTCTGGCCGTTCCTTCTGCGCATCGAATTCCTCGCCGCTATCATCGTCACCATCATTCTGATGGTGTGGTCCATCACCTTAAATGCGCCGCTTGAGGAGCCCGCGAATCCCAACCTCACCATGAACCCCGCCAAGGCGCCGTGGTATTTCCTCGGTCTGCAGGAAATGCTCGTCTACTTCGACCCGTGGATTGCCGGCGTGGTCATGCCTACGCTCATCATTTTTGGCCTGATGGTGATTCCTTACATTGACACCAACCCGCTCGGCGCCGGCTATTACACCTGGAAGCAGCGCAAGTTTGAGATCGGCACGTTCCTCTTCGGCTTCATTATTTTGTGGGTGTCCATGATCACCATCGGCACCTTCATTCGCGGTCCCGGCTGGCAATGGTTCTGGCCCGGGCAAACCTGGGATCACAACCGCCTCATCTACGAGGTCAATCGCGATTTGCCGGACCTTTTCGGCATCACCTCCAACCTCGGCAAAGCTATCTTCGGCGCGGCGGTAGTCGGCGGCTTCTTCGCTATCGGCGGCTTTGTGATGCACGCGCTGTATCGCCGCTACAACTCGAAAAATTATCAGCGCAAGAGCCTGTTGCAATACTCCATCTTGATGGTTTTTTTCCTGACCATGATCGGGCTGCCCATCAAGATGCTGCTGCGCCTCATGTTCCACATTAAGTATGTCTGGATTACGCCGTGGTTCAACGTCTAGCAGGTTAGCCTTGTAGCGGCGCAGCACCGCTGCGCCCCAGCTAGGCAAGGTTGTAGCGCTTTAGTTTTTTCGTCAGTAGGAGCAACTGGTGCCCGATAAGCCCATTCCCGATGACGACCCGATCGTAAGCAAATCGCTGGCGCCACACTATGTAATCGCGGTGCTCATCCTCATGGCCACGTTGTTCTGGGCCTTGTGGGACGAGGATTTCGGCCAGCGCCCCTGGAAAGCCTTCCAGCAGGAATGGAAAAATCGCTACTCGGCGTTCCTCAAAACCGCGCGTTCGCAGTCCAGCGCGTCGCAGAAAGATGTCGAGACCGCTTCTGAATATCAAGCTGTCAAACTGTCCTACGAGCAAGCCAACCAGAGCGCCGCCTCGCGCGTTAAGGAAATCAACGAGAAGTTGCGCGATCTCAGTCCCAAGATCCTCGCGGTGCAGAATGTCTTCACCGACCGCCGCGCCTACGTCAACGCCTCCACCTACGATATCGAGACGGAAATCGGCAGCTCCGCGAAGCAACGCAAACAAAGAAATCTCGACCAGTACAAACAAGAAGTCACCAGCGTCGAGTATCCCGACGGCAGCAAGCAGAGATACAATTTTCCGCAGCTCGAAGAAACCTACAACGAGCTAAAGAACGAGCGCACCAGCCTGAGCGCGGAGCTCGGCGAGCTCATCAAGCCCGCCAACGAGCAGAAAGAAAAGCTCGACGCCTACATCTCCGAGCACATGGTGAACCTGACGGCCTCGCAGCTCGCCGGCTTGCAGGACAAAACCGAAGCCTGGGAACCGAAAATCCTCCAGATCAATGTGCCCGAAGCCAACATCGTGGACCGCTGCGAATCCTGCCACATGGGCATTCGCGAGCCCGTTAAACTCACCGCCGCGGCCATGTCTCTCAAAGGCAAAAAGCCCGACGCGTACGCCCGCGCGTTCACCAGCCATCCCGAGCCCGATCTGCTCAAGATCCACGACCCGGATAAATTCGGCTGCTCACCGTGCCATCAGGGCAATGGACGCGCCACTACTAGTGTCGAAAAAGCCCACGGCAACTACGAGCATTGGCTCTGGCCGTTATTCCCCAAGGGAAATGTGGAAGCTGGCTGCCAAACCTGCCACGCCGCCGATATGGTGCTGGTCACCAACGATGTCGGCTGGACCCTTTCCGAGGGCAAGGATCTGTACCGTCAGCGCGGCTGCGTGGGCTGCCATCGCTACGAAGGCTATGACAAAGAGCCTGAGGACCTGCTCTCCATCGCCCAGCAAATCAAGCTCATCGAGCAAGAGAAAAAAGACAACCTCAAGCAAGCCAATTACTTGATGAAGCAGGCAGACAGCGCCGAGTCCAACCAGGAAGCCAATCGCCTCAACGATCGCGCTGTGGCCTTGAAAGTCACCAACAGCAAGCTCGACTTGCGCATCGTTCAGCTCGATCGCACCACCAAGAGCCTGCTGCAAGACGTGAAGAAAGTCGGTCCCAATCTCAAGGATATTCGCCTTAAGCTCAACCGCAACTGGATTCCCGTCTGGCTCCAGAAGCCCAGCGCCTTCCGCGCTACCACCAAGATGCCCGATTTCCTCCTCAACGAGGAGCAGATCCAATCCATCTCCGCATACATTTGGCAGTCGGCGCTCCCTGATCCCTTGCCCAAACACAAACCCGGCAGCGCTTCGCACGGCAAAGAGCTCTTCGAGTCACGCGGCTGCCTGGGTTGTCATTCCATCGGTGAGGGCAATCAGAAGCAAGGCGCCGAGTTCGCGGCAAATCTCACCCGCGTCGGCGAAAAAGACAATTACGACTATCTCGTTCGCTGGGTGCACAACGCGCGCGAGCGCACGCGTCCCTATTGTCCGTATGAGAAGAAGGACATCGGCCCGGAGGACTATAAAAAGAAGGGTGTGCCGTATGTTTTTGACCTGGACCACAGCAAATGTCCCAACGACGGCCACGAGCTGCAGGTCCAGAACATGACCGTCATGCCTAGTCTTCGCCTCTCTCCACAGGACGCCGAAGACGTTGCCAGTTACCTCGTCACCTTGAAAAAGCAGGAGCCTTCCTCCTACGCGGATGCTTCCTTCATGGACGATCCCAAGCTGAAGAAAGAAGGCAAGAAGTGGATTCGTCACTTTGGCTGCGCCGGCTGCCACGAAATTTCCGGCCTGGAAGACGAAGGGCGCATTGGCACGGAGCTGACCGCCGAGGGCAGCAAACCCATCGAGCGCCTCGATTTTGCCCTGCTCACCGAGACCGCCCAGCGCGGCGGCCGCGAGCCCATCACCGATCCTGATGATCTCGCGCGGCTCCCGGAAGGCCCCGCCAAGCAGCCGTGGTACGACGGCAAAGGCTTTTTTGAGCACAAGCTCGCTGAGCCCAATATCTGGGACAAGGGCAAAATCAAGCCTGAAGAAGAAAAGTTGCGTATGCCCAATCTGCACCTCGACAAAGAACAGGTTCAGGCACTCACCACCTTCCTTATGGGCAGCCAGGAGAGCGCTCTTCCCGTCACCTATCAATACAAACCTTTGGACTATCGCCGCGACGTTCAGGAAGGCTGGTGGGTCATCCGCAAATATAATTGCATGGGCTGCCACCAGCTGATTCCCGGTCAGAAAACTTCGCTGATGACCCTGGCACGCTATCAGGACGCGCAGGAACAGCTTCCTCCCAAGCTGCTCACCGAAGGCGCGCGCGTCGATCCCCAGTGGCTCCTGCGCTTCCTCACCAATCCGTCGCTCAGTGACACTGACACCAACCGCAACGGCATCCGCTCCTATCTTCAGGTGCGCATGCCCACCTTCTCTTTCTCTGAAAACGAATTGGGCAAACTGGTGCGTTTCTTCGAAGCCCTTTCGCGCCAGCCCTTCCCCTACATTCCGGATCAGCGGCCACCGCTCACCGCCAAGGAAATCGACATGGCGCGCAGCCTCTTCAGCAGCCCGGCCGCGCCTTGTTTGAAATGCCACGCCACCGGCGATCCCGCCCACGACAAGACCGCCACCGCACCTAACTTCCTGCAAGCCAAAGGGCGCCTCAAACCGGATTGGGTGGAGCGCTGGATTATCGACCCGCAAGCCATCAGCCCCGGTACGTCCATGCCTTCCGGACTGTTCAAGCGCGAGAATAACCGCTGGACGTTCTCCGGCCCCACGCCCGCATCTTTCCATGGCTACGACAAGGATCACACCAAGCTCCTCGTCGAATATATTTTCCAGCTCACTCCCGAAGAACAGCGGCGCGTGAGCGCATCCACGGGGCGCACGCGAGCGTCCAGCGACAAAGGCTCCTCAGGAGTTAGCAGCGCAGGCGGCTCTGCGCAACGCGCTCCTAAGTAGGAGCCGCGCTCGAACGAATTTTGATATTTCAAGGGAGAGGTAGGAACAAAATGAAAAGCAAAAAATCGCTAACAATCTGGAGCCTGTCGGTTTTGCTCGGAATCATTCTGCTGGCCGGATGCGGCAAAAAGGAAACTGCCGAGGAGCAGTCGGCGGCTCCAGCCGCGGCCCCCGCGGCCGCGCCGATTGATCCCGCCATCGCCGCGAGCGTCAGCGGAACAGTAAAATTCGATGGCCCCGCGCCGAAGGCAGCCAAAATTGACATGAGCCAGGATGCCAATTGCCAGGGCTCAAACACCGCCGAGAACATCGTCGTCAGCGCAGCACACCTCGAGAACGTTTTCATCTATGTTAAGGAAGGGCTCGGCAACCGGGCCTTCGACGTTCCCAAAGATGCCGTCACCCTGACGCAGAGCGGCTGCAAATATAAACCCCACGTCATCGGCGTAATGGTCGGCCAGACTATTAAGATCGTCAACGGCGACCCCACCACGCACAACATTCACCCCACTCCCAAAGACAATCGCGAGTGGAACGAATCGCAGGCACCGCAAGCCCCGCCCCTCGAAAAGAGTTTCGCCCGCGAGGAAATTTTGCTGCCGGTGAAGTGCAACCAGCACCCCTGGATGCGCATGTTCGTCAACGTGGTCAAAAACCCCTTCTACGCGGTCAGCGGCCCGGACGGCAAGTTCGAGATCAAGGGCCTGCCGCCCGGCGACTACACCATAGCCTTCGTGCACGAAAAGCTCGGAGAGCAAGACCAAAAAGTCACGCTCGCCGCGAAAGACATCAAGACCGTCGACGTAACCTTCAAGCCCGGCACCTAATTTTTTTGGAGAAGGGCCGCCGCCTTTTTTGGAGTGCGGCGGTCTTGCCGCCGCTTTTGCGGTTTTCACGCCATCATCGAGTCTTGGAATGAATGCGGATTTTGTGAGTCTGCACCGCATCTCCCGGGAGGAGTTCTCTTGCTTCTATTGATGCTCTTGATTTCCATTCTGCTCGGTCTTCTCTCGCTCGCCGGCATCGCCTGGATCGTCATCGTAGGTTCTCTTCTCAGCGTCGACGGCCTATTCATGAGCCTGATTCTTCTCACCCTCGCCGGCATCTTCCTCCTGAATGCAGTACTCGAGCTCCGCGATCGCGGCAAAAAGTCCGCTTCCCCGAAAGTGGCCGCATCCAAAACAGACTAGCACCCTGTAGCGGCGGGGCCTTTAGAGTCCGCTTTGCGCCCCTTACGTCTCTGCGCTATCTTTGCTCTTCGGATCTTGCCCGCACGAAAAACTGAGAACGAGCAACTGACAACCAACAACAACAAAGATGCCGAATCAATCCGCGCTCCCGACCCCAACCGATGCACCGGAAACGGTCACGCAGGTCAAGCCTGCATCGCCACGCCACCGCATGTCCACCCGCAATCGATTGCTTTTCTTCCTCGTCGCCTGGTTGATCGTGCTCATGCCCTTCCTGTTTTGGTGGAGCACCTGGTTCGGCCGCCATCTTTCGGACCCGCAGATCACCCAATATCTCAACGACGACAAGCATCCCCGCCACATCCAGCACGCGCTCGTCCAGCTCGGTGAGCGCATGGCCCGCCAGGACGCTGGCGCAACGCGCTGGTATCCGCAACTGCTGCGCTTGGCCACGCATTCCGTGGAAGAAGTCCGCAACACGGACGCCTGGGTCATGGGCCACGACACCTCGGCCGCGCCCTTCCACGAAATGCTCTTAAAGATGTTGCAGGATTCCTCGCAGATGGTCCGCGGCAATGCCGCGCTGTCCCTGGTGCGTTTCGGCGACGCCGCAGGTCGGCCGCAGATCGTCGCTCTCTTGCAACCTGCTTCCGTGGTCGCTCCTGTCGCCGGGCGCGTCATTGATATCGACAAAGTAGGGACTTCCGTGCGCCAGGGCGGCCTGATCGCCAAGCTCCAAGACGGAGAGCGCACCACCGAAATTCGCGCACCGATCACCGGCCGCATTCGCACGCTTTCGGTTGCCGCAGGAGCAACGGTAGTGCCTGGCGCCGAAGTGGCCTCAATCGATCCCGGCTCCGAGCAAGTCTGGGAAGCCCTGCGCGCCCTCTACCTTGTCGGCCAACTCGATGATCTTCCGGCGATTCGCATCTATGAGCGCAATGTCCCCGAAATCCCCGATCGCCTGCGCCAGCAAGCCCTCCTTACCGATAGAGCCACCCAGGCCCGCGCCGCAAAATAGCTGGAAGCAAAAATCGGGCTCTCTTAATCTGGGACTAAGCTGGTGGTTTGGTCTCTTGCTTTTGCTCGGGTGGCTTAGTCTCCTGCTTGGGTTGCGTCAGCGGGCCCTCTGGCTCGCGGCAAGACTTGCGGGCCGAATCCAAATTTTCCTGCGTATAGTTCTTCTCCAAGATCATTACGCGGACGCCCTGGGCCTGAAACCCTTGCAGGTCTTTGCCTTTGTAGGCTGGCTTTGCGTTCTGAAAGTTTAAGGCATCGACATGGTCATATTTTGCCCCAGGAGCTATCGGTACGCCAATGAGGGCGGTCCAGAGGAGGCGCCGTCCCACGGTGCCTTTATGCTTCACGATCAGGCACGACTTAGCGTTGCCCGCGGGTTCGGCAGTCGCCGGTTTCTGCTCCTGACTCTGCGCTGGGATGGACGACACGAGAGCCGCCATCGCTAACCAAAGCAAGTGCTTCATTCTCTTCCTCCTTGGTCGCGGCGGCTCGATGATTCGAAATCTCTGACTTTTTTCAAGGCAAGGGGGAGTTGCTTGCATCCGTCGCGCACCGA
>WNFC01015110.1_pt1 | contig 13387 bp, 15 predicted proteins | sample 5400541 | NCBI WGS metagenome assembly WNFC01 (sample SAMN13153342, study PRJNA577476) | soil metagenome | isolation source: 120 cm saprolite under Douglas fir tree site 2 hole 2 replicate 1 | place: USA:California | collected 2015-04-18
TCACCACAAAACCACCACAAATTCGCCACGCTTCCACCAGCGAAAAACCACGACTTTGCTTCTAAGAACCAGCGAAAAACACCCATTTTTCGCGAACCCCCCGCAAAAACACCACCAGAAAAAAGATAACTAACGCCCTTCACGCAACCGAGCCGCCAGCCGCTCCGGCAACCCTGCCATCAAAATCCGTCCCTGCGCTGCAGCCAAATCATAAGGAACCCGATGATAAATAATCTCTTTCGCCTCCGAGTCATACACCACAAACGCCGCCCGCCAGTCGCAATCCCGCGGCTGGCCCACCGCCCCCGGATTGATGAGATGCCGCGTCCCCTCTGGAATCACCATCTTCCAGCTCTCCGCCTCATTCCGCGTCCGAAACTGCGGCTTGATCTCATGCCAGTCATGCTCTTTCTGCGAAAACCCACCCTGTAAGTGTGTGTGCCCAAAGAACGTAATCGCCGTCGTCATCTGCTGCAGCGGAGCCCACGCATCCCGCATGCTCAAAATATATTGATCCTCATTCAGCGGCGACCCATGCACACAAGTCACTCCCGGCTCATCAGGCTGTATGGGCCCCGGCGGCACCGCCCGCAGCCACGCCAGATTCTCCGGTGTCAGCTCATCTCGCGTCCACATCGCCGCAGCACGCGCCACCGGATTGAATCCCAGCGCCGAACTCAATCCTGCACCGACCCGATCATGGTTCCCCCGCACATTGATCTGTGCCTTCGCCCGCATCAGGTCGATCACCTCATTCGGACTGCCCCCATACCCAACCATGTCCCCGAGGTTCCAAAGCGCGTCATACGGCTCTGCTGCGGCAAGAACGGCATTGAGTGCTTCGAGGTTCCCGTGAATGTCCGAAAGTATCAGCGCGCGCATGCAGTCCAAACAGCCTAACGACCAATTTCCTAGTCTATAGACATTTCCCGCATCATGGAAACCACACCCCAGTCGTTCGCGACCGATCAAACCACCGAAGCCAACGGCCGCGACCGATCCGTCTTCATCGTCGGCGCAGAAGCCAGCAGCCGCCGCGTATACGGATGCTGCGGCGCCCCAAACAACTCCCGCACCGAAGCCTGCTCCACAATCTCCCCCCGCTGCATCACCGCCACTCTATCGGCCACCTGCGCCACCACCGCCAGGTCATGCGAGATAAACAACATCGCCAACCCATGCTCCCGCCGCAGCCCATTCAGCAGCCCCAGAATCTGCGCCTGCACCGTGACATCCAGAGCCGTCGTCGGCTCATCCGCGATCAGCAGCCTCGGCCGGTTCACAATCGCCATCGCGATCAAAATCCGTTGCCGCTGCCCTCCGGAAAACTGATGCGGATAGTCCTTAGCCCTACGTTCGACCTCCGGCAACCCCACCTCCTCCATCGCAGCAAGCACCTTCGCCCTCACCCCCTTGCGCGACTCCCCCGGATGGTGCGCCCGCACCGCCTCCGCAATCTGCGCTCCCACCGGCATCACCGGATTCAGAGCCGTCATCGGCTCCTGAAAGATCATCGCAATCTCCCGCCCACGCCGCCGCCGCATCGCCTCCTCCGGCAACCCCAGCAAATCTTCCCCATCGAACTCAACCATCCCCCGAACCGTCGCCGTGTGAGGCAAAAGCCGCAGCACCGCCAGCGAAGCCGCCGATTTCCCCGACCCCGACTCCCCCACCAACCCCAGCGTCTCACCCGCATTGATCTGGAAAGAGATCCTCCTCACCGCCGCATGCTGCCCAAAAGCAATCGACAAATCCTTCACATCCAGCAGCGGCATCGCACCCATGCTTCGAATACTAGCCCAAATCCACCCACCCAGACGCTCCCCAACCCCACCCATTCAAAGCCCCCGGAGTAGGACTTTGCCCCGCAGATAGCGTCTAATCTCGTTAAGCAGACTAATCAGACTATGAGACGGAGACTTCGCCAAGCCCACCGCCTCCCGCCTCATCCCCGTCTCCCTCTACATCGAAGGCAAGTTCGAAGACGCCGGCATCTACATCGCCCGCCCCATTCCCTTCGCCCTGCTCCCCGGAAACCTCTACATTCTCCAGAACGCGGGCATCGACAAGGGAACCCTCGACCTCGCCTACGCGAAACATCTGCAAGCCGTCGAATCAACCGGCGACCTCGCCTTCGACGACGGCTGGTTCGGCTACGGAAGCGTCAAGCCCCTGTCCGCCCCCAGGAAGACGACGACGGCCTTGAAACCCTCGAAGACGCTACCTGTCCTCACCACCTCGAGCGACCCAAACCGCCCCCACTTCGGCTCAAAGCCAGGCACAGATACAACGCCCGCAACCGGAAGCGATCCGAGCAAGCCCGCCCCCAGCCAAACAACAAACAAGCCAGACACAACGACCGCATCCAGCACGACAAGCCCATCCACCAGCGACGACCCGGACCGCCCAACCATGAAGCGCCGCGGTTCCGACACAGCATCCAGCACAACCGCCGATCCGGGAACAGGTACCGCAACAGGCTCAAACCCCAACAACACCTCAACGCCAGCGGACGACCCCGACCGCCCCACCATGAAGCGTCGCACCCCTGACAGCGCTCCCTCCGGCAGCGACACCACAACAACGCCCGCATCGACCACACCAACCGGAAGCACCCCCGCCGACACCGGCTCGACGACCGCCAACACCCCCTCGACCGACGACCCCGACCGTCCCACCCTGAAGCGCCATACAGCCGAGGACGCGAAGAAGGCAAAAAACTCCGCGAACGATATCGCAACCGTCACGGGGACAGGATCGTTGAACGACGATCCAACCCGCCCCAATCTGCACCACGGCAAACCGGCCAGCGCCATGACCGAGGCCGATCTGCCCAAGCTCACCGGCCTCCCAGCGAACCTCCACCAGATGGTCGCCGTCTCCGACGCCGTCAATCGCGACCCCCATCCCTTCACCCTCGAATGGGACGATGAGGCGCAACATAAAGCGATCCTCGAGAAGATGCAGGGCATGGCTCGAGCCCAGCTGGCAGCCTACGGATCGACTCCCACAACGCCAACTCCCGCCCCTGCCCCCACAGTAAAGAAAACAACCCCCACAACCGCCCGGTCCCGTCGCCCCGCCGCCACCCCCGCGCCTCAAACACCGCTCCTCGATGAAGACTTGAAGGCCTACACCCTGAGCTACGACGGCGCTGCTACCTATGTGTACTCAGCCAACACCGGAGGCACAGGCGCGGCCCTGCGCTACGTCACCATCGTCGCTCAGGACGATGGTCTCGGCAACCTCAAGCCCGCCATTCAAAGCGTCACCGACGCAGCCCACTTCAATCGCTCTCCGAAGATGCAGTTCGTCGACGTCGTCGATGCGGACGCCAGCAACCGCGCCAGCCTCCTCTTCGAACTCCGCAGCCAGAACGCGCGCCAGTTCGCCCTCTACCGCGTCATCGCCTCCCTCCCCGAGCAGATCTTCCTCACCGGCACAACGCAATAATCGCCGCGGTTGTCGATCGCTATCTGACTAATCTACCTCTGGTGCAAGCACATACTTTCGGCGCGAGTAAAACACACTAGCCAGAAGCGCCTTGGTCTTGCTCCTGCCGTTGTCCCTCAAGAATGGTGAAAGAAACGCCTTCAGCGCTGCTTCGCGAGATCCATTGAAATCGCCCTGCTGCCGAAGCAGGTACGCCATAGACTCATGCCGCCTGCCCTTTTCAGCGCGAACCAGCCTGTGCCATTTGGAGGGGACAATACTCTCAATATGGTCATAGAATCGCGCATCATGTACGTGCCAGAATAGAGCACCCTTGCTCATAAAGTTGCTCTTCGGCGTCAGCATGTAATCCGCCATCACGCGATCGAGCAACACGATATCCCCTGAAAGCGCTGCCAGCACCCAAAGCGGCCAATCCGTGGGGTGTCCTATGTCGAAGTACCACGGCGGAAGTTGACGATGAAGCCCGGAGCGAAACATGACCGACGGGGAAGGCACGAAGTTGTGATGCAGTATCTCCGCAAGTCCATAACGCCCAGGCGCGATCGAAGGATAAATCTCCCGTTTCACTACGCCATCGCTCGAAATCCATCGAACGATATGACAACATGCTGCGATCGATGCATCCGATTCGAGAGTCTGTACCTGAATCGCAAGCTTCCTAGGATCGGTCCAGTAATCATCTGCGTCCAGCCATGCAATGAACTTGCCTCGGCATTGTTCAAATGCATCGTAGGAATTCCGGCACATTCCTGCATTCTTGCTTCGCTCCAGTATGCGGATCACATCCGGATAACGCTCCTGGTAGGCACGAGCGACCTGCAGGGTCCCATCCGTAGAGGCATCGTCACTAATGACGACCTCAAAAGGGAAATCCGTTATCTGGGTAAAGACACTGTCAAGAGCCCGGGGAAGCCATCGTTCCAAATTAAATGTTGTGATTGCAACACTAACCAGTGGGGTCACTCTCATCTCCAGGGCAGAACTACGAAAACTCCTGCAAGCGGTTGCCCGCAAATACGGCTTCTACGTCCTTGAATCCACGTCACAAGGTATCCCAAATCCGAGCACCTTGGAATACCCTTCATGGGTGATCCCCATAAAGTTGGGACAAACCCCAAACCAACGGAGATTACCGCTCTGGATTGGCTGAAACGAGGGGTCTAAAATCACTCGGAGCCAACCTGCAACCCAAAAGGGGATGGGCAAAGTGGCAACCTGGGACAGGAGAAATGCTATGAAGACGCTGTTACTATTCCTCATTTTGAGCACCACGACTCTACACGCTCAGTATGAGGGGCTTTGGGAAGGCTTTGATGGAGAATGGGGTCACGTCTCTCGGCAACTGATAGCGCTTGCAGAGGCCACTCCTGCCGACAAGTTTGCGTGGCGTCCAGCGCCTGGAGTCAGGTCAACCAGCGAGGTCTACATGCACATTGCCTTAGCTAATTTCTATTTGCTCAGTGTGACCGGGCCCCCAATGCCACCAGACATAATTGAAGCGCTCCCTGGATGCAGTCAAGACAGCTCGCGCTCAGCTCAAGCCCGGCGACCTTCAGCGCAAGGTCAAAGTCATGAACAAAGATGCAACCGTGGATGGCATGTACCTCCGCATCATCGTTCACGACAACGAACATATGGGCCAACTGATTGCGTATGGCCGCATGAATGGGATTGTGCCGCCGTGGTCGAAGGCCGGGCCCGATTAGGGGGCGAGTAAACCACACGCGTTAGCAGCAAATCTAGTTCTCCGGCCTTATCAGATATCTGCTTTCCCGCAGATGTCGATGCAGGTTGGCCAAATGGAAGAGGTATTGATTAAACCCTGCCGCCATCAGTTTCATCATCCTTTCCCTCTTTCCCACCGCCGCCATCAGATAGCATTCTCGGCCCATGGCTGAATAGAACTCAATGTTGTGTCGGTCCTTGTTTTGGTTTTGAAAGAATCCGGCGTAGAGAAGAATGTGCGCGCCGGCTGACTCCATCCACAGAGGATTCTTCGCGCTGGTGAGCTGCCGCATCATGAGTTCAGCGATCTGGGTCAGATCCGCGAACTGCCGGAATTCCAGTTCGCTCGGGCTGTAATCCGGAGAAAGGATTTCCATCCGATCTACCGACTGCAAACAAAAATGACCAAGCACGCTTGCAAGATAGACACCCGTAGAGTCGCAAATCTCGGACCACCGCTTACTTCCTATCGCTTCGTGGAGATTTGAGGCCCAGAAGTTAAGAGCTCCCTCTTCCGTGACACCATACAGCTCCTCAAAATAGTCAGTGGATGGCATATCCATACCCCCGGCCCTGGGTTTTTCCAACAATACGCCTATTGTTATCCCGTCCGCCTTAGGTGTTGCAATCTTTAATCGCCCGCCGCATCCAGCTGAGCACTTTCGCCTTTCGTATACAACCCTTCCATATCCTTCCGGTCTCCGGGGATGGTCATACTATCTCGTGTTTTGAGACCGATAAGTCAGGCATTACTCCGGAATACAGCGCGATCGTCACGCCGGTCCTTCCCTATAACCTGCGCAGATTCGCCTGCGCAGCCTTATTTCCAGGCTCAAGCTGCAACGCATGCTCCAGGTCGCGGCGCGCGGCGGCCTTATCTCCGGCCTGCGCCTCCATCACGCCAAGATCGTTCCAGTCGTCCGCCAATCCCCGCACCAGCGTCACTACTGTCTTCTGTTCACGAATCGCATCTTGCATCCGCCCCATCTGGCGGTACACCTGCGCCAGCGCGCGATGAGGCTCCGCATCGTTGGGCTGTAACTTCTGCCACGCAAGCAAATGTTCCACTGCCTTCTCCATCCTTTCCATGCCGGCATACACCATGGCCAGCAGCCGCTGTGCCTCCCAATCATTCCGCACCGCGATCGCCCGCAACAGCAGGGGCTCCGCTCCTGGCAGATCCCCGTTGCCCACCGCGATGCGCGCCAGCCCATACAGCGCCTCAAAGCTCTCCGGCGCCCGCGCAAGCGCGCTCTCGAACTCAGTCTTCGCCTCGGCCGGTCGATCGCTTGCCAATAACGCGCTTCCAAGTCCAGCCCGAGCCCCGGCGTCCTCCGGATGGGCGATGATCAGGCCGCGAAAAAGCTGCTCCGCCTCGGCCACCGAGCCATGTCGCAGGTCCAGAGCCGCCAGGTCAAATACCGCATCCGCATAGCTCCGGTCCTTCGCCATCGCCGCGCGATACTGAGCCTGCGCTTGCTGCCAGTCGCCGCTTGCCTCCATCGCGGCCCCCAGCGAAGTGATCGCTCGCACATCGTCCGGCCGCCTCTCCAGCACGCGCCGATACAACTGAACCGCCTCCGCTCCGTCGCCCTCCATCATCGTCAGCGAAGCCAGATTATAAAGGGCAATATCGTCCTTCTCGTTCCTCCGCAGGCGGTTCTCCATCCACACGCGCTCCAGCTTCATCCGCGGATCCACCCCCGCAGGATTCTTGTCCGGACGCGGCAATACCTGCAGCCAAAGGTGCCCCATCTCATCCACGGAACGGTTGCCGGCATGAACCCGCACGGGGGGCGAACTCGGATTCCGTACATTCTGCGCGGAGTTGTCATAGGTGTAGCGCATATGCACCACGCTTCCACTCGGCAGCGACACCGGCTTGGCGAACCGGTACACCGACTGCCTGTCGATGTCCCAATCCTTGATCAGCACCAGCCACCGCCGTTCGCCATTCGGCAGAACAGCCCATGCCTCCATCCTCTTCCCCAGGTAATGCGCATGCGGATAAATCCCCAGCACATCCACCGCTACCGGCAGCTTCAGAGCATCTTCCACAACAAAAGCAGCCTGGCCAGCGGGAATATCCAGCGCTGCATCGTGCTCCAGTTGCAAGAGCATGGGATGCTCCGTCGCTGCCTCTTGTGTAAAGTAAAGCCCAATCCGTGCGCGAACGCTCTCCACCTTCCCCGTTGGCTTCAGGTGCATGTTCAGCACAAGATCGTTGCCCGGATCCAGTCTCCACGGCATCCCCTCCGGCTCAACCAGTGCGGTTGAGTCCGGCTTCCAGAAGAGGAAGTGACTGTCCGGATCGAAGCTCTCCCCGGAATCAACCAGAATGTCCATCCCTGGCACCCCGTTCTGCCAGTCTCCCGGATGCGCTCGCCGCAGCGAGCCCGTCTGGTCCAGAATCAGATTCGCGTGGTGCACCACCCGCGGAGATCCCGGCTTGATCTCCATCGCGCGCACCCACTTCGTCTCCTTTAGCGGCACCGGCAAAACAAAGTTCTCGAACAGGTCCCCACCGCCTGCCGGTACCTCCATCGGCGATGCCATCTCCAGCACCATATCCGGAACTCCCAGCTCCCAATCGCTTCCGTACACCGGTGCTGTCGGTGGACTCCCATCGCCCTCGGGCATCCCGGCCTCCACCCACGCTTTGACCAGCGCGATATCTTCCTCAGTCAACCGCCGATTCCCCGCAAACGCGCCATAGCCCGGCTCAGGCAGCCAGGGCGGCATATAGCGGCTCTCCGTCACCGTCTTCATCAAGCCACCCCACCGCCGCGCGTCCTCATACGTCATCAGCGCAAACGGCCCCGACCCGCCGTCATGGTGACAGCTCGTGCAGTTCTTGTAGACCACTGGAGCAATATGCCGCCGCCACGTCACCTGCGCTGCCTCCGCATACACCACCGCCTCTGAATCCCGTCGCAGTGGCACCAACACCATCGCCAGCATCGCTGTGGCGCTGGCCGCCACACACATCTGGGCCGCCGCTCTCATCGTCCTGGACTCACACCCGGGTTCATAATCCCGCATCCTACTGGCACACCCGTCGCCGCCTCCACCCGCCTGCCCTGCAGCACACTGGCCAGGGCGCGCTCCGCAAAATGCTCCGTAGGCTGCGGACGCTCCTGTCCGATGTGAACATAGCGGTCATCGATGCGGCCGGTGTACACCGGCCTCCAACGCGAGTCACCATCCGGCACCAGAACTGACACCTCCGGCGTCACCCGCGCCCCAGCCATCCGCAACAGCGCAGCCGTCACATCCAGCAGAGCCTCGCCTCCCGCATCGTACGCAGACTGGTGCGCGCGCACCTGCTCCGGCCTCTCTCCCTCGTTCGGATACACAAACCAGAAACGGACACCGCGTGAGGAAAACTCCTCCCGCAGCCTCTTCATCTCCGGAAAGCTCCGGTTCGAGATCGGACAATCCGAAGCCACAAAAAACAGCGCTATCGCCTTCGTGCCCGGTCCTCCCAGCGAAGTCACTCTCTGTCCGTCTGTCCGCACGCCATACTCTGGCCGCTCCTGCGGCTGGCACGGCAAGGCGGCGAGCATCAATGCAAATACGAGGATCCAGCGCGGCATAGCCCACCATCCTAAGCGCTTCCGTTCGCCATTGGGTAGCCCCTTTCGCCGCCGCAAAGACCCACCAGAATGCCGATCTGCCTTCAATGCGGATCGACCTGGAAGCGGGAACGCACTCGATCTGGATCAGCGATCTTCAACTTCAGAAACCGCTTGCGAATAAAAGCCTGGCTTGGCGAAACCGCAGAACGTCGTTATCGGAAATCTTCGAAAACGCAACATATAGGTTGGATCCGCCGCCCGCAAGACCCGTTGAACCTCGTACATCGCAGGAGTAAACTCTTGGTGTACGCAGGAACCCCGTACTTGGGAAATCCTGGGAGGTTCGTATGCGTCGCTTCTCCGTCTCTCTCCTCTTCCTCCTCGCAAGCGCCTTCACCTTCGCCCAGACGTCGAGCAATCCGCCCCTTGTCCTCAAAAATTCCCCCACCACGGGAACGGCCGCAGACTCGGTCGTTCTTTACGCAAACCGCCCGGACAACGCAGGATGCCCCGTAGGCTTCTTCGCCAGCCGTCAGGCAACCGGTCATTTCATGAGCGCCGGCGACGGCAAACAAGCCGGTCCCGCACAGGGTCTTCACCTGATGCTCAACCATCTGAACGCGCCTGCCATCGAGACCATCGAGATCACCGTCTACGGCGTCTCGTCCAAAGCACGCGTCCTTCCCGCCAGGGTGCCATCGGATGACGTCTCCAAAACCTTTGAACTGCGACGAGAGACCGGCAGCAACAGCCTGAGCGACGCCGACGTCTGGATGCATAACGTAGGCGCCCTCAGCAGGGTTGACCTCATCTCGATCCGCTACGCCGACGGCACCACCTGGCACGCCACCGAAAACTTGAAGTGCCGCGCCGTCCCCTCCAACTTTCTCCTCGTCGGCAGCAGGTAACCCTGGCTGGCAGTGGATAGCCGGTAAGTAATCGCCATTTCGTTCACCGCCATACCGCCCTTTCTTTCCGGCGTTACTTTGCTCTCCGGCGCTACCCTGCTCGCGCCCCTTCATCCGCGGGTACGCCTGTCATTCTGAGCGCAGCGAAGAACCCCGCATTTCGCCATTCTGAGCACAGCGAAAAACCCCGCATTTCGCCTTGCGGTTGTTGTTATCTGCTTTTTCTCCCGATCAAGGAAACCGTCATTTCGACCGAAGCTGCTCACGCACTTTGTCAGCAGCGCAGTGGAGAAATCCGCTTCTCCACCTGGACTTTCACCAGCCGCTACCATGCACTTGCCCTTACCGTTATCTTTTGCAGTTGCACTCGCCGTTGTCTTTGGGATTAGAGCAGGGCTTTAGCAGGGCTTTTAGAGCTGCTGAAAAAGTCTCTGTTTTGAAGGGCGCAACTAAAGTTATCAAGTTCCGGGACATAGTACACCTTGTCTCTGGACATCCGTTACAGAGTGGGTCTGGCTGCGCGGGGTTCGGGATCCCCGTCGAGCCTCTCTTTGCTAGTTGGGGTGTACCGCAGGAGCAGAACCCGAAGGGTGCGACCAAAATAATTTCTTCAAATTCAGCCCAAAAATCACATGTCAAGCCCCAAAACCATCTATACCAATGAAACAAAACAAGATAGAGTTGGCATTTTAGTTCCGCTCAATCCGCTATACTTGAAATAGTGGAAAGAAAAACTTAGCCCCGGCCAGAGCCGGGGCTAACTCATTTATTTGCAATATTTTGGAAGCAACCCTTTTGTTTGGAATATTTTACAGACAAGCATCCCCCGTAAATCATTGAAAAGGAGATAATTTACGCGCGGGCAATAGGGGGGTACCCCCGGCAGTTTTAAGCCGCCGGCTCGCCCTCGAAGTAGAGATACTTCCGCCACGCCGCATCCGCGCTGCCGATCATCCGCATGATGTGTCGCGAGGTGTGCAGCGAAAAGGGCCGAGGCTCCCGCTGCAGCTTCATGTCCGTCAGCTCGTACAGCATCTGGTTTCCCTTGCGCCGATTGCAGTTGTGGCAACAGGCAACCAGGTTCTCCCACGTTGAAAGGCCGCCGCGCGAACGCGGAACGACATGGTCCAGCGTCAACTCGCCCGCGGTCAGCACCACGCTGCAGTACTGGCACGAGTTTCGATCGCGCAGCAGAATGTTCTTGCGGCTCAGCGCACGTGTCTGATGAGGAATCCTGCGGTACTCGAGCAAACGAATAACGCTCGGCATAGCGATCCGCATTCGCGCCGCATGCAGCACAGCGCCCTGTTCCTCCTCGGTCCGCGCCACACCTTTGAGCACCAGCACCAGAGCCCGCCGCGCCCCGCAGATATTGATCGGCTCATACGACGCATTCAACACCAGCACCGGAGTCTGCATCGCGGGCTGTCGAAAGATGCCGACCCGCACATCCATCTCCGCAACCACGCGGCCCGCCCCGTGCCCCGCGCCGTGTCCGGCCCCGTGTCCAAGATGGCGCTTCCCGCTTAGCCCTTGCTTCCGCATCTTCCCCGATTGCATCTCCAAAACCCTCCAGTCCAGCAACTGTTAGCACTCCCTCGCAAAGCCGCTCCACTCTTATTCATTCAACTATCCCAGCATCCCAGACCGCGGTCTGCGAAGCCACATCCGCCGAAGCCACATCCCAAGCCACCACCATCTCCGGCTGCGCCCGCGACACCGTCGCCACCCAGACCTTGCTCGCTCCAGCCCGCCGCAGAACGCGCGAACAAGCCCGCGCCGTAGCCCCGGTCGTATAAATGTCGTCAACCAGCAGAACCTCTCGCCCCTTCAGCATCGAACCGTCCGCGACAGCAAACGCACCCTGCAGGTTTCGTCGCCGCCCCTTCGGAGTCAGCTCAAACTGGCTGCGAGTGTCCTTCACTCTGCGGATGACGCCATGCGCCGCCCGCAGCCTCCACTCCGGCCGAGTCTTCTTCAACTCAGCAAGCGCAGCATCCGAGAGCAGCACCGCCTGGTTGTACCCTCGCTCCCGCTCCTTCGAGGGAAACAGCGGCACCGCAACCACCAGCAAATCCTTCCCAGCCTCAGCCTCGATCATCTCGATAGCCCGAGCCAGCATCCGGCCAAGCGGCCTCGCCACCGCACTCATCCGCTCATACTTCAGCAGATGCACCATCTCTCGCAGCTCGTCCTGATACACCGCGTACGCCACGGCGCGCTCAAACTCCGGCGGCGCCATCCGGCAAGGCGAGCACAACAACCCCTCCACCGGAAACTGCCCAGCAAACCGGACGCCCTCCATATCGAGCGCCTCACCACAACGCCCGCACAGCGTCATCGACTGCTTCTGAACGCTATCAATACATTGGTCACAAACAGGAGAGAGATCAGCTCGCAGCAGCGGCCCACCACAAGCCCTGCAATCAGTCGGAAACAGCGTCGTTACAAGGTCATCCAGTACCGCCCGAACCACCCGTCCCGGCCCCTGGAGCAAACGAGACATCGCGCGTTCTTCCACCGCCCCACCAGGCGGCGCACCGGGTGGCCCCCCGGTATCAAACCCGAGCGCATTGTCATTCAAGCATTCGCTGAAGACTCACCTCACTCGCCGGCGCTCCAGGTCCCTCGGACCGCGCCATAACCGCAGTATAAGCCTTCCTACGTATAGACCGTCAATAATTCTGCACCACGGGTGATGCGTCTGTGCTACACCTGAGCCATGCTGAGAGCCGTCACATGGTGCGCGAAATGTCTGTTTCTCTACTTCCTCGTCGTGGTCGCGGCGATCCGTTTCTCCTGGATCGTCACCACTCCCGTCTGGGCGTTAGCAACCAGGATGCACTGGACGCAATTGACCCGAGTCGCCTTCGTCCTCAGTTACTTCCTGCCCATCTTCGCCGCTGCCGGGTTTCTCGTCGGCCTGATCCCCTTCGGCAAACTCGGCAAGGCCCTCGGCGATCTCTTCCGCTCCTTCTTCCCGTCCGCATCCACAAGACTTGCACCCGAGCCCGATCCAGTCCCACCCATCCTCTGGGCATGGCTGCCGGTCACCCTTGCCTTCCTGACACGCTTCGTAACCTGGCAATCCCGGAACTCAAGCGTCCTTGACCCACACCGATCGCCCGGCCGCATCGAACGCTTCTTCGGCCCGCTCTATGCACAAACATCCGGCCTGCTCGACGACAAGTGGATCACCGACCGCTTCCTCTTCACCGGCCCCATGCTCTTCCTCATGGCCTGCGCCATCGCCGTTCTGCTTCGCTACCGCCTTACTGCCTCACGCAAAACACCAGTGGAGACGGGAACCGGAGACGAGTCAGTTTGACCTCATCCCTATACTGAGTTGGGGTTATCTCTCGTGCCAAGACGAAGTGCGGGTTTGATGATGTATCGGCGCCGGTCGCCCAGTCTGGAAGTCTTCCTCGTTCACCCGGGCGGCCCCTTCTTTGCAAAAAAAGACCTCGCAGCATGGACCATCCCTAAGGGCGAATACATGGAGGGCGAGCTACCCCTAGAGGCCGCGAAGCGTGAATTTCAAGAGGAAACCAGCTTTCCCGTACCTGAGACCTTTCTCGATCTCGGCTCGATCAAGCAGGCAGGCGGAAAGATCGTCTCCGCATGGGCTTTCGAGGGCGATTGCGATCCAGCCAAAATGATCAGCAATCATTGTGAAGTCGAGTGGCTTTCGCGGTCCGGCCGTTTGATCGAGATTCCCGA
>WNFC01005966.1_pt1 | contig 13386 bp, 15 predicted proteins | sample 5400541 | NCBI WGS metagenome assembly WNFC01 (sample SAMN13153342, study PRJNA577476) | soil metagenome | isolation source: 120 cm saprolite under Douglas fir tree site 2 hole 2 replicate 1 | place: USA:California | collected 2015-04-18
CTTGGGTTCAAATCAAGCGCCCGCCTATATTCCCGCTCCGCCCCGCTCCAATCCCAATCGTAGTCATTCAACACCTCGGCATAAGCGGCGTGGGCATCGGGCAGATTGTCGTCCAGGCTCAGTGCCTTTTGCGCTGCCGCTTTGGCGATGGGGTAAGAGTCCGCCGGGCTAAAGAAATTCCAGCCTGCGCCCACGTTGTAGGAAGCGGCCAGCGCGGCATATGCCGATGCAAAATTCGGGTCCTTGGCCGCAGCCGCCTGGAAGTAGGCAATACTGCGCCGCAGATCTGGCTGTGCTCTCTTATTGAGCTCAAACAATCCTTTTAGGTAGGCGTCATAAGCGTCGGCGTCGCGAGTGCCCGTCGCGGCGGAGGTTCGCGCCACCGCCGGCAGAACTTCAAGCGAAAGCGAGCGTGCAATTCGATCCGCGACATCCTGCTGAATGATCAGTACGTCTTTCGCGTCCTGGTCATAAGCTTGCGTCCACAAGCTCCCCTGTTCGCCAGCCTTGAACAACTGTGCGGTAATGCGGACCCGGTCCCCTTGCCGTCGCAGGCTGCCTTCGAGGATGTAGTCCGGCCGACATTCTCGCGCAATCTGGTCCAAAGATCTTTCAGTGTGCTTGTATTGCATCGCTGTACTGCGGGCGATGACGCTTAAGCGAGAAGGTGAAATCTGTCCCAGCCGCGTGATCATTTCGTCGGTAAGACCGTCACTCATGTACTCCTGGCCGGGATCTCCGCTCAGATTTTCGAATGGAGTCACCAGGATCATCAGCTTGCTAGGTTCAGGACTTCCCAGCCAGTACCTAAACGCAACCCAGCTCAATGCCGCTGCAACCACAAAGAACGCCGCCACCGCTAGACGCATTTTGGCGAGTCGAAATCTTCGACCCTCACCTTCAATGGGTAGCGTGATCCTTCCGGCATCTTGCGTTTTCGATTCGACCTCGCTGTCCTCGCCTCTCTCCTCAATCACCGTAACCGGAGCGATAAAGCGATATCCCTGCCTCGGAACGGTCTCGATAAAGAGTGGGCTATCCGACGAATCGCCCAGCGTGTGGCGCAGAGTGCTCAGGGCAGTATTAAGGTTGGCATCGAAATCCACATAGGTGTCCGCGCTCCACAGCCTCTGTCGCAAGTCCTCACGTGTAACCAGGTGTCCCGCCCGTTCCAGCAGTACACAAAGAAGTCTGAAAGGCTTTTCGTTGAGTTTGACTCGAGTTCCCTGGCGCCGCAGCTCGCCTTCAGTCAGCTCAAGATCGAACGACCCGAACCGATACCGCCTTGGCTGGCCGCTTGAATCCTGCATTTTAGGCCTCTCAATTTGTTTTGCTTCGATCAAATCAAACCCGCCTGATGGAGCTCTCGGAAGATCGCGCCGTCTCCCGAGCAGTTAGTGCCAGTTGGACGCGCGCCGTAGCCAATCGTAATCGCAGATGGCCTGATGTCGCCGATGCGACTACCCTTAGCGTTAATGTGTTCAATTAGCTCCATATACATTAACGCCGGCTACATCGGCTGACAGAAGCGGCAAATGGCGTTTGGGTCACTGTTACCCCTCCCGAATGTTCCTTTGTCATCTAAATCATCATTTCAGTCACATTTTTGCTATTTCAGCAAGATTTTTTGGGACTCGAGTGACTACTTGACCCCAATCCCAACTAGAATCTCCCTCGATGCGGTGGTTAAGCGTATTTGCTCGTTGCCTCGTCTGCGGAACCACCACGGCCGCCTGAAGGGTTCCCTCCATGTTGATTGCCGGGGCCTTCCTTGATATCAGGCGTTTATGAATGTGACGAATGCACGGAAATATGGGACGAAACCACATACCGTGCGCATTCCTCGCTACTTTGATGGCAAGGTTGGCTCCAAGCCAATCTAGAATATGGAAAAGGTGCTGGCCGGCCGAACCTCTTTGCCCAAGAAATCCAAGATCGGCGCCCGGGATGTGTTGCGGGCTTACTCTTACGCGTTCGCTGGGTGGGGCGCGTTCGCTCTCCTCATGGCCATTCAAATGTATGTTGTTGCCAGAAGCATCAACCCCCACGCGGCTTTTCTTGACTCCCTCGTGCTACCTGCCGTCCGCGGCGCCACAACGGCATTGCTCGCCCCGCTTCTCTACTTCGCTGTGCTGAAATGGCCGTTCACAAAAACACGCTTTTGGACCAGCGTGCTGCGCTACATCGCTCTCGCATGCGGTTTCCTGCTGGCCTTCATCGGACTTCGCTGGCTGCTCTTTCCTGGTTGGGACTACATCAACAAGCGCTGGCTGCCACGCTCGCTAGATTCGCTCGTCGCCTTTGCTGTGGGAGGATTCGCTGACCAGGTCGTCCTTTTTCTCATCATGGTCATAGCCGCTCATGCCTGGGTCTTTCACAGGCAATCTCAATTGCAAACCTTGAAGCAAAGCAATTTGCAGCGCGAGGTGGCGGAGCTGCAACTGCAATTGCTGCAAATGCAACTGCACCCGCATTTCATCTTTAATACACTGCACGGAATCAACACGTTGATGGAGAGAGACGTAGAAACGGCCAAGACCATGCTTCTACATCTCGCCGACTTGCTCAGGGCGGCTATTTCTTCCCAGTCACAGGACTTGGTCCAGCTCAAACAGGAATTGGAATTTATCAGCTCATATGTAGCACTGGAACGGATGCGCCTTGGCTCGCGGCTTCAGGTGACATTCGACGTGCAGGATACTGCAAATGAGGCGCTGGTCCCCTACATGATTCTTCAGCCGATTGTTGAAAACGCTATTATGCATGGCGTTGCTGCCAGCCGGGTTGGCGGCTGGGTGAATATCGCTTGCCGCATCGAGCTCAAGTCAGTGCTCCTCGAAGTCTTGAACAGCACCACCGCTGGGCCCCACAAGGCAGACGGACTGGGTCTCAGAAACACGCGTGCGCGACTGCAGAACTTGTTTGAACATGAGGCGACACTCGAGTTTACGGTGCGTGAGGGCGTTGCCAGCACGCGAATTGTGCTGCCGCTGATCACCGCCCGGGAGGCGGTCACCCGGTGAATGTTCTCATCGTTGATGATGAACCGCTCGCCCGCGAGGCGTTGCGAAATGTTTTGACCGGCCATCCCCGCGTTCATGCGATTCGCGAAGCTTGCGACGCAATGCAGGCGCTGGAGCTCCTCAAGGAAAGACCGGCAGAAATCATCCTCTTGGACATTCATATGCCCCAAATGGATGGATTCGCTTTCCTTGCCGAAATTCAGAAGACTGCTGCCAAACCTCCTGTGATCGTCTTCGTCACCGCTTTCGACGAATTCGCCGTGAGGGCGTTCGAGCAGCATGCCGCCGACTATGTTCTAAAACCTTTTGAGAAGCAGCGGGTGCTCGCCGCCATCGAGCACGCGCAACAACGATGGCAAGGCGAAAGCGCATCATCCATGCTTGAGCAGCTGCCTGCCTTGCTTCAGCATTTGCGTCAGCAGGAATCCTCGCGGCGCATTGCCGTCAAAAGTAAGGGCCGAGTAGTTTTCCTGGACCCCGCCTCGATCAACTTTGTGCTCGCGGAAGGAAACTATTTTGTTTTGCACCTGGCCAACGGCGGCGCTCACATGCTGCGCGGGATGATGAGTGACATAGAGGACAAACTCAAACCGTTCGGTTTTATCAGAGTTCATCGCTCAGTGGTCGTCAATATGACCGTGATTAAAGAAGTGCAGCCTTTGCCGTCAGGCGATTATCTGCTGCGTACCGTCATGGGAAGAGATTTCCACGTAACCAGAAAATACAAGAGCAACCTGTCGCAGCTCGTGGCACTGACCGTGGGCACTCCGAAGGCAGCTTTTTGAACTCTCGCCCCTCAGGCTGGATCTTGCCGACTTAGAGCTGTCCGCAGAGCACCCATGTGTCCCCGGTCGCGTCAGAAACTACCGAAAAGGAGTGGCTCATTAATCGCGCAATGTGCCGCGCCGGAGGCCACAGTCATGACGGGAGGACCGGACTGGAATCCGCGGCCTCTGCCATGACAGTTAGCGGGACCTGAGTACTTGAACCTCGAGTGTTATCCAGTCTGAGCCGTCCAGCCTCGGCGTGATGGCCGAACTGCAAGTCTCACGCAACTAGAAGAACAACCAAGCGGCCACCAGCCTTCGCGCTCCATCTTCGCAGCTTGGCATTACCCAGCAACAGTTATGCTGCTTTATGTCCTCGCTTGGACATTTCACGGCAGCTCTGAGCGCACCGTCGGCAGGTTCCTGCGCACTCCTTCATCTGCATGTCGTCGCTCCCTCCGACTTGTTCACAACTGCGGGCACACCGATCGCAGGCTTCAGCGCAAACCCCACACGTATCGGGGTGTAAGTCGGAGCCTCGAAGCATGAAATTGGCCGCAGTGAGACGGATCTCAGCGCAATCCTGTAACAGCCGGATGTGATTTGCTTCGGCATGCTTGCCGGACTTTTCCAGGCAATACTGAGTGGTTTCCCGTGCAAATGGCGTGACACACGTTTCTGTTGCCTCTGCGCTGCTTTCGGCAGCTTCGTATAGTCACACACTCCTGGTATTCACCCCGGCGAGAGGTCAATTTGACCCTAGCAAGCCGGGGCTCAAAAGGTCTGAGCAATAATGCACACGGTGCCACAGTGTTTGCGCTGCTCAATAACGCAAAGCATGAAGACGTCAGTGATTTCGGCCGAGAAAGGGGCTCTTCGTGAACCGGTTCAGAGAATTGGGCTTTATTCACTAGGGGGACTGCAAGTCCACAGTTCGCTGCTCGGCGTGCTTCTTCACATTCATTGCTGCCTGTGTGTTGGGATTCGGCACCAAGGCTACTCGTAGGTGCTCCGGACCTGGTTGCACAAATTGGGCTTAATTTGACGGGTCATCTGCCGTGTCACAAGCCAGGTACGCAGTGTCTCCTTAGGAAGAAAAAAGGGCACCCCTGAAAACTCAGGATGCCCAGAGTATTGAATCTCAGTCCGAAAAACCTGCCGTTACTGCGGAGGCTTCTCATCCCGCTTTGGCTGTTCGTCCTGAGGCTTCTTCTCTCCCGGCGTCTGCGCCGCGGGCTGCGGGCGTTGTGGTTCCGGCGCTGCAGGCCGCATTTCCGCAGGAGGAGGAGTGCGCTGGGGCCGCGAACGCTCGATCGGCGGAGGAGTTTGCGACCGCTGAACCGGCTCATTCCGGTTGGGATCAGGCCGATTGTTCGGCTGTGGTGTCGCCGGACGGATCGATTCCGGACGGTTATTCGGCTGCGCTGCTGGCTGACGGTCCGGTTGATTGTTCGGCTGAGCTGTCGGCGGGCGGTTCGATTCCGCTCGGTCAGGGCGAGCGGCGTTGTTCTCTGGATGCGCGGCCGGCGTATTGGCCGATGGCGGAACTGCGGCACGATTACCTGCAGGCTTATAAGGCGCTCCTGCCTCTTTGGCCGGTACGACAGCGCGGTCGTTAAATGCCCCAGGCTTTGGAGTAGCAGCGACCGGCGGCTTACCCTGGTTCGCGGAAGCCCGGAGCTCTGGGTTTGCGCGGGCAGCTTGCACGTGTTGAGTTTGAACGGCTACCGGCGGAATATGTTTCTCTCGCGCCGCTGCCTCTTCTTCAGGCCTCGGACGGGCGTTAATCCCACCATTGCCGCCGTTGTAGCTGATGTGGTTCACCGTCGTGTTGTTGATCACAGTGGTGTTGTAAACGTTGTGGATATTGGTGATGTTCACGTTGCTCACCGAACGGTTGTAGTAAAACTGTCCGTTCTGCCAACGCCCGCCTTCATAGCCCTGACCAAAGTATCCGTAGCCATAACTGATCCCGCCGTAGAAACCTACAGTCGGACCCCAGTAGCCGTCATAGAAGACAAATCCGTTGCCTCCCCAACCCCAGTAGCCGGGGGTCCAGAGGAAACCGACTTCCGGAGCCATCACCCAGGTGCCCGGCACCCAGTAGTAATCGTCGAAATCGTTGGCGTAAGCCCAATACCCAGGTGTCCAGAGGTAACCCTCGCCGGGGCAAAGAGGCTGCTCATAGACGGGCAGCGCCGGCGGGGCGAATGAGATTGATATGCTGACTTGCGCGAACGATGCCGCCGACATGGCCAGCATTAACAGTGCAAATAACAGCGAACGAATGGAAAGGATAATACGCACTGTGCTTCCTTTTGCCCGATCATCCTTCGCTTGCCCGGTGCTGCTCTGCTGCTGCGGGTTGCGTGGATTGAGAGGCACGATTCACGGACGAAAACGCACGGAAGACTCCGTCTCGCAAATGGTTCTGACAGAACTCTCTCATTTCAGAATGTCGAAATCTGTTCAAAAAAGCTCAGATATCGCCGGGGGGTGAAAGGGGGTGGGGAGGTTTATGCAGTTTGGCGGTCGGATTGTTGAGCGAACCAAACGTGTTCGAGGATCTGTGCGAGGCAGTCTCGATGCTATGGTGATAGCCGGAAGTGATTATTCTGAGAGCTTGCGCGGCCGAGTATCGAGGGTGTGTGTCTTCTGAGTGAGAACGATGTTCAGTTCCCTTGCGAGATCCGTTAACTTCGCAGGATCCTGTTCCTTCGAGGCCAAAGCCGATAGCTGTTTCCACCGCTCAAAGTTCAACGACACATAATCCTGATTTCTCCGAATAGGTCCTAGGATGGACCGGGGAGCGAAGGAAGTCGGTGCAATACTGATCACAGGGCTCGGCATGAGAAGCGAATCCCATGCTTGGGAGTGCTCATCACGCGGTTGTTAGTGTAACGGCGATTTCTCGACAGCAATCGGCTTCATGCCCACTGCCTCTTAATTGCCTGTGGCGAAATCCTGTTTAATAAGCGTGCCGCGGCGGCGCTTCACGCGATGACATGGGTGCGGGGAAGCCATGTGCGGCGGCGGCGTGCTCGTTCATTGCCCTTGCCGCTTGGGTGCGGCAGTTTCCGTCTTGGCTCCTGAACTCCCGTGTGGTGACGGAGTGTTTACAAAGTGGGCACTTGAACGTGGAAAAGCCGTTCATCATTTTGATGGTGTAATGTCTCACAGCTTTAATCGTAGTCCTTATCCGGGCGATAACTCGAAACTAAAGTTACCCTCACTACCCGTCCAAAAAGTAGATGTGGCGCAGCGGGCGGATGAGGTAGCTTTCCTTGTATACGAATATACGGCTGCGCCACCAGAGGAACAGAACGACCGTGTGGCCGCATAGTTCCTTAATATCTGCCAATAAATTTACAACAGCGGCCACTTGGCGACTGCTCACAATTGCTCAGGTTTCGGAATTATAGGTGTCCGCACTGCGTGAGGAGCTTCAGCGTGACCGATGGCGACATACTCGCAAGCCCCTTTTCAGAAGGCCGAGCCTTCGCTTATGGACTGCGTAATAAGCCCGCTCCGCTGTCCGGTGATGTTCTAAATAGAGGATTGATGTGGGAGCGCGTCTAGTTTGAATTGTTCAGCGTTCGGTGCTCTTGGTTCTGGTGTGCTCGGCGCAAACATGGGAGGCAAAGTCGTTGTCGCGCTGCTCCTCGAAGTTTCGCAGCATTTCGTCAAAAGACTTACCAGTTGGCGGATCAGAAGCGTTGAACACCCAAGCGCATTCGGAGCAACCCCAACCATGAAAGCGGCTTTCTTCGATCCATATGAGCTTGCGTCCGGCAGCCATTTATAGGAGGAAAATAGAACTTCGGCTCAGGATGGTTCGTGCCATTCTCTTTTTTCTCCTTAAGTTCTCCACGACTAGTTTCGTGCCACAATTCCAAAGCCCAGAGCCTAACAGCCTGCGGCTGAACTGCGCCGAAAGTTCGTGGGCGACGACGAGTTAGGCCTTGTCACTCGGGAGGACGGAGTTAACCGTCCTCCCGCGCGACATGTTTACAGACCTCTACGCTGCTACGGCGACGTTATGGAAGGTCGAAGTAACCGCCTCGAACGTCTGAACCTCGGGCGTTCCATCGATCACTCGCGCTAGTGTCCTCAACACTTCTGGGTAGGTATTGGTGTTATAAGCTTCTGCATTGGCCTTGCTGTCCCACAGACTGATGGCAATAACATCCAGACTGCCGGGGTTTGACAAGGTGATTTCGTCTTTGAAGCCCTTCTGCTTGCGAAGCAAAGGAAGAGTGTCGTTCTCAAAGGTCCGGGTGTAATCAGAAAGCATGTTCGATTTCAGATGAATAGAGACATTGCGTGCAAACATATAAACCTCCTAAAAGGTTGTTAGCGCCAAGAAGGAGACAACTTCAGATGGGCTGACTTAGTTCAGGGAACCTGAAAGAGGAGAAGGATGCTCACTCCAGTTAAGCTGCAGCATTTGAGTGGCCCTCTCCCTCTGCACCGCAAGTTATTGTTTCGATACGTCACAGAGCAGATCGGGCACCGCAGAGTCCCAGTTCCATGGCGCATCTTTGGCGGAAAACGAGCACAAACGGCAACCTGACCACGGCGACCGCTCGTCAACGGGACCCATTCCAGGCCGCTTGACTCGATATCTGTTGCAAACAGGCGAGTACGATTGCGATGCTACGTCAACGATGCTGTTTCCATCGAATGGCCGTCGTCAACGGAGTGGGCTTCGTGGAATCGACCCTCTTGCGCGTGCAGCCGAGCTAGCCAAACCGTTGGCCTCGACATTGCTTTCGCGAGAGACGTGCGATATGGAGAAGTCGAGTGACCGGACTAATTTTCGACAGGTCCAATTCAGAGAGTACAGCTGAGGGCTGCGGCAGGTGTATGCCCCACTTATCTGTTTGACGACCACTTCGGAATCCGAAAGCACGTGCAGCGCTCTGGCGCTGAGTCCCAAGGCGCAGTACAGCGCTTGTGGACTGGCTCAGCAGCAAGCTTCGAGTTGAAAGGGGGATCGTCCGCCAACAAGTTGACGACGTGAAAACCATCTACTCGGGCAAACTGATGTCCATCGATGCAGCAATGCTCGAAGTACTGAAAACATGGAGGCAGAAAAGCCAATTTTCGTTGGATGAAGATTGGATGTTTGCCAGCCCAGTTAAGCTTGGCCGGTTACCAGTTTCGTACCCGTGGGCCTGGGTAATGTTTCAGCAGGCCGCTTCCAAAGCCGGAATTGGGAAACTGGGCACACATTCGTTGCGTCACAGCTACCGCTCCTGGCTTGATGCAGTGGGGACTCCGATTGCCGTCCAGCAAAAGCTAATGAGGCACTCGGACATCCGGACAACGCTGAACATCTATGGCGAGGTGGTCACGGATGAGATGGCACAAGCGCACTCGAAGGTCGTAGGGCTGGCCCTAACCCGTAAAGTGATTGCAAACTGATTGCTGGACCAGCTAACTCGTTTAAAACTGGCGGAGAGAGTGGGATTCGAATCCACCAGAAAACGGAATTTCAGAGAGTTGTGCGGAATGATGAGCATCCTAAAGCACTCAAAGAAATCCCTCGGACTTGTTATTGCCCCCTGAATGCCCCCTGGAAGTTGAAGTGTCCCCAGACAGTCAGCATGGCGGTGCGACCAGGATGGCTAACAGGAATTCAGCTGGTCAACTTGCGATAAAGTCTGTTGAACGAAGTCGCCGGCGTTTGCGACGGACGCGGTGGGCTATGGGTATTCGATTCGGATTCCTCGATTGTTGGCGTTTGCGCTCATTGACTCGTTGTGAGCGTAATCGGGATATTACGACAACTGACTTCTTTCAAGATTGCCAACGCGACGAAGCCATCGCTCCGGACTTCTGAGCTTGTTCACGAAGTCGCGTAGCAATCTGGTATACAGAATCAACATTGTCGATGTCATCAAAGGTTGGCGGACGGGGCGCGTTGTTTCTGCCCCATCTCCACTCGCCTGTCACAGGGCCGCCGAAACTGATACTACCAATGCCATCGCGGCGAACCCACTTGTCAACCATGGTCATGTTCTCGAAGTAGGCGCTCGATGCTCTGCGGCCCCTGAAACCATTTTCGACGATGACTGCACGACGGTTCGTGAGCGCATAATATGTTCGCTGCTTCTTCCAGCGGCTATAAATAAATCGGCCCCAAATGAAGTATTGACCTACCAGAACGAATGGAGTGCCCCAGATCACGCCGAACCACTGAAAGGTTTTATCAGGTCGATTCGTCCAGAAATTTCCTATACCGGACGCGCCGAGAAGCCAAAAAATTGCAAATCCGCCCCACAACAGGCTGAACGGGATCAATCCCCAGTCCTCCTTGTGAAAAATCACAGCGGGATTAGGGCGGCCTGTCCACTCGGTCGCTTCTCCGGGCAGCAGTTCGGGAGAAAAGATATTGAATGGAATGGGCGTCGTCATTGAGATTTGAAGTTTCGTTCGGTACCCGATTGTAGCGCCGATTTGATTGTTTATGTGATCAGGCGTTCTCATAGACTTGCGCCGTCTGTTCGCCTTTCTTGAGATCAAAACGCGCAATCGAGATTTTGCAATAAGTATTATTCCTGCTTCTTCCCTGAATCGCTTCGACCCCTCCCAAACCCAACGACTAAGCGTGATTACCGTCACAGTGCGACAGTGCCCTTTGAACTAGATTTAGCGCAGCGGGAACTTTCTCATCGGCCCGACAGTACCTATGTAAGTAGAGCGGGGCAACATGCGATCTCTAGGCGTTGTCGACAGCTTCGGCCAGGTCCTCGAGGCGATGTGGGCGCACAAACTTCGCTCCTTCCTCACTATGTTTGGCATCGCGTGGGGCGTCGGATCCCTGCTGCTCCTGGTTGGATTAGGAGAAGGTTTTCGCGCCGGAACCAGAAAAAACCTGGAGAGCCTCGGCGACGACTACATGGTGATTTACAACGGCCGTGCACCCACGATCGGGAGTAGCCAGCTTTCGTCTCGCGAGTACTACCTGAACTATCAAGACTATGAGGATATTCGCAGCTCGCAGCTTGTCCGCAGTGCCACGCCGGTAATCTACCGCGGTGATCTTCGCCTGGTCAGCGAATTTGGCAACAGCAACGGGTACGTGGACGGCGCGGAACCGCAGTTTTACGGCATCCGGTATATGCCCATCGAACAAGGGCGTTACCTGAATTGGAGCGACGAACGCGAGCGGCGCAACGTTTGCGTGTTAGGCAGCGAATTTGTGCGCATATTGTTCCCAGGTCACCCGGCCGTAGGCAGCAATCTGCTGATCAATGGCGTGCCGTTCCAGGTGATTGGGACGATTCAGAAGATCGGCCACGGCAACAACAACGACTTCAACATGCGGCTGATCATGCCTTACACCACCATGGCAATCTATTTCCCCATCCAGGGGGAAGGCCACGCCAAATCCATCAAGTACGTGGCCTATGAGCCGATTACGCGGGAGCGCCACGAAGAAGCAAAGAAAGCTGTGCGCGCCATCATTGCGAGAAATCACAATTTCGATCCCCAGACGCCCGATGCGTTTTACGATTGGGACTCGGTCGCGACTGCCGAAATGGTCGGCAAAATCTCTGACGCAATGGATGCGTTCCTGGAAGCCGTCGGTCTGGTGACACTCGGCCTCGGGGCAGTCGGAGTTGTGAACATCATGCTGGTAACAGTAACCGAGCGCACCCACGAGATCGGTCTGCGCAAGGCTTTAGGTGCTACCCACCGCAACATCCTTTTCCAGTTCTTTTCGGAAGGGCTGATGCTCACGGGCGTCAGCGGCGTCATTGGCATGGCTGTAGCCTACGGGCTCACTAAGCTTCTCGAACTTGCACCCCCGATCGATGGTTTCGAACTGCCTCACATCTATCCGCAATCTGCAGCGCTCGCGATCGGCACTCTCGCCCTCGCGGGCATTCTTGCTGGACTCTATCCAGCGCGGCGCGCAGCCTTACTGCCGCCAGTGGAAGCTCTTCGTCAGGAGTAGCGAATGATTCAGGGAAAGGATGTGCTTTCACAAGCCTACGGGGCGCTCAGGAACAACCCCAGGCGGAGCACGCTCACCGTCTTGAGCATGGCTTGGGGAATAGCCACGGTAGTGCTGTTGCTAGCCTATGGCACCGGTTTCTCGACGGCGATCGTGAACATATTCAAGAGCTTCGCCAGCATGCAGGCAATAGGCATCGCGGGCGGCCGAACATCGATGCAGGCCGGAGGAAACAAGGCTGGCGTCACGGTCCGCCTGACCCAGGATGATATTGATCATGTTGTCGCCAATGTGCCGAACGTGACCCGGATAACGCCCGAATCGTTTTTCAGTTCGCCGGTCAGCTACGAGGGGCGTTCCTATACCTGGACCGTGCATGCCGGCAATGCGGCGCTGCAGGACATCCAACATCTGCAGATGGATACTGGCCGTTTCTACAATGCGGAAGATCTACAACAGCGGGCACGCGTCTGTGTGCTGGGCTGGGAAGCGAAACAAAAACTTTTTTCCGGTCAATTCGCACTGGGACAGAGGATCCGCATCGGCGGCGTTCCCTGCGATGTGATTGGTGTCCTCAAACCCAGGCCCCAGGAAGGAAGTGACAACGATATCAACCGCGTGGTTTACATCCCTTTTGCAACTCTGAGCGACTTCCGCGACACGCACTACATCGACATGATCTGGTTGGAATTTCTCGGCTATGACTATGGCGCTGTCGAGAAATCGATTCGCAACACGCTGGCGACACAACACAATTTCTCCCCGGACGACAGGCGGGCTCTGTTCGTATTCAGCCTCATGGAGCAGCTTTCCCAATTCCGCGTCATCACTATCGCTCTCCAGGTGCTGCTTGCCTTTATTGGCGCCCTTACTCTGGGCATTGGGGGCGTGGGGCTCATGAATATTATGTTGGTGAGCGTAACCCAGCGGACGAGAGAGATTGGGGTGGAGAAGGCGCTGGGTGCACGCCGCTGGGATGTCTTGCTGCAGTTCCTTACAGAAGCGCTGGCGATTAGCTTGCTTGGCGGTCTGCTGGGGATTACGATCGCCTACATTGTTTCCTTCTCTGTTGGGGACCTAACCTTTTATAGTGCGTTGGCTCAGCACGGAGAAGCCGGGGATATTCGACTCATAATCTCACCAGTCTCGGTGCTGATTGCGGCCACCATTCTGGCGCTGGTTGGATTGGTCAGCGGCATGATTCCTGCGATACATGCATCCCGTCTTGATCCGATTGAGGCATTGCGCTACGAATAGGACCAACCAATCTGTCCGGCGGAGGAAATACTTTGATCCTTAAGAACGCGAATGCAAGGGTTCGTGCTTAGTTGATGTAGACCAGGCGTTTACAGTGCGCCGTGAAAAGGCGCTGAACCACAGCGGGAGGAAAGACCCGCCCGGGAACTGGATCGCTCCGCCCGGTAGCAATCGGAGCAGCGGGGGAGGCAACAAAGCCGCTGAAGCCTCCGGTGGAGAGGGTCGCATAAGGCGACTCGGCGAGTCTGCAGGTTGTAACACGAGTGAACGCTGAGCAGGCCTCGAAACTGATAATGCAGGAGCCGACCCATCTGTAATCTGGGGAAGGCCGAAGACGATGGAGCAGTAATGAGCGAATCAGTTCCATCAAACC
>WNFC01005967.1_pt1 | contig 13385 bp, 9 predicted proteins | sample 5400541 | NCBI WGS metagenome assembly WNFC01 (sample SAMN13153342, study PRJNA577476) | soil metagenome | isolation source: 120 cm saprolite under Douglas fir tree site 2 hole 2 replicate 1 | place: USA:California | collected 2015-04-18
TCTCGATCAGCGCGCGCAGCGCGAAGTAAAGATCGAATCGCGGTTCGTCCTGCACGCGCTGCACGGTCGCGCGGAGGACGCCGTAGATGTTCTGATAGACGTAGCTGATCTCGACGCCCAGCAGAATGACGACCCACATGACCTCGATCGCGATCAGGAAGATGACCGCCAATCCGATCGTGCCGTAGATCAGATTGAAACGTCCGTGGATCAGGAATTGGGCGTACACGCCGAACAGGTATCGAACCAGCGTGAAGAGCGCCGTGGTCACCACTGCTCCCAACGCGGCCGCTTTGAATTTCACGTGCGCGGAGGGCACGAGCCAGAACAGCATCGCGAAGGCGACGAACAGCACGATGACCGGCACGACGCGAAAGATGATGTCGTTCTGAAAAAGAAAACGAAGGAAGCGATTCTTTTCCAGCATGCTGGTGGTCGTGAACGAGAGACCCATCAGCACCGGACCCCAGAAGAAGAGCATCGTGAACGCCATGATTTTCTGGCGATAGCCACGGTTGCTGGGCACTTTCCAAATTTGATTGACTGTCGCTTCCACCGCAAGGAACAGCCGGAAGGCGACGATGATGAAAATGATCACGCCGAACGTCGACGCCGCCTGCGCATTTTCTGCGAATCGCGCCAGGTGATACGTCAGCACCGGCGACTGATATGGAATGACCACGTTGAGGATGCTGTCGATCTGGCTCTGAAAATTCGGGAAGATCGATCGGAAGTACTGCTGCAGCACGTTCGTGAACGCCACCAGCAGCGGAACGAGCGAAAGCAGCGTGGTGTACGCCAGAGATGCGGCCCGCGACGTTCCCTCGATCTGATAGAACTCGCGGGTCAATTCGCGCGCGAAAAGGAAGAATTCGACGATCAGGACGCGCGCGCGGCGGCGGCCGTGCGCTTCGCGGCGATAGACCAGGACCGCCGGGTCAGTGAGCCACGACCAGATATAGGTGCGCGTCGCGACGAGATGATTCTTCATCCGCGCGCGCCGGTCAGCCTCGCGGATTTCCTCCGGCACGGCTCCACTATAAACGCAACTCGCAGGCCCGGCTTTCGTCCACCTGGGCAACCCCTTGCATAATCATGCGCATGGCTCGAGAGACGCCGATCATCCCGGAGGTGGTCGAGCCCGACGAGAAGCTGCCCCCCGATCTGATCGCGCTGCGCAAGTTCGCGTATCTGATGGACGAAGCGGTCCGCATCCCCGGCACCGGCCGCGGCATCGGCCTCGACGCCGCCCTCGGATTCATCCCCGGGATCGGCGACGCCATCGGCGCGCTGCTTTCCGCGTGGATCGTGATCGGAGCGATGCGGCATCGCGTACCGCTGATTCACATCGTTCGGATGGTCATCAACGTGCTGCTTGATCTCTTGATCGGCGAGCTGCCGGTCGTCGGCGACATCTTCGACATCGCGTTCGAAGAGAACCTGATGAATATGCGGCTGCTGATGCGTTATCGTGATCGGAGACGTCCGCCGCGATCGTTCGCAGGGATCGCGATCGCAGCAGTCGTCATCGTCGGCATCATCGCCGGGTTTGCCGTCGCTGGAATCGCCATGCTCGTCGCCGCGGCCGTCTGGATCGCGAATCAACGCTGATGTTTCTGCGCAAACGCAAGCCGCCCCGCTATCCGCATCGTCCGCCGCTGCCGATCATCCGCCGCAAGCTGCCGATGCGCTATCACATGAAGCATCAGTTCTCGGTGCGCGATCTGGCATTCAGTCAGACGATGTACGCGCTGACCGGCTCACCGTTGATGGATGGAAATCACATCGAGATTCTGCGGAACGGCGTTCAGATCTTTCCTTCGATGCTGTCCGCCATTCGCCTGGCGCAGAAGACGATCAACCTCGAGTTCTACATCTACTGGGACGGCGAGATTGGACGGCAATTCGCGGAGGCGCTGGCGGAACGCGCGCGTGCGGGAGTGGCGGTGAAGGTGATTCTCGACTCCGTCGGCTCAGCGCAGATGTCGCAGTCGCTGATCGATTTTCTGCTGCGCAACGGAATCGACCTCGAGTGGTATCACCCTTTGCGCTGGTACACGCTGTCGCGCCTCAACCACCGCACGCACCGCAAGCTGATGGTGATCGACGGCACGGTCGGGTTTTCAGGCGGCGTCGGCATCGCGGACGAATGGCTCGGCGACGCGGATGCGAAAAATCACTGGCGCGAAACGGTGGTGCGTCTGGAAGGGCCGGCGGTCACACAACTGCAGTTCGCGTTCATGGACAACTGGGTCAAGAGCCGCGGCGAGCTGCTCACCGGGCTCGATTACTTTCCCCAGGTCGAAGCACGCGGCCACCATCTGACTCAGGTCATCAAGTCATCGCCGTCCGAGGGAAGCTCGGCGGTCAAGCTGCTGTACATCGTGTCGATCGTCAGCGCCACGAAGTCGATCTACATCAGCAACGCGTACTTCGTTCCCGACCGCGACACTCTGCGCGCGCTGGAAGGGGCGGTGCGGCGGGGGGTGGATGTGCGCGTGATCGTTCCGGGTGAATACACTGACGTCCCGCTGGTACGAGAGGCGAGCCGGATGCATTACGAGCTGATGCTGCGGCGCGGCATCCGCATCTTCGAATACCAGCCCACGATGATGCACGCAAAGACGATGGTGGTCGACGGCATCTGGTCGACGGTCGGGTCATCGAACTTCGACGAGCGCAGTTTCCGCCTGAACGATGAAGTGAACGTCAACGTGTACAACGAAGAGATTGCGCAGCAGATGGAGTCGATGTTCTTCCATGACCTCGCCCGATGCGAAGAGATCACGCTGCGCAAGTGGTTCCGACGCCCGCGTTGGTCGCGGATCAAGGAAGCGCTGGCGGATGTGCTGAAGCCGCAGCTCTAGGTGTCAGGCGTCAGGCCTTAGGCGTTAGCCCCACCCAACGCCTAACGCCTAACGCCTAACGCCTAACGCCTAAAGATGCGCCCAATCCGTATGCACGAACGGCGCGTTCGGACCTTTGTCGTTGCGCTGATATGTATGCGCGCCGAAGTAGTCGCGCTGCGCCTGCGTGAGGTTCTGCGGCAGCTCGGCGCTGCGATAGGCATCAAAGTACGCCAGACTCGACGACATCGCGGGAATCGGCACGCCGTTCATCTGGGCATATGCAACGATGCGCCGCCACGAGCGTTGCGACCGCGCGATCTCCGCGCTGAACTCCTGATCGAGCAGCAGGTTGGGTAGATCAGGCTTTCGTTCGTATGCTCGCATGATCGAATCGAGGAACTTCGCCCGGATGATGCAGCCTGCCTTCCAGATGCGCGCCATCTCGCGCATGTTGATGTTCCACTTCCACTCATTGGATCCGGCCTGAATCAACGCCATCCCTTGCGCATAGGAACAGATTTTCGATGCGTAAAGGGCGTCCTGCACACCCGCGATGAACTCTTCGCGAGAGATCGGCTCCTTAGTTGTGTCGGAGCGAAGCGTCTTCGACGCCTGCATCCGCTCGTCTTTCATGCTCGAAATGACGCGCGCGTCAATCGCAGCCGCGATCGTCGGGACCGGAACCGCTAGATCGAGCGCCACCTGCGCCGTCCACTTGCCGGTGCCTTTTTGTCCGGCTTTATCGAGGACCTTTTCCACCAGCGGCGCACCGGTCTCGGGATCTTTTATACGAAAAATATGCGCAGTAATCTCTATGAGAAATGATTCTAATCTGCCGTGGTTCCATCGATCGAAGATCTGCGCCAGCTCGTCAGCCTTCGCTCCAATTCCCTTGCGCAGCATCTCGTATGCTTCGGCGATCAACTGCATGTCGCCGTACTCGATGCCGTTGTGGACCATCTTGACGTAATGCCCCGCGCCGTCGGGACCGACGTGCGTAACGCAAGGACCGGAGTCACTCCTGGCCGCGATCGCTTCGAAGACTGGCTTGATGGCGTTCCACGACTCCACCGAGCCGCCCGGCATGAGCGATGGGCCGTAGCGTGCGCCTTCCTCCCCGCCCGACACGCCCGATCCAACGAAGTGCAGCCCCTTCGATTCGAGACGCTTCGTGCGCTCCTGCGTATCCTTGAACCACGAGTTGCCGCCGTCGATCAGCACGTCACCTTTTTCGAGGTACGGCATGATCTTCTCGATCGTCTGATCGACCGGCGAGCCGGCCTTGATCATCATCATGATGCGGCGCGGCCGCGTGAGCGCTTTCGTGAAATCGGCGAAGGTCTTCGTGCCGGTCACCTGCTTGCCGCGATTCTTGCTGACGAATTGGTCGACCTTCTCCGGCTCGAGATTCCACACCGCCACCGGGAACCCGTGCTCCTCGATGTTGAGGGCGAGGTTCTCCCCCATCACGCCCAGGCCGATCATTCCGAATTGCGCTTGCGGCATCGCTACACCCTCGCCGCGACGGCGTTCTTCACCGCCTGCGCGAGTTTTTCAAGGCCGCGCTCGACGTCACTGCCGAGGTCGACGCTGATCGCACGGCGCTTGCGGCTGGCCAGCGACTGGAAATCTCCGATCGCCTGCGCGCGAACAAGAACGCCGAATCCGAATTTCTCGCCCGGAATCGCCACATCTTCCGCCGCTCCTCCCGTCAGTTGCAGGAACACGCCGTTCGGCGGGCCGCCTTTATGAAGCTGTCCGGTCGAATGCAGGAATCGCGGGCCGTAACCGGTGGTGGTCGCGACATGCAGCGACCGCGCGATCGTTTCGCGAATTTCCGCGATCAGCTTGTCGCGCTTTGGATTCTCGGCGAAATACTCGGTGAGCGCGACGTAGTCGCCCGGCTTCACTTCGCTGATGAGCCGCGCCACGGCGGGATCGTCCGGCTTCACCTGCGTCGCCGAGAACGTCATCTTCCCGGTCGACTTGAATTCTTCCAGCAGTTTCTTCGTGTTGTCTTTCGACTCCTGCACGTTAGGCTGATCGAAGGCGTCGATGCCGAGGAGCGCGCCGGCGACGGCAGTTGCGAATTCCCATGTGAAGAAGATTTCGCCAAGGTCGAGAGGATCGGCGAGCACTTGATCGACGACCGGATGCCCCGCGTCCGAGATCTCCTTCAGGCGGCGTACATCATCCGATCCGCGAAGGCGCACTGCGACGAACAGCCGGTCCTTGCCGTAATCGCGCACGTCGAGAGGCGGCTCGCCCGCAACCGGAAGCACACCCTTGCCTTCTTTGCCGGTGCTCTCCGCGATGAGCTGCTCGATCCACAATCCGAGAGTATCCAGCGGCGGCGGAGTGATGAGAGTGAGCTTGTCGCGGCCCTGCGACGCCAGCGAGCCGATCACCGCGCCGAGCATGGCGGCAGGATTCTTTTTGGGCGACGGAACGATCGCGACGTGTGCGGCGTGCACTGCGCGATCGAGCAACGTCTCGACGTCCACGCCGGCAATCGCGGCGGGAACCAGCCCGAAATACGACAGCGCGGAGTAACGGCCGCCGATGTCGGCCGGATTGATGAAGACTTTGAGGAACTTGTCGCGCTCTGCGTCGCGGCCGAGCTGCGTGTCGGGATCCGTGACCGCGATGAAGTTCTCGCCTGCGCGATCGCCCTTGACCGACTTCACGCGTTCGTAGAAGTAGCGATGAAACATCGCGGGCTCGGTGGTGGTCCCCGATTTCGAGGCCACCATGAAAAGCGTGCGCTTGAGATTGAGGCGCGACTCGAGGTTGCGAACCGCCTCTGGAACCGTCGAATCGAGAACTGAGAGCGCGGGATAACCGTCTCTCTTTCCGAAAACGCGGCGCGTGACTTCCGAGCACAGGCTCGAGCCGCCCATGCCGAGGACCACGATGTCGTCGAAATCGCGGCGAACGGATTCCGCGAATGCGCGAAGCTCCTTCGCATTCTTCAACATCTGATCCGGCACAGTGAGCCAGCCGAGCGCGTTGCTGATGATCTTCTTGTGCGCCTCGTCGCTCTTCCAAAGCGTGGCGTCTTTGTTCCAGATGCGCTCGACGAACTTTTCCTTCTCGGTGCGCGAGACTGCGGCGTCCACCGCCGCCTGATGCGGGCCAAGGTGCTCGGTCTGGCGATCGTCGAGTCCGCGCGTGACTGCGTCCCGGCGCGCTTCCAGAACCGCCATCAACGAGACGAACGACCCTTCGAACGATTTCACCCCGTCGACCGTGAGCTGATCGGTGATCTTCCTGAGGCTGAAGCCCTTTGCTTCGAACTTGCGGAGGACTTCGCGCGCTTCGTCGAGGTTGTCTTCGATCGATACCCGAACCTTTCCGTGATCGCGGAACGCCTCGTAGGTCGCGGGAGGAAGTGTGTTGACCGTGTTCGGCGCGATCAACGACTCGACGTAGAGCACGTCGCTGTATTTCGGATTCTTGGTTCCAGTCGATGCCCACAGCGGGCGCTGAAGGTGCGCGCCCTTGGCTTGCAGCTTTTTGAATCGCTCGGAGGCGAAGACCTGCTTGAACTGCTGATAGGCCAGCTTGGCGTTGGCGATGGCGATTTTTCCGAGGAGAGATTCCAGCTCTTTGTCGCCGGTTTCTTTCAGCCTCGCTTCGATCTGCTTGTCCGCCTGCGTGTCGATGCGGCTGACGAAGAAGCTGGCCACCGATCGGATCTTGTCAATCGGTTGACCTTTTTCGACGCGGCGCTCGAGCCCGCGCAGATACGCTTCCATCACCTGGCCGTACACGTCGTTCGAGAAGAGCAGCGTGATGTTGATGTTCACGCCGTTGAAGATCGATTCCTCGATCGCCGGCAGCCCGGCCGGCGTTCCCGGAATCTTCACCATCACGTTCGGGCGCTGAAGCCTCGCGAAATATCTTTTGGCCTCTGCGATCGTGCCCTGGGTGTCGTTCGCGAGCGTCGGGCTCACTTCGATGCTGATGAAGCCGTCCTCCCCCTTTGTCCGCTCGTGGACCGGACGGAAAGTATCGGCGGCGCTCGAGATATCCTGCAGCACCAGCTCGTCGTAGATTTCGTCGCGCGACTTGTTTTGTCCCGCCAGTTGGCGCAGTTGGGCGTCGTAATCCTCGCTGCCGCCGATCGCCTTCTCGAAAATGGTGGGATTGGACGTCATTCCGCGCAGATCGTCCTGCTCAATCATCTGCTTCAGGCGGCCGGTCGTGATCAGACGGCGCTCCATCTGGTCGTACCAGACGCTCTGTCCGACTTTGGCGAGTTCAACCAGTGGGTTGCTCATGGGGTTTCCTCCAGAAGCGGAAAGCATACCCTCGCCTTTGCGCAGGAGGTAGTTCTACAATTCGCGCTGGTCGAGAGGAGCAAGATGGCGGAATCTAAGGCTGACGCTGGTCAGATGGTCAAGGTGGGCATCGCCGCCGCCGATCGCGGCGATTACGGCGGCGCGCTGCGCGTTCTCTCGAAGGTTTACAAGACTGTACCGCCCGAGAGATTGCCGGCCGGATTGTCGACCTATGGTCTCTGCCTGGCACGCGTGGAAGGAAAGCGGAAGATGGGCGCCGAGCTCTGTGAGAAGGCCATCCAGCTCGAGTCGTATGACGGAAAGCATCACGCCAACCTGGTGCGCGTCTACATCGTCGCAAAAAATCGGAAAAAGGCGGTGCGGACGCTCGACGACAGCCTGAGGAAACTGCACAACGATCCGGATCTGATTCGGGTGCGCGAAGAGATTGGTTATCGCCAGGCTCCGTCGCTCTCGTTTCTGCCGCGGCAGAATCCGATCAACAAATTCTTCAGCCGCTACGCCAAGAAGCTGAAGATGCCCGGCAAGATCGTGCTGATCGTGATCGCGTCACTCCTTTACATCGGCATCATTGCCGGAATCTTCAGGCTGATCGTCAAGTAGCGCGCGCTTCGCGATGCGCGTGATGAAGATCGATACGCCGAACGCGATCACTACGCCGATGATCGTGAAGACGGTCTTGGTTTTGTTTTGGGTTGCGACCGCCGCCCCTGCCGCGCCGAGGTAAACGAAAGCGATCGCGCCGGGAAGGATTCCGATGAATGTCGCGATGACGTACTGCATCGTGGGGATGCCCGTCATGCCGAGCGCGTAGTTGACGAACAGGAAGGGGAAAACTGCCGCCAGCCGCACCAGGACCACGATCTTCCGCCCTTCGCGCGCGATTGCGCGATCGACCGCACGAAACTTGGGATTTCTTGTGACGATCTTTTCGATGCGTCCGCGCAGAATCGTTCTCGCCAGAAGGAACGCGATCGTTGCGCTGATCGTGGCACCGATGAGCACGACGATCGTGCCGCCGACAACGCCGAACAGCGCGCCCGCGCCGATCGTCAACACCGATGCCGGAAGGAAAAGCCCGAAGATCGCGTAGCCGATCGTGTACACGACATATCCGAGCGCCCCCAGTCCTCGGACATACTCCAGGAATTGATGCACATCAGAGAGTCTACGTGCTTCGGTGCAATCGCGCGTGAACCTGCGTGAGCTCCGCTCCGAAAAAGAGAATGTTCGCGGACCAGTAGACCCACACCAACAGCACGACCAGCGAGCCGGCCGCGCCGTAGCTCGATCCGATCGCGCTCTTGCCGAGGTACAGGCCGAGAGCGAACTTGCCGATGACGAACAGCAGCGACGTGCACGCTGCGCCGAACCACACATCGCGCCACTCGATTCGAATGTCAGGAAGAAATCGAAAGATCATCGCGAAGAGGACCGTGATCACGCCGAACGAGATGGTCAACTGCACCGGTTGCCAAAACGCTTTATCCAGCAACGCCAGAGCGGCATCGATGATCAGGGAAACGAGCAGAAGAAATCCGACGCCGAGGACCATCGCGAACGACAGGAATCGTTCTTTGATGAAGCCCAGAATGCCGCCGCCTTTTTTCTCTCCGACTTTCCAGATTGTGTTCAACGCGTCCTTGAGTTGCCCGAAGACCCCTGCGGCGCCGAGCAGCAGAGTGATGACGCCGATGACGATCGCGAATGTTGCCGTTCTGGGCTTGCCGGCCGAGGCTAGCATCTCGGTGATCGCCTTGGCGCCGGCGTCGCCAATCAGCGTTCGAAGCTGGACGATGATCGCCTCCTGAGCCTGGCTGCGTCCGAAGATCAGGCCGGCGATGCCGATCGCGATCAGCAGCAATGGCGCGATGGAGAAAAGTGTGTAATATGCCAGCGCGGCGGCCAGCCGTTGCGCTTTGTCGTTGCTGAACTCCGTCCAGGCTTCCTTGAAGAGCGAGAAGTACCTTTTCACCCGCTGGCGGACGAGCAATGGATGTTCCAGCGGAATCTTCACGGTTTGAGATTGTTGTCGGCCGGTACAGATGAAAATCCACCTCGCCTCGTTCGAGGACGGCATCACCGCCACCGGATTCCGGAAGGTGGCCTCGTTCATCGAACGGTTGAATCCCGACACGCGGACGTTCTACGTCGGGACGAACAGCTATCGATCGCTGTGGAAATCATTCTCGCGCGGGATGGGGAACGCCCGGCCGTTTGGAGACGAGCAGATCGATCAGATCGCGCAGGGGCTCGCGGGTGCCGACATCATCGGCCTGTCGAGCATGACCGGTTACTCCGATCTCACCCGCCGGGTCGCGTCGCGCCTGCGCAGCGTCTCGCCGCACTCGTACATCATCTGGGGCGGCATTCATCCGATCATCTATCCGACCGATGCCGTCGAGGCGGACGTCGATGCCATCTGCACCGGCGAGGGCGAATTCGCATTCGAGCGCTTCTTCGACGCTTTCCGATCGGGTCGCGATTTCAGCGGCGTCGGCAACTTCTGGTTCAAACGCAATGGCGAGGTCAAGCGCAATCCCTTCCTTCCACTGATGACCTCGGCCGAGATGGAGACGCTGCCGTTTCAGAAGTACGCCGGACCGGAATGGATCTATCAGCAAGGCGACGGATTCGTGCCGGTCACGCGGGCCGACTACCTGCAGAACAACGGGCTCGCGTATCAGGCGATCTGGTCGATCGGATGTCCGCTCCACTGCACGTTCTGCGGCAACACCGTTTTCATCGCGAACGATCCAAATTACAAGAAGCTGCGGCATCCGAGCGCGAGCTACATGGTTCGGGAGGTGCAGCGCGCGCGGGAAGTCCATCCGCACATCAGCTCCGTGCTTTTCCACGACGACAGCTTCATGGCCATTTCGCTTCCCGAGCTCACGGACTTCGCCGTGCAGTGGCGGGAAAAGGTCGGCTTGCCGTTCTGCATCTACGGCGTCATTCCGTCCTACGTGCAGCGGGACAAGATGGAAGTGCTGACGTGGGCGGGGATGAATCGCGTCCGGATGGGCATTCAAAGCGGCAGCGATCGCATTCTGAAGTTCTATCGGCGGCCGACGCCGGTCGCGCGCATCGAACAGGCGGCCGCCACCATCGCCGAGTTTTCGCGATATCACATCAATCCGGCCTACGACATCATTCTCGACAACCCGGTCGAGACACGGCAGGACGTGATCGACACCCTCGAATTGATCTATCGGCTCGCGCGCCCGTTCACGTGCAATCTCTTCTCGCTGCGCGTCATCCCGAACACGGTCCTCGAGCAGCAGATGCGGGAGAACGGCATCGATCTCGAACAGATCAACGCGAACTACACCGCGCTTCGGCCCAACTTCGCGAACATCCTGCTGTACATCCTACTGACCATGCGGCCTCCGCGCTGGTTGTTCGATCGCATGCTCGAGCACGTCCGGGCGTACAGCGAGCCGCAGGGCTCGTATCCGATTCTCATCCGGTTGGTGCGAATTCCGTGGCTGATCAAGCAGGGGCTGCGTCACCTGCGATTCGGCGAGTTCTCGGTGATCACCGGCTATCCGGGATTCGTGCTGTGGCGGATCGGGGCGCTGAAACTCTGGTTGAAGCTCGCCGTGCGGAAACTCGAGCTGCCGCCGGAGAAGCTGGCGCCGGTCACGGCAAGACCGTAAATCCCTCGCGTGTTGCCGCGTCTGCCAGGCGATCATCGAGCGTAACGAACGGAAGCCGGGCAGGCTCATCGTCGCACGCCAGCAGCGCAGCCGCGAGTTGCAGCGCATTGGCGGAGCGGAGATTGTGGGTCGCGAGAAGGCGGCGCGCGCGGGAAGCAACGGCGAAGATGTCAGAGATCGCCAGTGCAACCGAGACTGTTTCGTTGAAACGACGTTGTGCTTTGACCCTTTGATTGTCCCTAATGTCGCCGCCGCGATGCCGACGCCAGAGCGCACTCTCGATCTCGACCTGCGTCAATACTCGGATCGCGAGCTCCGGATCATCTCTCAGCAACTCGCGAACATTTCTCGACGCTTTCTCTTCGAGTTCCTGGATATGTTGGTCTTCTTCACAAGACCATTACAGTCTCTTCATCCAGGCAACGCAGCGCTCGAGCTCCTGATGCATTCGCTGCGCGTCGAGATGCACCGGCCGGCCATGACCCGGCAGGACCCATTCGAATGAGTAATCGAGCAGGCGCGCCATCGATGTCGTCTGCTCGCTCCACGAATACCAGCAGGCGTTGCGGAATGCGATCAGTCTTTCCTCATCGGGATCCCACGCCAGATGGTCGCCGGTGAATAGAAACTTTTCGCGGTACAGAAAAACGGAATGGCCTTTCGTATGGCCTGGTGTCGGAATCATCAACATGTCGCGATCGATCGCGATCGGATCGAGGCCCGCGGGCTGAAGCTCGACCGATGCCGTGCGCCCGCGAACGTCGTCGCGATGCAGGACGCGCTGGCATCCGAATCGATCGTGAAATTTCTGATGATCGGCGACGTCGTCCTGATGCGTGAGCAGCATGCGCCGCACGCCTCCGAACGCGTCGATGTTTTTCACCAGAGGATTCGCGAAGCGCGGCGAGTCGACGAGCGTCTTCGCGTCGCGAAGGTAGTAGCTGATCGCGCCGAAGGACGACTCCGAGGTGTACCCGCAGCGGTAAACATCATCGACGATCGCTTCGGGCAGACTGGCCACCGCCGCTCGCATGTCGCGCTTGGCGAGATCGCCGATCGATGCCGTCGGACAGGAGATCAGTGCCCGCTGGGCTGCCAACAGCTCATCGTCGTTCTCGGGCTGATGAAAGACAGCGGACTGATCGCCGATATCGTGAAAAACGGTCGGAGCGATCAGCCGGCAGGCATCGCAGTCGATGCAGGTGGAGTCGACGAAGAAGTCGCCGGCGACGTTTTCGGCGATTCGGAGAGCGGCGCGGGCCATACTGGCAAGCGGCAACCGGGAACAGTTATCGATTAATTTCGCTTCTAGGCAGACGAATGTTCGACAACCTCCAGGACAGGATGGATCGAGTCTTCAAGACTCTGCGCGGCGAGGCCACGCTCAATAAGTGGCACATCGACAACGCGCTCAAGGAAATCCGCGTCGCGCTGCTGGAAGCGGACGTCAATTTCAAAGTCGTCAAGGAATTCACCATCCGTGTCCGCGAAAAAGCGGTTGGCGAAGGCGTGCTGACCGCATTTTCGCCGGCGCAGCAGGTCACCAAAATCGTCCGCGACGAGCTGCAGAACCTCCTCGGCGGAAGCGAAGTCGGTCTCGCGCTGGTCGGAAGTCCGGCGGTCGTGATGATGGCCGGGCTGCAGGGCTCGGGCAAGACCACGACTTCCGGCAAGCTCGCGCTGCACCTGAAAAATCGCGGGCGGCGTCCCCTGCTGGTTCCGTGCGACGTCTACCGGCCCGCGGCCATCGATCAGCTCCGCATCGTCGCGACCAACGTCAAAGTCCCGTTCTTCGAGATCGGCGCGCAGCGCGATCCGATTCAGATCGCGGTGAAAGCCACTCAGGAAGCGAAGACGCTGCTGTACGACACGGTGATCCTCGATACCGCCGGCCGGCTGCATATCGACGATGAGCTGATGCAGGAGCTCGAAGCTATCAAGCGCGAGACGCGGCCAAGCGAAATCCTGTTCGTCGCAGATGCCATGACTGGACAGGACGCCGTGAAATCCGCCAAGCAGTTCGACGAGCGCCTCGGAGTCACCGGCATCGTCCTGACGAAGCTCGATGGTGACGCCCGCGGCGGTGCTGCGCTGTCGATCAAGTCCGTCGTCAACCGGCCGATCAAGCTGGTCGGCATCGGCGAAAAGTACGAAGACCTCGACGTCTTCCATCCCGATCGCATGGCCCAGCGCATCCTCGGCATGGGCGACGTCCTCACGCTCATCGAAAAGGTCGAGGCCGAAGTCGATCGCAAAGAGGCGGAGAAACTCGCGCACCGGGTGGCCAAGGACAAGTTCACGCTCGAAGATCTGCGATCGCAATTGCAGCAGGTGAAAAAGATGGGCCCGCTGTCGCAGATCGTCGGCATGCTGCCCGGAGCCGCGAAGATCAGCGAGGATCAGATCGACGAAAAGGCCATTGTCCGGATGCAGGCCATCCTCGACTCGATGACGCGCAAGGAGCGCGAGTACCCGCAGATCATCAATGGCGCGCGCAAGAAACGGATCGCGAAGGGCTCCGGGACGACTGTGCAGGAAATCAACCGCCTGCTCAAACAGTACCTGGCCATGAA